>WNGE01008729.1_pt1 | contig 10752 bp, 9 predicted proteins | sample 5400651 | NCBI WGS metagenome assembly WNGE01 (sample SAMN13153370, study PRJNA577476) | soil metagenome | isolation source: 60 cm soil or saprolite under grassland replicate 2 | place: USA:California | collected 2016-06-15
TGAGCTCGACCCGCAAATTGAGAGCGCGCATCGCTGGTACTTGGACGCGCAATTGAAATTGGCCGAAGCGATGGCGATCGATCCTGCGAAGGCATCGTTGCCCGAGCCTGAAGGGGAACTGCAGTTTGTTCCGATGCGAGTCGATCTTGATTCCGAAACAGCGGCGGCTTTGCAGAGAAGGGCCGATCTCAAACTCGCGCGTTTAATCGTGCGCGCTGCCAACGAGGATCAACGGATCATCGAAGCCGACTATTACCCCGCCGTGGGGGGAAGCATTTCAGGCGATTACATCCCGGTCACGGGAATTCATCGCGAAGGCTCAACCAGCAGGACCCAGGACTTTATTTCATCGGAAATTCGTGAGAAGGCGGCATATACATGGCGGGTCGTCGATAACGGCAAAGTAGGGGGCGCAGTTCTGAGGGCGCGCGCTGCGCGGGAAATAAACGAGCTGACCTGCCATAAGCTGGAAGCAAATATCGGCCGCGAACTGTCGCGCATCGCGAACGACTTGAAGACTATCGAGGTTCGCGAAAGATCGCTCGCGGCAGCGTCCGCGGCTGCAGAGGAAAGCGCGCACGTGGTGCAGCAAAATGTGGCCAGCGGTCTCGCCTCGCCTCTTGAGTACCGCATTACTGAAAATGCTTTTCTGGAAACCAGGAGCGGATTGTTGGATGCCCTCTATCAACACAATCTCGCAGTGGCCGAGTGGGACCGCGCCACTGGTCGTTATTTTCAATTTTCAGACGACACCGCGCAAAACGTGCATTAGTTCCTGCGATTGAAATTGCCGGAATCAAGAAAGGTGTTGTGGGGCGGTGGCGCCGCGCTGGTGCTCATTTTCGCGGTGGCGTACTACTTCCTCATGCCGGTGGCGGAAGTGGCTACAGTCCGTCGCGGCACCGCCATTTCGGCAGTTTATGGGACGGCGCGGATCGAGCCGGCGTTTGTGGTGCATGTTCGCGCTCAAAATTCCGGATTTATCCAGTTGGCGGAACCGTTCTCGGCCGGTCGTGGCGCGATCGGGAAGAGCGTGGAGAAGGGGCAATTGTTGGCAACTATTGCCGACGAGACAACCGCCCGGCAACTCAAGCAAGCGCGTACGGATTTGGATGCTGCGGTAAAACGCGCTGAGCTTCCTCTTCCTTCTTCGGAGTTGCTCAAAGCGGCAGAAGACAATCTGCAACGGCTTGAAAAAGTGGTTTCGTCAGGGAGCGTGCCAGTGGTCGAATACGAGAAGGCGAAGAGCGAAGCAAATCGGCTGCGCGGCGCCGTGGAGACGGAACGTATCGAGCGCGATCGCAATCTCAATGCCCTGGAGGAAGCCACCAAAAAGCTCGAGGCACAGATGAAGAGCGCGCAGGTCCAGTCGCCTATCGACGGACTGCTGACGAATGTTCAGACGATCGATGGCGAGCTGGTTTCAGAAGGCAATGAGCTTTTTACCGTGTCTTCGCGCAAGAATTACGTTCGCGGCGAAGTTAACGAGGAAGACGTAGGCGAGGTGAAACCCGGGATGAAGGCGAAACTGCAATTGTATGCCTATCGAACCCGGACTTTCACCGCGCGCGTTTCATCCATCCAGCCTGCGGCCGATCCAACTACACAGCGGTACACCGTTGTGCTGGAGATGGAAGATCCTCCCGACAATCTAATGGCCGGAATGACTGGTGAAATGAATATTATCACTGGCACGCATGAAAATGTTCTGCTCGTGCCGACACGCGCCCTCATTGTCGATCAAACATTGATCGTCAGACGAGGCATTGTGCGTTCTCGCACAGTGCAGGTTGGATTTCGGACCCTCGATTTTGCAGAAGTGATCAGCGGTCTCTCTGAGGGCAATCGCGTAGTTGTTGCCAACCAGGACAAGCTGCGGCCCGGAGAACCTGCGCGGCAACGAATGGTGAGCTTGCGGCCGCCGCCAAAGGCACCATGACGCCCCCCCTTTACATTGCTTTGCGCTTCTTAACGCACCGCAAACGCGCTTTGCTTCTCAGCCTGAGTGGCGTTGTTTTCGGGGTCGCCATTTTTATCTGCACCCAGGCACAGACACAGGGCTTCGCCCGGTATTTCATTGAGTCAACTATCGGCAGCAACGGCGCTCTCGTTCTCAAGTCGCGCTTCCGTCCGCGCTACGAACCCCTTATGGTCTCCTCCAAGAGCTCAAACGATAAGGTGCCGCGACGCCTCTACTTTGAGGGGATTACGGATGCGAACGAGATCATGCGGGTCAGCCGGCAATTTTCCAATGTCGTTTCCTGTTCACCGGTCCTGCGCGGTACGGTCAGCGCGCGGGCAGGATTTGAGAACGCGACTGTCGATCTTTACGGGATCGAACCGGCGCTCCACGCGCAAACGACGGATCTTTTGCACCAATTGGTTGAAGGCAGCTTCGATGACTTCCGAAACAACACGAGCTCAATCATCGTCGGCTCCAAGTTGGCCGAAATACTTCAAGCGGGAATAGGCGACACGGTCCAATTGCTTTCGCCCAACGGTGAGTACTGGCGTTTCACCGTGGCGGCGATTGCGCGCGCCGGAGTCGGATCAATCGATGCCACCCGGGTTTACTCACATGCTAGGATCGCCCAGACCCTCCTGCAAAGACCCTTTGGAGCGTCGATGATCATCTACAAACTGCGCGATTCGGACCGCGCGCCGGCTCTCGCCAAGCATTTCGAGCAACTATTTCAGCATGACACATCGAGCTGGCAGGAGCGTGAGGGGAGCACGCTGCAACTTTTTTTGACCTTGAGAATGTCCGCTGCCATTACGGTCTCTCTTATCATCCTGCTGGCTGGTTTTGGGATTTTTAACGTGCTGACCATGTCGGTGCTCTCCAAGGTGAAGGAGATCGCCATTTTGCGTTCGATGGGCTATCGCAGGATCGACATCTCCTCGATTTTTCTGTGGCAGGGCGCGTTGATCGCCACCGCCGGATCAGTTCTCGGTTGCCTGCTCGGCGCAGTCTTGACCTGGGGAATTGGTCGAATCCCGATCCGGCTCCGCGGTTTACTCTACGCCGATCATTTTCTGGTGACGTGGGACTGGCGGCATTATTTCTGGGCAACATTACTCGCGATCATCGCCGTATTCATCGCCAGCTATGTCCCGGCACGACGCGCTGCTCAGCTCGCGCCGGTGGTCACGTTGCGCGGCTCGAGCGTATGAACGGGCAAATCTCGCTGAGCTGCCGCGACATCGAACGCTATCTCGGCGAAGAGGAAGAGCGCGTGCATGCGCTGCGCGGCGTCTCACTCGATCTCGAACCGGGCAGCATCCACGCCGTGGTCGGCCCTTCCGGGTGCGGCAAGAGCACGTTGCTCTACGTTCTTGGCCTGCTCGATCCGCCTGATGCCGGTTCGGTCGCAATCGATTCGGAAACGATCTCCCACCTGAGCGACGACGAGCTCGCGCGGAAACGAAGTGAGTTCATCGGCTTTATTTTTCAATTTCACTTCCTGATGGAGGATTTCACCGCGCAGGAAAACGTCATGATTCCGATGCGGAAACTCGCGCGTCTTTCCGACGAAGAAATGCGCGAGCGCGCGGCGGGGCTGCTCGGAGCTGTCGGTCTCGGCAATAAACTGCGGCGCCCGAGCCGTCATCTTTCCGGCGGCGAACAACAGCGCGTGGCCATCGCGCGCGCCTTGGCGAATGATCCGCGCGTTATTTTAGCGGACGAACCGACGGGGAACCTTGACACCGCGAATTCCGAGCGCGCCTTCGAACTGCTGCAAAGGCTGGTCCAAAATGGCGGGAAGGCATTGCTTCTCGCCACCCACAATCCCGCCATCGCCGAAGCCTGCGATTGGATCCACGAAATGAAAGACGGCCACATAGTCGCCAGCCATCCCCGCGGCACGCGAGCTCCGATTTTTTAAGAGCGGAAGATCGACCCGCTTCCGCCAAAAGGTATCCAATTGGATCAATCGAAATCACCTTCACCAACGATGGGATTCACAAATACAGGATCGGCGGAGCGGCTCGATGTAAACACCGACATCAAGCGGCCTGGTGACATTGCGGATAAGATCGACAATCCGCCGGGGATTGCGCCACCGGCAGTCGATGCTCCGGCGCGGGTCGATGAAACCGGCGTCGAGTTGAAACGCGGCGCGTTCCTGAATACGATCGCGATGGTCGCTTCGAATTTTCGAGGCGTTTTCACCTTCCTGGTCGCGCGCTTACTCGGTCCGGCGGCGCTTGGCATTTTTTCGGTCGCATGGTCGACCACGGATATTCTGAGCAAAATCGGCGTGCTCGGTCTGGACAACGCCATCATCACTTTCATCGCTCGTGCGGAAGCATTAGGGGAACACGTTCGCAGCCGGGCCCTGTTCCGCATTGCTGTTGTAGTTGGAATCCTGCAATCAGCCATCACCGCTGGCGTCGTCATTGCGATTCTTCGATTGTTCAAGGATCGCATCCATTTGCAGCCGGAAATGGTTTCGGCGCTGGCGGTGCTGCTCTGCGCCATGCCGGGCATCGCGCTGTACCGCATCTGCACTTCGGTCTCGCGCGGAATGAAGGTGATGCAGCACGATATTTACTCGCGTGGCATGACCGAGCCGATTGTGACGACGCTCGCCCTACTTCTGGCCATCGTCGCAGGCTTCAACCGATTCGCGCCCGAGCTAGCCGCGATTGTGGGAACGGCCGCTTCCGGACTGGTTGCGCTCATTTTCGCGGGCAGACTTTTTCGAAACCTTCCCCAAGATCGACAGGTGATGTCCCACTTTGAGGAAGCGCGGCAGTTGGTCGGTTACGGCGCATCCATCAGCGCCTATCAGTTCATCAATTCCTTCATCTCGCGGATGGATGTAATCCTGCTCGGATATTTCATCGGACGCGGGCCCGGCGTTACGCTCACGACGGTGGGCGTCTATGCGGCCGTGGTCGATACGGCAAACGGGCTGCGAAAGGTCAACCAGGCTTTCAATCCCATATTCGCGCCGGTTGTCGCCGGCATGACCGCCACCGGCGATCATGACCGCGCGGCCCATACCTATTCATACCTTGCGCAATGGATGCTTTGGATTTTGCTGCCGCTGGTGGCCGTGATGGCGCTCGCCGGGGGCGTGATTCTTCTGATTTTCGGCCCCAAGTTTCAACAGGGCAGCATCTGGCTCGGCATTGTTGCTCTGGCCAACGCCACGAATGCTTTTGTCATGCTGGGAGAAACCGTGATCATGGTGCAACGACCGCGGTTGAATCTGCTCCATTCATCGATCACCTGCGCCGTCGCCGCCGGTGGCTTGCTCTGGTTCATTCCCCGCTTTGGGGCGATCGGCGCGGCGTTCGGGATTCTGCTGCCCTACATCGTTCAGGGAATTCTGCGCTACACGACGCTGCGTTGGGTGTTTGGCTGGAAAGATTCGTGGAGCGACGTCCGTCCGCCACTGGTCATGGCAATGATTGCGCTCATTCCGGCGCTGATTTGTCGCGCGCTCATCAGCGGGATTGCCGGCCAGGTGATCAGTGCCACGGCATTTCTCGTCGTCTTCGGTGCCGGGTGGTTGAGACATCATTTGCACAATAAATCCCCACACTTTTAGCGATAAACTCCGTCGTTCCGTTGCATTCCGAATGTGAAAAAGATTTTCCTCACTGGCGCAAGTTCGGGCATCGGCAAAGCAATCGCCATCGCTCTGAGCGAACGAGAGCACCTGGTCTGGGGCACTTCACGCGACATCTCGCGGCTGCCGAATATTTCTCGTTTTCACCCGGTGCCGCTCGATTTGTCCGATCCTGGCTCGATTAACACGGCTTTCAATTCCGCCCTGGCCGAGGCTGGTTCGTTTGATGTCGTGATCAACAACGCGGGCAGCGGCCACTTTAGTCCGGCGGAAAATCTTTCCGCTGAGACGATCTCAAAGCAATTTCAAGTGCTCGTCCTCGGGCATATTCAACTAATGCAACTGGCACTGGCGGCCATGCGCAGGGAAGGGCGCGGTCTGATCATTAATGTCACGTCCCTTGCATCGCGATTGCCGGTCCCATTTATGGCTGCATATAACGCGGCGAAAGCGGCGATGGCTGCCTTCACCATGTCCATCCAACTCGAGTTGTCCGATTCGCCAGTGCGCATTGTCGATCTTCAGCCGGGCGACATTTGCACCGAATTCAACGATGCAGTCGCAAAAAATGAAGCGCCTGACCCGCGGTACCAAGCGAGGGCGGCGAAAACGTGGAGCATCGTCGAGCGCAACATGGCTGCGGCGCCAAAACCGGAGCTGGTCGCGCGGCATGTGCTCAAGTTGATCGAGCAGACAAACCCCCCGCCGCGGATAACGGTCGGCGACGTTTTTCAATCGAAGATCGCTCCGCTGATTTTCCGGTTTGTCCCACAACGCATCCGAATCTGGGGTCTGAAAAAATATTACCGGCTATGAGCAATCCGATCTCGGAAGCAGCGATTTTGATGGCCGGCTCCGGGTCGCGTCTGCGCAACGCCGGAGAAAATCGCTTAAAACCGTTGCTGCCTTTCCTGGGACGCCCTTTGATTTCGTACACACTCGATGCGCTCGCGAACGCAGGGATCAAAATCATCTATGCGGTCGTCGGCTTTGAAGGTCGCGTCCTCCGCGCAGAAGTAACGCCGTTGATTCCGGCGAGCATTGAAGTTCGCTGGATCGACAATCCAGATTGGCAAAAACAAAACGGTATTTCCGTTCTCGCCACCGCACCGCATGTAACTGCGCCATTCCTTTTAACAATGGGCGATCATCTCTTCGAACAATCGATTGTCGATCTTCTCCTGCGCAAGGCGAAACCGAACCTGCTCGCGCTCGCAATCGATAAAAAACTGGATGCCGTTTTCGATTTGGATGATGCAATGAAAGTCCAGATGCGGGGCGATCAGGTCGTCGGCATTGGAAAAGATTTGCAGACTTACAACGCGATCGACACGGGAATGTTTATCTGTCCGCATGAATTCTTCGATTACCTCGAAAGAGCGAAGTCCCGCCGCGGCGGGAGCGATTGCAGCCTGGCCGATGGTGTGCGGGCGATGGCGGAGGATGGGCTCGTTCGCGGTATCGATATCGGCGACGCCTTGTGGCAGGATGTGGATACTCCGCAGATGCTGCGAGAGGCGGAGGAGAAACTGCGGGTCTTGGCTAAGAGCTGAAACTGGATTGGCTGCGCCAGTTGTCGAGCTGGCTGGCTGCGCGGGCACAGCCCAGGGTGCACGTCGCGTGGCACGGCTTGTAACGATAAAACTGCTCGCGCAAATCGGCCGCGGTATAGTCCAGCAAGCTCTTCGACCACACGTTTCGGGTTTGCGAACACCAGTTTACCTTTCCGAATTCATCTATGTAAAGGTAGCGGCTTCCCGCGCGACACTTAAACGGAGCCGAACCATCACGCACAAGCCGGTTACGGTAGTCAGAAAATTCTTTCCAAGTCTTTGGGATTTTTTTGACGATCCGCTCGAATACCTGCACCTCTGGCCGACTGAGCTTGAGCTGGCCGTTTGAGTCGTGGATCAACAGAACCCGCGGCGTGAAGCCCATCTTGCTCGCGAACCTGACAACTTCCTCCGCTTCCTCCGGTGGAGCTGCGCCGATGACGCCGCTGACGACAACCTGGAAGCGCGCATGATCCCGGAGCAACTCCAGACGTTTCTTCAGATTATCGAGCACTTTCTGCGTCGTGTCGTTGGCATGAAGGCCGTCGATGGAAATCTGGATCTCCTGAAGTCCGGCCTCGTTCAGCGCTTCGATCAGCGCCGGCTTCAGGAAAAAACCGTTGGAAATCATTCCGGTGCGAAAGAAACCAAGCTTGCGGCATTCGCGAACCAGGCGGGTCAGGTCCGGGTGGAGTGTGGGTTCGCCGCCAGTCAAGGAGATGCCAAACGTGCCGAGGCTTTTTAATTTGCGAAGACGTTCTTCCAAAACCTCGAAGGGAATTGGGTCGCTGACTTTGTCGTATTCGGAGCAGTAACCGCACGACAAGTTACAGCGGCGAATGATAACCATCTGCGCGAGGAACGGGCTGTAACCAAGCCGCGACAAAATGCCAACGGCGGGCTTGCAGGCTGATCGCTGCGAGCCGTTTGCCGAAATAGAGCCGTTGCCTTTTGCCACGAGGCGGAAAACCTAGCAAATGTGGCAGGCAAGGCGAATTCATTGTGCCGGCGCGGCGTTTGAGCAGTGGCTCGACTTATCGCGGCCAAACGCAGCAATATCCGGAAAAGATGGTTGAGGAATGTGTCATCCTGGCCGAGGCCACGGCTGCGCTGGTCGAGTTACATGGAATCTCGGTGCTGGAACGTCTATTGCGCACACTCCAGCGCTGCGGGTTCCAGCGCGCAACGATTTTGTCGAGCACGGCTGATGTAATCGCTCGAAAAGTCGCGTCCTCTCCGTCATGGGCTCGCGAGCAAATCGACGTAACTGTCCGCAACCGTGAGCCCGGAGCGGTGACCGTGGAACAGATTGTCGATCTTTGGCCGCGGCGCGCAGAGTCGCTCGTAGTTTTGCGAGGCGACATTGTTTTCGACGCGCGTCTTCTGCGAGTTCTTGCGGCGCAAAATCAATCGGCGGTTTTGATTGATCGCGCGGCAGCGCCGGTTCTTGTAGAGCTGGTTGCTTCCGCGCCAGAAATGGCCGGAGCAAAATTCTGCGGCGCTGCGGTGGTTGATTACGACTGGGCGGCAGCGCGAAGCGGTTCGTTCGAAGAAAATCTCCGCAGAGACTTGGCGACGGAGCGCATTGCCGCAATCGATGTCGCGGCTGAACCTGCCTACTCGCGGGAAATGCGCCGAGACCTGAGACCTTTCTGGTTTCCAGCGCCATCGCCCTACGAAAAAAAGTTGGCGGAACGGTTGCTTCTGCGTTCAGCCCAAAAAGGCGCGCCGGATCTTCCCGCCTTGATTCACGCTCCGATCGAGAACTTCCTCATCTCCAGGTTGTCCAAAAGCTCCATTACACCCAATCAGCTCACCTTTTTCTCTAACGTGGTGGCTTGGACGGCGACGATTCTTTTTGCCACTGGCCGGCTTGGATGGGGACTCATGGTCGCCCTTATTGTCGGCGTCCTAGATGGGCTGGATGGCAAACAGGCACGCCTCAAAGTTGAAACAACCAAGAGCGGAAAACTTGAGCATTGGTTCGACGCACTGTTCGAGTGGTCGTGGTGGATCGCGCTCGCGTATCACTTTCAGAGAACGGGACAGCTCACCGCAGCGTTTGGCTATCTTTCCCTATTGATCTGCGCGGAAGCGGTTGCTGCATTGGCCAAATGGAGTGTAGTTCGCTTTTGCGGCCGGTCGATTGATGAGTTAAGCAATCTTACTCGCGCCGTCCGACTAATTGGTGGACGGCGGAACATTTATATCTGGATTCTCGCTCTTGGGATTGTGTTGGGAACTCCGGGCCAAGCCTTTACGCTCGTGGCCTGGTGGGGAGCGGTTACGGCCACCGTTCAAGTGCCGTGCGCAGCCTTTGCGCTGTGGGTTCGTTGGAGACAAAGCGCGAAAGCCTCCTGAGAAGCGAGGCGCCGCGTGGCTTGAAACCTCAGGCCGACGCTTGATCGGTTGACGCCGTGATCTGCGACGGCGAAGATGGACGACTGTGATCAATCTCCAGCAGATCGTTCGGGTTTTCGACACCAAGCCGTGGATTGCGCACCTCTATGTGACCGAGCAGTGCAACCTGGATTGCCATTATTGCAACGAGTTCGACAACTCGATCCCGCACCCGGCAGTGGCCGATCTCAAGAAGTGGATGGACCACATCCGGGAGCTCGGCGTGCTCCGTATCGGGTTTCAGGGGGGCGAACCGCTCAAGCATCCGAATATCGTAGAGCTGGTTGGTTACGCAAAATCCCTCGGTTTTTGCGCCGTGAGCATGTCCACAAACGGGTTTCTCCTGAACCGCCAACTCCTGGCCGACCTCGAAGGAGCGGGGCTCGACCAGCTGCAAATTTCAGTGGACCGGATGACGCCGATCGCGAGCACGCGCAAATCGATGAAGTCGATCCTGCACAAGCTCGACTGGTTCAAAGATTCCAAGATCAAGCTGAACGTCAGTGGCGTCCTTTTCAAAGAGACGCTCGATGAGATGGGACAGGTGATAGACACCTGCCTGGACTTGGGTATCCCGGTCCATGCGCGCGTGATCCACGACGATCTCGTGCACGACCGCGCCTTGCGCGATCCAAATGCGAGCGAGCCGCTCATTCGCTTTATCGAACAGCAGGAGAAACTAAAGCGCAGCGGCGAGAAGATTCACTCGAGCTGGAATCTTTTCGATTATCAGAAAAAGATGCTGCGCCAGGAGCCGGTCGAATGGACCTGCATCGCGGGCTATAAATATTTCTTCGTCTCATCGACCGGCAAGTTCTGGCTCTGCAGCCAGGTGCGAACCGAGAGGCACATTCTCGAGATCACGCGGGAAGATTTGCTGAGCTACAACCGGAAGAAGGATTGCCAGGCGGGATGCGGCGTTTATTGCACCGCGGAGGCCTCACTGGCCGTGAGCCATCCGCTGGAGTTCGTCGGCCGGGAAGTGACGGGCATGCTGGCAAGTCGCGTCTCAAGGATGCAGGGCGCAGGCGCCGGGCGCATTCGTGATTTGGCGACTGCTTAATCGCTTTCGCTCGGCGCACCAGGAAAGGCTTTCATTGTAATTGCCCGGTGGGAAGGTAGGCACGCCGCAGTGCATCTGGCCGGTTCGTCGTACCGACTTCGAGAGATCGCGGCATATCCCCTCAGGGTTTCGCTGACTCAGTTGTTCAGGGCTA
>WNGE01008730.1_pt1 | contig 10752 bp, 7 predicted proteins | sample 5400651 | NCBI WGS metagenome assembly WNGE01 (sample SAMN13153370, study PRJNA577476) | soil metagenome | isolation source: 60 cm soil or saprolite under grassland replicate 2 | place: USA:California | collected 2016-06-15
CCGGCGAGCCAGGCGGCACTGAGCCGCCGCACCGGCATCTACCGCAGCGATCTGGTCGCCGTCATCAACGAGCTCGCCGGCCGCGGCCTCATCGAACGCGCCCCCGATCCCGCTGACCGACGCCGCAACGTCATCACCATGACCCCACACGGCCGCCGCCACCTGCGACAGCTCGACAAACTGGTGGCCACCATCCAGGACGACCTGCTCGCGCCACTGACCCAGCCCGAACGCGACCAGCTGATCCGGCTCCTGGCGCGCCTCCTGGACCACCACGCACGGGCGGCGCCACAACCCAGCGGCGATCAACCCGCTTGACGATCGAGAACCAATGCCCAGGCAAGCAGGGCAGGCCGAGACTGCGCCGTAGGCGGCGCGGCCGAAGGTCCGCCGGTAGCGCATTCGACAGCGGTGCTACGACCAGGGGTGTTCGGACAATGTACGGGTCGGTGCGCTGTAGTTCGTGCACGGAGGTTTCAGGCGCTTCAAAGGCTGGAACCATAGAGAACCGTGGCAGTCTCGAACAGGCAGGAGCGCGTGAAGCGTCGATCCCCGGGTGCCGACCCGCCCGTCCGCAGCTTCGGCGCGGCGAGGGTCTGCGCCGACGATGCGTGTGACGTCCGGCTGAGCCGCTACAACCCGGATGGGTACTGCGCGGTCCATCGTGGCTGGGATCGCCAGGTCGCCACTCGTCGTCAGCGACGTCGAAGCGGCTGAGCCTGTGGAGCCTCGGGACCGCCAATGTCAGATTTTCATGATCGGCGGGCCCGACAAGATCGACTGTTTCTGCGCATTTTCAGCTACCCTACAACGTGCCACCGTTGGAGGCGGTTCCTTCTCGGTCGGCCCGTCCGTTGGCCGCGCGGCCCGAGCCGGTTCGGTCGCGCCCGCACGACTGGAGGTGAGGAGCGTGGAGCTGCTCAAACGGCGCTTCTCCCGGATCGTCCTCATGCTCGCCACTCTCGTCGGTCTGGTGTCGGCTGTCGCTGCCGACGTGCGCTGGAAGTAGCTTCGGAAGTAGCCTCGCCCCGCGGCTGTGACCATTTCGTCCCGGGCTCGACAACGCCTGGGACGAAATGGTCTGCTAACGACTCCTATCTGGACTCGAGAGCTCGGGGGCAATGACCCGTCGCCATCGCTGGTCGGCGCTGACAGCCTACGTCCTCGCCATCACGGCGGCAGGCTTTCTGCTGGGGCCCGCTCTGGCCGTCAACGGCGGCGTGCGGGCCATCGTCGCCGCGCCGCCGGCGTTCTGGGTGGTGCTGGCGTTCCTCGTCGTGAGCCAGGTCCGCCCGATCGATCTTCCCAGGCGCGGCGACGTGGAGGAGATCACCACCTCGACGACGTTCGCCCTCGGGTTGCTCCTGGCCTGGGGCACGGCGCCCGCGGCGTTGGCGCTCGCGTCCGCGTCGATCGTCGCCGGCCTCCTCGAGCGTAAGGCCCTCAGGAAGATCGCCTTCAACGCCGCCCAGTACATCCTGGCGCTCGCCGCGGCCGGCGGGCTCTTCACGCTGCTCGGAGGCAGGCTCCCGTTCACGATCGAGCAGCTTCCGGCCTTCGGCGCCGCGGCGGTGGTCTTCTTCCTGCTCAACCGGATGCTGGTGGGGGCGGTCGGCACGCTCGCTCAGGGCGCGCCGCCGGCCGGCCGGGTCTGGGCCGGGATCCGGGTCGAGGTGCTGCCCGAGGCGATTCTCGCGGCCATGGCGCCGATCGTGGTGGTGCTGGCGCAGCGAAGCGTCGTGCTGGTTCTGCTCCTCCCGCTGCCGATGCTGGGCGTGTACCTGGCATGCAAGGCGGCGATCGAGGCGGACGCCAACCGGGCGGCGGCGGAGGCGGCCGCCGCGGCGGCGCGGGTGGTCGCCGCCGAGCAGGCACGCCTTGCGCAGGCCGAGCAGGCGGTGGCGCGCCAGTTGCAGGAGAGCGAGCGGCTCAAGGAGAACCTGCTCGCCACCGTCTCGCATGAGCTGCGGACTCCCTTGGCGGGCGTGCTCGGCGCCATCGCCACCCTGGAGCAGCGCAGCCACCTGCTGTCACCGGAGCTGCGGCACGAGCTGGTCGGGATCGCGGCGCGGCAGGGCAAGCGCCTGAAGGAGCTGATCGAGGAGCTGCTGCTGGCGGCCACGCTCGAGCAGATCCCGAGCGAGCGCGTGTCGCCGCGACCGGTCGACGCCGGCGAGCTTGCCCGGCAGGCGTGCCACTCCATCGGCCGCGCCGATGCCGGGCAGGTGATCGCCCTGTCGCTCGACGGCGCCCTGCCGGTACGGGTCGCGCCGGAGGCGATCCTGCAGATCCTGACCAACCTGCTCGACAACGCCGCGAGGTACTCGCCCGCGGGTTCGCGGATCCGGCTGGAGGCGAGCCGCCGCGGCAGCAACGCCGTGATCGCGGTCGAGGACGCCGGTCCGGGCGTGCCCCTTTCCGAGCGGGAGCGGATCTTCGAGCGCTTCATGCGCCTCGAGCACCAGACCGGCGGGTCGCCGCGCGGCGGCGGCGTGGGGCTCGGGCTCTACGTGGCCCGCCAGCTCGCCCGCGAGCAGGGGGGCGACCTCGAGGTGGGGGAGCCGGTCGGCGCCGCCGGCGGCGCACGGTTCGAGCTCCGCCTCCCCCTGTCCGGCGAGGTGACCGACGTCGAGACCGTCCCGCGAGCGGACAAGGTCGCCCCGAGCCCCTCCTGATCCCGCCCGGGCCGTCCCGTAGCTACTTCAGGCGTACAGGCCCTTGATCTGGCTCGCGTACTTCTCATAGATCACGCGGCGCTTGAGCTTCAGCGTCGGCGTCAGCTCGTCGCCCTCCACGGTCCAGTCAACCGGCAGGATCGTGAAGCGCTTGACCTGCTCCGCACGGGCGACGCGCTGGTTGACGGCGGCGACGGCGCGCTCGATCTCGCCGTGGACGCGCTCGTGGGCGGTGAACCGCTCCAGGCGCTCGTAGGGCACGCCGTGCCTGGCGGCCCAGCCGGGGGCGACCTCCGAGTCGATCACGATCAGCGCGGCCGGATAGGGCCTGCGGTCGCCGACCACGCATGCCTGGGCGATCAGCGGATGCGCCTTGAGCAGATTCTCGAGGTTGGAGGGCGAGATGTTCTCGCCGCCCGCGGTGATGATCAGCTCCTTCTTGCGGTCGACGATCCGCACCCAGCCCTCGCTGTCCACCTCCCCGACGTCGCCGGTGCGCAGCCACCCGTCCGGCTCGAAGGTCGCGGCCGTCTTCTCCGGGTCCTTGTAGTAGCCGGCCGCGATGTTGCCGCCTCGCAGCAGCAGCTCGCCGTCGTCGGCGACGCGCACCTCCACCCCGGGCAGCGGCGGCCCCACCGTGCCGACCTTGAGCCTGTCGGGGCGGTTGAGCGTCGCCGGCGCGGTCGACTCGGTGAGCCCGTATCCCTCCCGCAGCGGGATCCCGAGCGCGAGGAGGAACTCCATCACGTCGTCGGCCAGCGGGGCGGCGCCGCTGAACGCCACGCGGCACTGATCGAGACCGATCCGCCGGCGGATCTTGGCGAACACCAGCCGGTCGAAGACGGCGCGTCGCAGCCGGAGCCCGAGCGGCGCCGGCTTGCCCGCCTGCTCGAGCCTGACCGCCTGCCTGCCGACCGCGATCGCCGACTCGGCCAGCTTGCGCCGGCGCTGGCTGGGCTCGGCGGCCAGCGCCGCCATGATGCCGGCCTGGGCCTTCTCCCACAGGCGGGGGACGGCCACGAAGCTGAACGGCCGCACCTCGGGCAGGAGCTCGACGATCTTGTAGAGGTCGGGGCAGAAGAACAGCCACGTGGGCTTCCACAGGCTCACGTAATGGCCGCTCAGTCGCTCCATGCTGTGGGCCAGGGGCAGGTAGGAGATGTACCTGCTGCCGGCTTTCCAGCCCTGGTCGTCGGCCCAGCGGTCGCTCGCCGCCGCGGTCCACAGGGCGTTGTAGTGGGTGGTCATGACCCCCTTGGGCGGGCCCGTGGTGCCAGAGGTGTAGAGCACCGTCGCCAGGTCCTGTGGCGTGACCGCCCGCCAGGCCGCGTCGAAGCGCTCGCGGCCGGAGCCGAGCGCCGAGCGCCCGCTGTCGCGCACGTCGTCCCAGGAGCGCACCCAGTCGTAGTCGGCGAAGTCGGCGGCGTCCTCGAGCAGCACCACGTCGCGCAGGGCGGGGAGCTCGCCCTTGACCTTCTCCCAGCGCTCCATGAAGTCGCGCCCCTCGACCACCGCCACCTTGGCCTCGCAGTGGTTGGTGATGTAGGCGATCTGCTCGGGCGCGAGCGTGTTGTACAGCGACACCGGGGTGGCGCCGAGGTGCACCGCCGCCAGGTCGGCGATCAGGTGCTCAGGCCGGTTGTACGCCATGATGACGACGAAGTCCCCGCGGCCGACGCCCATCGCGTCGAGGCCCATCGCCACCTCGGCCACACGCTCGCGATACTCGCGCCAGTTGAGCTGCCGCCAGGCGCCGTCCCGCTTCCACGACAACGCCGGGAGGTCGCCGTGGACACGCGCGTTCCGCTCGAGGACCGTGCACAGGGTCTGTCCCGCGACCTGGGCGTCCAGAGCGGCCCGCTCGGCGGAGCTGTCGGCCGCCTGCATGCTCACCTCCTCGCTACCGTTGGCAACACGCTAATCTCAGCACCGCTGAGCTGCGTGATCAAGGCATGCCGCCACGATGTGGACAACTTGCGGGTGGCCGGTCCCGCCAGCGTCCGCGGTAGAGTTCGCCAATGACGCAACTGCCGATCAGCGAGCCAGCGCAGACCACCATCACAGAGCCCGCCGGCTCCCTCGAGGCGCTCGCCGCCGCCGTCGGGGTCGACGAGGTCAGCGAGGTCGCCGGGCACTTCCCAGCCTGCCTCGCCGCCTGGGCGACGCTGGGGGAGCTCGCCCTCCAGACCCGGCGCCCGGTCCAGGCATACGCCTACTTCCGTGTCGGCTACCACCGCGGCCTCGACCGTATCCGCCGGGCCGGCTGGCGCGGAAGCGGCCGGGTGACCTGGGCGCACGAGGGCAACCGCGGCTTCCTGCGCTCCCTGCGCGGCCTGCAGCTCGCCGCGGCCGCCATCGGCGAGCGGGACGAGGCCGAGCGCTGCCGGACCTTCCTCGCCGAGCTCGCGCCGGACGGGCCTCAGGACTGGCACAGCTAGGGAGCCGGACGGGTCTCCGGTTCACCAGGCCAAGAGCCACCTTGCCAGTGGCTTCAAGCCGGGCCGTCGCGCAGGGCGCGCTCGACGTCGGTCACGAGCTGGTCGTCGCCGAGCTTCCCGCCGGCGTCCAGGTGCGCCTGGACGATCGCGACGATGCGGTTGGCCAGCAGGGCCTCCTCGCCAGGGGCGCGCCGCGACGGCGAGCGCGCCGCGGCCCGCTCGTCCTGCGTGGGAAGCGCGCTGAGCTGCCGCCGCCAGGTCGGGAAGCTCGACTGGTCCACCGCCCAGGCCGAGGCGCCGGCGTGGCGGCCGATGCCGGCGCGGGCGCTCTCCAGCCAGCCGGTGTCGCTGTCGGGAAAGACCGCGACGTGAATCGGCTTGCCCGCCATGTCGGCGACGACCGGGCTCGTGGCCCGCAGGAGCCGCTCACGCTGTGCGGTCGTGTAGACCTGTGGGAGCCCGAGGTCGAACTCCTCGACGCAAGCCTCCCACGGCACCCCGACCGACCGGGCCTCCGCCCTGGTCGGCAGGCTCGAGAAGCCGAGCAGGGCGGCCGGCTCGCGCCTGCGCATCCGGCTGGCGAAGGCCGCGACCTCCTCGGCGGGCGGGTCGAACTGGATCTCCACCACGTAAAACGGTTTGCCCGGAGCGATGTTGCACAGCAGGTCGGCGGCGGCACGGCCGTCCGAGCTGCCGGGCGGGCCGAACCAGGTCCATGGGATCACCGTGGGGCCGCGGGTCTCCGCCCAGCGGCGGTAGTTGGCGGCGTAGTCGAAGGATCCGCGGCTCGGGCTGGTGCCGGTCGCGCAGCGGACGAACACGGCGTCGATGCCGAAGATCGAGCGCGGGGCGGCATGCCAGACCCACGCCGCTGTCCTGGGAATGCTCAGCCGACCAGACATCGCGAGCACCACCACCGTTCCGCCCGTTTTCGCCGCGAGTCGATGCATCATCCTACGGCACCGGCGATGGCGGATGACCAGTCCTGTCCGCCGGCACCGGGAGCGCGCACAGCCTCATGCGCGCTCCCGGTGAGTTGGTCCGCCAGCTGGCGCCCACTCGGGGCCCGGGACCCTTCTCGAGTCCCGGATTCCCGGGTCAGCGACGGCGCGGCTCTCCGGCTGCGGTCATGGTCGCGAGCACCTGCTCGACGCCGTGCGCCGGGTAGCGGCGGTGCCCGCCGGGGGTCAGGATGCTCGGGAGCTTGCCAGCCTGCGCCCAAGCGAGGACGGTGCGCGCGCTGACCTGCAGCCGGCGCGCCACCTCCGTGGTGCGGAGCAGCACCTCGATGTCCTCACCCTGCGATGCGCCGCCGGCGCGGAAGGGTTCGTACGAGCGAGGTGGTTGCCAGTCCCGCACGGCTCGGTAGGGACCGGTACGACCGATCTGATTGCGAGTGGTTACCACAAGTGCCTCCCCTCTGGGTGGCGAGTCGTTCACGGAGCGTGCCCGCTTGCCACCCGAAGCGAGCTACGTCCGGCTCGTACGACTTTGACTATATGGCGGGGAACATTGCACCCAGCGGTCCTCGATGTCCAGATGACCAATAAAGCTCGCATCTCTCCCATCGGGGGCAGGGCGTCGGATTCCGCTCACGAATCTTACGGCATATGGGAAGAGAAGGGGGGCTGCGCCGGCTGCGCATCAGTGCCGATGCGTCCGACACAGCGAATTTCGTCCGCTAACTTCCGGCTACCTGAGATGCTCCGCGAGCCTGGTGGAGCACCGCGCGCCGTGCCTTTCGGCGCAGGTCGGCGGCCATGCCGCGCACGGCCCTGTGGACAGCCGGCATAAAGCGTTGCTGGCCTGCTGTTATTCTTGCGAGTATCCGAGTATTCGTCGGCGTCTCGTGTGCTGTGCGGCATCCCGCTCAGCAGGCGTCCGTAGCAGGCAGGTGAGCCCAACGTGGAACCAGAGCGTTACGATCCGCAGCAGGTCGAGCCCAAGTGGGCCGCGGCTTGGGAGGAGCAGGCGCTCTACCGGGCCGATGAGAACGACACGGCCCGGCCGCGGTTCTACGCACTCGACATGTTCCCGTACCCCTCAGGTGACCTGCACATGGGCCACCTGGAGGCGTTCTCGGGCGGTGACGTCATCCCCCGGCTGAAGCGGATGCAGGGCTACAACGTGCTGCACCCGATCGGCTGGGACTCCTTCGGGCTGCCGGCGGAGAACGCCGCCATCCAGCGGGGCGTCAACCCGAGGACCTGGACCTACCGCAACATCGAGACGCAGCGCGCCACCTTCCGGCGGCTGGGCATCTCGTTCGACTGGTCGCGCACGTTCAACACCAGCGACCCCGACTACTACCGCTGGACGCAGTGGCTGTTCCTGCGCCTGCACGAGCGTGGCCTGGCCTATCGCAAGGCCTCGCCCGTCAACTGGTGCCCCAGGGACCAGACCGTGCTGGCCAACGAGCAGGTGATCAACGGGCGCTGCGAGCGCTGCGACTCGCTGGTGGAGAAGCGCGAGCTGACGCAGTGGTTCTTCAGGATCACCGCGTACGCGCAGCGCCTGCTGGACGACATGGCCGAGCTGGAGAGCCGCTGGAGCGACAAGGTCCTCACCATGCAGCGCAACTGGATCGGCCGCTCCGAGGGCGCCCACGTCGACTTCACCGTGGCCTCCACCGGCGAGCGGGTGCGCGTGTTCACCACCCGCCCGGACACGCTGTACGGCGCGACCTTCTTCGTGCTGGCGCCCGAGCACGAGCTGGCCGAGCGCCTGGTCGCCGGCACCCCGAACGAGGCGGCCTTCCGCGCGTTCCGCGAGCGGGTGGGACGACAGACCGAGGTCGAGCGGCTGTCGACCGACCGCGACAAGGAGGGCGTGTTCCTGGGCGCCTACGTGGTCAACCCGGTCAACGGCGAGCACATCCCGGTCTGGGCGGCCGATTACGTCCTGACCGACTATGGCACCGGCGCGATCATGGCCGTGCCCGCGCACGACGAGCGCGACTTCGAGTTCGCCCGCATGTACGGCCTGCCGGTCCGGGTGGTCATCCAGCCGCGGCAGCCCGCGGGCGTGGAGGACGCGGCGGGAGATGCCTCACCCCTGGACGGCGACGCGCTGACCGAGGCGTGGACGGGCGACGGCAGGATGGTCAACTCCGGTCCATACGACGGCCTTCCCTGGACCGAGGGCAAGGCGCGGATCACCGCCGACCTGGCGGCGCGGGGCCAGGGCGAGGCGGCGGTGAACTACCGCCTGCGCGACTGGCTGGTCTCCAGGCAGCGCTACTGGGGCTGCCCGATCCCGGTCGTCCACTGCCCGACCTGCGGCGAGATCCGGGTTCCGGACGACCAGCTGCCGGTGCTGCTGCCCGCGGACGTGACCGACTTCACGCCCAAGGGCCGCTCGCCCCTGGCAACCGTCGAGTCATGGGTGAGCGTCAGCTGCCCAGCCTGCGGTGGGCCCGCCAGGCGCGAGACCGACACCATGGACACGTTCGTCGACTCGTCCTGGTACTTCCTGCGCTACACCGGGCTGGACCCCGCCCGTCCCTTCGACCCCGACCGGGTCGCCAAGTGGATGCCGGTCGACCAGTACACCGGCGGGATCGAGCACGCCATCCTGCACCTGCTGTACTCGCGCTTCATCACCAAGGTGCTGACCGACATGGGGCTGGTCAGCTTCGACGAGCCGTTCCGCTCCCTGCTCAACCAGGGCATGGTGATCATGCACGGCGCCGCCATGAGCAAGTCGCGTGGCAATCTGGTCGAGCCGACACAGATCATCGACGAGCACGGCGCCGACGTCGCCCGGCTGACGATGCTGTTCGCCGCTCCGTTCGAGGACGACGTGGACTGGGCCGACGTCTCGCCGGAGGGGATGGGACGCTGGGTCCAGCGTGTCTGGCGCGCGGTGCGCGCCGCCACCGAGGCACCCGGCGGCCCCGCCGACTCCGAGCTGCTGCGGCTCGCCCACCGCATCACCCAGGGCGTCACCGACGACATGGAGCGCTTCCGCTTCAACACGGCCATCTCCAAGCTGATGGTGCTCTCCAACGGCCTGGCCAATGCCATCCGGACGGGTGCGGGCACCGCCGCCGAACGCCGCGAGGTCGCCGAGCGGCTGGTGCTGATGCTGGCCCCGCTGGCGCCTTTCCTGACCGAGGAGCTGTGGCGCCATGCGCTGGACCGACCGGGCTCGGTGCACCTGGCCGCCTGGCCGGGCTTCGACCCGGAGCTGGTCCGGGTCGAGCGGGTGACCTGCGTGCTGCAGGTCGACGGCAAGGTCCGGGACCGCGCCGAGGTGCCCGCCGACGTCGGCAGGGAGCAGCTCCGCGAGGTGGCCCTGGGCTCGGCCAAGGTGCGGGCCGCCATGGGGGAGCGGGCTGTCGCTCGCGTCGTGGTGGTGCCGCCGAAGCTGGTCAACGTCGTCACCGCGCGCTGACCTCGCCGGGGCGACCCTCCGGCGCATGGTAAAGCGGCGACCTTCCGGTTGGTCTCGCGCTTACCAACCACGGCCACACGCCCACGCGGGCGCTTTGCCGCGGGCGTTGTGGCCCTTTTGCCGCGCGAGGTGGTGCTCGCTCCGCAGAGCACCACGCCTCGCAGCGGTAGAGCACGCACCGGGGTTGGTTGCTCGCCGCCTCCCCGCTGCCTGCGGCATGCGCGCATTTCCGCAGCTCAAGGGGGTGGGGATAACGCTCGGCAGCCGTCGGCGATGCCGGCTAGGGTCGCTGTGAAACCCGCCGCCGGGCCGCGCGCGGCCTCCCCCGCCGCGCGCGGCCCCACTCCTCTGGAGGAGCAGCATGCCGTCATCTCCGCCCCCCTTCATTCTGCAGTCCGGCGGCTGGCGCGACCGCCTGGAGCGGTTGCTCGGCGGCGTCGGCCGCCAGCGTCTTGCGATCGCCGTCATCGTCCTGCTCGCTATCGCCGCCGCCGGTCTGCTGCGAGTCGGCGCGGCGCCACGGGCCGTCGACCCGCCCGCCACGACGGCGCTGAGCGGAGCCGGCGCCCAGTCGCTGCCGCGAGTCTCCGGCGACGACCGGAGTGGCGCGGGCGGGTCCACCGCTGGCGCCGGCCAGATCGCCGTGGACGTGGTGGGGCGGGTGCGCCGCCCTGGACTCGTCCGGCTGCCGGCCGGCAGCCGGGTCGTGGACGCCATCGAGGCGGCCGGCGGCGCGGCGTCCGGGGCCGAGCTCGAGGCGATCAACCTGGCGCGCAGGGTCGCCGACGGCGAGCAGATCCGCGTTCCGCGCCACGGCGAGCCCGTGACCGCGCTGGCCGGGCCCGCGGGCGCCGCCGGCGAGATGAGCGGGGGCGCGCAGCCCGGCGCCCCGGCTCAGCCGGGCGCGCCGGTCGACCTCAACACCGCCACGATCGAGCAGCTCGACACCCTCCCTGGAGTCGGCGAGGTCACCGCGAGCCGGATCGTCGCCTACCGCACCGCCCATGCGTTGGACCAAACTACTCTGACGTGCCATACACTGTCTTTGTGGCCGTCTCTCGCAAGGGGCTCACACGATGGCAGGGGACCAAGTTCAAGCAAATATGGCTCTTCCAGTGTTTCCGTGGGTCGTTGGTGGCCGGGTGTGTCTGTGTCTGGTGAGCCTGGTAGCGTCCGCTGGGAGAGGCTGCGAGGAGGAGGGTGATGGCGGGTCCGGGCCGCAATGATCGGTGCCCGTGTGGGAG
>WNGE01008731.1_pt1 | contig 10752 bp, 10 predicted proteins | sample 5400651 | NCBI WGS metagenome assembly WNGE01 (sample SAMN13153370, study PRJNA577476) | soil metagenome | isolation source: 60 cm soil or saprolite under grassland replicate 2 | place: USA:California | collected 2016-06-15
TTTGAATCGCTCGATTTGCTCTTTGACTTCGTGCACGAAACTGGCGGCACCGGCCCCATTAACAACCCGATGATCAAACGTGAGCGAAAGCGTGACGACTTCCGCCGTTTCGTTTTTCTTTCCGTTTGGAATTAGCTCACGATGCGCTGTTCCGACGAAGAGCGTTCCAACTGATGGCGGCACAACAATGGGCGCACCGGCTTTTACCCCAAACGCGCCCAGGCTCGTGATTACAACTGGCGCGTTCATGGCGTCAACACGACCGCTGCGCGTGGCACCGACGGTTTCGTTGTAAGCGCTAACGAATTCAGGCCAGCTTTTCTTGTTCGCATCGACAATCACCGCCGTCGCGAGACGATCGCCTTCCAGCGCCACCGCGATGCCGAGATCAAAATCATCGTTCTGGATGATCTGATCGTCTTCCAGAATTAGTCGCCGGAATGGCGGGTGTTTTTCCATGGCCCGCAGCACTGCCCATGCAATCATCACGGAGAGAGAGGGGGCATTCTTGCCCTCTTTTTCTTTCGCGGCATCGCGGGCTTTTCGAATCGCGCCCCAGCGCGCATCGATCTGCAGATTAGCAGCAATAACGTGGCTGAGCTTGCGCGTAATCGTAGGCGAAAGGGCCGGGGCAATGTTGTAGTGGCGCCTGTCCTCGGGCGCAACCAGCAGCTCCTTGCTGGGGACAGCCGCGTCTACACCATCGGCTGACGTTTTTGCAGCCGCTTGGAATTGATCGGCCAACGAGGGTTCACCAATAACGATGGTGCCGAGTTCCTGGCCGATCTCGACCGTGTCGCCCACTTTTGTTTTCCATTCGCCCATCACGCCGGCGAACGATGATTGGAGCGGATAGACCGCTTTGTCGGTTTCCACTTCGCACAACTCATCGTCTAACGCGACGGGATCACCCTGTCTTTTCAAAAGCGAAACAATCTTTGCGTTGCGAATTCCTTCGCCCATTACAGGCACGGTGATGGTTTGCGCACGGGTTGCAGCCGAGGGCGCTGGGCTCCGTTGGGCGAGGGCGGGCCCTACAATCTGGGCGCCACGGTCAACGACAGCTGCTGTCTTCTTTTCGCGAATGATTGGAGATTCTGCGCGAAAAGTTGTCGTCGAAAGGGAGCGCCTGATCGCGGCGACGATGCGCGCCACATCTGGCAATGCGGCGTATTCGTAGATGGGGTTGTAGCCGATCATGACGTTAGCTTTGCTTACCAGGATCGGCGGGCTGAGCAGTTCTTTCCAAAGCTCTGGCATGCTGGTGATGTGGGAAATAATCATCTGACCCACACTGCAGTTTTCCGTGTCTTCCTGGATGACAACGAGCCGGCGGGTCTTATACACCGATTGTTCGATCGCAGCCTTGTCCCACGGGACGATTGAACGCAGATCGATCAGCTCAACGCTCACTTCACTATCGAGTTGTGCGATGGCTTCCAGAGATTTCTCCATCGTGTTTCCCCACGCGACGAGTGTCACCTCCGAGCCTTCACGTTCCTTGCGCGCCTTCCCAAGCGGGACGGTGCGAATTGACTCCGCGTAATCGTGTTCGGCCCAAAGCAGATGTTTGGGAATCAGAAAGATCACCGGATCCTCCGCGTGCATCGCTGTCCAAAACAAGCCGGCCGCGTCCTCGGGCGTGCTGGGAACAACGACGCTCAGACCGGGATAATGCGCGAACACCGACTCGTTTGCCTGGCTGTGCCACAAGCTTCCCCCGGGAAGATAGGCGCCATAAGGCGCATAAATCACGGCGGGACATTTCCAGTTGCCAAATGATCGCCAGCGCAGGTTCGAGATGTTGGTAACGAGTTGGTTGAAGCCTGGATAAATAAAATCAACAAACTGGAGCTCGAAGACCGGACGCTTCCCGTACGCAGCTAAACCGCATGCAACACCGAGAATGGTCGATTCAGCCAGCGGCGAATTGAAGACCTGCTTCGGAAACTCGGTTGAGAGCTTCTGGGTAAGCCGAAACACGCCGCCTTTCGGATCTTCAATGTCTTCGCCAAAGATGATGCGTCGCGGGTCCTCCTCGAGACTGGCGCGCAATGTTTTATTCACCGTGTCGCCAATGCGATATTTGCCGGGTGGCAGGATTTCCTTGTCGATCTGAGGCGGCGACTTGGCGACATTGGCGAGAAGCTCGTTAGGCGACGGATCCTCGGCTTTCTCTGCTTCGCTGTACTCGCGGCGAATGCGCTCTTTAGCTTCATTATCGAGCTTCGCGAATTCTTCCGAGGTGATCACACCTTCCTCAGTCAGTTGATCCTTCCAGCACTTGAGCGGATCAAATTTCTCCAGTTCCCGTAATTCTTCCTCGCTCCGGTAAAGTTTTTGATCATCCGAACTGGTGTGACTGGAGAGGCGCTCCATCCTGATCCAGAAAAAGAATGGCCCGCCGCCCGCGCGAATCCTCGCGAATGCTTCTGTTGTGGCGTCATAAATCTGCTGCACGTTTTGTCCGTCGATCCGGCGCCAGTTGTCAGGCTCGAGAACACTCAAAGCGAGCGGATTAGTTTTGCGCGTCGGCATGCTGATGCCATAAGCGTTGTCTTCGACCAGAAAAAGCATGGGAAGTTTCTTCTCTTTGGCAAAACAGATCGCTTCAAAAAAATCTCCCTGGCGCGTCGCGGCATCGCCCACTGTCGTCACGACCAGGTTCTTCCTGCCATCCAGCTGAATTCCCCAGGCAATGCCGCATGCGGGAAGTAGCTGCGAACCGGTCGGCGTTGGCACGCTCCAGATGTGCAAGTCCGCATTGCTGTAATGGGACGGCATTTGTCGGCCGCCGCTTCCGGTATTGCGCTTGGCGAAATATTCGAGGCCGAGCTGGCGCGTCGTCATCCCGCGCCCGAGAACTAGACCGCGATCCCGATAATACGGAACGATGTAATCGTCCGGCTCCGTCTGGATCGAAACCGCTGCGAGCGACTCGTGGCCCATTCCCGAAACGTGAAAATGTCCTTTGCCCTGACGATTTAAATTCTGCTCGCGCAGATCGGCATGGCGGCTTTCCAAGATCGTTTTGAGAAGGCGAAACTTGGTTTCTTTGTCGAGCGAAGCCATACGATGCAATCTTGTCGAATAAGGCCGGCAGCCGCCGGATTGCTAAAGGAACGAGATTCAGTCACTCTTTGCAAAGCCTTTTCCGCATGCCCGCGCCATTAAGACATTGTAGCCGCCTCGCTGTGTCGAGGCGCTCTTCCTGCTGCTCTCACAACACGGCGACACAGCGCCGTGGCCACAACGCTTTAAGCTATGAAATTTGAACAGGGCAGGGGAGTCATCGCGCGCTATAGCGATTTCCTTCCAGTCAATGACAAAACCCCGATCATTTCCCTGGGCGAGGGGGACACGCCGCTAATTTATTGCCTAGAACTAAGTAAACGGGTCGGCCGCGGCTGCGACGTTTTTGTGAAGAACGAGGGCGTTAATCCCACTGGCTCGTTCAAGGACCGCGGCATGACGGTGGCTGTGTCCGTAGCGATGGAACGCGGCACACACGCGCTAATCTGCGCTTCAACTGGAAATACTTCGGCGTCCGCAGCTGCTTATGCAGCGAGGGCGGGAATTTCCTGCGTGGTAATTTTGCCTGCCGGAAAGATTGCGAGCAGGAAATTGCTGCAGGCTTTTGCTTACGGCGCAAAAATCGTGGCGATTCGTGGCAGCTTCGACGATGCGCTTCGGATTGTGCGAGAGCTCGGCGAGCAAAGCGATTTTGTGATCGTGAATTCGATTAATCCGGATCGGATCGCTGGACAAAAGACCGCCGCGTGTGAGATTGTCGATGAAATTGGGGATGCGCCCGATTATCACCTGCTTCCGGTCGGCAACGCGGGCAATATCACAGCCTGTTGGGCCGGCTATCGCGGATATCATTCACACGGCCGATCCAGAACTCTGCCGGTGATGCTCGGTTTCCAGGTCGCTGGCGCAGCTCCGATTTTTCATAACCGGATCATCGAGCAACCCGAGACGATCGCGTCGGCCATCCGAATTGGTAATCCCGCGAGTTGGAAACAGGCGCGAGCGGCGATCGAGGAATCGCGCGGCGCAGTTGATGTTGTCACTGATGAGGAAATTCTCGATGCGCAGATATGGCTGGCGCGGCACGAAGGCATTTTTGTCGAACCGGCGAGCGCCGCAACCATTGCCGGCTTTTTCAAATGCTGCGATTCAAGCGAGGCTGCGTATTCATTCAGAAAAATTCCGGAACGGAGCCGGATTGTTTGCACGGTTACAGGGCACGGATTGAAAGATCCCGATGTAATTATGCAGCGCATGAAGGAATTGAAACCGGTCCCGGCGACCGTGAGCGATGTGCAGCGCGCGATCGGTCTCTAGAGGAATCTGCGTTTGACACTCTCGCTTCACAGGCGGAAACGATGCCGTTTCGGATTTCGCTTTCTTGCTTCATAATTCATTCCTGACATGCGTCTCGTTGTTCAAAAATATGGTGGCACTTCCGTCGGAACGCCGGAGCGAATCCGTAACGTCGCGCGGCGTCTTGTCGAAACGCAGCGCGAAGGTTCCCAGGTCGTGGCAGTAATCTCGGCGATGGCAGGTGTGACTGATGACCTGATCAAGCTCGCGCACGAGATGTCGCCGCACCCGATTGAGCGCGAGCTCGACATTTTGCTCTCGACGGGGGAACACGCAGCGACGGCTTTAACTGCGATGGCCGTAAACGCCCTTGGCGGTAGAGCCATATCGGTCACAGGCGCCCAAGCTGGAATCTTAACCGATCGCAATCACACCAAGGCGCGGATCGCCAATATCAGTCCAAAGCAGATTCATGAGCTGCTGTCGGATGATTATATCGTCATCGTCGCCGGCTTTCAGGGTCAGACTCCCGAAGGAGAAACAACTACGCTCGGCCGGGGCGGGTCGGACTTGACGGCAATTGCACTAGCGGGCGCTTTGAATGCCGATATCTGTCAGATCTTTACCGATGTTGATGGTGTCTTCACTTGCGATCCACGCGTAGTGACTGACGCAAAAAAACTCGACGAGGTCGCCTACGACGAGTTGCTCGAGATGGCCAGCGCGGGCTCGAAGGTGATGCAATCGCGCGCGGTGGAGTTTGCAAAGAAATTCGGGATCGAATTCGAGGTGCGGTCAAGTCTCCGAGCGAGCACCGGAACAATTGCGAAAGAAGAGACGCCTAGCATGGAAGACATAGTGATTCGTGGCATCAGTCTTGACCGCCATCAGGCCAAGCTCACCGTCGCAGGAGTGCGGGACGAACCTGGCAATGCCGGTCGAATCTTTTCCAATATAGCCGCCGCGCACATCATCGTGGACATGATCGTGCAAAATGCGTCGAGCGGCGGAACAACCGACGTTTCATTTACGATTCACGAGGATGAATTGGAAAATGCCCGAACAATTTTGATGCCGGTCGTCAGCGAGGTCGGCGCCAAGCGCTTGAACACGGCAAGCGGCGTGGCCAAACTGAGCGTCGTTGGCATCGGGATGCGATCGCATTCCGGCGTAGCGGCGCGAATGTTCGAATGCCTGGGTCGAGGTGGGATCAACATCCAGCTCGTCTCCACCTCCGAGATTAAGATCGCAGTCATCATCGACGAAAAAGACGCCGAGCGCGCTGCCCGACTAATCCACGCGGACTTCGGTCTGGCGCGCTTGGTGCCGGCGGCCGGCGCCACCCAGTCACTTTCGACCGGAGAGCTTTCGGTCCCAAAACGGCGCGGCACGCGCAAAGGAACGCCAAAAGTCTAGGATCTAGGGAGAGATTGGAATCCCAGCCTCCGTTCTCGGCGTCGCGGGGTTCGGACCCACAATTGAGGCACCCAAAGCGGCAAATTTACCGAACGCTGCTTTATACGCGACGACTGACGTAAAGCTACCTTTGTCCCTATGAATGAGATGGTTGCATTGAAGTTACGGAGGCAGTTCGCGGCGGTCTGCCGCACTCAGCCTCGGAGCAATCCAAAGGGAGACGCCCAGGCACGGCTTTTAGCCCGACTACGTGTCGAATTTGGGGGTGCGGGCTGTATCGGGCGACTCAATGGCAGACCTCAATAATTCCGGGGATTGCACCGTTCGAGCGGCATACCTCCTACCATATCTATAACATCAGACAATATATGTCATATAAAGTCGTAAGGGGTTGGTACCGATTCATAGTATCTCGAATGTCGCCTTCCTACCCATCGTTTTCCTGGGAGCTATTCCGAAAAAACAATATGTGAGTCGACTAAAGCATCGTCGCCGGACGCGTGATCTTTCCGTCGTCACCGATGAACCTACTGGGGGCAATTATGACGTCATAGTGCGGTGGTCCACCGCCCGCGCTTACAATTCCCACCCACTCTATTCCCCAATCCCTAAACGCGAACACTGGACCACCGCTTGCGCCAGGCAGGTCGAAACTCGCCAAAGATGGCACGGCAGCGCTACGGAATTTATTAGGCGGATTACCGGGCATCCGAATCGTGACTCCGGCCGCTCCCACAATTGCGGGCCCCTGCATGTAAACCATCCCGATAGTGTTGTAGCGTTCATCATCAATCCGTAAGTCTTTTGGATACCCACAGAGCGCGAGACGGTGGCCGGTCGCCACCTCTGAGCGTGGGTAAGGCGGCTGTCGGAAAAATGCTTTCTCATCAGGCTTGAGGTTCTCAATTCCAGCACCACCGAATACCGCCAGATCCAAGTCTTGGTCCAGCGATACGGGCTTCGCTCCAAAGATGGGAATCGCATGATCGCGATCTAGGTAGAAAATGAGACACCGACCAGGTCGCTCTCGTAGTCGCTCAAGAAACGCTGCCCAAACGTGATGCGCAGTTACGAGGAATTTGCCGCGATCAGATTGCCACAAGAACCCTGAAGCGCCGCAGACTTTGAAATCGATCTCGCTCGACTGCTCTGCTCCATCTGGGTAATCCACCAACCAGAGCGCGATACAATGCTGGCGCAGGATCTGCATGAGCGCCGGCCGTGGCATTTCCTTCCAATCATCTATTCCTACCTGCATAAAGGCACCTTGACGTAAAAGACTGCAGGACGCGAAGCCCGATTTGGGCAAAACCCGCCCTCAAAAAAATTCCGTAAAAAACTATATGTCACATGAATCACGAATATGGCCATCGGCACCGACAAAACCGCTCGGCGTTGCCTGAATCGAATATGCTTCTGGCGGCGTCCCGCAGCCGCTTCGGACTATGCCAACCCAATCGAGTGTATCACGCATCACGAAGAGCGGTGCGCCACTGATCCCCGGGAGCGCTAATGATTTTGGCCTTTCGTTCGTGAAGTATGTCGTCTTCCCTTTCCCCGATTGCCCGTACAGTAACAGCCGTCTTCCAGATTCCGAAACGGTGCATCGACGATGCGCCCACACCATAATGTCCTGCTCCCATCGCCCGCTCCTGAACCTCCGCCCATCGCCAGGGTGACCACAACCCACAATTATCTCACCCGACTTCGCGGGAGCAGTTTGCCAATCAAGCGTTGGCAGAAATGCTTTGCCAGCCGGATTAAAATCTTTGATTCCCGGCACATCGAAAACAGCAATATCGAGTTCCTCAGACTCATCAATAAGCCTCGGTAGATAAATCAACACCGGACCATTCAAGTCGTAGGTAATAAGGCGACTCTCTGCCGAGGGCCCTTGCGTGAGCTCTGCCAACCGCCGCCAGACGTGCGATGCGGTCACAAAAAACCGGCCACAGATTGTTTCCCAGAGAAACGCAGACCCACCCGTGAATTTCGCCCCTCCCGCGGTGTGCGGTTCGGACGCAACCGCATGCAGCGGAACACAGTGCCGACGGATTAGCTGCATATACAGCGGTCGGTCTTCTCCTTGTTCAATTTCCGAATTCGCGCGCATCCCAGAAATGCGGGAACGCTCCCGTAAAAACCGAATCACGCAACCTCACACATGACCTGGCAAAAACCCTGCCGAGCAAATTTTCCGTAAAAAACTATATGTCACCCAAAATCGGCAGCGGCTTCCCTGCGTCGCCTGGTTAGCCGTCAATTGAGCTGGAGATTATCCAGAATTTGTCTGACACCTCTCCGATTAAAGATTCCTAAGCGCTTCCGCGACAGCGTGCCGAAGATCGCGAGCGGGTTCAGTTAGTTCGAAATGCGCCACCCGCACATCATTCTCAGGAATTTTGCCCTTTCCCACTCAGTCACAAGCCTCACATACGACAGTATTTTACTGTGGTACACTTCCAACGCCTTAGCACACCCAACAAAGCCAAATACCATCAGTTTGCTTCGCGATCGATAAAGCTTGGTCTCAGCCGCAGTACTCGCCTCGTAGTTCTCGTTCATCTTCTGCACGCCATAAGCCTGCTGCAACTCGTGCCAGTTCTCTTTCCTCCCACGAACAACAACGGCAGCCGTTGCCATCAGCATTTCTATGCTCGATTCCGTTTCATCCAGATCTTCAACTACGCGCTCCAAACAGTCTTGCTTGCGGCGACGTCGTTCCTTTTCAAACTCATGCGACCGGGAACCTCTCGTGATCAACCAGCCGATGAAGCCGCCCAATCCGATTTTTACTGCATCGTCAACGACCTCCAACCATGTCATTCGCTCTAAATGATACCAACCAACTAGCCAGCTTCAAATCCCCATCACTCAAAGCAGGGACGCTGCGCGATGTCTATGAAAGAAAATTTCGACTCCAAAGCAAAATCCGCGCCCTGAAAACTTACCGCTTGTATATGTCGTCTTTAATCGAAGCTCATCTGCACGTTTTCAGAGAAATATTTCCAGATTGTTTCGGCTCCCGCGCCGTCGAACGTTAAGAACATTGATTGTTCGCCCTTCGGTGCGCAGAAATGCACGTAGGCGTTTCCGTTCTCATACGAAACATACGCAACATTCTGAAGGTTGATAACGAAGTGACCAATGCGGATTGATTTTTCCATTCTCGAAGATGTATCGAAAAAACAAAGTTGTATATGTCATATCAAGGGCGCGGAGAGGCCGTCGTTACGGCTTCACATGAAATAGCAATTTTAACCAATCACTCAGAATGGGTGTTGCTACGCCCGCAATGTAGGCCAACACCGGAAGACCCCATCGCTTCGCTCGCGACCAGAATGACTCCTCTCGAATTTCCTTTTCAAGCCGCCGCAGGAAAAGACGCCCCTCCACCGTTACGCCCCAAGTTGCGGCACCGCGCGTGACGCCAGACGCGTCCGACGCAGTTGTCCCCTTTACGTAGCCCGCATCGGCTAACTCACCGATCAAGGTTGCGTCTCGCTCCTCGCCGGGCTCCGGTGTAAAATGATCAACACTGCGTTGTAATAACCGAATGTACTCTCGACGTGGATCTCTCATCGTGCATCAACGCTAACAGAATGTAGCGCGTCTCCCAAGCATGCCTCCATTTCGCGCCGCATATATGTCAGCGAAAATTACTGGGCTGCTTGCCCCACGGTGTCTCTGGATTCTTTGAGATGAACGGTCATGCTGATGAAGGTAAAACAGAGAATTGCAGCAATTATGCTGCTAATGATGGGGAAGAATATCGTAATACGATGAATTTCAAGCACGATGAGTGCTGAGGTTTGTGAAGCATCCTGCTTGTCATATAATTTGAACAGATCGCAGGTCTGAATGTAGTGATAGAGGGATTCGGATCTATGCTGAAGAAAGAATAAGATTCCTATTTCGATAACAAGAATGAGCACTGCAGCGAGGCGTACAGCAACGCGAGCTGCCGGATTACTCAGAAGGAAACTGCGCGATTTATCGGAAGTGATTATCCAACCGATCGCGAGGAGATACATTCCAAAGGTCGTCCAAACATTATATAAGTAATCGTCGAGTATCGCCTTCTGAAGATCAATTAGACTGGATAGTTCCATTGGTGAGCAGGGTCTAACGAGAATTAGACTGCAAGCTACAATCTAATTCGGCCTCCTTAGAGGCAGTTTGCCGGAAAACACTGCAGACCCGCAATCCCTATTTTGGGGCAAGAATCATGCCCGATAAGATCTCACTTGCTATATGTCATATGAAATCGAGAGGTGTTGGTGCCGATTGCCCTTCGGCAAAGCGAAGTCGGCGGAAGACCGGATCGGTTCGTTGTGGTTCTCAGCCACTTCCATTGCCAATCGGCACCAACACCGGTCCAAACCTAGCAATCCAAGCAAAATCATCGCCTTGCGCCAGTAGATTGGCGAAGCGCAGCGACATCTACCCCGAGCTTTGCCAATGCCCGAATCAAGGCGTTTGAATCGTCCCGGTCGAGTCGGACATTCGCAGTTGGACTACTACTGGGTGTAGAACCGAAAAGGACGCGATTTTTTTTCCGTCTGTTCGCTGCATCAGGAAGAGCGGCTACAAGAGCAACATGGTCCATGTTGAGAATCATTCCGCTGAGGAGACTTACAAAGTTGTTGTTCATCCGCCGATTTTCAGGCTTGCCATTTTATTCGGCAGCGAAAATGTTTCGCCAAAATCGCCGCGCAGCCGTTGATTCGGGGTGCACAATAGCACTAGGCGTGAAAGTTCGCCCCGGCTCAACACCGCGTCGTTCAGCGCGATCATTTTAGCGGTTTGTTTCGCGCCGAGCCTTACCCGCGCCTCGAGTAGCGCCCGTTGACTAAAGTTGATCCGGTCTTTCGCGATGCATTCGACCGCCCCGCGATAGGATGAATTGGAAAATGCCCGAACAATTTTGATGCCGGTCATCCGACGCTTACAAATTGCTCCCGCTCCACTTCAGTTTGTGCCGGACCACGCTGAAGAACGAGGCCT
>WNGE01015121.1_pt1 | contig 10752 bp, 9 predicted proteins | sample 5400651 | NCBI WGS metagenome assembly WNGE01 (sample SAMN13153370, study PRJNA577476) | soil metagenome | isolation source: 60 cm soil or saprolite under grassland replicate 2 | place: USA:California | collected 2016-06-15
CCCCGACCGCTTCGCGCGTCCTCAACCAACCGCGCGGTGCTGAGCGCCCCGCTCACGAGATGCGCCGCCCGCCCGCCCGGCCCGAAGCACCGCCGCAAGGCGCCCTCACCCGGTTGCTGAACGATCCGGGTTAGGGGGAAACTTGTGTTTCCGAGCACGATCCCTCCTTCGGGTGATTCGGCGCGGGGGCCCAGCTTCCAGAATCCCCGTTGTCCTGGCGTCCTGCCCTTTGGAGGCTCTCAATGTTGGAGTGGAATCCGCGGCTCGTGCTCCTTGTGCTGGCTCTGGCGGCGATGGCCGCAATGCTCGCACTTGGGCACGGCTTCGACGCCGCGAATTACGGCTGGTAAGGGAACGCTGGGTGGGAGGCGAGAGTGGTGGTGGAACGATCAGTGGCAGGCCAGACGCATCGGGGATGCGGGCCTGCACCTGACCGGCGGCGCATTGCCGCCGCGGCGGAAGCATGAGCGCTTCCGCCGCAACAGCGACACCTCTTAGAGTCCGCGCGATCGTCCTGCCGGTCTGCCTGGCCGGAGTCGTCACGGCGTTCGCCGCGGCTCTCTCGTACGCATCGACTCCGCACTCGTTCGGCGAGGTCGCGGCGGTCGCGGCGCTTCTCGTGGGCATGGTGCTCGCGGAGCGCTTTCCAGTCCCCGTCGAGGGCATGGACGCCGGCGGCGTCACGCTCGGCTTCGTCCTCGCGGTGGCCGCGATCGTCCTCTTCGGCTGGCAGGCAGGCGTGCTCGTCGCCGCTGGCGGCCCGACCGTCACCCACCTCATCGGGCGCCGGCCGCCGCTGCGGGTCGCCTACAACGGCTCGATGTTCGCGCTTTCGGCGCTCGCCGGCGGGCTCGCGATCCAGACGATCCCCGAGACGTCGGTCGGAAGCCTGCTCGCCCGCATCGCGGTCTGCGCCCTTCTCTACAACTGGGTCGTCAACCTCGTCCTGATCAGCGCGGTTCTCGCAGCCGACTCGGGCCGCCCGTTCCTCGAGCTCGTCTGGGCGAACATCAAGCAGACGACCGCGCCGTTTGCGTTGATGGCGTCCGCCGCGCTGATGCTCGTGGTGCTCTGGGAGCGGTCGCCCGCCCTGTCGATCGCGCTTGTCGGCCCGCTGCTCGCGATCGCGCTCTACCAGCGCTCGACCTTCAACGCGATGAGTGCGATGCGACTCGCGCTGACCGACCCGCTCACCGGGCTCGGCAACCACCGCCAGTTCCACGAGCGCCTCCAGCGCGAGCTGGCGCAAGCCGAGCAGCACGGCGGCAGGCTCGGGCTCTGCCTCGTCGACGTCGACGACTTCAAGGACGTCAACGACCGCTTCGGGCACCCGGTCGGCGACCGCGTGCTGGCCGGCATCGCCGCGCGGCTGCGCCACGGCGGCGAGAGCTTCCGGCTCGGCGGGGACGAATTCGCCGTGCTGCTGCCCGGGCTGGACGAGCGGGCCGCGCTCGCAGTGGCGGGCTCGATCGTCGACCGCGTCCGAGAGTTGGAGATCGAAGAGGTCGGCTCGGTGACGGTGAGCGCCGGGATCGCGGCGTATCCGATGCAGGGCGTCGGCAGAGACGAGCTGATTCGCCTGGCCGACAACGCCCTCTACTGGGCCAAAGAGCAAGGCAAGAACCGCGCCCGTGCGTACGAGCAACCGCCGCTCGAGCTCGCGGAGCTCCACCAGCTCGCCGAGGGCCCCGACCGCGCCGCCCGTTACAGCGCCGCTGCGAGCCTCGCGAAGGCGGTCGACGCGCGCGACGCGTACACCGGCAGCCACTCGGAGCGCGTCGCCGACCTCGCAGGGCGTATCGCCTCGCGCCTCGGGGCCGACGAGCCGCAGGTCGAGCTGACGCGGCTGGCGGCGCGCCTGCACGACTTGGGCAAGCTCGCGATTCCCGAGGAGATCCTGCGCAAGCCGGGCGTGCTCGACGATTCGGAGCGACTCGTGCTCCAGCAGCACCCGCAGATCGGCCACCGGATGCTCGACAGCCTCGACGTCGAGCCGATCGCCGAGCTGGTCCTCCACCACCACGAGCGCTGGGACGGCGCCGGCTATCCGGACCGCCTGCGCGGCGAGGAGATCCCGCTCGGGGCGCGCATCATCTTCGTCGCCGACGCATACGACGCGATGACGTCGGAGCGGGTCTACCGTCGGCCGCTCACCGAGGACGAGGCCTTCGAGGAGCTCGATCGCTGCGCGGGCACACAGTTCGACCCGCGGGTCGTGCACGCGTTCACAGAAGAGCTCGATCCCGGCGCGCGTCTCACTCGCCTGGCTTCGTAGAGCGCTATTGATTCCACTTGTCGGCGGTCTTCCTCCCGTGACCGCTTCCCTTGGTGCGCACGCTGGCGAGGTCCTGGCTCTCGTTCGGGCTCGCGTCCTCCCACTCGGGCTCACGTGCGAGCGCAGCATCCTGAGCCCGCTCCGGATGCCGCCGCTGCTCGCGATTCGCCGTGACGTCGCGCGTCTCGGGCACGTGCTCCTTCTTACCCATGGGTCGTCCTCCTCGCTCGCTCACTCGCCCGTTCCCGCGCGCGGCGAGCCATAACCGCCCGACCCTCAGGGTGCTTGTAACAGACTGTTACTTGCCTCATGGGCCCCGCAATACCCTGGTCCTCGCGGGCTTGTAACAGTCTGTTACTTGCCTCAGAGGGGAATGTTGCCGTGCTTGCGGCGCGGGCGGGGCTCGTCCTTGGTCAGCGCCGTCTCGAGCGCGTCGATCAGCACCGGGCGCGTCCGCCGCGGCTCGATCACGTCGTCGACATAGCCGCGCTCGGCCGCGGCGTACGGATTCGCGAAGCGCTCCCTGTAGTCCTCGATCAGCTCCCCGCGGCGCGAGTCCGGATCCTCGGCGACCTCGAGCTCGCGCCGGAAGACGATGTTCACCGCGCCCTCGGGCCCCATCACGGCCACCTCGGCCGTCGGCCAGGCGAAGTTGAAGTCGGCCCTGATGTGCTTGGAGCTCATGACGTCGTAGGCGCCCCCGTACGCCTTCCGCGTGATCACCGCGAGCTTGGGCACCGTCGCCTCGGCGTAGGCGTAGAGCAGCTTCGCGCCGTGGCGGATGATCCCGCCCCACTCCTGTGCCGTTCCGGGCAGGAAGCCCGGCACGTCGACGAAGGTGACCAGCGGGACGTTGAACGCGTCGCACGTCCGCACGAAGCGCGCCGCCTTGCTCGACGAGTCGATGTCGAGGACGCCGGCGAGCGTGTGCGGCTGGTTGCCGACGACGCCGACGGCGTGACCGCCGAGGCGGGCGAAGCCGCAGACGATGTTCTCCGCCCAGCGCTCGTTCACTTCGAGGAACTCGCCGCCGTCCATCACCTTGCGGATCACGTCGTGCATGTCGTACGGCTTGTTCGGCTGGTCCGGGATCAGCGTGTCGAGCTCGGGGTCCTCGCGGTCGCGAGGATCGGCCGGCGTCGTGAACGGCGGCCGCTTCGTATTGTTCTGCGGCAGAAAGGAGAGCAGGTAGCGCGCGTCCTCGAGGCACGACTGCTCGTCGGGCGCGGTGAACTGCGCGACGCCCGACTTCGCGGCGTGGGTGGCGGCGCCGCCGAGCTCCTCGAACGTCACCTCCTCGCCGGTCACCGTCTTCACGACGTCGGGGCCGGTGATGAACATGTACGACGAGCCCTCGACCATGAAGATGAAGTCGGTCATGGCCGGCGAGTAGACGGCGCCGCCGGCGCACGGGCCCATCACGAGCGAGAGCTGCGGCACGACCCCCGACGCCTGCACGTTGCGCCAGAAGATCTCCGCGTAGCCGGCCAGCGAGACGACGCCCTCCTGGATGCGCGCGCCGCCGGAGTCGTTGATGCCGATCACCGGGCAGCCGTACTTGACCGCCAGGTCCATCACCTTGCAGATCTTCTCGGCGAAGACCTCGCTCAGCGAGCCGCCGAAGACCGTGAAGTCCTGCGAGAAGACGAAGACTCGGCGCCCGAAGATCGCCCCGTGGCCGGTCACGACGGCGTCGCCGTACGGCCGACGCTCCATCATCCCGAAGTTCGACTCGCGGTGGCGCACGTAGCGGTCGAGCTCGACGAACGTGCCGGCGTCGCAGAGGCGCTCGGCGCGCTCGCGGGCGAGCAGCCGGCCCTCCTCGCGACGCCGCTCGACGGCGTGCTCGCTGCCGGAGTGCAGCGCCTCGCGGCGCACCTCCCCGAGCCGTCGGAGCTTGGCCTCTGTCGACTCGTCGTCGGTGGTGGCCACGGCGGGAGCCTATCCCCTCGCGTTGGCCCTATCCCGTCCCGCTGGTAGCGTCGGACGGTGAGACGGCGGCTGCCGGCGGCGCTCCAGCTGCGCGATTTTGCGCTGCTTTGGTCGGCGATCCTCGCGATGCGGCTCGCCGAGCAGATGGTCGCGGTCGCCGTGGGGTGGCAGGTGTATGCGATCCACCGCAACCCGCTCGACCTCGGCCTGATCGGACTCGCCGAGTTCGTGCCGCTGCCGCTGCTCGCCCTACCGGCCGGCCAGCTCTCCGACCGCTTCCCGCGACGGTTTGTCCTGGCGGGAGGAATCGGGCTCAACGCGTCGATCGCGACGCTCCTGCTCGTCGTCACGCTGCACGGCGCGAGGGCGCTCTGGCCGTTCCTCGCGCTGGCGGCCGCGAGCGGCTGCGCCAACGCAATCGGCTGGCCCGCCTACGGTGCGCTGACGCCGGAGATCGTGCCGGCCGAGCTGTTGCCCGGCGCGATGGCGCTGCGCTCGGTCGCGAGCCAGATCGCCGTCGTCAGCGGTCCTGCGATCGGCGGCGTGCTCTTCGCCGTGCGGGCGGAGGTCGTGTACGCAGTCGCGGTCGCGCTGTTCGCGGTCGCGCTCCTCGCCGTCTCGGGGCTCCGCACGGGTGCGGCCGTACGCCAGATCGCCGGCGAGGCGACGCCGCGCTTCACAGACCTCGTCGCCGGTGTTCGCTTCGTGCTGCGGACGCGGATGCTGCTCGGTGCGATCGGGCTCGACCTCTTTGCCGTGCTCTTCGGCGGCGCCGTCGCGCTCCTGCCCGTGTTCGCGCGCCAGATCCTCGACGTCGGGCCCGTCGGCCTCGGGGTGCTGCGAAGCGCACCCGCGGTCGGCGCGCTGTCGGCGGCCGTGATCCTCTCGCGCCGCCCGCTGCGCTGGCCGGCAGGGCCGACGCTGCTCGTGGTCGTGGCCGGCTTCGGCGTGTCGATGATCGTCTTCGGGCTGTCGCGCTCGCTTCCGCTCTCGCTCGCGGCGCTCGCGGTCAGCGGCTTCGTCGACATGATCAGCGTCAACATCCGCTCGACGACCACCGCCCTCGTGACTCCGAACGAGCTGCGCGGGCGGGTGACCGCGGTGGAGATGGTCTTCATCAGCGCTTCGAACGAGCTCGGAGCCTTCGAGTCGGGCGCCGTCGCCTCGCTCGTCGGCACGGTGACGTCGGTGGTCGCAGGCGGCGTCGCGACGATCGGCATCGCGTTCGCGTGGACGGGGCTCTTCCCGTCGCTCGCGCGCATGGGGCGCCTCGAGGACCTGCGGCCCGAGCCCGTGCCGGTGAAGTAGAAGGGCGACGTGCGCGTTCCGCCTCAGGTGAACTTCCTGACGATCGCCTGTGCCGACGTCGAGCGCATGGCGGACTTCCTACGAGCCCTCGGCTGGCCGGAGTCGTCGGAAAGCGAGCCGGCGCACCGCCTGTTTTCCCGCACGAACGGCGTCGTCGTCGCCCTGTACGGCGCAGAGAACTACGAGCGCAACTTCGGCGCTCGTGGAAGAAGGGCTCGGTTGTCTCGCCGCAGGGCGACCTGCGCTGATCGAGCGAAGACGCCTGACCGAGCGCCGGGGCACCGCCGGACCCGGGGCCCTGTCGGACCCGGGGGCCAGGCACCTGCATGAAAGGGTCACGAGATCGATACGGCCGCGGCGGGCAGGCACCCTCCGCTTACGACCGAATCGAGAGCCAGATGTCGCCCTGCGCCGGCGGTGCGGCGGCGTGGATGCGCCAGCAGCCGGGCTCGGTGAAAACGAAGCCGGCTCCCCATTCGTAGCCCGGACGGGTCCAGGTCGACGAGCCGTGGGCCTCCGGGCCCCACACCGGCGGCACGCGCGCCCCGTCCGGCGCAACGGCATAGAAGACGGCCGGCACGCCCAACGTCATGCGGAAGACGATCTTCACGTTCTTGCCGACGACGCCCGCAAGGCCGGCGGTGCGGTCGTCTGCGAACGAGGAGCCGACTGGATTGAAGCCCATGAGCGCCCACAGTTGCGTTCCAGTCGCGGTCCCGAAGACGTCGGACTGCACGCGGGGCGACGCCGGCGCGCAGCCCGGTGCGCCGGGCGGGTCAAAGCCGGCCGGCGGCTGCGCGCGCACGCTGAGACGCCCGCGTCCGGTGACGACCGCGCCGTGCACCAACGCGGCGGGGGCGAAGACGTCGGCCGCGAGCGCCGGCAGTCCGAGCGTGAGCCGCGCGCGGCCGTTCCGGCCGGGCACGACACTCCCGATCGAGACGAGCCGCGTCGCTCCCTGGGCTGCGAGGTAGAGGCGCAGCCGCCGGCGCGGGACGGCGCCGGAGACGCTGACAACGATCCGGTCGCCCGGCGACACGACTGCGTTCGCGAGCGAGAGCGACGGCCGCGGCGTGCCCGCGCCCGCCGCACCGGCGGCGAGACCGAACACCACGAGGACAGCGGCGCCCGTCTTGATCGCCACGGCGGCATTGTGCCGCATGTCCCGCCCGGCCACGGCTCGCCACCAGGTCCTGGGCCGTGGCCGTTTGAGCTAGTGACCCAGCGAGAAGGTGACGTTGACGACGGCCGTCACGTCCTTGGGGAGCGTCGAGGTGTCGTACTCGCCGTAATCGCTCACCTCGGTCGAGTTCGGGGCGGTGACCTGGAAGACGCCCACGTCGACACCGCGGAGCTTGCCGAGCTTCACGCCCGAGGCGGCGAGGAACACCTCGGCGCGCCGCTGGGCGTCCTTCGTCGCCGCGGCGAGGAGGTGCGGACGGAGGGCGGGCAGCCTGGTGTAGACGTACTGGGGCGGATCGGCCGCGAGCGGTATGCCACGCGTGAGCAGAGCGGAGCTGCGCTCGGCGACGGCTGCAATCGCCTGCACCCGCGACGAGCGGACCTCGAAGAAGCGGGTCAGCTGGTAGCCACGCACCTTGTTGCCCTCGTCGTCGGTGCTGCCGGGGGTCACGGTCGAGATCGGCTGGAGCGTCAACTCGCCGGCGGCCACTCCTTGCATGTCGAAGAAGTCGAGGGTGCGTCCCGTCCAGGAGGCGAGCTGACGGGTCGCCGCCTCGGCCGTGGGTTGCCGACTGGTCAGGCTCGCGTCCCAGACGACGTAGTCCGAGACGATCCGCTTCTTGGCCGAACCGGTGACCGTGATCACGTCGGCCTGATTCCGCGCGCGGATGCCGTCCGCGACGAAGACGGAACCGAGCGCGACCGCGAGCGCGAGGAGCGTCAGGCCGGCGAAGAGGGGGATCCGCTCGCGCATCGATTCATCCTACGGCGGCAACCGGCCGGGATCCGTCAGCGCGCGCAGCTCGGGCTCGAGCTTCGCAGCCAGCTCCCGCACCTCGTCCGCCTCGCGCAGCAGCCCGGCGACCGCGGTGCCGAGCGCGCGCAGCAGCTCGTCTCGCTCGAGTGCCGTACCGTGCCGGCAGGTTGCGGCGGCGGCAGGCGAGGCTGAGCGCGTAGTCGCGCACGCCGCTGACCCAGTACTCGGCATGCCAGTAGCGGCCGCGCTCGATGGAGAAGCGCGCCCGGAGCGCGTGGTGCACGGCGTAGCCGAACAGCTCGTGCGCCGACGGCGGTGAAGGGTACGCCCTCTCGACGGTGCTGCCGAACAGCAGCCTGAACTTCGGGCCGCCCGCCCCGAACCCGGACGCGGGCGTGAAGGAGAGGTCGAGCTGCAGGCAGCCGGGGAGCAGGAACACGCGGTAGAGCGCCGGCCCGCTGGGAAGGTCGAACAGCTGGACCGCGTCGAGCTCGTGGACGAGGTTGCTCGTCCAGTCGCCGAGCACCTCGGCGACTGGCACGCCGTCGGCGACCGCGAAGGTGAGGTCGAGATCCGACCAGCGATCTCCGCCGCCTTGGGCGAGCGAGCCGACAGCGGCTCCGGCCACGACGCGCGCGTCGGCAGAGGCCAGCTCGAGCACGCGGAGACGGACCCGCTCACGGTCGCCGATGCCGAACATGGTCACATCCTCGCAGGCACCCCCGGCCAGTAGAGTCGCAGCCGTGGAGCCGCTCGACCGCTCGACGATCTGGCCGTACGACGAGCACGGCGAGCCGGGCGAGTTCTACTACTCGCGCTACGGCAGCCCGACCGTCGCCGAGGCAGAGAGCCGGCTCGGCGAGCTCGACGGCGGCACCGCACTCCTCTACCCCTCCGGGAGCGGCGCGACGACGGCGCTCGCGCTCGCGCTCCTCCAGCCGGGCGACACGATCGCGCTCGCGGCCGGCTGCTACTACGGCACCGGCGTCACCTTCGAGGCGCTCGGGCGCTGGGGCCTCGGCCACGTCGAGTTCGACCAGACCGGGCCGCCGCCGGACGGCGTGCAGCTCGTCTGGCTCGAGGCGCCGTCGAACCCGTTCCTGACGATGCCCGATCTCGAGGCCGCCGCCGCGCACCCGGCTCCCGTCGTCGTCGACGCGACGGCCGCGACACCGGTGCACCTGCGCCCGCTCGAGCACGGTGCCGACTTCGTACTCCACAGCGCGACGAAGTACCTGGCGGGCCACGACGACGCCCTGCTCGGCGTCGTCGTTTGCCGCGACTCGACCAGAGCCGACGAGCTCCGCGCCTTCCGGAGCCGTACCGGCATCGTCGCCGCCGCCGACCCGGCCTGGCTGCTGCTCCGCGGCCTGAAGACGCTCGAGCTGCGCGTGCGCCGGCAGACGGCGACCGCGACCGCAATCGCCGAGCGGCTCGCCGCGCAGCCGCAGGTCCGGACCGTCCGCTACCCGGGTCTCGGCGGCTTGCTCTCGTTCGACGTGGCCGACGGCGAGGCCGCCCGCCGCGTCGAGACGTCGACGCGCCTGATCGTCAACGCGACCTCGCTCGGCGGCGTCACGAGCGTGATGGAGAGTCGCCGGCGCTGGGAGGGCGAGCGCGTCCCGGCGGGGTTGCTGCGCCTCAGCGTCGGGCTCGAGGAGCCGGAGGCTCTCTGGGACGACCTCGCGCAGGCGCTCGCAAACGCATAGCACCGTTTGCAACGGTGGGCCCCGGGTCTAGACAGCCTGGGCCGGGTGGCCTATGCTTCTCGGCCTGTTTGCGGCTTTTCCTTGCACTGCGGACAAGGTTCAAAGCAGGGATTACTGCTTGGAAAACACACGGCAGTTTCTTGCGCGAATCCGCGGGAAATACCGCCGCGGATTGCTGCAGCTGACCGGGACCGATTGAAAACGAGGGGGCTACTGTGGCGGTCGGACACGAGGTCGGGACGGGCAAGACGACGGCTCCGCGCGGGCGGACCCGTGGCGGCACGAACGGAGCGCGTAGGGCGGCCGCGAAGAACGGCGATGCGCCGCCCGCGGTAGCCGAGGAGCAGCTCGAGCAGCTCCTCGCCGCCCTCCGGGCGGCCCGCGAGGGAGACTTCCGGCTGCGCCTGCCGACCCGCGGGAAGGGGATCGCCGCCGAGCTGAACCGCGCCTTCAACGAGCTTGCCGACCGACGCGAGTCGCTGACCAAGGAGATCGGCCGCGTCGGCCGCGTGATCGGCCGCGAGGGCCGCCTGACCGAGCGGGCGTCGCTCGAGGGGGCAGCCGGCGACTGGGCCGAGACGCTCGCCGGCCTCAACACCCTGATCGACGACCTCGTCCGCCCCACCACCGAGGTCGCACGCGTGATCGACGCGGTCGCCGACGGCGACCTGTCGCAGAAGATGGCGCTCAAGATCGAGGGGCAGCCCGTGAAGGGCGCCTTCCTGCGGATCGGAACGACCGTCAATGCGATGGTCGACCAGCTGTCGTCGTTTGCGGACGAGGTCACCCGCGTCGCACGCGAGGTCGGCACCGAGGGCAAGCTCGGCGGGCAGGCGAAGGTGAAGGGAGCCTCGGGCGTCTGGCGCGACCTCACCGACAACGTCAACACCCTCGCCGCCAACCTGACGACGCAGGTGCGCAACATCGCCGAGGTCACGACGGCGGTTGCGAACGGGGACCTCTCGAAGCAGATCACCGTCGACGTCCGCGGCGAGATCGCGGAGCTGAAGAACACGGTCAACACGATGGTCGGTCAGCTCTCGTCGTTCGCCGACGAGGTGACGCGCGTCGCGCGCGAGGTCGGCGAGGAGGGCAAGCTCGGCGGCCAGGCGCAGGTGAAGGGCGTCTCGGGCGTGTGGAAGGACCTGACGGAGTCGGTCAACGGGCTCGCGTCGAACCTCACCGGCCAGGTGCGGAACATCGCGGCCGTCACCACCGCGGTCGCGAACGGCGACCTCTCGAAGAAGATCACCGTCGACGTCAAGGGCGAGGTGCTCGAGCTGAAGGAGACCATCAACACGATGGTCGACCAGCTCCGCGCGTTCTCGGCCGAGGTGACGCGTGTCGCGAAGGAGGTCGGCACCGGCGGCCGGCTGGGCGGCCAGGCGAACGTCGAGGGCGTCAGCGGCGTCTGGAAGGACCTCACCGACAACGTCAACACGCTCGCGGCGAACCTCACCGACCAGGTGCGCAACATCGCCGACGTGACGACTGCGGTCGCGAACGGCGACCTCTCGAAGAAGATCACCGTGGACGTCCACGGCGAGGTCCTGCAGCTCAAGGACACGATCAACACGATGGTCGACCAG
>WNGE01033472.1_pt1 | contig 10752 bp, 8 predicted proteins | sample 5400651 | NCBI WGS metagenome assembly WNGE01 (sample SAMN13153370, study PRJNA577476) | soil metagenome | isolation source: 60 cm soil or saprolite under grassland replicate 2 | place: USA:California | collected 2016-06-15
GCGTCAGTTGCCGCCGCTTTCGGAAGAGGAACGCCGCATCTATGACGCCATCGATGCGTCTGAGACGCCGATCGATCAGATTGCCGCCAAGTGCGATTTGCCAAGCGGCGTCGTCTCCTCTACTCTCCTCCGCCTTGAATTGAAGCGGCTTGTTAAGCAGTTGCCCGGGAAATACTTTGTGAAACTGGGTTAGGCTCGCCCGCGTTTGCCTCTTGCAGTTTGCAATTGGCGCAAAGCTACGCTTCGGTTGCATCTCCAAATGTCCAAAACCCTTGTCATTGCCGAGAAGCCCAGTGTCGCAAGCGATCTCGCTCGCGCGCTTGGTGGCTTCAAAAAGGAGGGCGATCATTTTGAAAATGATCGTTACATCATTGCGTCTGCGATTGGGCATCTGGTCGAACTCGCCCTGCCGAGCGAGCTGGATGTGAAGCGCGGCAAATGGAGTTTCGCGAATCTGCCGATCATCCCGGATGAGTTTGAGCTGAAGCCGATTGAAAAAACGAAGGCCCGCTTCAACGCGCTCAAGCGATTGATTCAGAGGAAAGATGTCGATCTTTTAATCAACGCCTGCGATGCGGGGCGCGAAGGCGAGCTGATCTTCCGTTATCTCCTGAAGCTGAGCGGGAGCAAAAAGCCAATCGAACGTCTGTGGCTGCAATCGATGACTACCGAATCGATCCGGTCCGCCTTTCAACGTCTGCGCTCGAATGAAGAAATGATTCCGCTGGCGAAGGCCGCGGTCTGCCGATCCGAAAGCGACTGGCTGGTTGGAATAAACGGCACGCGCGCCATGACCGCGTTCAACAACAAGACCGGTGGGTTTCAATTGACGCCTGTTGGTCGCGTGCAAACCCCCACCCTCGCGATCCTGGCGGAGCGGGAGCAAAAAATTCATGATTTCAAACCGCGCACCTTCTTCGAGGTGTTCGCCGATTTTGAAGTTAAAGCCGGCGCTTACCGTGGGCGATGGTTCCGCGAGGATTTTGCAAAGAATGGCGACGAAGAGGCGCGCGCCGAGCGGATTTGGGACAAAATCGCTGCTGACGAAATTAAGAACCGTTGTCTCGGTAAAACAGGGATCGCGACCGAAGAACGCAAACCAACAACGCAAGCGTCACCATTGCTTTACGATCTCACCAGTTTGCAGCGGGAAGCGAACGCTCGCGGGTTCAGCGCGAAACGTACGCTGCAAATTGCGCAGCAGCTTTACGAGCGTTTCAAGGTGATCACATATCCGCGCACTGATTCCCGCTACCTGCCGGAAGATTATCTCCCGACCGTACGATCGACATTGAGCAAAATTGACAATCAATTTGCGCGCAAAGCGCTGGACAATGATTGGGTCAAACCGTCCAAGCGGATTTTCAATAACGCAAAAATCTCCGATCACTTTGCGATTGTCCCGAGCGGGCAGGCGCCGCACGGACTCGATGAAGCGCAGCAAAAAATCTACGACATGATTGTGCGCCGTTTCATCGCCATCTTTTTCCCGGCAGCGCAATTTGAAGTGACCACTCGCATCACGCGCGTCGAAAAAGATGCATTCAGGAGCGAAGGGAAAATTATGAAGGAGCCCGGCTGGCTCGAGGTTTACGGGCGCGAAGCACCCACCGACGACCAAGGCGGACAATCACTTGTCGCAATCTCCGAGAACGAACGAGCGAAAGTCCTCGATGTCGATGTAGCGCAAAGCGAAACGAAACCACCTGCGCGTTTCAACGAAGCGACCCTGCTCTCTGCGATGGAAGGCGCGGGCAAGTTGGTCGAAGACGAAGAATTGCGCGACGCCATGCGGGAGAAAGGCCTTGGGACGCCCGCCACCCGCGCGGCCATCATCGAGGGTCTGATTTCACAAGGTTACGTCATTCGACAGGGCCGCGACCTGATCGCGACGGCAAAGGGCATGGCCCTGATCACATTATTGCGCGGCATCGGAGTGACCGAGCTTTGCTCGCCGGAGATGACCGGTGAGTGGGAGTACAAGCTCAAGCGCATGGCCAAAGGCGCGATGAAACGCAAGGAATTCATGGCGCAGATCAGGCAATTCACTCGCGAGATTGTCGAAAAGACAAAGAACTTCGAAGGCGACAGCGTCAGTGGCGACTTCGAAACGCTGGAAGTGAAGTGTCCGAAGTGCGGCGCCGGCCCGTTCGACGAAGATTACCGCACCTTTAAATGCCGGTCGTGTGGCTTGATTATTTGGAAAACAATGGCTGGCCGGCTATTTGAGACCGGAGAAGTTGAGCAACTCCTCACACAAGGCCGCGTTGGCCCGCTCGAAGGATTCCGCAGCAAAATAGGGCGCCCCTTTAACGCAACCGTAAAACTGAGCGAAGATTTCAAGCAGGAATTCGACTTCGGCGAGGGCGGAAACGGCGCGCCCGAAAAGATCGATGCGTGGCGACACGAGTCCATCGGCATCTGTCCAGTGTGCAAGGAGGGCCAGGTTTTCGAGGTGGAGAATGCCTATATCTGCGAGCGAGCTGCCGCCGTACCGAAGAAGTGCAGCTTTCGCGTAAGCAAAACAATTTTGCATCGAACCATTCCAAAAGAACAGGTGCAAAAACTGATGGCCACCGGCAAGACCGATCTCCTGCCAAGGTTTATCTCAAAAAAGGGACGGCCGTTTTCCGCTCATTTGAAACTCGAAAACGGTAAGATCGGATTCGAGTTTGCGGAAAAAACGCACCGCACCAAAAAGACGCACAAAGCGGCTGCTCAGCGGTAGGGCCAGGCATCTGACTGCAATCCTGCAGCCGATCGAGCATCGGCAATGAGACGCGTGTTAGCCGGATGGGCCAGCAGCCCGATAACAAGGTCTGATCCCTTTTTTTCCTTTCGGCGATTGCCGCGCGCCATCACATGATAGAACGCTCCCGGGAATTCAACACGAACGCTCCGCGCCATTGAAACTTAGATGATCTTCTAATTTCAATATGTCAAGATTTGCACACTGACCTATTCCTATTCCAGGCAGAGTTTGATTTCGGTCCGAATGGTCAGACTGACGGGCGCAGCGCAGTCCGTGGGTTTTTCAGGGCAGGAGCCACTTGAAAAATGTCCGAAATGCGGCGGGCGCGTCTTCGAGAGCGGGATGACTTACGTCTGCGAAAATTCAGTTGGCCCGAACAGGACGTGCGACTTTCGAGCCGGCAAAATCATCTTGCAACAACCGGTGGACCGGGAGCAGATGAAAAAACTGCTCAGTACCGGCAAGACCGATTTGCTCGCGCGCTTCATTTCGCGCAAAGGCAGGCCGTTCAAAGCATTTCTCGTGTTGACCGACAAAAAAGATGTCGGCTTCGAATTTGAAAAGCGCGAGCCAAAAACAAAAAAGGAAGGAAAGCCCAAGGAGCCGGTCGCTAAGATTGATTTCACAGGCAAAGAATCGCTCGGCAAATGTCCGAAGTGCGGCGGAAAGATTTTTGAAACTGAGACTAGCTACATGTGCGAGCGTTCGCAGGCTGACCGAAAGCCATGCAAATTCAAGCTAAGCAAAACGATCCTCGGCCGCGACATCCCGAAAAAGCAGGCGCAGAAACTACTAACCATGGGGAAAACTGATCTCCTCGATAACTTTATCTCGAAGAGAGGATGCCCGTTCTCAGCCTATTTGAAATTGGAAGACGGGAAAGTCGGTTTTGAATTCCCGGAGAAGACCGCGCCAACGACAGAATCCAAGCAGGCGAACGTACCAGGCACGTTTTGCGGCGGAAGCATCTCTTACACGCTATCTAGTTTCGCTTCGCGTTGCCGCGTTAGTAATCAAAGGCGCCGAACCACCTAACTCAGCAACGTAAGTGCTGTCAAGATTTGATGCCTGACCCCTATTTCCCCTATTTCCCCCTACCGGGTTTCGACTGAAGCTGTTTTAATCATGTGGAGTGTGAACGCGCGCCTGGTGGCGGTTCTTCGCGCGCTGCTCAGGATCGATGCGGATTAGTACCTGAGCCACTCGGCCAAAAGCCCCGCCGTGAGCGGCTGCAATTGATCCAATGGTGTTTGTGCCATCGAAAAACTCCGCTCGAAAGTCGATGTTTGCTGCCTCGAACGCCGTAAAGAGCTTCGAAGCATCGGGGGGAGAGTAGTAACCGAGGTACTCGAAGTTGCTGTCATGTGCGTTCGGTTCCATGGAGCGGGTTACAAGGACCTATAAGAATTAGATTGCATCTTGCAATCTAATTCTAGCTCCTTCGAAGCGAAATAATTCCTAAAAACCTGCACACTCGACCAGCCAATGTTCACCAAAGCACTCCCGAGCACGTGTTGCGTCGGCACGTTCTTGGGGGGCCCCCCTCATCCTGCGGGCGGGGCAGTCCGCGTCAGCTGTCTCCCTCAATTGCACCAAGTTTATTTTGAAGCGGCGTCGTCTACGTCCCTCGGGCTGTGCAGTCCCATCCTGTTACTCTCCCGTTCTGGCTTAAACATCCGTTTCCATTCCTCGCGGTCCGAGGGCAACGATCGGGTTACGCAGCGTCGTACATCCATCAATTCATGCCGCTGTTCCTCGGTTAGGACGAGCATATTCTGGCCTGCATCTTCCGACGGCAGGCAAGGACCTTCAAAGGCGTTGCGCTACTTTACGACGATCCGGCCACACCTCCTCGCGGCCGTTATCTCTTTGAGATGAACGGCTACCCAATCCGTCCACTTTGTTTCAATAGTGAGGACTGGGCTTGCCCCCCTTTCAGTTGATCCGCGGCATCATATCCGAAATCATAGCGCCGCAGGTTGGCCATTCCAGAGTCCGCTTGCGTGCAGCTGACGATCTGGCCGACAGGACTGTAGTTGTAATCGAACTGTGAGATCACAGTGCCCGACGGGAAGATTCTTGATTTGCTTTACCGCACTACCGCCGTGGCTCCAGAACAGATCCCACCGCAATTGCGATTGCGAACGCGATAATCGTCGTAGTTACTAGCGCAACAGGAGTGAAGGGATCCAGATATCCGACGGCAAAGTAACCCACTATCTGGAACGTGACCGCACTGGAAATTGCAGCCAACAGTGAAGCGAAAATTTTCGCACGCAAAATTCTGTGAGCCGCAAAAGCATAGCACAGCGTTATAACGAGAAACATCGCTAGCGGAACGAATGACTTCACGGCTCACTTCTTCTTACATGCGCTTTTCTGAGCGCTGTCGTACGCGCTTTGACCGTATTTTTGAACAGCGGCGTGGTAGATACCGGCATAACGAACGCAATCTGCGTAGTAAAGCGTCCTAGGCCAGCCCTTCATCGCGTTGCATACCGTCATCATGTCATTGTAAAATTGATCGTCGCAGTCCTTCTTTGCCTGGGAGCAGGTGGAGTAGCAAGCGTCGTGGTGTTCGCATGGTCCGCTGAAATTGATCCCCGGAGCTAGATGCTCAGGTACCGCCCAATCATTCCACCAAGAGCCGCATTGCAGACCATTCACGTCGGCATTTGAGATAGGATCGTTTTTAACATAACAATACAAGTTTAGTCCTTGGCGACTTTCCGCAGTGGTCTCAATCACTATTGGATCAGGCGCTGATGCCGGCAGAGTCTCAAATCCCAAGAAGAACGGATCGCCAATGGGATCTCTGCTGAGCCACCTACCAAAGTCGGCATCATACCCACGATAGAGCGTTAAGCTCAGCCCGCTGGGTTGTGGTAATAATGACCAGTGAATCCAAAATCCGCATCCAGCGTACCGCTAACCTTCGTTCGTCGGCCATAAGGATCGTAATCGTAGCGCGCCTGCACAACGCCTGAGCTATCGGTCAATTCGCGAATCGATCCTAGGTGATCGTTCGCGTAGTAGTAGTTTGATGAACCGACTTGCATCCCATGCGGATAGTAGCGCTTCGTGACGTTATTGCTCCCATCCCTCTCCTCAAACGGTTGCGGGTCGGCGGGAACCCACACGCATTGCTTTGTGCTTGTCACGTTCCCATTATCTTTCTCCACGACTTTCACGCGCTGGCTGAGCCCGTTGTAAGTAAACTCGCTCCGGTGCGTACCGCTAGTGACCGCGGTCAATCGGTTCATCGGATCCCATTCGAACGTCCGCGTGCCGTCACTGGTGAGATTTCCATTGGCGTCATAGACGAGCGTTTTACTACCGCTGCCTGTGACGGTCACGCTGTATTGATTGGTGGTCGTGTTCCCGTTCCCATCGATTGCTTCGACGGTGACAGGGTTATCGCCGGCGGTGACCGCTGCTCTTCCTTCAAAATTGTTGTCGGCCCTGGAGGGCGCATAGCTTCCGTTGACGAATACCCAGGCAGGCTCGTTTGTCGTACCGCGGATCGGGAGCATCCCTGTCCCGCCCTGCCGGCTCGTGAGTTGATTGAGATTGTTTGGTGTCTCGCCGTTCACCGACGTGTCGATTACCTCCACCGTGCGATTGGCAGCCGGATCATAATCGTAACTGTAGCTCTTCAATATCGCTTCGGAAGCGTCTCTTAGAGTTGCGCTCTTCAGTTGGCTCACACGATCGTAATCGAAATTGTAATGCTGAGCCGAATTCGCGTCTCTCTGCTGCGTCCATCTCGTGATTTGGCCAAGGACATCGTACTCGTAGTCGAATTTTGAGATCGTTTGGTTGCCAGAATCCTTGTGCCAAATCTCGCCAAGCCGCTGGTCATGCGCCGCATCCAAATACGAGAAGTTGATGCTCGGACCGCCCGTTGCCGTGATTGAAGATAGAAGCGTCGATACTGGATCGGGATAGTTGTAGGTGAACGTGCCAAGCGGATTAGTCGCGGTCTGCGGGCGACCGTAGTCGTCGTAAGCAAGCGTAGCTGCGCCAGTGTTATTGACCGACCGCCCAGTCATTCGGCCAAGCGCATCGTACGATAAGCTAATAGTGTCATTCGCCAGTGGTCCATCAATTGTTGTCATTTGGCTCGCCAGATCGTATCCAAACGTTGTTGTACCTACGCCGTCAGTCATTTGCGTTCGGCGGTTGAGTGAATCGTAAACAAAACCGATCGTGGCCAGTGCGGGGGCAGCGATGCTGGTCAAATTATTGACGACATCATAGCCGTAGGTCGTCATCACTCCTTTCGCGTCCGTCTGGTGCAGGAGATTGCCGACTCCGTCGTAGTCGTCAAGGTAGGTACTGCCGTCGGCGCAAATCTTTTTGGCGAGACGATTGCGGTTGTCGTATTGCCATTGAGTATAGTTCCAGTTTGGATCGATCAATTGCGTCAAGTTCCCCGCCGGATCATGCACATATTGTGTCAGCCGATTTTCGGCATCAAGAGTCTGTGTGAGTCGATTGACTGGATCGTAGGTGAACGTGGTGATGTTGCCCGCGCGGTCGCGCTGACTGTCCAGATGGCAGCAGCTCCATTGGTTCTCGGTGTAAGAGCTATCTGGGTACGTCACCCGAACCCGGCGGTTTAAGCCATCGTAGGTATAACTGAGAGTGTATCCATTGGCATTCGTCGCGTTGCCCACCCGCCCGACTACATCCGGTGTGATCGTCAAAAGCGTGTTCCCATTCTGAGTGATCGAGGTAAGACGATGAGATGCGCCGTAATTGTACGTGTGCACCTGGACATTCGCGTCAGTGACCGTTGCAGGCTGGCCGAAGCCATTATAGCTGACTGTTGTGCTTCGGCTCAGGCCGTCGATAATGGACGTAATATTTCTATTGCTGTCATATCCGACCTGAAGCGCTGGGTGAGCGTTGTCGTGGAAAAAGTCGGTGACCTTCACGAGATCGATGTTGTTGGTCCCGTACGTGTAGGTCGTCATGTACTGGTTGGCCGGGGGCACATTTCTCGCGTCCGCGCGTGTCAAAACGCGGCCGTTCGAATTGTAGGTCAATTGCGTTGGATTGCCGTTCTCATTCGTAATCGTTTGTGGTTGCCGCGCAGCGTTAAAGTTGGAATAAACGACGGTCTTTCCATCGGTATAAGTAATCTGCGAAACGACGCCTTCGCCGCTCACGAGCCCGTAATCGTAGCGCGTCTTAGGACCGCCTCCACCTACGCGCTGCAGATATTGGTTCTTGTCCCGATACCAACCATAGTGAACGTTTCCGTCGTAATAATATTCCTCCTTGAACCCGAGAGGATCAGTCACAGTAATGCGATAGTCTTGCCACATGGCTCCTCCCGGCGGTGGGTAGCCGTTGGAACCGTTAGGAATGCCGTCTGCTGGCTCGATATAAAAGCCTGTCGTCCCGGAGGGTTTGGTTAGACTTGTGAGATAGACATTAGCATCGTACGTGTAGCCGTAAGATAGCCCGCCCATGTCGGTTTGCCCCTGCCCGTTGTAGGTCAGAGACCATACGCGATTCTGCGCGTCAGTGATGCTCGCGATGACACCGTTGGAATCGTGATTGATCGTAACAGAATTGTGATTGCGATCCTCGATCGACAGCAGCAGGGAGGAATACCCGTTCATCCCTGCTGGAACCCCGTAATGGTAAATTGTTCCATCGGCGATCTGCAAATCGAACGTATAGGCGCCTAGTTTCGCCAGGCTACTAAAGATTCCAGCCGGTGAAATATATCCTCCACCCCCATTTGGCTGATACAGGTCGCCTCTTCCGCCGGGCATCACGATTAACACTGATCCCGGCGGTGCACCGCCCGGAGATTCCATTGCGTAGGAGGCGTAATTAAAAATCCATTTGTTCCCAAAAGGACGTAGTTGGTTTAGCGAATCCTGGCTATTGTAAGTGATTTCGATCGCGATCTTTGGGCCAATCTCACTGTGATACCACATCGGCACATCCTGAACCACTAGGTTCATGTTCACAGGATTGACCTGCCACCCAGGCATTCCACAACTAGGCGGAGCGTCGCAGTTTGGACCTAAATCGCTTGGATACCTAGGGCTTCCACAACAGCCGCCCATTTCCCGCGTAACCTCTGTCGCGGTTGCCAGCTTTATGTTTTTGGGAGGAGCAGCGAAAACTAGCGCAAGGCCAGACCACTGCTCATCAAACTCATCGCCCGTCAACTCAGCCAGCCGATCCAAGCGCGGATCAAACAGCTTGATCGAGCCAAACTCGCCAAAGCCAGTTACCACTACGAAATGCTGATCCGAATAGTGAGCAATAAATGGAACTGGTAGCTTTCGGAGTTGCGCTCGCTTGGCGTGAATCGCCCTCGGAGTTAGTCCAAACTTCCGAGCGAAGTGAGCCAGGTCTCCCACGGAAAATCCCCTCGTCCCTGGCGCAGACGAGCGACTTGCTTGATCGGCCTTCCGAGCGTGGCCTTTTTGCCGCAAGATGTATGCAAGACTCTTCGCTCCGCAGTCGCGGAGAGCAATCTCATTGGCCTTGTAAACACTAACCCGTTGAACCCACGACTGCGCATAGGTGCGCCGTCCCCAATCGCTCTCCGTCTCAAGCATCTCCTTAAATGAGTCGATTGCTTCGTCCAATTGCCCTTGATCGATGTGTAAGACAGACCGGCGCAGCTTCGCTTTCTGATAAATGTCCGATCCTTTTTCATAGTGGCCAAGTATCCATTCAAAGCTGGACTGGGCTTCGCTCCAACTGCCGCTAAACTGCGCGGCGCACCCGCAATGTAGCTCCGCTTCGCCTGCCCACGGACTGTCTGGATCTTCGTCACGAAGTTGACGAAAGAGCTTGATCGCTTCCGAGTAATTATGCTGGTTCCAGCTCTGGATGCCCCTTCCGAAAAGCAAATTGCCAGCTTCCCGCCTGTTGCGCTGCTCGGGGTCAGCAATCTGTGTAGGATCAGCAGGCGCCGACGCGCTTAACGGGCTGCCTAACTGACCAGCCATCTTCAATTCTTGTTCGGTAGGCACACGGCTCAAGTCGAGAGCCGTAAGGCTGATCCTCCCCAGCTTGTTTTGCACTCTGGTAAGGGAGGTCGACGACCGGGCGACGCTACGGGATTTTTGGCGTGACGGCTTACTTCGCTGAGTCTTCTTTGCGGCCGCTGATGGCCGCTTCGCAGCGAGCACAAGCATCCCGCCAGGTGGAATAGCCAAGTGAATTAACAGTAAAAATGTCACCACCGATTTGAAAATAGCCGCTGTGAATATGCTTCTATGAATCATTTGATTTCGTACTTTGTGTCGAAAGGGCTAGCCGCAAGGTTCCGCAGCTGTTATAGTTGCCTAATTCCTGTCGTAGGGTAGGTAATTATGATCATTGGTCCCTGACCTCCCGGCTGAACTCCTATCAGGTAAAGAGCGCTCTTGACCTGACTCGCTGGAGTTCCGTTGACGAACGCTTTCGCGGATAGAAGTGTGGTGCCTGTGATATTCACGCTGGCACCGGAACCCACAACCGGATCTGCTGGGGTGGGAACGTTTCCATTCAGGGTGTAATGGATAGTCGCTGCCGCGGTCGTGCAGCTAATCACCACAGCTTGTGGTTGCTGATAGATGCCGCCATCGGGGGTGAAAATTGGGGTTCCAACCTGAGTGGCCATCGAAAAGTTTATAGCCGCTACTGGAGTGCTCGAATTCACGAGAGTGCCATTGCCTAACTGTCCATTCGTGTTCAGGCCTGCCCCCCAAACATTACCGTAGACGTCCAACACCAAAGTGTGATTACCAGCAGCCAGAGATACCGCGTTGGTAAAATTACTGAGCACTGGAGTATAGCGATCCCTGGTGGTGCCATCGCCAAGCTGACCGTAGTTGTTTCGTCCCCAGGCCCACACTGTCCCGTCCATCTTGACGGCCAACGTGTGAAATTGTCCCGCTGCCACCACAATAGCATTAGCAACTCCAATGGCCCGCACTGCAAAAGAGCGAGATGTGGTCGTGCCATCGCCAAGCTGCCCG
>WNGE01022329.1_pt1 | contig 10750 bp, 9 predicted proteins | sample 5400651 | NCBI WGS metagenome assembly WNGE01 (sample SAMN13153370, study PRJNA577476) | soil metagenome | isolation source: 60 cm soil or saprolite under grassland replicate 2 | place: USA:California | collected 2016-06-15
GATGGACGGCCGTCGCGCTGATCGCCGTCGCGGTGGTCGTGGGTACGGCGCTGGGATTCATGGCGAGGTGGCCCATCGCGACTGTGGTGGTCACGCTGGGCGGGCTCGTGGCCGTTGCGCTGGTCGACCAGATGAGCCCGGTCCTGGTGCTGGCTGCCCAGGTCGCAATCTTCGGGGTGGCAGCCTTGCGGACGCGCCTGGTGGGCCTGGTCGCGGCGGCCGCGACGGCGGTCTTGCTGTGCAGCATCACGTGGGCAGAAGCCGGGGGGCCGATGACCGATGCGCGAGTGATCATGGGCTTCGTGTTGTCGGCGCTCTCGTTCGCGTCCGGCCGCGCAGTACGTAGCCATCGCGCCATGGTCGCGGCGCTGGCCGACCGGGCGCGGCGGGCCAACGAGACCCGCGAGCAGGAGACACGGGCCCGGGTCGCCGAGGAACGGGTCCGGATCGCGCGCGAACTGCACGATGTCGTCGCTCATCACATCGCGGTGATCAACGTTCACGCGGGCCTGGCCCGCAAGGCACAGGGGCGGGATCCGAAGCTGGTCGACTCCTCGCTCACCAACGTCCAGGACGCGGCCCACACCGTGCTCGAAGAGCTCGGGACAGTTCTTCATGTACTGCGCTCAGGCGGTGGCGACGACGTCGAGCTGACCCCGACCTCGGGGCTCGACCGGCTGGACGATCTACTGGCGACCATGGCCGCGACCGGCTTCCAGGTGCGGCTGCGCCGGGTCGGTCGGCCCCGGCCGACGGACGCGGCGTGCGACCTCGCGGCATTCCGCATCATCCAGGAGTCGCTCACGAATGCCGCCAAGCACGGCTGGGGCGAGCGAGCCGATCTCACCCTGGCATACGACGATTCGGCGCTACGGATCGAGGTCCGCAATCCCGCGCCACGAGATCCCGCAGACGAGCCGCGCGGGACCGGCCAAGGGCTGATCGGCATGCACGAACGAGCGAAGGCCTGTGGAGGAAGCCTCTCGACCGGTCTCGATGACGAGGGCAACTTCCACGTCGACGCCCTCATCCCCCACCACCCCCTCCGCGCTTCCACCCCGGCAGGCGGTCAGCGGTGATCCGGGTCCTGCTGGTCGACGACCAGCCGCTCATCCGCGTCGGGCTGCGCGGGATCCTCGAACTCGAGGACGACATCGAGGTCGTCGGCGAGGCCCCGTCCGGCCGGCAGGCGCTGGCTGTGCTGTCGACCACCCCGGTTGACGTCGTACTGATGGACATCCGGATGCCTGACCTCGACGGGATCGAGACCACGACCGCGATCTGCGCGGATCCGCGGTACGCCGACGTACGGGTGCTGGTGCTGACCACGTTCGAGACCGACGAGCACGTCGTGGCGGCACTGCAGGCGGGCGCGAGCGGATTCCTGGGCAAGGGCGCCGAGCCCGAGGCCGTCGTCGACGCGGTCCGGGTGATCGCCCAGGGCGAGGCACTGCTGTCGCCAACGGCGACCCGCTCGTTGATCGAACGCTTCCTCGCGAAACCCGCAGCTCCCGATCGCACACAAGCGCAGGCGGTTCCGGCTGGGCTCGCTACGCTGACGGAACGCGAGCGGGAGACGCTCGTCCTGGTGGCGCAGGGGGAGACGAACGAAGAGATCGCCGAGCACTTCGTCATCTCGCCGCACACGGTCAAGACCCACGTCAGCCGGACCATGATGAAGCTCGACGCGCACGACCGCGCCCAGCTGGTCGTGATCGCGTACTCCGCGGGACTACTCCACCCGCAGTAGGTCCGGCGCCCCGAAGTACAGTCGCCAGGCGACGACGTCGACAGTCCTTCCCCGGCACGGTTGTGCTCATGAACAGAGCACACCGAAGGGGCAGCCGATGATCTCGGTAGAGAACGTGACCAAGTCGTACGGCGAGCAAGTTGCCGTCGACAACCTCAGCTTCACTGTCGATCCCGGCGTGGTGACCGGCTTCCTGGGGCCGAACGGCGCCGGCAAGTCCACCACGATGCGGATGATCGTCGGTCTCGACCGGCCCGACAGCGGCGCGGTCACCGTCAACGGCCGGCGGTACGCCGACCACGTCGCACCTCTGCATCAGGTCGGAGCGCTCCTCGAAGCACGCGCGATCCATCCGGGCAGGTCGGCGTACAACCATCTCCTCGCCCTCGCGGCGACCACCGGCATCCCGCGCCGTCGTATCGACGAGGTACTCGCGCTGGTCGGGTTGTCGAACGTCGGCAACAAACGCGCCGGCGCCTTCTCGCTCGGGATGGGCCAGCGCCTCGGGATCGCCGCGGCCCTGCTCGGCGATCCCGACGTGGTGATGCTCGACGAGCCTGTCAACGGGCTGGATCCGGAAGGAATTCAGTGGATCCGGGGTCTGCTCAAGTCGCTGGCGGACGAGGGCCGGACCGTCTTCATCTCGTCCCACCTGATCTCCGAGATCGCACTGGTGGCCGAGCATCTGATCGTCGTCGGCCGGGGCAAGCTCATCGCGGATACGACCGTCGCGGAGATGCAGCGCGCAGCATCCGGCCTCGTCGTCCAGGTTCGCTCGCCACGAGTCGCCGAGCTGGCCGATCTCCTGCTGGACGACGGCGTGACCGTGCAGTCCGGAGGTGCCGCCGACGAGTTGACCGTGACCGGTTTGGAAGCGCCCGTCATCGGTGATCGCGCGCTGGCGGCGGGACTACCGATTCACGGCTTGATCCCCACCGAGGTTTCGCTCGAAGAGGCCTTCATGCGCATGACCCACGACGCGGTCGAGTACCAGCCCACCAATCCCCTGGAAGCGAGCTCACGATGAGCACTGTCGTCGACACCTCACTCCCCGCCCGGCACGACGTACCCGAGGCCGCCGGCCTGCGTGACCCAGCGACGGTGAAGAAGCTGCGCGTCACCTTCCCCAGGGTCGCGCGGTCCGAGTGGTACAAGTTCGCCAGCCTGCGGTCGTCCTGGATCACCCTCGCTGCCGCTGTCGTCGTCATGATCGGCTTCGGAGTCCTGGCAGCCCTGGTCACCAACGGAGACGTCACACCGTCCGGCCCCAACGGGCAAGGCGGGCCTGGACCGACGAGCACTGATCCGACCGCCCTCAGTCTGAGCGGCGCTACGCTCGCCCAGATCATCCTCGGCATCGTCGGCGTCCTGCTGATCTCCGGCGAGTACTCCAGCGGAATGATCCGGGCAACCCTCGCCGCAGTCCCCCGCCGCCTGCCGGTCCTCTACGCCAAAGCACTGGTCATCGGGCTCGTCAGCCTGGTCGTGTCCACAGCGGCGGCTCTGGTGTCGTTCCTGGTCGCACAACAGATCCTCGGTGACGGTTCCAACACCTCGCTGTCCGCCGACGGCGTACTGCGATCAGTCCTCGGCACCGGCGCCTACCTGGCAGCCGTCGCACTCCTCGGCGTGGCCCTCGGCGCTCTTCTGCGCAACGCCGCTGGAGCGATCGGCGCGTTGTTCGCCTTGTTGCTGCTGGCACCTACTCTGCTCCGCGCGATCCTTCCCTCCAGTTGGGAAGACCACATCCTGCCGTACCTCCCGTCCAACGCGGGCTCGTCCTTCACCTCGGTGGTCCCGCCCGACGGAATGCTCTCCGCCGGCGCCGGCGCAGCCGTCCTCGCCGGCTGGGTGGTCGTCCTCCTCGGCACCGCAGCCATCCTCCTCCGCCGCCGCGACGCCTGATCTCAGATCCTGACGTACGGCGAGGGGTCGGGGGCCAGCGTGCCGTCGGGAGCGATGTGGTCGAGGATCTGCTCGACCAGGGTCACCACGTGGGGATCGTCGACGGTGTAGATCTGCCGTCGGCCATCCCTGCGGGCAGTGATCAGGCCGGCCAGGCGCAGTTTGGCGAGGTGCTGGCTGGCGGTGGTGATGCTCACTCCGGCCCGGTCCGCCAGCGTCCCCACGTCGTACTCGCGGTTGATGGCCAGCCAGAGCAGGTGGAGCCGCACGGGGGCGACCAGCAGCGCGAGCGTCCGGGCCGCGGCGTCAAGCTGGGGTCTGGTTGGTTCGCCCATCGTCAGAACCAGCTGGCCAGGCGGGCGGTGCAGAAGGTCACCAGGAAGGCCAGGCCCAGTGGCAGCAGGGTCGCCGTGGTGGTCCACTTGAGGCTCCTGGTCTCCTTCCAGATCGTCAGAATCGTCGTACTGCAAGGGTTGTGCAGCATGCTGAAGAGCATCAGGTTGATCGCGGTCAGAAGCGTCCATCCCCCGGCTTGGACGAGGACCGCACCGGTCTCGGCGTCGCCGAGTTCCAGCATCACGCCGCTCGAGACGCCGTACTGAAGAGGGCCCAGCGTCATCGTCAGCATGAGGATGGTGGGGATGATGATCTCGTTGGCGGGGATCGCGACGACGTACGCCAGCAGGATGATGCCGTTCAGGCCGAGTGCGAGGCCCAGCGGATCGAGGCCGTGGGCGAGCTGACCGGCGATGGTCGTATCGCCGATGGTGACGTTGCCGATCAGCCAGATGACCGCGCCGGCCGGTGCGGCCATCACGATCGCTCGCCAGAGGACCTTGAGCGTCCGGTCGATGACGCTGGTGTAGATGGTGCGCAGGACTTGCGGCGGCCGGTACGGCGGAAGTTCCAGCGAGTACACCGAGGTCGCACCGCGCAGTACGGTCTTCGACAAGCCCCAGGACACGATCAGGGTTGTGACGATTCCGAGGACGGCGACCAGTACGACGCTGCCGGCCGCGACGAGGCCCGCGGCGGCGGGCGGCGCGAGGGTGCCGATGAAGACCGTGCCCATCAGGATCAGCGTTGGCCAGCGTCCGTTACAGATGCTGAAGTTGTTCGTGACGATCGCGATCATGCGTTCGCGTGGACTGTCGATGATGCGCGTCGCGGTCACTCCGGCGGCGTTGCAGCCGTAGCCCATCATCATCGACAGCGACTGCTTGCCATGGGCACCGGCCGCTGCGAACAGCCGGTCCAGGTTGAAGGCGACCCGCGGTAGGTAACCGAAGTCCTCCAGCAAGGTGAACAGCGGGAAGAAGATCGCCATCGGCGGCAACATCACCGCGATCACCCATGCCGTACCGAGGTAGATGCCGTCAGCAACGAGACCGGTGACCCACCAGGGAGCCGGATCCAGCAGCTGACGCACAACAGCGTGGCCGTCCTGCACCAGCAGCCTGTAGAGCAGATCGGACGGTACGGCGGCACCCGTGATGGTGAACCAGAAGACCCCGAAGAACAGCAATCCCATCACGGCGAAGCCCCAGACCCGGTGGGTCAGCGCCCGATCGAGCAGCCGATCGAAGGTCAGACGGGCAAGACCGTTCACCGTGATGCTGGACCGTGCGATACGACCGGACTCGGCGAACAACGCCGCGATGGCATCGTCGTCCAAGTGCAGCTGATGTCGGCGCGGAGGAGCCACCCTCCCCCGCGCTACCAGGTCGATCGACTCCAGCAGCTCTGGGATTCCCTGCGCACGTCGCGCAGCAGTCGCCGTCACCGGTACGCCGAGCTCCCGCGCGAGATGGCGCGTGTCGATGGTGATCCCGTGCCGCTCGGCCTCGTCGATCAGGTTCAGCGCAACGACCACGCGATCGGTGACCTGCAGGATCTGAAGCACCAGGTTGAGGTTCCGCTCGAGCCGCGTCGCATCGACCACCACGACAGTGACGTCGGGCGCACCATGCTCCAGGAACTCGCGTGCGACGTCTTCCTCACCAGTGGCCGACCGCAAGGAGTAGACACCGGGCAGGTCGACCACCTTGTAACCGTGACCGTTTAACCGGTAGACCCCTTCCGCCCGCGTGACCGTCGTACCAGGCCAGTTGCCGGACCGTTGACGCAACCCGGTCAACGCGTTGAACACCGTGCTCTTGCCGGTGTTCGGGTTGCCGGCGACCGCGACCACGAAGTCGTAGCCGCCGGCAACCACCTCCAACCGGTGCGCGATCAGGCTGCCGCAGACCAGATACGCCGTGGGATCGCCCAGCGGGCTGGTCATGTCTGCGCGGACCTCGAGGCCGGGCAGCAGCCCGAGGTCCATCAGCCGATGCCGTTCGGCGCCGCGGCTGTCCAGCGCGGTGACGACCGCGCCGACGCCACGTGGGAGCTGGTCGAGGGTCATCGCTCAGTAGATGTTGGAGGGACGGACCATGCCCTCGGCCAGGTCGCCGAAGCCGGGAGCCAGGATCGCGCCGGGGTGGCCGACGACCTCCTCGACCACTGCGGTCTCCGTGGTGATCACAAGTGCCGCGATGGACGCCGCACTCTCCAGCGCCGCACGCGTGACCTTCAACGGATCCATGACGCCTTCGTCGAACATGTCGGCGTAGTGGCCGGTCAGGGCGTTGAAGCCGTGACCCAGCGGGAGACTCGCGACCTGCGCGACGACCTCGTCACCGTCGTACCAGGCCAGTTGCCGGACCGTTGACGCAACCCGGTCAACGCGTTGAACACCGTGCTCTTGCCGGTGTTCGGGTTGCCGGCGACCGCGACCACGAAGTCGTAGCCGCCGGCAACCACCTCCAACCGGTGCGCCGGACAGTCGCGCCATCCGGAGCTGGAGGTTGTCCCGGTCGGCGTCGATCCTGGCGCGCTCGAACTGCGTCTCCAGTTGCGCCAGCCGGGATTCGACGTGCTGAGGATCGCCGTGGCCGCCGACGATCGTCGTACCGTTCTCGGTAATCGTGATCCGGTCGCAGGACCCGAGGTGCTCCAGGGTGACCTCGGTCAGCTCCAGCCCGGTGTCCTTCGCGATCACGTGCCCGCCCAACGCGACGGCCAGGTCCTCGAGCTCGGCCACCCGGCGATGACCGAAGCCAGGGGCGCGTACGACGACCGACCGCATGGTGTTGTGCATGTTGCCGCCGACAAGCAATTGCAACGCCGGCCCGTCGACGTCCTCGGCCAGCACGACCAGCGACCGGTCGGCGCGCTTGGCCACCTCGACGGTCGGCATGATGTCCTGGACCTGGCTGATCTTCTTGTTGGTGAGCAGGATGACCGGGTTGTCGTAGACGGCCTCCATCCGCTCCTTGTCCGTGACCATGTACATCGAGATGTAGCCGTGGTCGAACTCGATGCCGTCGACAACCTCGACCGACAGGCCGAGGACCTCGGACTCCTCGGTCGTGACGATGCCGTTGCGGCCGACCCGTTCGACCGCCTCGGCGATCACGTCGCCGATCGTCTCGTCGTCGCTCGCCGCGAGCGTCGCGATGTGCCGCAGGTCCTGCCGGCCGCCGACCTCGGCCGCCCATGATCGCAGGGTCTCCACTACGACGGGCACGGTCTGCTCGATGCCACGCCGTACGCGCATCGGGTTGGCGCCGGCGTCGACCGCCCGCAGCCCTTCCCGGACCATGGCCTGCGCGAGCACGGTCGCGGTCGTGGTCCCGTCGCCGACGACGCCGTTGGTCTTCATCGCGACTTCCTTGACCAACTGCGCGCCCATGTTGGCGAACGGCTCGCGTAGTTGGATCTCCCGCGCGATGGTCACCCCGTCGTTCGTGATGGTCGGCGGGCCGGTCAGCTTCTCCAGTACGGCGTTACGCCCCTTCGGCCCGAGCGTCACCTTGATCGCGTCGGCCAGGGCGTTCACCCCGGACTCGAGCAGCCGTCGTGCTTCCTTGTTGAACCTCAGTTCCTTTGCCATGGTCAGACCACCCTCTCTTGTCAGGAAATGTGACAGTGGGTCACGGGATGAGAATCGCCCGGCCGCGGACTCGACCCGCGTCGAGGTCATCGATCGCCTGCTGGAAGTCAGCGAGCGGGTACTTGGTGGTGTGCAGGGTGACCTTGCCCTGCGCCGCGAGCACCATCAGTTCGTGCAGGTCGTTGTAGGAGCCGACGAGATTGCCGATGAAGTTGATCTCGGTCGAGATGATGTCGATCGTCGGTACGTCGATGTTCTCGCCGTACCCGACGACGTAGTAGTTGCCGGCCCGGCGCAGCATCGCCACGCCCTCGGCGGTCGCGCCGCCCTCGCCGACGAAGTCGACCACGGCCTCCGCGCCCTTGCCACCGGTCAGCGCCAGTACGGCGTCCACTTGGGTGCCGTCGGCAACGATGCCGTGGTCGGCGCCGATCTCCACGGCGAGGCGGACAGCTGCCGGGTTGCGGTCGACCACGACGATGGTCGCGGCCGAGATCGCCTTCAGCACCTGGATGCCGATGTGGCCGAGGCCGCCGGCCCCGATCATGACGCAGACGTCGCCGGGCCGCGTCGCGCGAGCTGCCTTGGCGGCCGCATGGTACGCCGTGAGCCCGGCGTCCGCGAGGGCGGCGACATCCGCAGGTTCAAGGCTGTCGTCGATCCGGACCACGCTGCGAGCCGTTGTCCGCAGGTATTCGGCGTACCCGCCGTCGGTGTCGATACCGGGGAACTGGCTGTTCTCGCAGTGCACGTCGTCGCCGAACCGGCAGGCTCGGCACAGGCCGCACGTAATCAGCGGATGCAGGATGACCTTGTCGCCGACCTTCACGTTCGTGACCGCGTCGCCGACGGCGTGCACCCAGCCCGCGTTCTCGTGGCCGATCGTGTACGGCAGCGCGACGCCGGTCTTCTCGGCCCACTGTCCTTCGAGGATGTGCAGGTCGGTCCGGCACACCCCCGCGCCGCCGATCTTCACGATCACGTCGAGCGGACCGTGGATCTTCGGTTCCGGGATGTCGGTCAGCTGCAGCTTCGTGTGGTAGCCGACTACCTGGACCGCTCTCATGGCGTGCTCCTCAGATTCGTGACGGACATGCTGTCGGCGTCGGCGTACCTTGTCGCCAGCAGTCCACGGCAGAAGTGGGAATTCCCCTCGATCGAGATGCGGACCGCCTTGGCGAAGCGCAGCCGCAGCGGGACCGCTTCGGGGGAAAGCGGACCGCCGTCCTCGTCGACCACCACCGGATCACCGGGGTCGACGCCGAGCCCGATGGCGACCCGCCTGCGCAGCAGTGCCTCCTTGAAACGGCCTTCCGGCAGGTCGGCGAGAGTGATCAGATGCAGATCCTCGACCTGCAGGTCGGTGTGCCTGAGCAATTCCGAGGCACATCGCTCCATCGCCGCGGTGTGGGCCTTACGGAGGAAGATGGAGCGCAGTTCCTCCAGGCTCTCCTCCGCCTCCGAACCGAAGGTGCCGACGTAACCGGCGTCCGCGGCCAGGCCGGCGTTGATCTTGTCCGAGTCGTGGTGGTCGTCGAGCTGGACCACCACGCGCCCGAGACCATCGACCCGCCGGAGCGCATCGACGGCGTCGGACGCCATCAGGTAGGCGAAGTTGGGCGAACAGAACGAGGTCGGCAACCGCAGGTGCACCGTCACCCCCGCGTCGTCGATCCGGACCGCCCGGACGAAGCCGAGCTCGGTGATCGGCTCGTCCAACTCGGGATCCGTCACCGTCGCCAGCGCCGCCAGCACCTCGAGAACCGGCGACGTCATCAGGGTGGTCATGGGGCCTCCCGGCGTGGACTGAGGAGCGGAGGGAGCGAAGCGACTGGAGCGACGAGGGAAGGCCGGGAGTTGAAGCCCCATGACCCCGCCGGCGCCGAAGGCCCGGCCAAAAGCACAGTCATGACCTTGCGCCGGCCGCCACCTCGACGGTGGCGTCGCCGGCTTCGGTCGGGAGCCGAAGCTCCTGCGGTACGTCGAGGTCGTACATTGCAGCCGCATTCAGGCCGAGGATCTTCTTCTTCTGCTCGGTCGTGATCGGCGCGTACTCGGTCAGGTCGGCCGGGATCTGGAAGTCGACGAACTTCTCGACCAGCCACTTCGGCGTCCAGAGGGCGTAGTCGCTGGCGAAGAAGATCTTGTCCTCGCCGAGCCAGTAGAGGAGCTCCCCGATGATCTGGGCGAAGTAGCGGGGCCGGGTGTGGATGAACGGCATCGCCACCGCGAGTCCGCCGTACACGTTGGACTCCTGGGTGGCGATCCAGCAGAAGTCCTCGAGCCGCGGCAGGCCGACGTGTTCGACGATGAAGTTGAGGTCGAGGTAGTCCGTTGCGACCTTGTCGATGTCGGCGACGTCGAACGCGTCCCGGTCGAGTGGGCGGATCGTCGGGCCCTTGTGCACGTGGATGTTCGTGATGCCGAGCTCGATGCACTCCTCCAGATAGCGGCGCGACCACGGATCGTCGAGCTTGTAGCCGCGAGAGTTGCCATGCCACTCCGCGGTGTAGAGCTTCACGCCCTTCAGCTTCATCCGCTCGGCATCGCGGCGGAGCTGCGCCAGGCCGGCCTCGGCGTTGCGCGGGTCGTAGCAGTGGTTGTACGTCAGCTTGTCCGGGTGTTCCTTCGCCAGGCCGAAGGCCTCCTCGGTCTGGCCGAAGCCGTTCTTGTAGAAGTCGCTGAGCAGCGCCGGCTGGAAGATCGCGTGTTCGACGTAGCCCTCCGCGAAGAGGTCTTTCATGAACCGCTGGCTGCCGTAGTACGTGTAGGTGTCGTAGTCCCAGACGACCTCTTCGGGGCTGAGGTTCTTGTGGTAGTCGTAGAAGCAGTCGATGAACTGCTTTCCGTGGATGCTCTTCAGGTTCGACTCGCGGCCGTCCCAGATGGCGACGTGCGCGTCGACGATGAAGTACTTCTCACCGTTCTTTTCGTACATGACGTCCTCGCTTTGTGAAGGCTGATCGGGATGAGCTCCGGTCCGGGATCCGCCGTGCCCCGGACCGGAGCGGCGTGTGGGCAGTGCCGAGGCGCTAGTACGCGGTCAGGTCGAAGCCGATGTACTCGGCGGCGTCCTCGGGGCTGGCGAACAGGATCGTCTTGTCGTCCAGATGGACCATCCGGCCGTAGTGGGTGGAGCTGATCTCCTCGAACACCGA
>WNGE01008735.1_pt1 | contig 10748 bp, 6 predicted proteins | sample 5400651 | NCBI WGS metagenome assembly WNGE01 (sample SAMN13153370, study PRJNA577476) | soil metagenome | isolation source: 60 cm soil or saprolite under grassland replicate 2 | place: USA:California | collected 2016-06-15
CCCGCCGCGTTTTTGATAGGGCATCACGCTCGTGCGGCTGATTACTTTCAAATCGCGAATCTGCGCCAGGCTCGTCAGCACGTCGTCTTGAATCCCGGCGGCGAAGTAGGAGTTTTCTTTGTTGTCACTAAAATTCTCAAAGGGCAGGACCGCAATGCTCTTCTCGGGTGGCGGTGCTGATGGCTGGACTGAGAATCGCTCGCGAAGCAGGGAGCCAACCGCAATCGTGAGAAAAAGACATGCGATGGCAGCACCAGCCAAAACTGGATTGCGGCGCGACCAGCGCCAGAGTCGCGCGGGCGCCGACACTGGCCGCGCGATAATTGGTCGCCCCTCGATCCAGCGCTCTAAATCTTGTGCCAGCGCGGCAGCAGATTGATAACGTGCTTCCGGATCGCGCTCGAGACAACGCGCGATAATTGTCTCAAGATCCCGACCAAGTGACGGCGCGAATGAGCGCAGCTTTGGCGCCGGCGTCGCGGCGGCCTGTCGAATGACGGAAAGCGCATTTGGTCCGACAAAAGGCGGGCGACCGGCAAGAAGATTGAACAGGATCGCACCGAGACTGTAGATATCGGCCGCGGGACTGAAGTCAGCACCCTCGGCCGGTTCCGGTGCAATGTAACCCGGCGTTCCAAATGTCGTTAGAGTTTGGGTGAGATCGCTCTCTTTATCGAGCCATTTAGCGAGTCCGAAATCGCTCACCAGCGGTTCGCCACGCGCGTCCAGCAAAATATTCCCCGGCTGAAGGTCGCGGTGCAGAATCCCCTGCGCGTGGGCATACGCGACGGCGTGAGCAACCTTCGCCATTAACCGTACACATTCGCGCGGTTCACTGCGAAGAGCTGTTGCTGCGGTACGCAAGCTTCCCCCCGTCGCAAGTTTCATGCTGAAAAACGGAAGCCCATCTTCGGCTTCACCGACCTCGTGAATGGGAAGAATATTCGGATGATCGAGACTGGCCGCTGCTTCCGCTTCACGACGGAACCGCACCAGTGTCTCGTGTGAATCCGCGTGATAGGTGAGGACGCGTTTCAATGCGACGAAGCGTCGGGAGTAACGTTGCCTTGCGCGGTAAATCACACCCATCCCGCCGCGCCCGATCTCTTCGAGGATTTCGTAATTGCCAAGTCGCCATTGCGTGTCTGGCACGTTCGCCTCCTCAAGCACGCTCTCGAAAACCTCCGTGGAAGCTTCGCCCTCTCTTCCCAATCCTTCCTTGAAAAGACAACTCACGCAGATGCCCTGGCCGAGACGAATAGTAGTGCCGCACTGCTCACATTTGCCTGCACCCTGCACCACGCCCGCGACTGAGTCGGAGAGACCGATCGAAGTCTTCATTTAGCCGTTGGCCGCGGCCAGTACGACACAGAGATGGCGGATTTCATCATCAATGTCAGCCGGATTTTCCACCGTGTGCGCGACTTCATCACGCAAGAGCCAGCGGAAGCGTTGCCGTAAATTATACAGTTGCTTTTTTACCGCTGTCTCGGCGATTCCCAAAGCGGCTGCCAGACTGGCATAAGATACATCGCCGCGTTCCGACGTCAGATACCCACTTAAAGTTTCGAACAACCGCAGCCGGCATTTGCGTTCGCATTCCTCGCGGAGACGTTGCAAAGCATGTTCCGCCACTGTCGCCGCCCAGCGAAGATCGAAGAGATGTTCCGGCGGAAGAGACTCGATGGTTTGCGCCGAGAGTATTAATTGTGAAGGCGCTTCGGCCAGCCATTCGTCCCAGGAAACGAACTCCAGCCGGCCGCCACGTTTAACCGACCGGCTTCTCTCTTCGGCGTGGCTGAGAAAATTCTCAAGTGATTTAAGCAGGAACGACCGAAACCGGCCGCGATGCTCATCCGCCTGCTGGAGCCAATCACTCTCCAGAATCATGACAAAAAAATCCTGGGTGAGGTCCTGCGCATCCTGGATGGAATAACCGTGGCGGCTAACGAACAGGAAGATAGGCCGCCAGTAAGCTCGGCAAAGCTCAGCCAGCGCTTCGCGCTTCTTTTGTTCATCCGCATCGGAGTCCGTCGCGGAAAGAATCAGGCTCCACCGCGTGGTAGCAAACAGGCGCGGTTCGGCTACAACCCCCGCAACGACTTCCGATTTCACCATAGAACAAGTGCCTCTTTTTCCCGTTTTTTACAAGCCTAAACGCCAGAACGCGCAGCGCCGAACCTATAGGGCGTCCGCCGCGGCCGACGCCGCCCCGAGGCATTTCACAGAAACGCCCTACAAATCGGGATAAACCCATCCGGCTACAACTTTTCAAAAATTAATTAGGAACTTGTCTCCTCCATTTCGTTAGAACCCTGATGAGAGGAAGTAGAAAACAAATCACAAAACTAAAAAGAAAGAGATAACACTTATGAAAAGACAAATGAAAACAACAATCGGCGTCCTTATCTTCGCGCGTGCCCGGGCCAGCCTGCTCGCCATGGCAATCGCATTCGGGATATCCGGCACCGCGCTGGCGGACGGCGACTCGGTAGTCTGCGGCCTGCAGACGCTACACGGGCCCTATGTATTCAACCCCCACGGTTTCGACATCGCGGATGGCGCCGCGCAACCGATAGCCGTCTTTGAAGGGATCGATTTCAACGGAGACGGAACGCTAACCGTTCCCTTCGCGACCGTGAGCATAAATGGCCTCATTCTCCAATTCCCTCCTGGCGGAACAGGAACCTACACACTCGACTCAAACTGTGAGGGTACTCTCACATTCGACCTCGGCCCGGTGCACTATAACATTTCAGTCCGGCCCAGCGGTAGGGAGATTTGGATGATTGAGACCGATGCAAACACCGTGTTGAACGGGATGGCAGAAAAGGTATCGCGCTAAAACGTCAACGAAGGCTAAAACAATTAAAAGGGAATCAAATTATGAATAAACCAAACATTCAGAGACTTGCCCTCGCGCTCGCGTCGTTAGTGGCCATCATATTTGTGCTCGCCGCTCCGGCTAAGGCCTCAACGACACAAACCTTCCAAGCGACGTTCGTCGAGATTGGCTTCGTGCCCGGAAGCGAGTACTCATGCGGAAGCGGCACGATCAGCGAACTCGGCCACGTCGCCAACGAGTGTGTTGTCTTCGACGCGTGCGGACCCAACTGCGAGGTCCGCACAATCGTATTCGACGACGGCAGCACGCTCGTGATTCACGAGAGTATCGTTGGCTTCATCCCGCACGGGAACTCGCCCGGGCTCTTGCAAATCACGCTAACGATCGACGGCGCCTCCAGCACTGGCAGGTTTGCAGGCGCAACCGGCGATGGCATCGGGGTTGTCAATCTCGCCGCGAATGCCGTCATCATCGCCTCGGGAACGATCACGCTGCCCTGATCAAAACAGCGAAAGAGATTAATATGGTCATTGCCGCAAGTTCGCCCTGACCCGACCAGCTAAGAGCCGGAGTTCGCAATCAGCCGCCACGCGTCACCGCGTGGCGGCTGATTCTTTTTGCGGAAGCGGAGAACTTCAAATTTTACGATCATAGCCTAACCCCCGGCGATCGCCCCAATAACCAGAAACGGCTCGGCCCCATTCGCAATCGCGTCGGGGAGCGGCGCATCCAGCAGCTCTCAGAATTTCTTGCTCAGGGCGACGTACCAGAAGCGATTACGGATCGAGTAGAGCGAGGTATCGTAGTTGTCGTTAAACGCTGCCAGAACCGTCGGTGGGTTGCGGTCAAACGCGTTCACTACGCCTGCTGTGACTTTAGTGCCCCAAAGCATCCGCTGCCAGAATATACCGGCCTCTACAGCGCCAGCCATCTGCTTGCTCAGCCCGCTCCTGGCGTCCTTCCCCTCCTTTGCATAACCCGGGACAGGTGCTTCCATAGGTGGCCTGACAAACTCGTAACTCGCTTGTAGGTCGAGCGTCATATAGGTCGCTATCCGCCGATGTTCGATGTAATTCGGGTTAATGATGCCGTTTATGCCCTCATTGTTTGGATCATTGGGGACCAGCTCGTTCCCAAGGATAAACTGAGGATCATCCCATTGGCCACCGATGTAATTGCCTTGGGCAATGAAATCAAGATTGCCGGGGCCAAGTTTATATTCCCATTCAAAGCGCACAAAGCCCTTGTTGTCGGGAATGCCCCCGGGAGTGAGCGGTATCGCCTGCGTGAAGCTGCTGCCCAGGAAGTTATGGAAGGGCAAGCCCGGACCAAGCTGCGCCTTCCAGGTGAAGAAGTGATTCCATCCAAGTGTGAAGGTGAACTGGCCAAAGTTTGTCGTTGGAAGCTGATACACCGCCGTGACATCCAAGCCTTGCACAAAACGCTCGCCCGCGTTGTTGGTAGGAGACTCGATGAAGATCACGTTGTTGAAGGGATCACGCTGTATCGCGGGATTGAATGGGTCTGAGATGAGAAGCACTTGCGCGAAATCCCCTCCCGAAATGATCAGATTCTGCGTGAACACCTGATACCAGTCGGCGGTCAGGGTGAAACTTGGGACGAACTTCGGTGTGTACACCAAGCCCGCTGTCCAGGTCTCTGTCTCTTCCGGCTTGAGATCAAGGTTGCCGCCGATGGTTACGCCTCCCGGCGCCTGAAAGGTGCTTCTCGTAATCGGGTCGAAGAGGGCCGGGAAGTCCTGAGACGCTGGAGCAAACAGATCACCCGGAGTGGGTGATCGGAAGGATTGTCCCCAGGTTCCGCGCAACAGGAGATCGGGGATTGGTTGATAGCGAACCGTTACACGGTTGTTGCCGCTGTTGTTAAAGGTGGCCGAGTTATGGGGACTTGGGTTAGTCAAGTCCTGGTCGTCAAACTCTTCATAGCGGTAGGCATAGTCCATCTCAAGTGAATACACCAACGGAGCCTTCATCGTCGAGATCACGAAGGGGATTTTGATTTCGCCATACCAGGCGTTGACCTCCTGCCTGTACTTGAAATTAGGCCGCGCGTTGAATCCGAGCTGGTCGCCGGTCGCCTGGACAGGATCGGGGATCGAATGCTGCTGCTCCCAGATGCGCTGGTAACCGCCAGCCACATCGATCCCTCCGTTCCAGAGATTGGGGAAAAGACGCCCGTTGACGGTAATGTCATACATGAAATCCTTTTGCTGATAAAACGAATGACCCAGGTAGGAGGAGAATTGGGCCGCCAAGACATTATTGTATGGCGCTGTCTCTCCCGTTGGCACTCTCTCGAAAATTGGCTCTCCTTCGGCGGTTGTCCCAATCTGGATTGTCCGGTAAGTCGGGGCGACCCCAATAACAGGCGCGTTTTGACCGATGAACAGATTAAACCGATTGAGGGCAACCTGTTCCGCGATTTTGCTGGCCACGGCATCGCCAGCGTCGATTTCTGTGTCGTCGAAGCGCTCATAGGTAATGCCGGTGTCATACCCCAAACGGCTGATGAAAGCATTGTCCGCGAAGCTGAATTCCCCCCTGGCGCCGATCACCCAACGCCACCAATCTTTGTCGAAAGTGTCCAGGCGGTTACCGAGCTCCTGTTGGAGGCGATACCTCACCTGGAGGAGGCGGTCACCAAATGGATTAAAAATGGAGGCTCGTGCCTCAGTCAGATGAGCGTTCCCGAATTCACTAAAAGTAAATGGAGACCCCGCCAGAGCGTTGTCCTGCCGGTAATGCGAATACAACATGTCTCCATAGGCTTGGAGAGCATCACCAAATACGTTGTATCGCCCGCTCACGTATTCCATCGACTTTTCCATGTGAGGAATCGCCGGACTAAAAGCGCGGAAGTTGAAGCGGGCGGGATCGCTTCCCGCCGGGACGTCAAATGGCCGGTAGCTGGCTGGGGTGATCTGATTATTCGATAGGTCGATAAGAACAAGCTGTCCGGTAGGGAAGGTCTGTGGGAATGTCTCGGTCGGTAAAGAGACCGACACGCGGCCGCCAAAGGTCGGGCTATTGTTATTGCGGCCGCCGAGACCCAAGCCGGCAATACCAAGGTTGGGGTTGACATTGATTTCCTGATTATTGCTTGTGTCTCCGGTGATCGAGATATAGCGGTCGCGCGAATAAATGCTTGCCCGATTATAATATTCGGCCGAAGCAAAGATCGCGACCTTGCCGTCCAAACCTGTTACGCCGCCGCGAATCCATGCCTGCCGGACATTCGCGTCGGTGTCAGTCGTATTTCCGTAACGCAGCTCGAATTCGGCGCCTTCATAGGGCGCAAGGGTCCGGTCACCGTACATAACGAAATTGACCACACCGGCCACCGCGTCCGAGCCGTAGATGGATGAAGCGCCATCCTTCAGCACTTCCACCCGCTGAAGCCCACTGATCGGGATAAGGTTCACGTCCACCCCGTCAAGACCTGAGCCTAAAAAAGCGCGGCGCCCATTAATAAGAACGAGCACGTTTTGTGAGCCGAGCGAGCGGAGGTTGATCGTAGTCGCGCCAGTGCCGCCATTCGAGTTATTTTCCGTCGCCGCGTTTCCAACAAAAGAAGGTAGCTGACGTAATCCTTCCACCGGCGCATTGGCGCCCGACTTCTGTAGCCACTGGGCCGTGTACGTCGTCACCGGCAACGAGGATTCCTCTTGCGCGGTCGGGATGTTCGAACCGGTTACGATCACTCGTTGGACTTCCGCAACGGCCGAAGCTGCCGCCTCCTGAGCAAATGCGTTCGTCGCGAAAAGTAATCCCGCCATTGCCGAACCGACGCTCGCTACAAGAGCGACCCGAGCCAGTGCCAACTTAAGTCGGACGTTCATTCCATATCGCACACCTAGGCACCGATCAAAGCGATTCGGGCTCAAACCAGCAAGGATTATCTTAGCGACGTCGCGTAATAACTGTAGCCGCAACGTGGATCGATCGCCGCGCAGGCAACGCTAAATCGAGAAGCTCCGAAGGCTTTCGCGGGCGAGCGGACTGCTCGATGATCAACATCCGATTCAGATTCGAGGGGAGTCGCCTCCCAAAGCCCTAGCTTTATGCGGAGGTCTGGATGGATCTCTTACTGTTTCCCTTAAACAATCGGGGATTTGTTCCGGCAAAGATCGGGGCTCGACATAAACAGAAGCCCTGTTAGCTCTCAGTTTCTGACGAACTCGCCTAACGATCGTTGGCAGCGCTGCCGCGATCAGATGGCGTTTTGGCCAGATTCATTTCGTTGATTCTTCGATGCAGTGTTCGCCGGCTAATACCAAGTTTTTTGGCAGCGGCGGTGACGTTGCCATTCGTGGTGGCGAGTGCTTGCATGATCAATTTTTTCTCCGTCTCGTGCAGGTCGAGCGGACTCCCCGCCGCGGCGGGGCCAAAAGCCTCCGCGGCGGAAATACCGCGCGGCGACGTCGCTCTGGCTGCTTGTCGCACTGCCATCGGGAGATCGCGCAGTGTGATTTTTGAGCTGGTTGCCATCACAACTCCGTGTTCGATCGCGGTGCGGAGCTCGCGAACGTTGCCCGGCCAATCGTAGGTAAGGAGCGCGTCCATGGCGTCGGGCGCCAGATCGACAAGAGGCTTATCGTTTGCCTTGCAGAAGTGTCGCAAGAATCCGCGGACAAGGATTGGAATGTCTTCTTTTCGGTTGCGCAAGGGCGGCATGGTGATGCGCACCACGTTGAGACGAAAGAAAAGATCGTCGCGAAACTTTCCCTCGCGCACGAGTTGTTCGAGGCTTTTGTTTGTGGCCGCAATCAGGCGCACGTCCGCATGCAGCGTTTGATTGCCGCCAACGCGCTCGAAGGCGCGCTGCTCGCTCATGACGCGCAGTAATTTGACTTGGATACTCGGATCGATCTCGGCCACTTCATCGAGGAAAATCGTGCCGCCGTTGGCCTGCTCGAACCGGCCGATGCGGCGTTCATGCGCCCCGGTGAACGCGCCTTTCTCGTGCCCAAACAGTTCGCTCTCGAGTAATTGGGGCGAGAGCGCGGCGCAATGCACCGTCACGAATTTCGCTTTGTTGCGACGGCTCAAATTATGGGTGGCGTGCGCGGCCAATTCTTTTCCGGTGCCGCTCTCGCCTTCAATGAGCACGTTGGCCGAGGAGGGTGCGACTTGCCGGATCGTGTCGAGCACCTCATGCAAAGCAGCCGAGTCGCCCCAAATGTTTTCGAGGCCGTAGCGCTCGTCCACCTGCTGCCGGAGCGCGCGATTTTCCTGCTCGAGTTTGCGGCCTTGCATCGCGCGCGCGATCAGCAATTCCACTTTGTCGAGGTTGAGCGGCTTGGTGACAAAATCGTAAGCGCCCCGCTTCATCGCTTCGACCGCGACATCGATGGAGCCGTATGCAGTCATCATGATGCAAATGGGAGGACGCGGCATTTTCAAGGCGCGGTCGATCAAGGTCATTCCATCTTCACTGCCGAGGCGTAGATCGGTGAGAAGCATATCGATCTGCTCGCGCTCGAGGACACTCATGGCACCTCCGATATCCGCCGAGACGTACACGTCGTAATCGTTCTCAAACAAACGCCGCAAACCGTCGCGGGTATGCTTTTCATCATCAACAACGAGGATGGTAGGCTGTGGACTCATTTAACGATGCGGATGCTGGATGCCAGATACTAGATTCTAGATGCTAGATTTTCATTCAGTATCAAGTATCTCCGAGAGTGGCGCCAAGAAAGAGGGCAACGGCTAGAGAAGGATGGCGAGGCGGCTAAAATTGCGTATCATTGGGCGATGCAGTGGCGGATTCGATCGGGATTCGCGATGGTCCTTGTCTTTGGTGGAACAATCGGCCTCGCTTCCGAACTTCCGAATTCGGTCGATCCCAGCGAAGGTTGGAAGCCAGCCAGCGGAAGCAAAAATGTAGCTATTTACAGTCGTGCCCACGCTGGTTCACGGCTGAAAGAGTTTAGGGCAATCGGCTCGATTGACGCTCCGACACCTGCCGTGCATGCAGTGCTCGATGACTTCGAGAATTATCCAAACTTCATGCCCTATACGTTGGAGTGCCGGCTCCTGAAACGCGAAAGCGATTCAACTATTACTTATCAGCGGCTGTCGCCGAAGATTGCTGAGGACCGAGATTATACTCTGCGCGTTTGGAAAAAGTCGTGGCCCGGTCCAGACGGACTTACTTATCTCGATCAATGGAAACCGGCTAACGATCTGGGACCCGCTGAAAAGAAAGGGGTTGTTCGACTAAAAGTTTGCGACGGTGCGTGGCTGCTCGAACCCGATGGCCCCGTCAAGACACGCGCTACTTACTCCATTTACACGGACACAGGCGGACTTATCCCCGCGTTTCTCGCCAACCACGCAAGCCGGATGGGAATCAGCAAGCTGTTCGAAGCGGTTCGCAAGCAAGTCAAAAATCCAAAATACGCTCTGCGCGCGCAGCTGTAGCCTCGCGCATGCGGGTGTGATTCCGGCCGTTAGGGTATGTCTATTCCAGCCACGGGCCGGCGAGCCTGGCTACAAATCGTGCGAAATCGGTTGCAAGGAGCGGGCGACTGCCTTTCCTCATACCCATGAAAGTGAATCGTTTCCTGTTTTTGATCAGCACGTTAAGCGCACTGACTCTGGTCACCTTGCCTGCGACCGAATCCGCACCGCAGACTCCTAAGAAACCCGTTTCGAACGAATACCACGGCACGACAGTCGAGGATCCTTATCAATGGCTCGAAAACGACGAGGACCCAGAGGTGAAAAAGTGGTCGGACGCGCAGAGCCAGCGGACTCGCGCTTATCTCGACAAGTTGCCGGACCGTGCTGCAATCGAGAAGCAATTAACGGAGTGGTACGCGAAAACTTCACCGAGTTATTTTTCGCTCGTCTCGCGGCCGGGAATCTTGTTCGCGATAAAATTCCAGCCACCAAAACAGCAACCGCTCCTGGTGACGCTTGTATCGGCCGACGATCTCAAGTCGGAAAAGGTCGTGCTGGACCCGAACGTGCTGGATGCCAAAGGCACGACCGCGATCGATTGGTTCGTGCCATCACTGGATGGTAAACACGTCGCGGTCTCGCTTTCAAAAGGTGGCAGCGAAGACGGCACGCTTCACTTCTACGAAACTGCGACGGGAAAAGCGCTGCCCGACACCATCGCACACGTGCAATATCCCACGGCCGGCGGCAGCGCGGCCTGGAACTCGGACGGCACTGGAATTTATTACACGCGTTTCCCGCGGAAGGGCGAGCGGCCTGAAGCGGACCTAAATTTTTATCAGCAGGTCTATTTTCACAAACTTGGCACGGCTGATACCGAGGACACTTATTCGATTGGCAAAGACTTTCCGCGAATCGCTGAGATCGTCCTCGAAGCTTCGCGCGACGGCAGATACATCCTCGCCACGGTGGCGAATGGCGATGGCGGCGATTTCGCCCATTATTTGCTCGGTCCGGACGGAAAGTGGACGCAAGTCACGCAATTCAGCGATCAAATTAAAGCCGCGCGCCTGGGGCGAGACAAGGCGCTCTATCTTCTCTCGCGGGCTGGCGCGCCGCGCGGCAAAATTCTGCGCTTGCCGCTCGACACCCCGGAATTAACAGATGCGGTTGAAATCGTGCCAGCAGGCGAAGCGGTCATCGAGCAAATCGTTCCCACGGCCGATGCCAGTTATGTCGGCGACATCCTCGGCGGCCCGTCTCAGATCCGGCGCTTTGGGTTGGACGGTAAAGACGAAGCAATCATTCCAGTTCCAAAGATATCGTCTGTTCAGGAAATGCTCGCCCTGGAAGATAACTCGCTCCTGTTTCGGGATGTGAGTTACACCGAGCCGGCGACGTGGTTTCATTGTGTGCAAGGAAAAACCGAGCCGGTAAAGACGGCCTTGCGCAGCACATCGCCGGTCTCATTTTCC
>WNGE01011860.1_pt1 | contig 10748 bp, 9 predicted proteins | sample 5400651 | NCBI WGS metagenome assembly WNGE01 (sample SAMN13153370, study PRJNA577476) | soil metagenome | isolation source: 60 cm soil or saprolite under grassland replicate 2 | place: USA:California | collected 2016-06-15
AACGCCCGCACTACGGTGCCGAGAACCTACAAAAGTAACAACAACGTTACTTTTCCGATACGCGGCGAAGCACCGATCGGTGCGATTCTCCCTACATAAAACAATCATTAAACCTATGAAAACAACTTCTCCTTCTTATATGAGAATCGCTCTGCCGCTGTTTGCAGCAGTGATTCTGACGGCTGTGTCCGGACGCGCGGATACCTATTCCTGGACAAACTTCCAATCTGACATTCCCGGCGTCGCGCAGCACGTCGATTCAAACCTTGTTAACCCGTGGGGCATGGCCGTCTCGCCAAATGGCACGATCTGGGTCAGCGACAATGGCACCGGTGTTTCCACCCTTTACCACCAGGACGGCACTGCCGCCTCACTGGTCGTGACGATCCCAACGGCCGCGCGAAACAGAGGAACAGGAAATCCCACTGGTATCGTCTTCAACAACACACCGTTCTTCCAAGTGACAAAAAATGGAAGCTCGGCGCCCGCCTTCTTTATCTTTGTCAGTGAAGACGGTTCCATCTCGGGTTGGAACCCGAACCTGGACCAAACAAACGCGATTATCGCGGTTGATAATGGCAGGAAACGGCCCGTTTGGAATCCGGAATTTCAACGGCGAAATTTTTGTGACTTATGCCAAGCAGGATCAGGCGAGGGAGGATGACGTCCCGGGTCCCGGCTTTGGCTTCGTTAATGTATTCGATACCAGCGGCAATTTCCTCAGGCGCCTGGTCTCAAACGGCAATCTCAACGCGCCTTGGGGACTCGCGCTCGTAGAGGACGAGCTTTGGGTCGGCAACTTCGGCGACGGACTCATTAACGTTTACGATTTGATGACTGGCGCTTTCATCGAGACATTGATGCGCGCCGATGGCACGCCACTCCAATTCGATGGCTTGTGGGACATGCTTCCTCAGGCTAACGGAGTCTTTTTCACTGCTGGGATCGCCGACGAGGAACACGGTCTCTTTGGCATAATTACCGAGGACACGGCGCAGCCTGGCCCACGTCGCTGAGTTCGCGAGCGGTCTAGGCCATCAGTTCGTTAATTGGACGAATCCGTCCCGTCGCGAGATCGGACGGATCGTCCTATGGCAAGCACACCATGTTCGCCATCTTGGCGAGCGCCCGATGTCAAATGTTGAGACCTACCCCTTCTCTCCATTTGATTGTAAAGATCACTGGGCAGGTCACGGCTCGTTTAGCAAGATGATCGGTGTCATCCAATTCCTGGATAATATGTAGGATTCGGCCTAACACGGTCTTCCTTGTAGAACCTACCTGCTAGGTATTGGCTATTGCCCCGCATTTTCGCCAGCAAAGGGCCGGGGCAGTCTTTTCGGGAACTTCGTTCCGTCGTTACCGTAGAAACGAGATAGGAGCTTGGGAGGCGTGTTTCCTCCCCGCGCGGTCACTTAGGGGCCGCGCGTCAGGAAACACGAGGGAATGATAAGTGCTTTTAGAATTCCTAGTGCGCGCTATGCTCTTCTGCTTGTTTGGCATCACTATCATCCTTGCCGCGATCATGGGATTCGCTGATTTCGGCGAGGGAGCATGCTTTTTAGGGGCTCCGAGGACAAATCTTGCATGCAGTGCTCAGCCTTGGCTGTCTTACACTCGTCGGAGCTGCTTTCTTGCGCTTCGGCTGGAAGATCGGTCTGCTTGATGTTCTTTTTCTCTTTATTGCCTCCCATGTAGGCCTCACGTTGCATGGATAGCTCAGGAGGAAGTCTGATTTCTGACACCTTGGCAATCGGAGGGGTTTGCCTCGGCCAGTGGAGACGTATCAACAGGTAAATTATTGCCCTTCGACTGCAACTTTGTGACACAGCTTGACAACAATATCTTATAAAGCGTTTAAATTTGTTCGATGAAACTCACTCAGATTCGATCATCAGGGCTACTTTTCCTCGCACAATTTTTGAAAAGCAACATCAGCGCATAAGGGCTCTCAGAGCGGATCGAGATTAAGAATAGCCGACGTGACGGCCGCGAGGCGATAAAGCCAACCGCCATACGGCGTTTGTAAGAATTGCGCGAGATGACTTTCGTTCAACTCACGGAAGAAGGAACTCATCTGAATCCCCTCGCATACGCAATATCGAGTATGCAATGCACGACGTGGGGCTGCAATGGGGCTACGTCAAAGCTTTGCGCTTATCCAAAACGCGCAGGCGTTAAATCCGCCACCGGATGGAGGCTATCCCGAGGGCAACACGGCAGAAGGGCAGGCCGCCCTTTTTAGCCTCACCACCGGCGTTGCGAACACAGCAGTTGGTTGGCTTTCGCTCAACACCCTCGACGCCGGCAAATTCAACACCGCGATTGGCGCAGGGACTCTCATCGGTGACACCGCAGACCAAAACACAGCCACTGGCGCTGGTGCTCTCTTCAACAATGGCACCGGCGGGAATAACACGGCCAATGGAACGTTCGCGCTTTTTAACAACTTAGAAGGCGGCGACAACACGGCCATCGGTATTGCCGCACTCTCTATCAACACTACCGGCAGCAACAATGTTGCATTGGGCAGCGGCGCCGGCGCCAGTGCGACAACCGGTTCAAATAACGTCTATGTTGGCGCAGGGATGCAGGGTGTGGCCGGCGAAAGCGACGGGTGTTACATCAAGAGCATCTTTGGCCAGACTTCTGCCACCGGGATCCCGGTCCTCATTAACTCAAACAACAAGCTGGGAACTACCATGTCCTCAAAGCGCTTTAAGAAAGAGATCAGACCGATGGACAAAGCGAGCGACGCACTCCTGGCGCTAAAGCCAGTCACCTTCCGCTACAAGGAAGAAATTGATCCAACAGGCACTACGCAGTTCGGACTTGTGGCCGAACAGGTAGAAAAGGTGAATCCCGACCTGGTAGTGCGTGACGCGGAAGGAAAGCCGTACAGCGTGCGCTACGATCAGGTGAACGCGATGTTGCTCAATGAATTCCTCAAAACGCACAGCAAAATGGAGGAACAGGAAGGGACCATCGCCCACCTAAAGCAGGAGTTGCAAGCGACGGCCACGCATCAGCAAAAGCAGATTGAAGCACTTACTGCGGGCCTGCAGAAAGTGAGCGCAGAGCTTGAAACAACGAAGCCCGCACCGCAAACGGTCCTAAACAATCACTAAAGCAGCTAGGTCGCTGCGCTTTAGTTGTTCAGCTCTAACTTCATTACATCAAGCAGGCAAAGCCGGTTTCACGGCCCGACCAAGCTCCAACCGGCTGGAAGGGTTGGACCTAATGCCGCACTAACGAAAACGTTGTTATTAAGATACCAGATCGCTGTCTGACGAGTGGCGGGATTGTAAATCAGATAGTCCGGATGCCCGTCACCGTTAAAGTCGGCGGTAGCCACTAACGCCCACCCACTGGAAATAGTCGGCCCATACGCGCCTCTGATGAATGTCGATCCTGATAGATACCAGATCGCTGTTCGGTGATTACTGACATTGAACAACACATAGTCTCTATGGCCGTTGCCATCAAAATCTCCTACCCCCACCAGGCTCCAGTTGACCGGAAGAGTTGGCCCGAAGGCGCCACTAACGTAAACGTTGTTGTTCAGATACCAGATCGCCGTTTGGTTACTGGTCGAATTGAACAGTACATAATCCGGAAAACCGTCGCCGTTAAAGTCGGCTGTTTGCCTCAATTCCCACTCATCAGGAAGGGTCGGCCCAAACGCGGTTGAGATGCGCGTTGGCCCTGACATATACCAAATCGCTGTTCGATCGGTACCAGGATTGAACAGTGCGTAATCCGGATGCGCGTCTCGATTGAAATCCGCGACACCATCGAGGCTCCAGCCGGTTCTAATGCTTGGCCCGAGAGCGCCGCCGATAAAAACATTATTGTTGAGATACCAGATCGCGGTTTGAAGCGTGCTGCTGTTTCGAAGCACGTAGTCGGGGTGACCGTCGCTGTTAAAATCACCCAGGGTTGCCCAGGCCTCTGTCTGCACATTGTCGCCGATACCCGCCGCTGCTTCGCTTGGGTCTGCAGGCTGCGGCGCGGTTTGCAAGTCCGCCTGCGTTTGTTCTGTTGTCCCACCGGGTTGCAGCGCGTTGCTGGAAACCATGTTTTGCTCCGGCAAATTCATGTTACCGGCGAGCGCAGAGAGTCCCAGCGCAAAGCTACTCGCGAAAATGATTGAACCCGCTCTCAAAAAGCCCGGCCGTTGCATGCGTTTGCCTGTTATCGAATTTGTTTTCCCGATCATAATTTTACCCTTTCAACACATGAGGTTCGCATCAGCACGGATCGCTGCTCGTATTGATTTTCGGCGAATTACGCCGACGGGCGGCTCACAATACGAAATGCTCGTACAATCTCGTCGGGTCGCCGCTCCGGCCGAAGCTTGGAGCAAATCTCGAATCCACAAAAACTTCTTTATCCGCAGCTGTTGGTGTGCTATCCAACACCGAAGGCGACGATAACAGAGCCATCAGTGCTAACGCCCTGCTTTTCAACATCAGCGGCGCCAACAATGCGGCCTTGGGACGTTCGGCCGGTGTGAGCGCGCGGCTCGCCGCAGCGAGTCCGTCCGCTGGCGGAATTGAAATGGGCAAGACTGCACCACCAACGGCCCTGCTTAGTCAGTAAAAGCAGCCGCGTCCTGCGCCATGTGAGCGGCTCAACCAAGAGTAAGGGCGTGATCTACTCAATCTCGGCAGTGATCTTACCGCTGACGGTCTTCAACGTCACCGTGTCAACTCCTGCCAGCTTTACGTGATCGAAGGTTACCGAGAGTCCCTCGTCGTCCACCAGATTGAAATCCCAGGTGTCTGATTTTGCGTCACGCTTGAAGCGCACACGGATCTTCCCCCCAGCGGCCAGCACTTTTCCGTTGAGAAGGAGATTTGCGTCCCAATCCTTGTTGGCAGAGTCGGTGATATAGAGACCTTCAAAGCTTCGGGCGGTCTGGTTCACCAGCGTGAAGTCGAGATCGGACGCGAATGTATTTGCGATGCCCAGGAGGATGAAAAGAAAGAAACGAAATTTCATGAATGCGGGCTAGTTCTACCTTTTCTTCTTCTTGTGAGAGGTGGTGTTTTTGTAAACCGTGTTACCACGTTCGTCCTTCACCTTTGTAGTCTTGAACACCCTGTTGCCTTTGGTCTTCTTGCTTGTTGATTCGTAATAATAGCGCGGTTGGCGGTAGATTTTAGGCTCATTGTAGTATGGATCGAAGACGCCCGGATAGGACCGGTCCTCCACATACACGACGGGTTCGTCCGGGGCGAGCAAAACATCGCCTAGTTCAGTACAGCCCGTGACAAGAAAAGCCATGATTACCATCAGCGGGAAGGAGCGAAAAGTCACCCTTGTTGTCTAGCAGGAGCGTTTTACCGAGTCAAAGAAAAAGGCCTGCGCAATACCGCCGGACATCGATGGAAGGAATAACTTGTGTCAATAGTGAGGGCCGACCCTATTTGACTATGAGGAGTGGCTATAGCTTGGTCAGGATACTACGGGCAACATGATTCAAGAACATGAGCAGCCGGCGACTTCGAAAACTAGTAACGTGTCGTTGGTGCTGTTTCTTTTGGCGCGAGCGAGTCGACGATTTTTTCGAAGCACGGATCTTTCCGCAGTGGATCCCAAAACGGCAGTAGTTTCAGCTGGCCATAGCTGACAGTGCTCGGGGGACGAACGGCGATTGCAAGCTGTTCGCAGGCGAGATCCTTCTCGCCAACCCACGCAGCGATCATTGCCAAATACTCGATCATAAGTGGGCCGTTGATTGCATCTTTTTCCACCGGGAGAAGCTCGACCGCGCGTCGGCCTTCGCGTAGCGCTTCTTCTTTACGGCCGAGACCAGCGTCGATCAAACCAAGCACGCACAGCGGCGGGCCATAATTTGGTTGAGCTTGAACCGCTTTCTCCTGCTCCACACGTGCTACGGTGAACGCCGCCCAAGCCTTTTCATCATCCTTCGTCAGGCGAGCAATAACGCCTTCCATTAGCGGGCGATTTAAGTGAACCGCATAGTCGGTCAGAGGTATTTCGCCGAAGGCATTTAACGCATCTTTTGCTGTAGCAACGTCGCGCTCGGCCAGCGCACAACTCAGCCAATCATTAGCGATGTTCGGCAAGGCAGTGGGATCCGTCACCCGAATTGAATCAATTGTTTGATGCAGGGATCGGGTATCGGCTTTCCAGTGAAATTCCACGGACGCGCGCGCTACTTTCGTATCGACATCGTCCGGCGCGATGGATAACGCGCGATCTAACACGGATTTTTCTTCAGCGTAACGCCGGAGAACTCCATAACTGATCGCAATCTGTTGGAGCGTAAAAAAGTCGCGCGGGTCGAGATCAATCGCACGCTCCAGGTTCCGCGTCGATTCTTCCCATCGGCCCTGACGCCGCTCGATGTAACCCTTCAAGGCGAATAGGCGGGGAGAATTGGGAAGCGTGTGGCTCGCCGCGTCGAGTTCAGCCAAGGCTCCCTCGTAATCGAGGTATCCTCTATAAAGATTATCTGCGCGTGCCAGGTGTGCTTCGCCAGCCTCAGGGCGGAGGCGAAACGCCGCCTGGATGGCCGCTTCCGCTAGCGCCAGGCGTGCGGAGCCATGGTCGAAGCCAAGAAAGTAAAGCTGGTCATGGGTGTAGGCTAGTTGGCAATAGGCTTGGAAAAAGAATGGATCACGGGTGACAGCCTGGTTCAGCAGATCGACAGCCTGGAGCAGGTCTGCCCTCGCCCTGCTGCTAAACAGGGTCAAAAGAAGGTCTCTCGCCCGCAGATAAAAATCATAGGCCGCAAAATCTGAGGTCGGTGGCTCTTCAATAGCGGCTTTCTCGACATCCGAGACTTTGGCTTCAAGCTGATTTGCCACTTCTTTTGCGATCTCGCTTTGGGTTAGAAACACGTTAGCCAAATCCTGATCGTATTCTTCCGCCCAAACTTGATTGTCGGTGCGAGTATCTATTAACTGGGCCGTCAAATGAATCCTGCCCGCCTCCCAGCGGGCGCTTCCCTTTAGCACGTGAGAAACGTTCAGTGCCCGCCCGATTTGCCGTGTATTACGTGCGCCACGATATGCCATAACGCTTGTGCGGCTAATTACTCTAAGATCCGCCACCCGGCCTAGCTTGGTCAAAATGCCGTCTTGGATAGCATCGGCAAAAAAAGCGCTCTCCTTAGTTTGGCTCAGATTTTCAAAGGGCAGTACCGCTATTGCAATATTCGCTGGTCGGCGAAATAACCCATTTTCCCAAGTCATTATCCCGATGACTATTCCGAAAGCCAACAACAGCACAGCCATTCCCGCAGCAGCCGGATTGCGGCGCGACCAACGGCTTAAGCGCACCGGAATCGAAACCGATCGTGCGATGATGGGGCGATCTGCCAGCCAGCGTTCAAGGTCTTCGGCCAGGTCCCCGGCCGAGCAATAACGCGCGTTCGGTTCGCGCTCCAGACATTTTGCGCAAATGATTTCTAGATCGCGATCGAGCGCTGGCGCGAGAGAGCGCAGTTTTGGGGCCGGCTTTTCGGCAGCTTGTTGGATAACAGCGAGCACGTTGTCACCCAGGAAAGGTGGCCGGCCCGTCAAGAGATCGAACAAAATTGCTCCGAGGCTGTAAACATCTGTCCCCGGCCTCAAACTCTGTGTTGAGCCCCTGGCTTGTTCGGGTGCAACATAACCCGGTGTGCCAAAAATCGTCAGGGTACGGGTAAGATCGCTCGCCGTATCGAGCCATTTGGCCAATCCGAAATCGCTCACCAATGGTTCGCCACGCCCATCAAGCAAAATATTTCCCGGTTTTAGATCACGATGAAGGATTCCTTGAGCGTGCGCGTACTGGACAGCGCGTGCGACCTTCGCCATTAGCTCGACGCTGCGGAATGGTTCGCTGCGTAAATGGGGTGCGGCATCGCGCAAGCTGCCACCTGCGGCGAATTTCATGCTGAAGAACGGGAACCCGTCCTCGTCCTCACCAACTTCGTAAATAGGGAGGATGTTCGGATGATCCAGGCTCGCCGCGGCTAGTGCTTCGCGCCGAAAGCGAATCAGCGTTTCCCGCGAATCCTCGTACGCTAAAATCCGTTTCAACGCGACGATACGCCGCGAATGCCGTTGGCGGGCACGATAAATAACTCCCATCCCGCCGTGCGCGATCTCGTCGAGGATTTGATAATTGCCAAGCCGCCGATCGGGATCGCGCACATCGATATCAGCGAGCACATCTTCCAGCGTTTCATTATTAGAAGTTTCGGCTCCCAAACCTCGACGGAGCAGACAATTCAGACAAAGGCCGCGTCCAACGCGCGATCTTGATCCACATTCTGCACACGGGATCGGCTCCCCTCGGGGCGGTGCCCAAGCAAGAGTGCCTGCGGGGTTCATGGTGACGTCGAAAAAAGTTAAAACGGACGCGATGCATTCGGCATCGTTCCCCACACCTCCTCCATTTCCTTCTACGGAAGCCACCGAGCGAAGTTCAGTACAAAGTTGAAAATCGTCCGGAAACGCTCGTCGCGGAGGCGGTGAAGAAAGGTCATCTTCACGCAGCAGTTCCCCCCAACGCCCAATTGCAATCTTTGCCAGGCAGCTACTGCGAACCAATTCGCGCTCGGACCTGCCGGACGAAGATCAATACATGTGAAGAGATAATAAGTGGCACCAGAAACGTCGGGAGAAGACTGAGCGGAAGTTCACGCAGCGCGTGCATCGACTGCCAGTCTCGTAAGCCAAACCGCAGCGCGCTCGCGACGACAAAAACGATGTCGATAAGGCCTAACATATTCCAGCTAAGCAGAAACAGCTTCGCAAATTGAGTGGGGCGCATAGCGCTGACCACAGCTACTGCCAGGACACCAATTCCGATGTCGCCCCAGCCCGCCGGTATTGCAAACGCGCAAGGTAATTGGCCGCGCTGACAAAGCACCAGAAAGTACGCACCAGCAAATAACCGTGTCAGGTGAAGTAATACCAGCCAACGGAGATCGATATCAAACACACACGCCCTGATTGTCCTGACTTTCCAACACGCCAGAAGAACGAGTGCGGTCAATGTCCAGACTGTCGCGGCCACTGCTAATGCGCTTGCATTCTGAAACCAGCTGGCCAGTCCTACCGCAAAGCAGAGCCAGGCAAGAAGAACCAGGGTGAGGACCCTGTTCGAATTATCCTTCATAACCGTACGCAGCTGAGGTGTCGTTTAGGATAACATTTCAGTCACCGCCGCTTCACAGTGGATCTCTGTCGTATCGAGAAACGGAATCCCGTTGTGTTCTGAATCACGCAGGATCAGGGGCAATTCTGTGCCAGCGAGAATCACACCGTCGATGTCGCTGTTTGCTTTCATGCGACCAACGATTGCCAGCAAACCAGCGCGCGTCTGGGGCAAGAACTTCCCGGAGACCAACTCCTTGAAGTATTTGTCGTGGATGTAGTCCTGATCCTTGGCGTCGGGCAAGAGAAGCTCGATTTCCTCCCGCGAGAAGACCTTCGGATAGAAAGTTGCCTGCATCGTGTAACGCGTCCCGAACAAGGCGAGCCGCTTCAACTTCCGCGCTTTGGCTGCCGCACAAGTCGCTTCGACGATACTGATCAACGGGATCGGCGACTTGGACGCAACTTCATCGAAAACAATATGCGGCGTGTTCGCTGAAATCAGGCCGAAGGTTGCACCAGCCTGCGCGAGTCTGCCGATTTCCTCGAGCAAATACTCAGCCATACCGGCGAGATTGTTTGCGTCCATGAAATCGAGTCCTTTCTTCATGTTAATGCTGTTGATGATGAACTGCGGATAACTGCCATCCGCCGTCCGCTCCCGGTAAAGCGCGATGATTCTACCGTAATAATCGATTGTGCTTTCAGGGCCGAGGCCGCCAATGATTCCAAGAACCTTCATATGTTAACCACGAATGGACACGAATTGACACGAATTGACCAAGACGAAATGCGAGTGATGCGGAGCGAAAGGATGACCAATAACGAATGTCTCACGTGTAGCACATCTTCACTTTGTCATTCGGGCTTCGGAATTAATTCGTCATTCGTCATTCGGATTTCGTCATTACCTGAATTCGTATTCATTAGTGGTTAGATGAAAAATAGATCGGCGCTGCATTTTGTCCTCATCATCGGCATCGCCAATTTCTTCGCGGATTTCACCTATGAAGGCGCGCGCGCAATTATCGGTCCGTTTCTTGGCTCGTTAGGCGCGAGCGCGGCGATTGTCGGGTTGGTCGCAGGCTTCGGCGAACTGATGGGCTATGGGTTGCGGTCGGTCTCAGGATATTTTGCGGACAAATCGCATCGACACTGGGCGTTCGCATTCCTGGGATACACGATCAACATGCTTGCGGTTCCCGCGCTAGCGCTTACCGGACAATGGCCGCTCGCAGCCAGTCTCGTGGTTTCGGAACGTATCGGTCGAGGCATTCGCAAACCAACTGTAGAAGCGATGCTTTCGTACGCCGGCAGATCAATTGGCGCCGGCTGGGTATTTGGACTGAATGAAGCACTCGATCAGGCAGGCGCGACGATTGGGCCGTTACTCATGGCGCTGATTCTTTATTTTAATGGCGGATATCGAACCAGTTTTGCAACGCTGCTCATTCCAGCTTTGCTTTGTCTCGGAACTTTGGTCCTGGCACGGCTTCTTCACCCGCGGCCCCACGAATTGGAAAAAGGCGCTGGACACAGCCTCACGACGCCTAACCTGAAGCAAGCTTACTGGATTTATCTCGCGGCTGGAGGATTGCTTGCCGCTGGATTCGCCGATTTCGCATTGAT
>WNGE01024104.1_pt1 | contig 10746 bp, 12 predicted proteins | sample 5400651 | NCBI WGS metagenome assembly WNGE01 (sample SAMN13153370, study PRJNA577476) | soil metagenome | isolation source: 60 cm soil or saprolite under grassland replicate 2 | place: USA:California | collected 2016-06-15
GGCCCCGAGGGCGGCGCCAACGGGCGCCGCCCTTCGGTTTTTCTGGACCACGTGCTGGTCCCGGTCACCGACCTGGAGGCGGCGGCCGCGCGCTTTCGCGATCTGTACGGCCTGGTGGCTCTGCCCGGCGGCCGTCACCCCGCGGTGGGCACCGCTAACATGATCATCCCGCTCGGCCACACCTACATCGAGCTGATCGCGGTCGTCGATCCCGCGGAGGCGGCCGCCTTCCCGCGCAGCGCGCGGGTGGCCGAGGCGGCTCGCGACGGCCGTGCCTTCGCGACCTGGGCGGCGCGCCCCGACGACCTGGACGCGGTCCGGGATGCGTGGGCAAGGTCAGGTAGCGAGCTGCCGCCGACGCAGCCGGGCGCGCGGACCCGGCCCGACGGCCTGACCCTCAGGTGGCGCTCCCAGGAGCTGAGCTCGGATCTCGAGCCGTCGGTGCTTCCTTTCCTGATCGAGTGGGAGGTCCCCGCGGGCCTGCACCCGGGCGAGGCCGAGGCCGATCACCCGTCGCGAGCGGGGGACATCGTCTTCGCCCGCTTCGAGGATCCCGACCCAGCGTCCGCGCAGAATGCCCTCGAGAACCTGATGGCCGGCAATCTGGCGTTCAGCGTCGACGCCGGTGCCCGGGCGGGCCTGGTGGAGGTGCAGCTGGAAGCCCCCGGCGGCAGGATCTCGATCCCGTGAGCAGGCTGGCGGGCAAGGTGGCCGCGGTCACCGGCTCCAGTCGCGGGATCGGTCGCGCCATCGCCGCCGCCTACCTGGCAGAAGGCGCGCGCGTCGTCGTCAACTCGCGCGATCCGGCCACCGCCGCCGCCGCCGCCCGCGAGCTGGGCGGCGAGGCGGTCGGGGTGGGGGCGGACGTCAGCCGTCCGGAAGGCGCGCAGGCGTTGGTGGCGGCGGCCCTGGAGAGCTTCGGCCGCCTGGACGTGATGGTCGCCAACGCGGGCGTCAACATCGTCAAGGACGCGGTGGACTACACCCATGACGAGTGGCGCCAGGTGCTGGGCGTCAACCTCGACGGCGTCTTCTTCTCTGCCCAGGCGGCCGGGCGCGCGATGCTGGCGCAGGGTTCGGGCTGCGTGATCTCGATCGCGTCGGTGACGTCCTTCAACGCTTTCCCGCGGCGCGCGGCCTACGCCACCTCGAAGGCGGCGGTGGCTATGCTGACCAAGGTCCTGGCCATCGAGTGGGCGGCAGCCGGTGTGCGCGTCAACGCGATCGGGCCCGGTTTTGTGCGTACCGACATGGTGCAGGGACTCGCCGATGCCGGGAAATTGGACCTCGGCGCGGTCGAGAAGCGAACGCCGATGGGACGCCTGGGCGCGCCCGAGGAGATCGCCAAAGCCGCCGTCTTCCTGGCCTCCGACGATGCTTCGTACATCACCGGCGAAACACTGTTGGTCGACGGCGGCTTTGTCGCTTACGGGTTTCTCTAAGAAGCGGGGCCGTAAGGGCCGGCTACCCCGGCCAGTGTGAGTCCGTGATCCAAGCGTTGGCGACACCGCGCGGCACCCAAGGGAAGTAGGTCCGCGGGAGGAACCTCAGGTTCTTCCCGCGCTGTAGCTAATAGCCCCGCTTCGCGATGTGGTACGCGTCCCAGGCCGCGTGCGCCCACACGCCGAGACCGCCCAGCTCCATGGGGATTCCGAACGCGAGGCCGATCCCGGTCAGGTCGAGGTCGAAGCCGAAGAATTCGAGCCCGCCCGCCAGCGCCATGTAAACCAGCCCCTTCTTCCAGTGACCGACATAGATGTGCCCCAGTCCCGGGATGATCGATAACGCGGCTGCCGCCCACGGGTTGTAGCGCGTGTAGGGACGGGCGCCGGACGCGGGTGCCGAGCCGCAATTCGCGCAGGTTGCGGACGCATTCGCGAGCGGTGTGCCACACCGCCCGCAGAGGACGTTGCTAGCCATCGCAGGACAGGATTCCCAAATGCGCTAGTCTCCGAATCATGGACCTCAGCTTCACTCCCGAGGAGGAGGCTTTCCGGCAGGAGGTGAAGTCCTGGCTGGACGCCAACCTGCCGCCGGAGTGGCGGCATGGCGGCGTCGGCGGCTACCGCGAGGACGAGCACGAATCCATCCAGCGGGAGTGGCAGAAGCGCCTCTACGAGGGGGGCTGGCTGACCCTGGCCTGGTCCAAGGAGCAGGAAGGCCGCGGCGCCACCCCGGTCATGCAGTCGATCTACGCCGAGGAGATGGCGAGGGCCGGCGGCCCGCCCATCATCGGACGCTTGGGCGTCACCCTGCTGGCGCCGCTGCTCAGCGTCTACGGCTCCGAGTGGCAGAAGGAGCAGTACCTGGCCAGGATCCTGTCCGGCGAGATGGTCTTCGCCCAGGGCTTCAGCGAGCCCGACGCCGGCAGCGACCTGGCCGGCCTCAAGAGCCGGGCCGTCAGGAAGGACGGTGGCTGGGTCCTCAACGGCCAGAAGACCTGGTCCAGCGGCGCCCACTACTCGGACCGCAGCTTCCTGCTCGCCCGCACCGATCCCGACGCGCCCCCTCACAAGGGCATCGGGATGTTCCTGATCGACCTCCAGCAGCCCGGCGTCGAGGTCCGCCCGATCATCCAGATGACGGGCAGCGGCGAGTTCTGCGAGATCTTCCTGACCGACGCCTTCGTCGAGGACCGGGACGTGGTCGGCGCGCCGGCCGACGGCTGGAAGATGGCGATGGCCACCTTCGGCTTCGAGCGCGGAGGCCTGGCCAACGCCTACCGCTTCGAGCGCGCGGTCCAGGAGCTGGCCAACCTGACCCGCGACCACCGCGCCGGGTCGGACGACACCGTGCGCCAGCGGGTGGCCCAGGCCGCGATTGAGGCCCACGTCTTCCGGGCCACCGGCCTCCGCAACCTGACCAAGGCCCAGCAGGGCCAGGTCCCGGGCCCGGAGGCATCGCTGGTCAAGCTCTACTGGTCGGAGATGGACAAGAAGCTGCAGGACACGGCGGTCACGGTCCAGGGCATGTACGGGGCGCTCGACCCCGACTCGCCGTGGGCGGTCGAGGAAGGGCGCTGGCAGCTGGGCTGGATGTGGTCGCAGGCGGAGACGATCTACGCCGGCAGCTCCGAGATCCAGCGCAACATCATCGCCGAGCGCGTGCTCGGGCTCCCTCGAGGCCGTTGACGCCCACCATCGGCACTTCGCTCCTGGACCGCATCCGGGCGCGGATCGGCTGGGAGAGCCCGGCTCGGACCACCACCGTCGAGGCCGGACACCTGCGCCGCTTCTGCGCCGCGATCGGCGACCCCAACCCGCGCTGGCTGAGGGAGGCCCCGCCCACCTTCCTGGTCGCCCTGGGCACGGAGACGCCGGAGATCCCGGAGGTGCTCGAGTATGGCAAGGGCTGGCTCAACGGCGGCGACCGCTTCGAATACCAGGAGCCGGTCCGGCCGGGCGACACGATCACCTCGCGCACCATGCTCACCCAGGCGTACGAGAAGCAGGGCACGAGCGGCTCGCTGCTCTTCCTGATCTTCGACACCGAGTTCACCAACCAGCACGGGCGGCCGGCGGCACGCGTCCGCGGCACCCGGATCCGGAGATGAGCGCGCAAGCGGGCGACCAGCTGCCGGAGCTGGTCAAGCACCCGACCACGCGCCAGCTGGTGCAGTACGCGGGCGCCTCCAGTGACTTCTACGAGATCCACTACGACCAGGACTTCGCGCGTGGAACCGGCCTGCCCGGCGTCATCCTCCATGGCCTTCTCAAAACCGCGTGGCTGGCGCAGCTGGTCACCGACTGGGCCGGTCCCCAGGCGCGGCTGAAGACCTACGAAGTCAGCTACCGGGGGCTCGATTTCCCGGACCGTCCCTATCGCTGTCGCGGCCTGGTGCGCAGCGTGGAGGGCGGGCTGGCCGAGCTCGAGGTCTGGGGCGAAGACGCCGACGGCAACCGCACCACGCTCGGCACCGCCACCGTGGAGCTGGGGGAGGAGGCACCTTGAGCGCCGTGCACAACATGACCGACTACGAGACGACGGTCCGCGACTTCCGCCTCGAGGTCCCCGAGCGCTTCAACTTTGCGCGTGACGTGATCGGGAAATGGGCGCAGGACCGCGACAAGCTGGCCATGCACTGGCTCGGCCCCGACGGCGCCGAGAAGAAGATCACCTTCCGCGACTTCGCCGAGCGCTCCGACCGCTTCGCTCGCCTGCTTCAGCAGAACGGGGTGCGCCCCGGCGACCGGGTGATGGTCCAGCTGCCGCGCGTCCCCGCGTGGTGGGAGGTGCTGCTGGGCTGCTTCAAGGCGGGCGCAGTGGCGGTGCCGGGGACGGTGCTGCTGACCGCCAAGGACATCCAGTACCGGACCGGCCTGGCCGAGGGCGCGGCCTACGTCTGCGACGCCGACAACATGCCCAAGGTCGACCAGGTAAGGGGCGAGCTGCCCTCGCTGAGGACGCTGATCCAGGTCGGCGGCGAAGCCGCCGACGGCTGGCTCGACTACGAGCGGGAGGTGGCCGGCCAGGCGGGAGCCTTCACCACCGTCGACACCGCCGCCTCCGACCCGGCCCTGATCTATTTCACGTCGGGCACGGTGGGCAATCCCAAGATGGTCCTCCACACGCACGCCTCCTACCCGATCGGACACCTGACGACGGGCAAGTTCTGGCTCGACCTGGGGCCCGACGACCTCCACCTCAACCTCTCCGAAACGGGGTGGGCCAAGGCCGCCTGGTCGAGCTTCTTCGGGCCCTGGAACATGGGCGCCGCCCTCTTCGTGCAGGACGCGCGCGGGAAGTTCAACGCCGCCGAGACGCTGCAGCTGCTGGCGAGCTTTCCGATCACCACCTTCTGCGCGCCGCCGACGGCGTACCGGATGCTGGTGCTCGAGGACCTCTCGCGCTACCAAACCTCACTGCGCTGGTGCGTGGGCGCCGGCGAGCCGCTCAACCCCGAGGTGATCGAAACCTGGCACCGCGGCACCGGGCACCTGATCCGCGACGGCTACGGCCAGACCGAGACCGCGCTGCTCTGCGGCAACTATCCGTCGCTGGAGGTGCGCCCGGGCTCGATGGGCAAGCCTTCGCCCGCGATCACGGTCCGCGTCATCGACGACGAAGGCCAGGAGCTGGGCCCCGACAGCGAGGGCGACATCGCCGTCCGCTTCCGGCCCGAGCGCCCGGTCGGCCTGTTCCAGGAGTACTGGAGGAACCGCGCGGCCACCGAAGCCAGCCGGCGCGGGGACTGGTACGTGACCGGCGACCGCGCCTACGTCGACGGTGACGGCTATTTCTGGTTCGTGGGCCGCGCCGACGACGTCATCATCTCGGCCGGCTACCGGATCGGTCCCTTCGAGGTGGAGAGCGCGCTGGTCGAGCACCCGGCGGTGGCGGAGGCGGCCGTGGTCGCCAAGGGCGATCCCATGCGGGGGACCATCGTCAAGGCCTTCGTGATCCTGGCGCCCGGCCACCAGGGGTCCGACCAGCTGGCGTCGCAGCTCCAGGAGCACGTCAAGAGCGTGACCGCCCCCTACAAGTACCCGCGCGAGGTGGAGTTCGTCACCGAGCTGCCGAAGACGATCAGTGGCAAGATCCGCCGGGTCGAGCTGAGAGATAAGGGATGACCACCACCCCAGCCGTGGGCGCGCTCGCGGTGGGCGCGGTGGCGATCGGCGCGCTCGCGATCGGGCGCCTGGCAGTGGGGCGCGCGCGCTTCGGCGAGATGGAGATCGACGACCTCACGGTGCGCCGGCTGCGCGTGGTCGACCGCCATGACGGAGAGCTGCCGGGCTAGCCGAGGCAGGACCAGGCGCCGCCGACGTGGACGGTGCCGGCGTCACCGGCCAGGTCGGCATCCAGGGTTCCAGAGACGCCGTCCGCCGCCACGCTGACGGATCCCCGCTGGCTCCCGAAGAACTGGGCCGAAGGGCCGATACCGAGGGTGTGCAGCGACACCCGGCCGGGCGGCAGCTGGTAGGTTCCCGGCGCCCGGTAGGAAGGCAGTGAGAGCGCCAGCGCCCACGGCCTTTCCTGCAGCTGAAAGCGCAGCTCGCCGCCAAGTCCGCCGGACGTTGCCGGCCCGCATTGGCCGGCGGCCGTCGCTCTCTGCACGGTCCCATTCACGACTCCCGTGATCACCAGATGTGATGCCGGCGGCGTCGGCGTCGCGGCCGCCGGGCGGGCCGCGCTGGCCGGTTGCGCACCGGCGGCGGTATGCGCGAGCGCGCCGCACGCGCAGAGGGAGAACGCCGCGACCCCGGCCATGAACAGCCTCACTACAGGATCACCGCCATCTGCTTGAAGGTGCTGTACGCGGCTTCGAAAGCGGACTTGGACACCCATTGCTGGCCTGACCAGGGATTGTTGATCAGCAGCTGGTCGCCGTTGACGCCGATCACCACCACGGCGTGCTCGTAAGGCGCGCCGAACTGGATCGGGCGGCCATCGAAGGCAATGTACGTGGAGTTGTTGTGGTACGCCCAGTCGAAGGACACCCAGGCGACGGCCGGGTGGCCGTCGACGACGCCCTGGTAGATGGTGGCCGGGCTCACCCATTCACCGGAGGCGAGCACGTGGCCGCCCAACGAGCTGGCGGTGCGGGCAATCGCCTCGTTGTAGCTCCCATAGCCGGTGTAGTTGATCTCGCTGCCGTTGGGATCGCCAACGAACTGGGCGTAGGGGTCGCCCCAGCGAAAGCCCCGGGCGTCGTAATACGGCTGGCGATAATCGATGCCCATCGTCGAGAAGATCTGCTCCTCGGTGACATTGATGCCCTCGTAGGCGAGGGCCATCCTCAGGGCGGCCTCCTCGCAGGAGAGAGCGTAGCGCTGGTGGTACAGCGGCACCGCGAGGATGCGGTCCGCGGACTGGTTGAGGATGAACGCTCGCTGCGCGACCAGCACGGGCGGGCCCGCGGTCACCTGGATGCGGAGCGGGCCGCCGATGGCGCCACGGGCGAAGGTGTAGTGGCCGTTGGCGCCGGCGGGGACGTTCAGCGTCGCCGGCGTCTGCCCGGGAAGCGAGATGGTGACCGTCGACGTGCCGGTGCCCGGGTTGGTGACGTGGATGTCGTCGGCGAACCCTGGACTGGCGTGGTCGTACCAGCTGAACCAAGTGTCCGCGATCGCGTCGGCCGGGGGGCGCGCGGGCCACTCGGTGAAGGTCGGCCACCAGGACAGGCGCTGGGTTGCCAGGACGCCACGTCCGGCGGTGAGAACGATTTGAATCGGGCCGCCCAGCGATGGCCAGTTGAAATATTGCTGCCGGCCGGCGGGAATGGCGAAGGCCTGGGCCGGCAGCCCCGGGCCGGACAGCGACCCACTGGCCTCATCGGGTCCGGGGTTGACGACGTGCACGTTGTCAACCGCGACCCCCGGGGAGACCCGGTCGTACCAGTTGAAGAAGAGCGTGGTCGAGGCGCGGGCGGGGTCGAGCGCCAGAATCTCGTTAAAGGAGCGGCCGTACTGGACGCGCTGGGAGACGATGACATTGGGCCCGGCGGTCACGTCGTAGCGCAGGGGCCCATCGATGGTCCCCCACGGGTAGTTGTAGTAGCGTTCCTCGCCGGCCGGCACGCTGAACCCGAGTTGGTTGCCGCCGGCCAGGGTGAAGATGCCTGTCGCCGTCGACGCCCCGGGGTTGACGACGTGGATGTTGTCGTTGGTCATGCCCGGGCTGGCGCGGTCGTACCAGCTGAACCAGCCGGTGTGCAGCGCGCTCGCAGCGCCCGCCGCCGGCACCTCGCTGAAGGTGTCGAAGTACTGGACGCGCTGCGAAGCGATTACCGGGGGCCCGGTCGTGACCAGCACCCGGGCGGGCCCACCGATCACGCCCACCGGAACCGGGACGTACGTCTCGCCCGCGGCCGCCACGTTGAAGGGGGCTGACCAGGTCCCGGTGAGCGAGACGTACCCGGAAGCAGCGGAGCCCCCGGCGTTGAGGATGTGGATGTTGTCGTTGGTCATGCCCGGACTGGCGTGATCCACCCAGTTGAACCAGGCGACCAGCACCCCGGACCCAGGGTCCGATCCCAAGGTGTCGGCGTGCGCAGGCCGAGCCACCTGGGCCTGGCTGAGGGAGGCGAGAACGACGGTTGCTGCGATGAAGGCTGCCTTGGGCTTCAAAAGCGTGTCCCTAATGAGAACACCGATGCGTCCCCACGTCCCCATATCCGACCGGGCACCAAGCGCCCATGGGGCGACATCGACGATCTCACGGTGCGCCGGCTGCGCGTGCTCGAACGGCACGACGGAGAGCTGCCCGGCTAGCCGCGTAGTTCCTTTCGCAGCCGCCGTGGCAGGCCGTCCACGACCAGCGTGTAGGAGTGCTCCAGCATCTCCCGCACCAGTGCGGAGGGCACCGAGCCGTCGAGCACCACCGTGTTCCAGTGCCGCTTGTTGGCGTGGTAGCCGGCGGTGATCGCGGGATGTTCGGCACGCAGCGCCGGGGCCCAGAGGGGGTCGCACTTGAGCGTCGCGGAGCGACCGTTGCGCGCCACCACCGCGAACATCTTGCCGGCCACCTTGTAGACGAGGACGTCGGGTCCGAAAGGCGTCTCCTCGGTGGCGCCCGGCCGCTCCCGGCTCCAGCGGCGGACGGCGGCCCCGTTCATCCGAGCTCAATTCCTGGAAGGCCCGGAGAATTAATCAAAACTTACACCGCTTAACGACAAGGGCTCCGGTAGGTCGCGTGAGGCTCAAGTACCTTTTCACAGTTGCCTTCGCTCGTTGAATTCGTGGGCGTTTCGCGGAGCTACGGCAGCCGGGTGGCGGTGGATGACATACATCTCGCACTTGATCCTGGCGAGCTCGTGTTCCTGGTCGGCCCCAGCGGGGCTGGCAAGACGACGCTGCTCAAGCTGATCAACCGAGAGATCCGGCCTACCACCGGCGAGGTGTGGGTCGATGGGCTCGCGGCCCACAGCATGAGCGCGTCCAAGGTGGCCGAGCTGCGGCGCCGGGTGGGCGTGGTGTTCCAGGACTACAAGCTGTTGCCGCGGCTGACGACGCTGGAGAACGTCGCCTTCGCGCTCCAGGTCACCGACCTTCGCATCTCCGACGGCGAGGCCGGCGATCGGGCGCTGGACGCCCTCGAGGCGGTGGGCCTGGGCGACCGCGCCGACGCCTTTCCGCACCAGCTCTCGGGTGGCCAGCAGCAGCGGGTGGCGGTCGCCCGCGCCGTCGTCAGCCAGCCACCGCTCCTGATCGCCGACGAGCCCACCGGCAACCTCGACGTCGAGACCGCCTGGCAGATCACCGACCTCCTCGAGGACATCGCCAGCTTCGGCACCACGGTGCTGGTGGCCACGCACAACGTCGAGATCGTCAGGCGCATGCAGCGCCGCGTCCTGACCCTGGTCGACGGGCGCCTGGTGCGAGACCAGCCCGCCGGCCGGGTAGGGAGGCTCGCGTGGGCGGCGTGGTCATAAAGGGACGCTTTCCCGGCCGCCGCCGGCTGATCGTGGTCGTGGCCCGGAACGCCACCCGCTACCTCTTCGGCGGTGCTCTCCGGAATGGCCGTCACGGAGGCCCACGACGCCTCGCTGCTGCATGTCTACCTGCGGGACGACGCCAGCGATGACCAGATTGCCGCGCTCAGGCTGCGCCTGGTGGCCGACAACCGGGTTATCAGCGTCGGTTACACGACCAAGGAGCAGGCGCTGGCCAAGGCGCAACGGCGCCCTGGCCTCCCCGAGCTGATCGATGCCACCAACTCCAACCCCTTCCCGGCCAGCCTCGACGTGCAGGTCAAGCAGGTCGGCGACGTGGGCGCCATCGACGCGCTGGTGCGCGACGACATGGCCGTCGACCAGGGCTATCCGACCTCATACGACCGCGGCGCCTATCAGCGCATCCAGCAGGTGCTGCTGGGCGTCGCCATCGCCGGCGCCACCTTCCTGCTCCTGCTCGGTTTCGTGGCCGTGACCGTGACCGCCAACAGCATCCGGTCGGCCATCCACGCCCGCCGCGACGAGGTCACGATCATGCAGCTGGTGGGCGCGCCGCGCTGGATGGTGCGGGGGCCGTTCGTGATCGAGGGCGCCCTCACCGGCGGCGCCGCCGGACTGGCCGCCGCGCTGGCGACCCTGACCATCGCACTGGTGCTGATCGCGGCCGGCGCCGGGTCCTTCGCGCAGGTAGCGCCGGGAATTGGCGTTGAAGTAGCTGTAGTGGCTGCCATCCTCGTGTTCGTCGTGGGCATCGCGCTGGGCTCCGGGTCCTCGCTGTTCAGCCTGCGGAAGCATCTCGAGTCTTGAGGAAGCTCCTCGCCAGCCTGGTACTGGCGCTGGGCGTGGCCGGAATGGCCGTCCAGCCGGTGGCCGCCGACACCAACAGCGACCTGGCCGCCGCCCAGGCGCGCTCCGCCCTGATCATGCAGGTGCGTTCGCAGCTGGGCACCAACCTGGCCGACGCCCTCGCCGCGCAGGACCAGCTGGAGCGCTCCCTGCGCGACAACCAGGTCCAGCAGGCGGCCGCCCAGGCCAAGATCGACGCCGCCAACGCCAAGATCGCCGAACTCGAGGTCCAGATCGCGCGCCTCGACGCCGAAGTGGCGGCCACCGACCGCCGGATCGAGGTCGAGCGGGGCCAGTTGAAGTCGCTCGCGCGTGCTCTCTATGTGCAGCCGGGCTCCCTGATCGTGACAATGGCCGAGTCGACGGACCTCGCCGACATGATCAGCCGGATCAGTGACCTCAACTCGGCGGGCGCCCGCGCCCGGAGCCTGAAGTCCCAGTTGATCGAAGACCTGGCCAAGCAGGTCAACGACCGGGCCAAGCAGCAGGCCGCCCGCGACGCCCAG
>WNGE01008739.1_pt1 | contig 10742 bp, 8 predicted proteins | sample 5400651 | NCBI WGS metagenome assembly WNGE01 (sample SAMN13153370, study PRJNA577476) | soil metagenome | isolation source: 60 cm soil or saprolite under grassland replicate 2 | place: USA:California | collected 2016-06-15
CCGACCTCCGACCTCCGACCTCCGCGAGCGTAGCGAGCTAGTAGTGCACGTAGACAGGCGTGCCCAGGCTGGCCCAGTCCCACAGGAACGCGGCGTCCTCGGCCACCAGACCCGCGCAGCCGTGGCTGGATGGGATGCCGAACTCGTCGCGCGGCTTCCAGTAGTTCTCGTGCAGGGCTTTACCGTCGCTGCTGAAGTACTGCGTCCAGCGCACGTTCTCAACCTTGTAGTTCGCCCGCGCGGCATCCAGGCCGAGCAGCGTGTCGGACTCCATGGTCTCTTTCTCGACCCGCCGCTGGATCCAGTACGTGCCCGGCGCGGTCTCCCAGCCGGGCCGACCCGTCGAGGTGCGCAGCAGCCGCGTTGGCTCCTGCCCTTCGTAGGCGATCACCACCTGGTGCGACAGATTGAGGTCGATCCACTTGCCACCTTCGCCGGCCGCCGCGGCGGGCGGTGGTGGCGGCGCGGGCAGCGCGGTCGGCCGCAGAACTGAGCTGTACAGGTACACGTTCTCAGCGAGCGCCGCCCAGGTCGGGTTGTCCTTGATCACCTCTTCGCCGGCGACCCACCCGGACACCACGATCGGTAACCGCGCGGAAATCTCGCCCAAGGCCGGGGTGCGCGTGGTGGGCTCGGGGCGCAGGTTGGCGCCTTCGACCCAGGAGATGCCCCACCACCGCCCGGGCACGTCGATCCGCGCTGGCTCATCGATCGGGCCGGCGTAGGCCGCGTCGAGCCACGCCTGGGCCTCGGAGTACGGGTCCTGGATCAGCAGCCTCGGGCCGGTCTGCGGCTCCATCTGCTTGAGGCTGGTCCACGCCGGCACGGTGCCGAGCTGCAGCCCGCCGTTGGGGTCGCTCCACAGCGGCGCTTCGGCGACCGCGGCGATCCAGCCCATACTCAGGTCTTCGGGCGGTGGGGGGAGGTTGGTCGGCGGCCAGCCGGCCGGTGGCGGGCCCGAGGGACCGACCGCGTTCGCATCCAGCCACGCGTAGTTGCGCGAGCGTGCGACCAGGACGTACAACCGGCCACCCACCTGGGGGCGGGTCATAAGGAAATAGTCCCACCGCGCCGCGGTGCCGAGGGCCTCGGCGGCCTCGTCCGGACCACTCCACAGCGTGAGTGGGCGGAGAGATTGCAACCATGGCTGCGCTCGCGGCGTCGAAGTAGGAGAAGGAACAGGCGCAGGCGTCGCGCGCGGCGCGGGTGTCGGCGTTGGAGGTGCTTTATCAGGAGTTGGAGTGGTCGGGGCGGCGAGAGCTGCCGCGAAAAGTCGTAAGAAGTCGCGTCGAGGGAAGCTGAGGTGCATCTGCGCGGGAGATCAGAGTCTACTGGCACGCGTTGTGCACGCCCAGTTTTCGTGCGGACGTCGAACAGCGCGGAGGTAGAGGAATAAGTACCGATCAAAATCGGTTCAAGAAGGTGATGCGCGCACCCGCCCAGCAGCCAATGTAACGCCCACCGCGGTGGATCGTTGGAGGGCTTGACGAAAGCGCACGACGTGTTAGCATCGGGTAGCAGTTTTGTCCGCCGTGGTGCGGGCTGCGCTCGAAAGGGCAGCCGGCAGCGGTGGTGGATAAAGCCGCCGCCCGAGCCGCGTACCTGGTTGGGGCGGCTTTTTTGACCCCTGCGCAAAGGGGACCCAGGAGTAATTACACACAGTGAGCCTTGATCTTCTGCACGAAAACGAAGAACTCCTCAGTCCCGAGTTGACCGAGCGAGCCGAATCTGAAGCTGAATCGGAGGCCACCACGGCCGAGCCGATCAGCCGATTCGGCCTGCTGTCCGAAGAGCTGTCGGGCGGCGCCGGCGCCATGTACCTGCGCGAGATCGCTCATCACGAGCTGCTCACCGCGCAGGAAGAGGTCTCGCTCGCTCAGCGGCTCGAAGGTGGTAAGGCTGCGCTGCGCGAACTCGCAACTGCCGATGAGTCGCTGGAGCCTGCGCGCCGCCTGGAGCTGGAGCATCTGGCTGAGGATGGCGAGAAGGCTCGCCGGCGGCTCATCGAATGCAACCTGCGTCTGGTGGTGTCGGTCGCCCGGCGCTACCTGGGCCGCGGACTGAGCTTCCTGGACCTGGTCCAGGAGGGCAATATCGGGCTGCAAATCGGCGTCGAGAAGTACGACTGGCGACGCGGATTCCGCTTCAGCACCTACGTGTACTGGTGGATCCGCCAGGCAGTCACACGCGCGATCGCCGACCAGAGCCGCACCATCCGGCTGCCGGTACACGTGACCGAGTTCCTGACCAAGACGGCTCGCGCCGAGCGCGAGCTGGCGGCAGAGCTTGGCCGCGAGCCGACCGTCGACGAGGTGGCGCAGTTCCTGGACATCGACCCGGACCGGATCAACGAGGCGCGGCGCGCTGCGCGCATGCCGCTGTCCCTGGAGACTCCGCTGGGCGAGGACGGCGAGCTGACGCGGGGCGACCTGATCGGCGACGACACCGCCGCCGAAGCTGCGCGCGAGTCGGCCGAGGCCTCCGACCTCTCGGAGCGCCTGGAGTCCGCGCTCGACGAGCTGCATCCGCGCGAGCGGCAGGTGCTGCGACTGCGGTTCGGCCTCGACCGTGGCCACGAGCGCACGCTCGGCGAGGTTGGCGAAGAGCTCGGCGTGAGCCGCGAGCGCATTCGCCAGATCGAAGCCGAAGCGCTGGCCAAGCTGCGACGGATGCCGCGCCTGCGGCGCGAGCTGCTCGAATACGTCAGCTAAACCACATCGGTTCTATCCCCCAAGGGGCGTCGAGTCGGCGCCCCTTTTTCGTGCCAGCCGGTAAGCTCGCGGGATGACTGCCGTTGCTGCCCCGGCTGCTCCGCGAACGCGCCAACTGAGCATCTCCAGCGCCGAGAAGGCCCAGCGCGTCGAGCGCGTGCGGGAACAACTCGGCGCGCGAGGCTTCGATGCGTTGGTACTCTTTCACCCGCAGCGCATCGGCTATCTCACCAACTTCATCTTCGTGTCGACCGAGCGGCCGATGGCGCTGGTGGTGTCGCAACGCGGCGGGCTGGGCATCCTGATCCCGCAGCTCGAACAGGACCACGTCAAGAAGGCGCCCGAGATCGAAAACGTCGTCGTCTACCCCGAGTACCCCGGCGAGCGCCACCCGATGCACTACTTGCGCGACTTGCTCCAGCGCGCTGGGCTGCTGGGTCGCAAGCTCGCCGCCGACACCGACGGCTACGGCGACGTCATGGGCTACACGGGTGCGCGCTTGAGTGAGATCGACGACGACGGCTCGTTGACCCTGGCCACAGACATCGTCGACACAATGCGCCAGGTCAAGAGCCCGGCCGAGCTGGAGCTCGTGCGCGAGAGCTGCACCTGGGGAAACCTGGCGCATCGCCTCCTGCAGAAGCACATGGCGATCGGCAAGAGCGAGATCGAGATCAGCCTGCAAGCGAGCAGCGAGGCGATACTGATCATGCTCGACACGCTGGGCGCCGCGTATGCCAGCCCGGGCCGCGGCATGCGCAACCCGCCTGTCAGCGCCATGCTGATCGCCGGCGCCAATACCGCGCTGCCACACGGGATGCGCCGCGAGGGCGGTCTCAAACCAGGCGACGCCATCATCACCGGAGCGGGCGCCAACGTTGGCGGCTACCAGTCCGAGCTGGAGCGCACGATGATTGTCGGCGAGCCGTCGCGCGAGTTCGTCGAGTATTTCGAGGCGATGCTGGCGATCCAGGAGGCTGGCTACCTGGCGCTACGGCCTGGCCGCACGTGCGGTGACGTCGATGCCGAGGTGCGCGGCGAGATCGAGCGCGCCGGGTTGAGCCACCTGACCCGCCACCACACGGGCCACGGGATGGGTCTGGAAGGCCACGAGTCGCCGTTCCTCGACCTGGGCGATCAGACGGAGGTCCAGCCAGGCATGGTCTTCTCGATCGAGCCCGGGCTGTACGTGCCAGGAGTGGCCGGCTTCCGCCACTCCGACACGGCGATCGTGACCGAGGACGGCATCGAGCTGGCGACGTACTACCCGCGCGACCTGGCCTCACTCATCGTCTGATACGCTCGCGCGCATGCCGCGCCTCCGCCTGCTCTTCGCCGCCGCGCTGTTCCTGTCCGCCTGCGGTCCCGCCTCGGTGCCCGCCGCTCCGACCAACGTTCCGGCTGCCGCCGCGACCGCCGCGCCAGCCGCGGCCGCCACGGCTGTGAGCGCTGCCGCCACCGTCGCACCGACGGTCCAGGCCGCTGCGAAACCCGCCGCTACCGCCGTCGCCGCCGCTGCGCCGACCATCGCAGCCGTGGCCCCGACCGTTGCCGCCGCTGCCGCCGCGGCTGCTGGCACACCCAAGCGGGGTGGCATCCTCAAAATCGGGCTGCAGGCCGATCCGACCTCGCTCGATCCGCAGAAGACCAGCCTGACGGCGCTGTTCCACGTCACCGAGCACATCTACAGTCTGCTGGTGCAGCTGGGCCCCGATCTCACGCTGCAGCCAGACCTGGCCGAGAAGTGGGACATCTCCGCCGATGGCAAGACCTACACGTTCACGCTGCGCAAGGGCGTCAAGTTCCACAGTGGCAAGGCGCTGACCGCCGCCGACGTGAAGTACAGCTTCGATCGACTCGTCGACAAAGCGACCGCCTCGCCCAATGCCAGCCTTCTGGCGCCGGTCGAATCGGTCGCGGCCAAGGATGACAGCACCGTTGTCATCGCGCTCAAGAACCCCGACGCCTCGTTCTTGACCAACCTGAGCAGCCCGGCCTCGGTCATCATCAATAAGGACGCCGTCGAGAAGAACGGCGATCTGACCAAGACCGCCGACGGCACGGGTCCGTTCAAGTTCAAGGAGTACGTGCCCAACACGCGCGTCGTGCTCGAGCGCAACCCCGAGTACTGGCAGAGCGGCAAGCCGTACGTCGACGGCGTCGAGATGATCATCGCGGCCGACGACACCTCGCGGACTGCCGCGGTCCGTACCGGCACGGTCGACTTCATCGAATATGCGCCGTTGAAAGACATCCCGGTGCTCAAGAGCGACACCAGCCTGGCGCTGGCGGGCGACCAGAACACGAACATCCGCTTCATCGGGCTGAACGTCACGCGCAAGCCGTTCAGCGAGCTGAAGGTGCGACAAGCCATCGCCGCCGCGATCGATCGCGAAGCAGTGCTCGGCCCCGCGGTGTTCGGCTTCGGCACGCCGACGCTGGAGATCTTTCCGCCAGGCTACTGGGCCGGGCTCGGCGTGAAGGCGCCCGCCGCCGACGTGGCCAAGTCGAAGCAGCTGCTGGCCGACGCGGGCTATCCCAACGGCTTCAGCACCACGATCCTGAGCTGGTCGCAGTACTCATTCCTGTCCAACGCCGCGGTCGTGGTCCAGGAGCAGCTGAAGCAGATCGGCATCAGCGCCGATATCAACCTCGAAGAAAACGCCGCCTACATCAAGGACTACCTCGACAACAACTTCGATCTGACCGTGACCGGCACGAGCGCTTACGTCGATCCCAACGACATCTATCTCCGCAACTTCGGCACGGGCATGCCCAGTAACGCGGTGCGCTACAGCAGCCCCAAAGCGGACGAGCTCATCGCCGCGGGCACCGCGACCACGGACCAGGCCAAACGCAAGCAGATCTACCAGCAATTGCAGCAACAACTGCTTGACGACGTGCCGTGGGTCAACCTGTACATCGCCAACCAGTTCGAAGCGATGAAGACGTACGTCAAGGGCTATACGCACATCCCCACGGGCACCAACTACACGCTGCGGGACGTCTGGCTCGACAAATAGAACCTGCCGTGACGCTTGCGCGGCAATTGTGACACTGCCATGACGGTTCGCGTGACGCTTGCGCGGAGATTGAGACACTGCCATGACGGTTCGCGTGACGCTCCACGGACGTCCTGTGACGGTTCGCGTGACGCTTGCTGCGTAAGCTGAGGGCGGCGGTGGGGGCTTGCGGGAAGGAGGCGGTGGCGCTTTTGGCGGCGGGCGGCGGCTTCGCGGGCGGCGGGGTTCAGCAGGCAGCGCCCGGGGGCGGCAGCGGGCGTGGGCTCGGCGGGGTTCGCCGGGCTGCGCCCGGGGGCAGCAGCGGGCGTGGCTCGGCGGGGTTTCGGCGGGGTTTCGGCGGCGGAGCGAGTGGCGGCAGCGAGCCCAGGGGTGGCAGAGGGCGTGGGGGCGGCGGGGGCTGACCGCGTAGCGCGTGCGTAAGTATCTTCTCGCCCGCCTCACGCTCGTGATACCCGTCCTGCTCGGCGTGAGCCTGGTGACGTTCTCGCTCATCCGACTGGTGCCGGGTGATCCGGTCAGCGTGATCCTCGGGCCAGATACGCGCGCCAGTGCGCAGGACATCGCCAACATCCGTGCGTCGTACGGTCTGGACGATCCGCCGCCCGTGCAGTACGTGCGCTGGATGGGCAAACTGCTCAGCGGTGACCTGGGAACATCCTTTCGAACAGGCCGCAGCCTGACCCAGGAGCTGGCGCTCAGGGTGCCAGTGACCGCGGAGCTGACCATCCTGGCCGCAATCCTGGGGCTGGTCCCGGCCCTGCTGGTGGGCATCCTCGCCGCCGTCAAACGGAACTCGATCGCCGACTACATCGCCACGGTCAGCACGCTCATCGGCGTGTCGGTCCCCAACTTCCTACTGGCCACGCTGCTGGTCCTGGCGCTCTCGATCGGCCTCAGATGGCTCCCGCCGCTGGGCTACGTCGAACTGCGCACCGATCCGTTGGGCAACCTCAAGACCATGCTGCTGCCCGCGCTGAGTCTTGGCCTGCCGTTCGCGGCAATCATGATGCGCATCACCCGCTCATCGGTCCTCGAAATCCTTGGCCACGACTACGTCCGCGTAGCGAGGGCGAAAGGGCTCAGGAACGAAGGCGTCCTCGGCAGACATGTGCTGCCCAACGCGGCGATCCCGATCATCACCGTGGCGGGCATCCAGATCGCGCGGCTGCTGGGCGGCGCGGTCATCGTCGAGACGATCTTCGGCCTGCCCGGCATCGGCCGCTACGTGTACGACGCCATCAGCATGCGCGACTACCCCGTGGTGCAGGGCGTGACGCTGGTGGTGGCGCTGGCGTTCGTGCTGATCAGTCTGCTGGTCGACGTGCTGTACGCGGTGGTCGATCCGCGGCTGCGAACGGCCGACTGAGATGCACGCCGAAGCGCTGCCGCTGCAACACGGGGCACGTCCAGCCCTAGCGGACAGCGTGCTGGTGCGCAGACGGCCACACTGGGTACGTGGACTCTTCCGCCAACGCCTGGCGTTGACCGGCCTGGCACTCGTGGTGCTGTTCGCGGTCATCGCGATCGTGGGGTCGCGGGTGGCGCCGTACGGCTTCAGCGAGCAGCACGTGCGCGACCGTCTCCAGCCGCCAGGGGGTGCCTACGTGCTTGGCACCGACGAGTTCGGTCGCGACATCCTGAGTCGGCTGCTCTTCGGCGCGGCGATCTCGTTCCAGGTGGGCGTGATCTCGGTCGGCATCTCGGGTGTGGCCGGTGTGCTGCTGGGACTGGTGGCTGGCTATCGCGGCGGCTGGCTGGACGCCGTGCTGTCGCTGGTGATGGACGTGGTATTCGCGTTCCCGGCGATCCTGCTGGCGATCGCGATCATCGCCATGCTCGGGTCCTCCCTGCCGAACGTGATGCTGGCCATTGGCATCGTGAACACACCGACGTTCATGCGCGTGGTGCGCGGCTCGACCCTGTCCTTGCGCCGCAGCACGTACGTCGAAGCAGCGATTTCGCTCGGCGCGCCAACGCTACGCGTCCTGGCGCGACACGTCTTTCCGAACCTGGCCGCGCCGCTGATCGTGCTTGCCTCGTTGAACTTCGCGTTCGCGGTGCTGGCCGAAGCATCGCTGGCCTATCTCGGGCTGGGCAACAAGCCGCCGTCGCCCTCGTGGGGGTCGATGGTGAGCGGCAGCTACGGCTTCCTGGAGATCGCGCCGTGGGCGGCGCTGTTCCCGGGCATGGCGATCGCGCTCACGGTGCTGGGCTTCAACCTGCTCGGCGACGGCGTGCGCGACGCGCTCGATCCACGGTTGCGGTTCTAGGCGCGAAGGGTCTCGCCCAGTCCGCGCAGGTCAGGCTCGCGCTCGATCGCCAGGATCCGCTCCGCCAACTCCTGGCTATCCGGCCAGGCGGCGAGGCTGACGAACTTCTCCACGAGCGCGCCGCGCGGCACGGGGTTCTCCGGCTCCCCAGTGGCGAACTCGATGCGCTTCGACAGCGTGCGGCCATCGCGCAGGTCGAGCTGGACCTCAGCCGGCCACTGGCGCGGGTAGTCCACGTCGAGCGAGGCGGAGCGATAGCAGTCAGTCCGCTGCATCAGATCGCGAATGCGGCTGTCGCCGAGATGCTCCTCAGCGTAGGTGGTCAGGCCGCCCGAGCCGAGCACCAGCGCGGCGGCCGCGGCATACGGCGCGCTGAACTGCGCATCGACCACATTGTGTGGCGCGCGTTTTTGCGAGATCGGCTCGGCCACCAGCAGCGCACCACCACTCAACACGCCCAACCGAATGTGCTCTATGTCATCAGGCCGCAGCGAGTGCTCGCGCCGCAATGCCAGGACGCAGTCGATCAGCCCGTGGTTGTAGCGGCAACACGCGTATGGCTTGATCGATACCCGCATCACCTGCAGCGGCGCGCCCAGATCGTCCAGCAGCCGCTCCGGCAGCGGGTCGTCCGAGTACGCGTGCAACACGCCGAGTCGACCCTCGATCGCGGTCGCGGGACCGCTGAAGCCGGCCTGGGCGAGGTGGGCGGCGGTGATGCCCGCGTGCGCGGCCCAACCCGGGTTGAGGCGCTTGGTCCAGGCGCCATCGGCAAGGTACTCGAGCGAGCCGCTCGCCAGCGTGCCCGCGATGCCCAGTGCGCGGGTGAGCTGCTCTGGATCGAGTCCGAGGATCCGACCAGCGGCCATAGCCGCTCCGAACACACCCGCCACGCCAGTCGGATGGAAGCCGCGCGCGTACGCCGAGGCCGGATTGAGGGCGTTGCCGACGCGCATGGTGACTTCGTAGCCGGCCACGATCGCCTGTAGAAAGGCCGCGGGCGCCGAACCCTGTTCCTCAGCCACCGCCAGCGCCGCTGGAATGACCGCTACGCCCGGGTGGAGCGACGACTCCGTGGTCACGTCGTCCATCTCGATCGCATGCGCGGCCGTGCCGTTGGCCAGCGCCGCCCACACCGCCACCGTCTGCGCCTGCGTGCCGACGATGCTCGCACCACCGTGCGCGCCGCCTAACCGCAGCGCCACCTCCCGAGCGGGTGCACTCGAGGGTTGGCGGCTGCCGCCCAACGCCACGCCGAGCAGGTCCAGCACGAGCTCGCTGGTCCGCGCGCGCACGGCATCGTCCAGCTCCTCCCAGCGCAGCTGGGCGCAGAAGGTCGCGAGCTCAGCTGCCGCGGTCCGACCCGCCACCTGGGTAGTGGCCATGCCGAACAGTCTACGGGCTGTGCCGCCGCACGACCGCTCCCGCAGTGTGCGCGACCGAGTCCCGCAGCTCCGCCGGAGCCAGCACCTCGACCTCGGGCGCCAGTGCGAGCAGGGCGCTCGTGGCCACCTCGATCGCATCGAAGGTCAGCCGCTGGGTGGACCAGCCCGTCGAATCTGGAGGCTCCTCGACGACCGCCCGCGGCGCCGCCGCGCCGAGCAGGTCGCGATAGCGCTGCGCGCGCGGACCCAGTCGCACCGTCGCGACGTAGGTCGGTAGCGTCGCGGCATACGATTGCTCCCACTCCGACCAGAACGCCTGCAGCTGGAAGTCGGGCGGCCGCTCTGCCGGGGCATCGAGCACGCTCGCCGACCGGATGCGATCCACGCGGAAGCTCAGCACCCGCTCGCGACTCCCCGCGACCAGGTACCACGTACCCGTTTTGTGCACCAGCCCGAGCGGATGGACCGTGCGCTGCACGACCTGCCCATCGCACTCATGGGACAGGCGCAGCTGGCGGTCCTGCCAGACCGCGTTCGCGACGGCTCGCAGGTGCCGCTGATCACGCGGCCGAGCGTGCGCCCAACCGCTCGGATCGAGCAGGAAGCGCTGTTCGGCTCGAGTGGCCGCGTCGCGCAGCCCGGGCGGTACCGAGGCCAATAGCTTGAGCCGTGTAGTCGCGAGCAAGCTGCCCAGGCCAAGTTGCGCCACGGGCGCGGCGGCGCCAGTCAGCAGCAGCGCACCGGCTTCGTCCGACGTAAGGCCGGTCAGGTTGGTGCGATAGCCATCGAGCAGCTGATATCCGCCGCCTTCGCCGCGCTCACCGTACACGGGTACGCCGGCGGCTCCCAGATCGGCCAGGTCGCGATAGATGGTGCGCTCGGATACCTCCAGCTCCTGGGCGAGGTGCGCCGCAGTCAGGCGGCCGCGGGCCTGGAGCAGGAGCAGCAGCGAGACGAGGCGCGAGGCACGCACGGCTACCGCCTGCTCACGCCCGCCTCCCCGACGGAAGGAGGACGGTCATCGTTCCCGAGGGGAAAGGAGGCCGGTTATCGCCCTCGACGGAAGGAGACCGGGCATCGTCGCCCGACGGAAGGTGACGGGTCATCGTCCCCCGACGGACGGGGACCGGTCACCGTCCCCAAGGGGGCAGGGGGCCGGTCATCATCCCCGAGGGGAAAGGAGGCCGGTTTATCGTCCCCGAGGGGAAAGGAAGGCCGGTTATCGCCCTCGAAGGGAATGAGCCCGGTCTAGTCATGCCGGAGGGATGACAGGAAGCATGTATGGCAAGCAAGCGTACCTGACGGAACTTGTCAGGTAGGAGGCGGTAGCGTGGCAACCATGAGCACGTATGT
>WNGE01013202.1_pt1 | contig 10742 bp, 9 predicted proteins | sample 5400651 | NCBI WGS metagenome assembly WNGE01 (sample SAMN13153370, study PRJNA577476) | soil metagenome | isolation source: 60 cm soil or saprolite under grassland replicate 2 | place: USA:California | collected 2016-06-15
GCACCGGTGGCCGGGGCCGCGTTGGGGGGAGCCGGACGGCTCCCCCCAATCTCCGCTCAGGCCACGAGATCGAGCGCGGGTTCCACGTGCTCCACCTGCTCGAGCTCGTCGCGACGGATCAAGGTCAACGCGGCCACGATCCCCAGGCCGGCGATGGCGGCGCCCGCCACGAATGCGCCGTGGAAGCCGTCGACGAGCGCGACGGCGTGCGAGGAGCCGCTCGCGACCGCGCTATCGGTCCGCGAGGTCGCGATGGTCGAGAGCGCTGCGATCCCGAGCGCACCGCCGATTTGCTGCGATGTGTTGATCAGCCCGGAGGCAAGCCCGGCCTCCGCGGCTTCGACGCCGGCGAGGGCTGCAATCGAGATCGGCACGAACGAGAAGCCGATGCCGACCGCGATCAGGAGGAAGCCCGGCAGCAGGTCGCCGAGGTACGAGCCGCCCACCGAGACTTGCGTGAAGTAGACGAGGCCCCCTGTGAGCGTCGTCATCCCGATCAGCAGCGCCGGCTTCACGCCGATGCGCGTCACGAGTTGCGCCGCGATCGCCGATGTGAAGATCGCGGTTCCCGCGACGGCCAGGTACGCGATGCCGGTCTTCATCGCCGAGTACCCGAGCACCTGCTGCATGTAGAGCGTCAGCATCAGGAACATCGCGAACAGCGCCGTGCCCATGATGAAGCCCGCCACATTGGCGCCGCTCACGGTCTTGATCCGCAGGATGCCGAGGCGCATGAGCGGCTCGGGATGGCGAAGCTCCCAGGCGACGAAGCCGACGAGCAGAACGAGCGAAGCCGCAAAGAAGCCGAGCGTCTGGCCGGCGAGCCAGCCGTCCCGGCCCGCCTGCGTGATCGCATAGACCACCGAAGAGAGGCCACCTGTCACGAATACCGCGCCGGGTACGTCGAAAGACTTGACGCGCGCATCCCGGCTCTCGTTGAGCAGGATCGGCGCCAGGATGAACGCCGTCACGCCGACGGGGACGTTGACGAAGAAGATCCATGACCAGCTGAGCGCGTCCGTGAGAATCCCGCCGAGCAGCACGCCGGCTGCCGCGCCGAAGCCCCCGACCGCACCCCAGGCACCGAGTGCGATGTTTCGCTCGCGGCCCTCGACGAACATCGTCGAGAGGATCGATAGCGCCGCGGGTGTGATGATGGCCGCACCGAGGCCCTGGAGCGCGCGCGCCGAGATCAGCGATGTCTCGGACCACGCAAGTCCGGCGAAGAGGGATGCAGCCGTGAAAAGGACGATGCCTGCGAGAAAGATCCGCCGTCGTCCGAGCAGGTCGGCCGCCCGTCCGCCGAGGAGCAGGAAACCGCCGAAGAAGAGCGCATACGCGCTGATTACCCATTGCAGGTTCTGCTCAGAGAACCCGAGATCGACCTGAATCGAAGGCAACGCCACGTTCACGATTGCGATGTCCAGGACGACCATGAACTGGACGACGCACAGGAGCGCCAGTGCCAGCCATTTGCGTCGATCAGAGGTCACCATGTCGTCCCCATTCCTTTCGTCCGGGAAGGTAAGGCTTGCAACCTAGCAGAGTGTACTTGCTTTTTGCAAGTCTATCCTTCACAACAGCAAGAACCGGCGCTACACTAGGGCCGTGAGCAAGCGTTACGACCAGTACTGCCCCATTGCCCACGCGCTCGGCCTGGTCGGGGAGCGCTGGTCGCTGCTGATCGTGCGGGAGCTCCTCCAGGGCCCGAAGCGCTACACCGATCTCGCCGCCAGCCTTCCCGGCATCGGCACGAACATCCTCGCGGCGCGGCTCAAGGACCTCGAGACGGGCGGTCTCTTGACGAAGCACCGCCTGGATCCGCCGGCGGCCTCGCAGGTCTACGAACTGACCCCGTACGGTCAGGAGCTGAAGCCGGTCATGCGTGCGCTCGCCCTCTGGGGTCTTCGCTCGATCGACGCCCCGACCGACGAGAACGACCTCCCCCCCGGCTGGCTGTACGGCGCACTCGACACTGTCTTCGCGCCTGTCGCGCCGCCCGGCTCGTTCGAGTTCCGCATCGGCAAGGAAGTCGCAGGGCTCGTCGACGGCGAGGCGCGGCGCGGCTCAATCGAGGACCCGCATGTCGTCGTCGAAGGCAGGGTGGATGCGTTCTACTGGCTTTTCGTGGAGCGGCGCTGGCAAGCCGTCAACGTGGACGGCGACCGCGAGCTCCTCGAGCGGCTGCTCGACGCCGCCGGCGCGCCCAATCCGCTCGCTTCCGCCCCGGTCTAGGAAGAAGACCCGCAGCTCGGGCAAATCCACCTGCCGGGTTGCTAATCACGGCGTTGTCACTGTCACTGTTATCAGCGTCATCATTACGGTGATTGCCGGTGTGAGTACCGTCACTGTCTGGGGACGGTCACGGTGTCTGTGCGGCCGGGACCAGTCACAGTGACGGGCTGAGTGACAGTGGCCTGCTCGATCCGGTCGGTCAGGTTGCTTGGACCTTGTGGTTTGCCGGGTGCACTGCTGAGGTTGCCGTGACCGGCAACTCGAGGAGGAACGTCGATCCCTTGCTATCGCTCGACTCGACCCAGATGCGCCCGCCCATGCGGCTTACGAGCTCGCTGCAGATGTAGAGACCAATTCCTCCGACGCCGCGCGTCATCTGTGGGTCGAGCCGGTAGAACTTCTCGAAGATCCGTCCGCGCTCTTCGTAGGGAATTCCGAGTCCCTGGTCCTTGACCCAGAACCGGACGATGTCTTCCTCGGCCTCGAGCCCAATCTCGATCGCGCCGCCCTCCGGCGAGTACTTGATCGCGTTCTCGACCAGATTGACGAGCACCTGTCTTAGCTTGTCCCGATCTGCGGCGACAGCGGGAACCGCGGATGGCGCGGCGATCTCGAGCGAGATGTGAGGTGGTACGTGTGTGCGTGTCGCTTCCACTGTGCGCTCGACGAGCTCGACCGGATCGAACGGTTCGCACGCAAGTTCCAGTCGCCCGCCCTCGAGCTGGTTCGCGAGCAAGATCTCGTTGACGATGCGCCCGAGGCGTTCCGATTCCTCGACGATGAGCGAGAGGAAGCGGTCGCGACCTGCTTCGTCGAGCGCGAAGTCGTGACGACGGAGGGTCTGGGCCGCCCCGTACACGGCCGCAAGCGGCGTCCGCAGCTCGTGCGATGCCGTGGCGACGAATTCCGCCTTCAGCTCGTCGACACGATGCTCTTCGGTGAAGTCGCGGAACGCGTAGACGATTCCGCCGAAAAACTCCACTCCAGAGATCGAGATCCAGCGCTCGCCACCGGGAGTCTCGATCGGCACGGACTCGGTGTTGTGCAGCTCCGGCGACGCGGCGACCGGGATGTGCTCCACGACGGCGCGCCAGCCGGGAATCGCCTCGATCGCCTGACGGCCCAGCACTGCACCGGCCGGGAGACCCGTGATTGCCTCGGCGGCAGCGTTCCAGAGCCGCACGGCGCCCAATCGGTCGACGAGACATACGCCGTCTCCGACATGCGCGAGCACGCGGGCTGCCTCTGCCCGCTCCTCGACTTCGGCGTACAGCCGAGCATTGTCGACCGCGAGTCCGGCCCGGCAGGCGAGGTCTTGGGCGAGTGACAGGTCGTCGCGGCCGTACGTGCGCCCAGGGGTCACCGCCAGGAGGGTGAGAGCGCCCAGCGTCCGTCCGCGCGCATGGAGCGGGACACAGATGTAGGACTCGAACGCTCCGAAACTCGAGTCCCCTTCGTTGCGAACCCCACCGAGCGCAGCTTCTTCCCTCTTGATGACCCGCAGAATCGCTTCCTCGGGCTCATTCGGAAGCTTGTGCGCCGCGCCGACTCGGCGAGGCTCGCCGTAGGCGACGGCGACGCGTCGCACGGAGCCGTCGTCTTCGACGATGTCGATCACGCAGCAGTCGGCGACCTCCTGGGCCACGAGCTCGGCTGTGCGCCGCAGGGTGATCTGGTAGTCGAGCGAGGAGGCGAGGACGGCATTCGCCCGCGCCAGCAGGTCGAGCCTTCTCTGCTTCTCCAAAGCTTGCGCGAGCGCGCGATCCTCCGCCGCGACCAGTCGTTGGCGCCCTTCCTCCGACCGCTTCTCTGCTGTGAACTCCACGAAGTAGCCCAGCGTGCAGGCGGGCTCGCCGCCGGCATTCCTCAGCACGACTGACTCGTCACGGACCCACACGAGCCGACCGTCGCGGGCCAACAATCGGTACTCGACGCGACAGGACACGCCCTTCTCGCCCGCCGCGGCGAGCTCGCCCATGACCCGTTCACGATCGTCGGGGTGCAGCAGCCGCCCGAACAGCTCAGGTTCGGCGAGCCACTCGTCGACGGAGTAGCCGAGCATTGCCTCGACCGGGGTGCTGATCTCCACGAGCCGATCCCGCCTCCCAACGGCGTGGGCGTAGACCGCAAGCGGCAGGTGCGCAGCGAGCGCATCGTACTTCGAGGCCGCCTCGCGGACTCGCTCCTCCGCCCTGTGCAGCTGACGGAGGTCGCGCGCGACGACCAGCACCTGCGCCGTCTCGCCTTTCCCGGCCGGGACGCTGGCCGCGGTGAGGACGACGCCAAACTCGTTTCCGTCACTCTGTCGATGCACGACCTCCCTGGCCGCCGACCCTCCCTCTCCGACGCTGGCGACCAGCTCCAGCAGCTCGTCGTGCCGATCCTCGGGCGCAAGCGTCGTCACCGCCCTCCCCACGACCTCGTCGCGCGTGTAGCCATACAGCTCTTCCGCGCCGCGATTCCATTCGCGAATACTCCCCTTCGAGTCAACCGTAAAAATCGCGTCGCGGAAGCACTCCCGAAGCGCAGCGACCTCAGCGCCAAGCCGCTCACGATCTCGCGTCACGCCCCACAGACGAGCGCCCAGCAGACCGGTCAGCACGGCGAGCGCTATCCAAGCGGGTAACGCGAGCACCTCCCGGACTGCGCCATTTGCGACCAGCCAGAAGAAGAGCCCCCATCCGACGGCCGCTACGACTCCGCCCGCTACCGGCCCGCCCGCGAGACCTGCCGCCGCGGCCACAAGAATGCCCAGCCCGGCAGCCGGCCCCGTCGATCCGCCGTACCACGTGCCGAGCACGAGGCTGACCACAGCCTCCAAGCAGCCGGCCAGAATGACCGCAGCCCAAAGGCGCACACGCATCTCGTTCATCGAGTCCTCACTGGGCAGATCGGAAAGGTGCAGTCAAACACTTCCGCCACCCGTATGCGAGTCCTCCTCGGGCCGCCTCCACCGCCGGATGGAGGGGCATTGCTGTCGCTCAACTCGCCGGCGACGCCGGCCGATTTGGATCAGTCACACCGACTCTTCCGCGAGCAAGATCGCCCCGTCGCAAGTTCATGGCGGGGACGAAGATAGAGGACTGATCACCGACCTCCACGATGTCCGACTGTGACGCCGGTTGGCAGTTGCTCCACACAGCGAGTTCGGAGAGATGCACCCGCAGGGTGTGTGCTCGCTGCGGCGACGGCGCGGTGGCCGGAGCCCGTCGGTCAATGGGCGAGACAACGGCACCGTACCCGCGCCATCCGTTAGAGCACCTTCTACCCGAGCTCCGGGTGGTAGATGAAGCATGTCCCTTCGACGGCGCGGCAACCCTGGCTGCATATCCAGATGCGAGCCGCCGTTCCGGCTAGGAGCTGACAGAAGGCGGAATCGGCAGGTCATTGCGGCTTCTGGCCGCCGAGACGGCGGCGACCCACGCCGATGGTGAGCCCGACTTCCCTCTAGCTTCCAGGGCCACACGGTGACGATGGTCGACGATCCTGAGTTCCTTGGTGACAGTGGCATCCCATCCGACGCCGGCCATTACTCGTTCCAACCGGCGGCGGGTGCCGCAGGCGAGGTGCAGGTGGCGTTCCGGCCGGGTGTACTAGCCGCAGACAAGCCGAATCCCGATGCTCCCGCTGCCCTTGAGCACGCGGGAGCCTCGGGCTGCTGTAGCTGACATCCGCGGACGGAGGAGCCGGAAGAGAAGTCGGCGGCCGCACGGGCGACGGTTTAGGGCAGCACCTTGAAGTCGCGCGTGTCCACATTCTCCTCGTGACCTGCTTCATCGCGCGGCCAGGGGTCTTCGGCGTTGAGTCGAAAATTTGCCGAGCCCTGCCGCACCGGGCTCGGCAAAGGACGTTCGGCTCCGACCCGCGTCCGGTTCAGTTCATCCACCGGCGTCAACACCTGAGAAAGAGGGGCGAGGCCGTCACCGGCCCGCCCCCCGGTTAACCCAGAGAATCGCGACTACGGAAGCCCGAACGCGTAGGTGTGGGTCGGGTTCGAGCCGCAGCTCTGCCAGACGAGGTAAAGCTGCCCGGTGACCGGATCGACGGCCGGAGCGGCGTCGAAGTCGGCGGTCCGCAGCGACTGCCCGGTGGTCGGGTCGGTCACCGTCACGGTGTCCATCTTGTTGACGATGTGCGGCGACGTCCACGTCTCGCCACCGTCGGTCGACTTGACGAAGGCGATCGCGAGGCCGTGCGGGGCGGTCGACTGCGGCCCCGTGTTCGGTCCCGTCCCGGTGATGAGCGTGAAGAAGTCGTAGAGCGTGCCGTTCGGCGCGACCACGATCACGTTGGCGATCGACTGCTGGTTCTGCCGCATGGGCACGATGATCTTCGACGGGCCCCACGTCACACCGCCGTCCGTCGTCTTCGCGAAGTAGCTCGGGCCGGTGAGACGGCGTTGTCGTTGTTGGTTGCGCTGAACGCGTAGGCGATGCCGTCCGGGCCGATCGAGACCCACGGGTCCGAAGCGCGCTCGTACGTGAGCCCGCCCGGTGCGCACATGTTGAACGGCAGCGCCTGCTGCGAGCCCCACGTCACCCCGCCGTCGAACGACGCGGCCGCCATCAACGCGTGCGCGCCGCCGTTCGACCAGCGGCCCTGGTGCCAGACGGCGATCTGGTTGGCGGTGCTGGCCGGGTTCACGGCGTTGAACGGCTCGACCTCCGTGTTCGGGTCAATGGTGCCGCCGGCGGCGGGCGCGGTGCACCCGGCGACCGGACTCGACTTCGCTGCCGTGGCAAGCGGCAGCTCGCGGACGAACGCCCTCGCCCTCAGCGGCTGTACCTGACCCCGATTGAAGGATGCGGCGGGACACTGGGGGCACTCACGGCCAAGTCCAGGCGACGAGTAGTGCCGCTCGCGTGCGTGGCCAAGGCGCCCAGGGCATCATTTGACGGTGCCGGAGAAGCATCAACCGGAATCCACAATCGTTTTTTGAGGCGACGCAACGGGAAGAAGGAGTGCGGTATGACGATCGAGCTCACCCCGGCCCAGGCCAGCGCAGTGGCGGAGCTCGCGGCAAGGGAGGGTGCAGTCTTGCTGCACCAGCTCCCCCACACCGATCCGCGAGCGAAGGCAGATGACGTCTACGCGACGCCGGTCGGCGCGCCCCGCGGCTACCGCGTCGCCGCCGACGGACAGATCAGCGAGATCGGCGAGACGCTGTCTGCGCACATCTGACCGTCCGCGGGCAATCCGCAACCCGCGTTTTGAGGACACCGGAGAGTGGGGCCTGCGCGTCCGCTCCCGTCTCACGATGCCCAAACCACGCTCGTCCTCGTCGCAACTGTCGCGTTTCCCCAAACTGCGACAGGGCCGGCCGGGCCGTCAGGAAGGCGTTACGGCGCCGATGTTGGTGAGCTTGTTCGGCGTGGTGCGGCATACGGCTCTGACACGCCGTGGGAACAAGCACAGGGCAATGCCCGCGCTGCGCCGACGGCACACGTATCCGTCGGCAACGCGCCACGAATGCGACGCCCGCCCCGCCACGGAGAGGCGTAGACTGCCACGTACACATCCTCGTCCACTTCGGTGTTCGGGTGCGAGACCGCCGAAAGGCGGTCTCTGCGTTCCGGGGTCATCTAGAGTCCTGGGACGTGAGGGCGAACGTTTACGTCGACGGGTTCAGCCTCTACTCCGCCGCTCTCAGGCGCACTCCGTACAAGTGGCTCGACCTCCGGAAGCTGTCGAAATTGCTGCTGCCGAACGATCGGATTCGCCGGATCCGCTACTTCACCGCGATCCCCATCTACGAGTGGAACGACGTGCCGCAGGGGCAGCGTCTGCAGGCGTACGTGCGCGCGCTCGAGACGCTCCGCGGAGTGACCGTCCACTACGGCACGTGCCGCGCGGAGAGCGGCTCGCTGCCGGTACCCGGCTCGCGAACAGAGCACGAGTTCGTGATCGCGCGGCGCGCTAAGGGGTCGGATGTCAACCTGGCCACGATGCTGCTCGCGGACGGCTTCCGCGGCGATTACGAGGTCGCGGTCGTCGTCTCTAGCGATTCGGACCTCGCGCTGCCGATGAGGATCGTGAGGCGGCAGTTGCAGCTGCCCGTCGGCCTGCTGAAGCCCGGAGACCGGTATGCGAACGAGCTCGTTCGCGCCGCGACGTTCTGGAAGCCGATCCGGGAGGGCGTGCTCGCGACCAGCCAGTTGCCGGCCCAGCTGACAGACGAGCACGGAACGATCACGAAGCCGAGCGCCTGGTAGCGACTCAGGGTCATGGTTCGGCCGGCGTCGACAGGTGTCGAGCGTGCGATCGGCTTGACGTAGGTCCATCCAGCGATAGTGACGACGAGAGCGGCCAGACACGCGACGGCGGTGAGCTAAGTCGATCTGCGCGAGCGACCGATTCGTAGCGACGTACACCTCCCGGCCTAGTCGTCACGGGCGCGCGTACGCCGAGGTGGAGACGCGCCGCGCTTCATTCGTACCGGAGAGCATCGGCGGTGCGGACTCGGGTGGCTGATCGCGCTCGATTGCCTGTCAGTCCTGCCACACCCTGACCGCTGTCGCCAAGAAAAGCAACAGAAAAGCTCTTATGCAGGGCTTTTCTATGTCCTAACTGGCCTTGAGAAGCTGGAGAACCAAAGGGCGTAACTCGTAACTACGCTCGAACTCCCAAGCGAACATCGTTTCGTCGTCTCCGCGCTCTCCGCCGGCTCGCTCATAAGCAGCGTGAGCCGCAACGTTTTCCTGCTCGGTGATAGTCCACACGCCGTAGCAACCGCGCTGACGAGCAAGCTCGGCGAGCTCTCGAACTACTAGCTGGCTGCCTATGCCTCGTCCGCGATGGTCCGCGTCAACGCCGAGTTAATTCCGTCACTCGACGGTTATGCACGTCAGCGGAGTCTTGCTCGTTGCTGCTGTCTATGGCGACGTCTTCCTCCATGACTCTAATTGTATGACGATGTCGTCCATTTCGACAACACAAGCAACTAGTCGTCAAACCAAGAACGGCCCTTTGTTACAGAGGTCGTTTGGTTTCGAATTAGTTGACAACGGTGGTGGGCGGTACTGCGCTCGAGCTAGTGACCCCCAGCTTGTCGAGGCATAGCAGGCGTTGGCTCCTGTTAGCTCCTGTGACGTTCTCCTGCTGATCCGTCGTTTCCCGCCGAACCTGTTCGCACGTGTTACGTCTGAGCACACGCTTGGTGGCCCGATTGGCCCCACGATTTTCGTCGCTTACGGTTCTTCTCTCAGCTAATCGGCGTTATGCGTAGCCTGCCGTCACGGCAATTCGACGGGTGAAACTGTTCTGCGCATCACGCAATTGAACTTACCCTTGGGCCGGTCGTAGCTGAAGCCGGTCTCCTCAAAGAGGCTGCGCGTGGCGCTGTAGAGGAACGAGGACGACATCTTTTTGCCCTGCGTGTCCCGCGGATAGCCCTCGACCACGCCACCGCCCGCCTTCGCGATCAGATCGAGGGCACCGCGAAGCGCCACACCTGCGACGCCTTTCCGTCGATAGTCCCTGTCGACGAAGATGCATGTGACGCGATAGTCGGGCGGCTCCCCAGTGCGGGTCGCCTCGTATTCCTTCCGGTGGTAAATGCGCGGAAGCTCGTCAGGAGAACCGTATTGGCACCAGGCCACCGCGGCGTCGCCGTCGAAGACCAGGGCCGCGTGAGCCTTCCCCTCGCGAACGAGACGCTCCTTCCAGGCGCGGCCAACCTCGCCCTCGGGCCTGCCGACCCGCGAATGGAACCACGTGCACCAGCAACCGCCGAACCCCATGCCCTTGTGCTTCTCAGCGAGATGGGCGAAGGCATCCCACGTCGATGCATCAAGCGCCCTGAACGCATAGTCGCTCATCGCACCCTCCCGTTCGCCTGGCCTTGGTCAGCCTGACGAGCGAGGAGTCTACGCGCGTCCTGCCTGGCATTGGTGAGAGTCCCTACGCCTGAGGTCATGACCGGAAGCCGGCGTCGGTCAGCTCGGCCGCGATCAGGGTCTTCGCCTTCTCGCTGACCCCTGCGTAGATCGCTCCGGTGACTTCTGCCTTCGCGTGTCGTGCCAGCACCGCCGCCTCGGCAAGACTGGCCCCTGCATCCAGTGCTACTGCGACGAAGGAGTGCCGCAGGTCGTGGAGTCCCACAGGCTCCAGGCCCTGACGTTGAGGAGGGCAGCATCGACGGCAGCGTGGACGGCGCGGGAGTGCGTTGCGACGTGACTGCGGCTTGCCGTTCCAGGTCGTGAAGACGAGCTGGTCGTGATGGACGAGTCGCAGGTCGATGCCGGCCTGCGACCGCTACCCGACGACCTCGCTCAGCATCGGCTCGCCGCGGGCCGTGACCACGCGGTCGCGCTGTACGAAGTGCGGCCTCCTCCCCCTGCCGCCGCAGGATCGACAGCTCGTGCCGCAACAACAGGTGAGTCGCCCGGGGGAATCTCACCCCCGGGCGCTCTCAGATCCGGACGTGAGCCTCTCGACTCATCCGGCTCCCATCATCCAGCCTTGGGCAACACGCCGAGGCGCCAGTGGGCAAAGAGGGTTGGCTCTCG
>WNGE01008743.1_pt1 | contig 10741 bp, 7 predicted proteins | sample 5400651 | NCBI WGS metagenome assembly WNGE01 (sample SAMN13153370, study PRJNA577476) | soil metagenome | isolation source: 60 cm soil or saprolite under grassland replicate 2 | place: USA:California | collected 2016-06-15
GAGACGACGCCGACGATGTTGTCCAGCTCGCCGGAAAAGACCGGCACGCGCGAGTAGGCGTGCTCGGAAAGAAGTTGCGTGAGCTGCTCGACGGTGGTCTCGTCCGGGACGGCGAAGATGCGCGGGCGCGGGGTCATGACGTCGCGCATGGTCTTGTCTCCAAACTCGACGACCGAGTGGATGAGGTCGCGGTCGCTCTCTTCGAGGATGCCCTCGTCCTGGCCGGCTTCGATGAGCGCGTCGACCGCCTCGGAAGGATGCTCGGGCTCTTCACCGGCCCCCTCCGCGCGGGTCAGCGAGACCACCGACTGCAGGAAGCCGAGCACGATGGTGAGCGGCAGCACCGAGTAGACGAGCAGCTTCAGCAGCAGGACGAACCGCACGAACCAGCCGCCGCGCGTGCGGGAAAAGAGCAGGAAGGGCAGAAAGCGGTCAAAGAGCACGATGACGAGTATGGCGAGAAATACCGCCTGCGCGATGTCTTCGGCGCCCCAGCCCGGCCGCATGAAGACCTCGTAAGCCAGCAGGAAGCAGATGGCCGCCGTGAGCAGGTGCTCGAGCAGTGCGAAGGAGAGCGCGGCCCGCCGGTGATTGAAGCCGAGACGCGGCTCGATCTGGTGCTCGAAGATCTCGATGTTCTCCTGGAATTCGCGGGAGAGAAACTTGCCGCTCTCGGTGTAGAGACGCGAGGCGTAGGCGCTGATGACCAGCAGCGCGAGCAGCAGGATGAAGAGCAGAGCGATCGCCATCACGGCCTCCTCTTCAGCGCTGCCGGCGAACGCCGCGCAGATGAGGGCCGCGCGTCCTCGCCGCGCTCGATCAGCCCGGAGGGGAGATGCAGCTCCGAACGCAGGCGCTGCTCGAGGCGGCGCATCTGGCCGCGGTCGCGCTCGTGGTCGTGTCCGGCCAAGTGCAACATGCCGTGCAGGATAAGCACCTTGATTTCGGTGAGCAGGCTATGGCCCTGCTGGGCGGCGTGGGCCCGCGCTGTCTGCAATGAGACGGCGATGTCTCCGCATTGATGGTCGGGCGGAGCCGCATGGGGAAACGACAGCACATCCGTCGGCTTGTTCTTGCCGCGGAACTGCTGGTTCAGCCGCTGCATTTCGGCGTCGGTTGTGAGCAGGATATTGATCTCGCCCGCGACTCCGGCGGCGCGCTGCGCACGGTTGGCAAATCGCGCCAAGGCCAGACGGCTGAGGTCACTTGTTTTTCGCCGTTCCAGAATCACAGGTCCCAATTCCGGGCGTGCCCTTACTGCAAAAGAAAAAGGAAGGGCACAATGCCCTCCCTTCCATTGTAGCGAATTCCTACTGCTGCACTGCTGCGGTCTGTTTTTTGGCCTCCATTGACTCCAGAGCACCGGGCGTGCGCACCGAATCCCCTTCCAGTTGCAGAGTGAGCTGGCGGTCGTCGCGCGTCTTTAAGTCCTCGTAGGCGCGGATGATGCGCTGCACCAGGTGATGTCGCACCACATCGGTCTCATTGAAGAGCTGGAAGCGAATGCCATCCACTCCCTGCAGCACGTTCATCGCCTCGATCAGGCCGCTGCGGCCCGGGTTGGGCAGATCGATCTGGGTGATGTCGCCGGTGATGACCGCCTTGGAGTTGAAGCCGAGGCGGGTGACGAACATCTTCATCTGCTCGCTGGTGGTGTTCTGCGCCTCATCGAGGATGACGAACGAATCGTTCAGCGTGCGCCCGCGCATGAACGCGATGGGCGCGATTTCGATGACGTTCTTCTCCAGGAAGCGGTCCACCTTCTCCGGCTCCAGCAGATCGTAGAGCGCGTCGTAGAGCGGCCGGAGATAGGGATCGACCTTCTCCTGCAGCGTGCCGGGCAGGAAGCCCAGGCGCTCGCCGGCCTCCACCGCGGGACGCGCAAGGATGATGCGCTGCACCTTCTTGGCCACGAGGAAGCTGACCGCCATGGCCACGGCAAGATAGGTCTTGCCGGTCCCTGCGGGGCCGATGCCAAAGACCATATCGCTTTGCTCGATTGCCTCCAGGTACTGCCGCTGATTGATGCTCTTGGGCTGCACCGCTCGCTTGCTGCCCACAGAGCGCTGCTTGCCGGCGTCGGCCAGCTGGCGCAACGTCACCGATGGATCGGCCACCAGCACGCGCAGCATGGAGCTGAGCTCACCGTTGAAGACCTGCTGGCCATGCTGCCGCAGGTAGTCGAAGTCGTCGAATACCTGCTCAACGCGCGCCACCTCCTCGGCTGTGCCGCGGATCTGGACGGCGTCGGGCAGCAGTTCGATTGTGACGTTGAGACCACGTTCAAGCAGGTGAAGGTTTTCGTCGCGCGTACCGAAGAGGGTTTCGAGATTGGGACGGAGTTCGACGTTTTTCTTCATCGGGAAATCGAGATCACCTCGGGCGCGGCCTGCGCCAGTGAATGTGGCTGAAACGATGGGAAGATTCCGGTCTGAGGGGCAGAGAAGAGCGGGAGCGAATTCGGGTGCGAACGATGCTTCTGGTTGGAAGCAGATGCCATTGGGCAGGAGCGTAGCCTTTTTCCTGCCGGGAGTCAACAAAAGAAGCGCGGGCGGAGGACCCTGCGCTCCACCCCGGCAAGCGACCTGCGCACTCGGAAGATCGAAACGCTACCATCGACAATCATTCGATGCAGACGGCGTTGAAGGGTCGCCAAAGGCGCGGGAAAAAGGCCCTGCCTCAGGGCCAAGCGGGCCAAAGATTCACACGATTTTCACGGACAGCATTGCTCCCCGACAACCGGGCACCCTCGTTGCTTTTCCCCCTCTGAACCCTGACGAGGACAGCGCCTCTAGTCGACGAAGTCCACAAAGCTGTCGGTGATCTCAGCTCCGTGCTGGTTGGCAATGCGGGTGGCCGTTGCCTCCACTCGCTTCATTAGCCCCTCCAGATAATGGCGCGAGTGTGAGATGGCCACCACGCCAACCGTGGCCGACTGCCACAGTTCACTGGGCTCAAGTTCGGCTACCGAGACATTGAAGCTGTTGCGCAGACGGTCCTTGAGGCTGCGCAGCACCTGGCGCCGGTCTTTGAGCGAGTGCGCGCCTTCTATGCGCAGTTCGAGGTTGAGGTGGGCAATGGGCATGAGAGCTCGGATGCGCTCCGGCAGAGCAACAGCAAAGTCACAGACAACAGCAATGTCAAAAACCCCGCCCTAACCAAAAGAAGGTTAGGACGGGGCACCCTCGAACGTTGATGTTGTAAAGCGCTACAGCAGCTGGGCGGCGACCTTCTCGGTGACGAAGGCCTCTATGACGTCGCCCACCTTCAGATCGTTGTAGTTCTGGATGCCGATGCCGCACTCCATGCCGTTGCGGACCTCGCTGGCATCGTCCTTGAAGCGCCTGAGCGAGCTCACCTTGCCGGTGAAGATCACCACGTTGTCCCGCAGCAGGCGGACCTCGGCGTCGCGCTTGATGAGCCCATCTGCAACCTGGCAGCCGGCAATGGTGCCGACCTTGGGGATGCGGAAGGTCTCGCGTACCTCGGCGCGCCCCAGGTAGGTCTCCTTGATGGTCGGCTCGAGCAGGCCGGTCATGGCCTTCTTCATCTCGTCCTGCAGCTCGTAGATGATCGAGTGCAGGCGGATGTCCACCTTCTCCTGCTCGGCCATCTCCTGCGCCTTGCGCTCCGGACGCACATTGAAGCCGATGATGATGGCATTCGACGCGGCGGCCAGCAGCACGTCGCTCTCGGTGATGGCGCCCACCGAGGAGCGCAGCACCTTGATGCGCACCTGTTCGTTCGAGAGCTTGGCGAGCAGGTCGCTGATGACCTCCACCGAGCCCTGCACGTCGCCCTTGAGGATGATGTCGAGCTGCTTGGTGCCCTCGCTCTTGACCTGCTGCGACAGGTTCTCCAGCGAGACGCGGGCGGACTTGGCGAGCACGGCCTCGCGCGCCTTGGCCTCGCGGTAGTCGGCGATTTCGCGGGCCTTTTCGCGCTCGGCCACCACCACGAACTGGTCGCCCGCCTGGGGCAGGCCTTCGAGTCCGAGGATCTCCACCGGAGTTGCCGGACCGGCCTCCTCCAGTGGCCGGCCGCGATCGTCGAACATGGCGCGTACCTTGCCGAAGACGTTGCCGACGACGAAGTTCTCGCCCGTGTGCAGCGTGCCATTGTCGATGAGCACGGTGGCAACCGGGCCGCGCCCGCGATCGAGCTTGGCTTCAAGGACGGCGCCGGTGGCCAGCCGCTCGGGCGTGGCCTTCAGCTCCTTCATGTCGGCGACCAGGCAGATCATCTCCATGAGCTGATTGAGATTGATGTGCTTCTTCGCCGAAACGTCGACGTAGATCGTGTCGCCGCCCCAGTCTTCCGGCAGCAGGCCGCGGTCGGCAAGCTGCTTCTTGACGCGGTCGGGCTGCGCCTCGGGCTTGTCGATCTTGTTGACGGCGACGATCAGCGGCACCTTGGCGGCCTTGGCGTGGTCGATGGCCTCCAGTGTCTGCGGCATCACTCCGTCGTCGGCAGCGACCACCAGCACGACAATGTCGGTGACCTTGGCGCCACGGGCGCGCATGCGCGTGAAAGCCTCGTGGCCCGGCGTGTCGAGGAAGACAATTTCGCGCCCGAGGGCGGGCGAGTTGGTGTCGGTAATCTTCACCTTGTAGGCGCCAATGTGCTGCGTGATGCCTCCGGCCTCGCCCGCCGCAACCTCGGTGGTGCGGATAGCGTCCAGCAGGCTCGTCTTGCCATGATCGACGTGGCCCATGATGGTGACCACCGGAGGACGCGTGACGATGTTGAAGGCCGCCTCGTTCTCCTGCTCGATGGCCTGCGCCTCGTACTCCTGCTGGATCTGGTCTTCGAAGCTGATGACCGAGCTCTCGGCCCCGAAGTGGCGGGCCATGTCGCGGGCCAGGTCCTCGCTGAGCGTCTGGTTGATGGTGGCAAAGACGCCACGGGCCAGCAGGCGCGCGATCAGGTCCTTGGCGCGGATGTCGAGCTTCTCTGCCAGGTCTTTTACGCTCACGCCCTCTGAAATGGTGATGGCGCGCGTGATCGGCATCGGCTCATTGCTGAGCGAGAGCCGCGGAGGCGGCGTGAAGCCCTTCATTGGGCCTTCCTGCTTGCCGCGCGGACCCTGGTAGCGCTGGCCTGGACGGCGCGCTGGCGCTCCGGCGCGTGCCCCGGGACGCGGAGCTGCGCCTGGAGGCGGAGCTCCAGGGGCGGCGCCCAGCAGGCCGCCGGCACGGGGCGGACCACCGGGACGTGTTCCCATCCCGGGGCGAGTGCCCATCGGCGGACGTCCGCCGGGGACGGGCGCGGAACGCGTCGGATGCATCGGACGGCGCTCGCCGGAACGGAACGGCGGACGCGAGCCGGGAGCCCCCGCTGCTCCGGGCGCGCCCGGAGCTCCGGCCTGCTGGCCGGGACGGGGGCGCTGGAAGATGGGCTGTCCGCGCACCGGACCTGGGCGATTGCCTATAGGGGCGGATGCGGACGGCGCCTGAGGCGGACGCGCGGGCGGGGGCGGCGGAGCCGTATACACCGGACGCGGGCCGGTCTGCGGCACGATCATGCGGCGCGCGGGTTGTCCCGGCGCCTGTGCCGCCGGAGCGACAGGCTGCCCTGAGGCAGGCGGAGCCTTGGCTGCAGGAGCCTCGGGTGCGGCGGCCGGCGGTGCGGCCGCCTCAATCCCCCGCGCTTCGGAGACCGGGGCTTCGGCCGGGGGCTCGGTCACTGCAACTTGGGTTGGCGCAGCTTCGGCCGGGGCAGTTGGGGTAAAAGAGGCCTCGGGTGGCGCGAAGGCCGGGGCCTCCGGCGCGGCTGGTGCGGCTTCGACCACGGGCGGAGGAGGCGCGACCGCAACAGGAGGCCGAACCGGCGGGCGCTGCTGGGCCACAGTCGCGGGCGTAATCATGCGGGGCGCGCGTTCGGGAGCCGGTGGAGCGGCAGGCGGAGCAACGGTGCGCGCTGCGGGCGGCCGGTTCACGATAGCTCGAGGCGGCGGGGCGGGCGTCTCCACGGTCTCTTTACGCGCCAGGATCGCCTTCATCGCGTCGCCGGGCTTAGAGATCTTGGAGAGATCGATCTTTGGGCGGAACTCTTCCCCGCCCGCGCGCTGGCGGGCGGCTGTAGGGCCGCCGCTCAACTCGCGGAGATACCTGCGGACCCGCTCGGCCTCGTCTTCCTCGACGGAGCTGGAATGGGTCTTCTTCTCGGTGACGCCGACCTTCTCCAGGACGTCGAGGACCTGTTTACTTTTCACTTCCAGCTCGCGAGCCAGATCGTTGATTCGAATCTTCATCCGCCGTTCGGTTCCTTATTCCCACCTGTTGACTGATTGACACTACTGCTTCGCCGGGCCTTGTTCCCCGCCCAAATGTTCCTGCTCGCCTGAATCTTCCTGCTCCTCTGCCGCCGTGGCACTCTCGCCCTCGCTCTCGGGGGCAGCTTCCGCCGCCGTTTCCTGAGCAGCCTCCTCGGCAGCAGGTTCTCCGGAAATAGCCTCTCCGGACGCCGTCCGCTCAGGAGAGCCGGCCAGCAGCGGATCGGAGGGATACTCTGCCTGGACCTCGTCGGCCGCAACCGAGGCCGCCTCCAGGCTGGAGAAGTAATTGTTGACTGCCACGGAGATCTTCTCCACCGTCTCGGGACCGATTCCCGGGATCGCCTCCAGCTCCTCCGGGGTCATATCGGCCAGACCCTCGATGCTGTGGACGCCGCCCTCGGTCAGCTTCTGCAGCACTGTCTCGCCCAGTTCGCCGGAGATCTTGTCCAGCGAGGTCGCCTGGCCGCCGACCAGGGAGTTCATCTGCAGCTCGACTTCCTGCCGCTTCTCTTCCTCGCTCTTGATATCGATCTTCCAACCCAGCAGCTTGGCTGCCAGCCGGACGTTCTGCCCCTTCTTGCCGATGGCCAGCGAGAGCTGAGTGTCATCGACAACGACCTCCAGGTGCTTGTCCTGGCTGTCGAGGACGGAAACCCGCGAAACCTTGGCAGGTTGCAGCGCCTTCTCGGCAAAGGTCACCGGGTCCTCGTGGTACTCGATGATGTCGATCTTTTCGCCGTGCAGCTCGCGGATGATCGACTGGACCCGCATGCCCTTCATGCCCACGCAGGCTCCCACGGCATCCACGTCCTTGTCGCGCGACATCACGGCGATCTTGGTGCGCTCGCCCGCCTCACGCGCAATGGCGCGGATCACCACGGTGTTGTCGTAGATCTCCGGCACCTCGGTCTGGAAGAGATTCGTGACCAGCTCCGGCGCGGCGCGCGATACGATGACGCCCGGTCCCCTGGTGGCCTTCTCAACCCGCGTGATCACCACGCGGACGCGTTCGCCCACGGCAAACGATTCCAGCCGCGACTGCTCCTTGCGCGGCATGCGGGCCTCGGCTTTGCCCAGGTCGAAGATGCAGTCCGGCCCCTCGATGCGCTTGACTGTGGCGTTGACGACCTCGCCCACGCGATTGTGGTACTCGTTGAAGACCGTGTCGCGCTCGGCCTCGCGCACCTTCTGGAAGATGACCTGCTTCGCCAGTTGGGCGGCGATGCGGCCCAACCCCTCGATGGACTTTTCCTCCAGCAGCTCGCCGCCAACCACGGCGTCCTCGCTGATGCGCAGCGCCTCTTCCAGCGAGATCTGCGTCTGCGGGTCCTCGATGTCGTCTTCGCTGGGAAGGATCTCCTTGACCGAGTAGGCGCGGATGGCACCGGTTTCGCGGTCGAGAACGGCGCGCAGGCTCTCCTGCGTCTTGTAGAACTTGCGCGTGGCCACGACAATGGCATCCTCGACGGCGGCGACCACGATCTCGGGATTGATTCCCTTCTCGCGGCTCAATGCGTCGATCACGTTGTACAGTTCACTTGCCATATCTCGTGCCACCCTCAACTTTGCGGGGCCGCGCCCCAGCGATGAAATTACTGTCCACTCTCAAAACTACTTTTCTGCTTCCCAACCGGGCCTGAATTTGTGGGGCCTAAATTTCTGGGGCGTAAATTTCTGGTTCCTAAATTTCTGGAACCAGGTTCGCCTTCTCAACATTGGAGAGAGGCACAACCACGGTCCCTGCCCCCTGTGCCTTGGCCCTTTTGCGGCTGCCGGCCTGGTCCAGATCGACCGTCAGCAGCCCGTCTGAAAACCCGACCAGCCGCCCCTCGAAGTGCCGGTTGCCGTTCACCAGCTCGCGCGTGCTGAACTTGATCAGGCTGCCGGTGAAGCGCGCAAAATGCTCCGGCCGAAAGAGCCTGCGGTCCAGTCCGGGAGAAGAGATCTCCAGCACGTAGGCCCCGCCCGGCACCGCGTCCTCGACATCGAATATCGTCGCGACCTCCCGGCTGAAGTCGGCACAGTCCTCGTGCGTGACCCCCTCCGGCTTGTCGATAAAAATTCGCAGGATGCGCTTCGTGCCGCTCCCTTTCAGCTCGATGTCCCAAACCCCAAGGCCGCTGGATTCGGCCACTCTCTCGGCGATCTCACGAACTTTGTCGAGCGCAAATGCCATTCTTCGCCCCAGCAAGCCAACCGCGGCCTTGCCGGGGACCCAGCCTAGCTTCGCCGCGATATTACGACCGTAGCTCCCCGAACAGCCCTGACGGCTGCCTGCCTTCGCCAAAAAATGCAACTGGACAGGGAGTGAAACAGAACGCGGACCGTAAAGGTCCAACGCTGCTTCCGGGTCCGCATACGGACAGAGCCTTGGCAGCGAACAGCTGAAAGTATAACGCCGGGCCGTATCTATGACAACCGAACAAAAGCCAAGCCCACTTCCGGCTTGCTGGGTGGCAACCGGCGATGCCCGCACCGGGATCCCCAGCGCGCCCATTGTTGGCGCTGGGGCAGAGCACCGTTTCAAGGATCAACGCCAGAGATTTAGATAACCTGTCGGGGACAAAAGTTGCACCCGGCAACCGCGGGCCTGCCGGGGGCCTCGAATCTCACAGCGCGCGGATGGTGGGCGCGGCACTGTTCAGGGTACTATTCCCCTTTACGGATCTCCCGGTCCGCCGCTGGAGGCTTCGCCTTGAGGACCTCTTTCATTTGGCTGCCAATGCTTGCCTTGGTCGCACCGCTGGCGGCCCAGGAGATCGATGCCCCGGAGCCTCGCTGGCCAGTGGTTATGGCAGCCCCGGCTGACACTGGCGCGGACACAACAGAGCAGGCACAGGCAGAGCAGAGCCAGGCAAGCCAAAACGACCGCAGTTCAGCTCCCGCCAGCCCAGGCGCGGTGAGCGCTCCGATTGCGCAACCCCGTGTCGAGGGCGAGGCAAAAACGCCTGCGCCCGAGCCCCACAAAATATTCAGAGCGTGCGCCCCCAGTTTAACGGTGGTCAACCCTGGCGAAGACCTAAGCCCGTTAACCGTGCACCAGAAGTTTAAAATCTTCTACCGCTATGCCTATGATCCGTGTCGATATGCAGCCGCCGCGGCTGCGGCGGGCATCGAGCAGGCCCAAAACGAGCCCGAGGAATATGGCCAGGGCGCGGAGGGCTATGGGAAGCGCGTGGGAGCAAACCTTGCCGACACCAACCTGGCCACATTTTTTGCCAGGTTCCTTTTACCCACACTGCTCCACGATGACCCACGCTACTTCCGAATAGGCAAGGAGGGGACCTTCAAACGGCGAATGATGCATGCCATAGTCAGCCCCGAGTGGACCCGGCGCGACAATGGCACCCATCGCTTCAATTACAGCAGGGTCCTTGGCGATCTTATTGCCGCCTCGATCGGCAATGCTTATCGCCCCGAAGATGATCGCGGAGCAGGCCACACGTTCCGGCGCACTGGCATCATGCTCGGCGTAGCTTCGGGCTCTGCGGCCTTCACGGAGTTCTGGCCGGACATCAAGGCCAAGCTCAGGAAAAAACACAAGCCGGAGACCGACAAATAGCGCCAACCCAGCCGATTGCGCCCGTGCAGATCATTTGAGCGTGGTTAGGCCAAAAAATATGGCCGGCATGTGGTCGTCACCACACGCCGGCCTCGATGGAGAGGCTTCTGGATTGCGCCGCGGAACGATTGGGGGCAAATTCAGTGTGCCTGCGCGATGGCCGCGTTGGGAAATCGGAAGTTTTTATGACCTCCATAAACGGCGTGACCGGTTTGCACAGCCGCTTTTCTGCGTAGTGCCTAATTTGTCGTTGTCACGAATGTCATCTCGCCCGGTTGTCCTCACTTGCGCAATTCGCGCCGGGATTGCGCGACCGGCATGGAGTCCATACAATTATCCATGGCCTACCGTTTGGAAAACCCCAATGATTAACTTCCCGGTCCCCGAAGCGCTGACCTTCGACGACGTGCTGCTGTTGCCCGCAAAGTCGGACGTGGTTCCGGCGGAGGTCAACACCCAGGTCCAGCTGACGCGCAATATTCGACTCAACATCCCGCTGATCAGCGCCGCCATGGACACCGTGACCGAGTCGCGCATGGCGATTGCGGTAGCGCAGCAGGGCGGGCTGGGCATTGTCCACCGCAACCTGAGTATCGAGCGGCAGGCGGCCGAGATCGACAAAGTGAAGCGCTCGGAGAGCGGCATGATCGTCGATCCGATCACCATTGAGCCGGAGCGCAAGATCAGCGATGCGCTGGATTTGATGCGGCACTACCGGATCAGCGGCGTGCCCGTGGTAAACGGCAAAAGGCTTGTGGGCATCCTCACCAATCGCGACCTGCGCTTCGAGACCCGTACCGACATTCCCATCTCGCAGGTCATGACGAAGGAGAACCTGATCACCGTCCCGGTGGGCACCACGCTGGAGCAGGCCGAGGCCATCTTGCATCAGCACCGGGTGG
>WNGE01008744.1_pt1 | contig 10740 bp, 9 predicted proteins | sample 5400651 | NCBI WGS metagenome assembly WNGE01 (sample SAMN13153370, study PRJNA577476) | soil metagenome | isolation source: 60 cm soil or saprolite under grassland replicate 2 | place: USA:California | collected 2016-06-15
CCGGCGCTACGGGGTCTCGGTAGCAGCCGGTTCAAGTCGACCTAAAGCGTTTTGGGCGCTTGAAACTGGGACTTTCCCCAGGATGTGGATATCCCTCAACAGGGGGACGACCACAACCTGCTGAAAACTCAGACTACGGGTCCTACCACTCCTTGAAGCCGCCGACGATCGCGTTGCTCACCATGCGGATGATCGACTTACCCATTGAACTGCTCCTTTGTGCGGGGACTAACGGCACGCCAGAAGATATACCCCCTTTGGGGGATTGTCAAGCTTTAAAGAGAAAATGCTGCTGAATTCTTTCCTAAACCAACTGAGGCGCGAGTTTGAACCAGCGGCAATCGCCTACGCCGGCGGACTAGGTTTGGCGGCAATTTTTGGGGCCGTCGGGGTCGTATCGACGGGATTCGGATTCGGCACTCCGTGGGCCGTCCTGCTGCTCGCGCTCGTTGCCGCGGTGGCGGAACGAGGACAGGTCCATCTCACGAAAACGACTGTCGGGTCGATTTCCGTACTGCCGACGCTTTTCGCGGCTGTCCTGTTCGGTCCCGTAGCCGGGATGGTCGTTGGCGCGGCTTCCATGATCGGCGAAATCGGCCAACCTCCGTATTTGAAATGGCTGACGTACACCAGCAGTCGGGCGATTGGCGGCGGGGTGACGGGTCTCGCTGCGTCTTACATCGTGACTCTGCCGAGCAGCCACATCGTGGGCATCGCGGTGGCCACGACGAGCGGTGCGGTCATTGGCGAAGGTCTCTCGGTGCTCTTCGCCGCAATCGCTGCGCGCGTCCGCGGACGACGTTTTATCGATCTTGCCCGGAAACTCGCACCCATCGTCGCGTCATCCGTGCCGCTGTATGCGCCACTCGTGAGTCTGCTCGTCATTGCTTACCGCGACCTCTCGCCTCTCACCTTGCCGCTTTTCGTTGTCCCTGCGCTTGCTGCTGAGCGGCTGTTTGTTCTCTACCACGACCAGATGCGTCTCGCAGACGATCTCCTAGGTGCGAACGAGCGACTCGAGCGAGCGAACCTCTCATTTGCGACCGCGCTCGTCGCCACGCTCGACGCCCGAGATCGGTATACCGCGGGTCACTCGGCGGCCGTCGCAATTTACTCGCGGGACATAGCGAAGCGCATGGGTCTGTCAGACCCACAGCAGCAACTCGTCCACCTTTGCGGACTCGTTCACGACATCGGGAAAATCGGCCTGCCGGCTGGCTTGCTCGAAAAGCCCGGTGCGCTCACTCTCGACGAGCGCCGCCTCATGGAAACCCACAGCGAGATCGGCGAGCGGATACTCACTAAGGTCGATGACTACGCTGAGATCGCCGCGATCGTCCGGCATCATCACGAGCGCTTCGACGGAAACGGATACCCGGATGGGCTCTCTCATGACGAGATCCCGCTTCTCTCGCGCGTCATTGCCGTGGCCGATGCCTACAACGCGATGACTTCCGATCGTCCCTATCGTGAGGCGATGCCAAGCCGCGTTGCCCGCCTTCGCCTCGCTCAGGCAGTCGAGACCCAGTTCGACACATCTGTTGTGGCCGCCTTCGAAGCCATTCTCGCGGGCGCGACGGAGGAGTACCGTCTCGGCAAGAGCGCGGACTTCGTCTTGGAGATGCTCGAGCACGAGCAGGAAGACGAGGCAATGCCTGCGGCCCTAGCCCTAGCGCAATAGCCCAGTCTCTTTGGCCTTCACCGCGGCTTCCGTTCGAGAGCTGACTTGAAGCTTTTCGTAAACGTTCTGCAGATGTGTCTTCACCGTCTTGGGGCTGATAAAAAGGCGGCGGCCGATTTCATCGTTGTGAAATCCTTCAGCGGCAAGCTGGAGCACCTCCTTCTCCCGTTCTGAAAGCGTTGTTTGTTGGCGCTTGGTGATTGTGCGTCTGCCAATGGCGGCCGCAAGGGCAGCGTCTCCGGTCCGTGAGGCAGCAACGCCGATTACGCCCAGCATCGCTTCGTTGCGCTTCGAAGCATCGAGAAGCTTCGGGGATGCGCGCAGTACGCAGACTGCGCTATCGAAACAGCCTGTACGTCTCACTGCTGCAGCGAGTTCTTCGAGTTGCGACTCGAGTCTCGACGCGCCAGCGTTCAAAGCCAGGACGGCTTCAGCACCGCGTATAAGCACCTGAGTTCTAACGTCACTCGCGAGGGCTGCAGCATGCGCCAACGTGCGTTCCGCACCTGCGGCGTCCCCCGAACATGCCTCCGCCAAGGCGCGGGTGGCGAGCTTTTCGCCGAGAATGTCTGGACGCACATCATCAGGTGACGCCTCGTCGACCTCGACGAGTGCAGTCTTGGGTTCCCCGCGCGCAAGAGCGATGCAGCCTCTAAGAATCTCTCGCTCGACGCGAAGCAACGAATCGTCCGTCATGTCATCTCGCTCTGATTGCTCGATGAGTGCCGTCGCCGCCGTGTACGAACCGAGGCCGAGTTTCGCCATAGCCAGATTTACCAAAGCGGTGGGCAAGACGAAGTTAAGACGAAAGCGCGTCGCTTCTTCAACTTGGCGTGCAGCGAATACTTCCGCTTCGGCATACCTAGCAGCAACGCTCAGCGCGTAGGCGAGACTGTTGAGAAAGCTGGTCCGAATGAGAGGATCCTCGATATGCGCGAGCAACGGTTCAGCTGCGAGCGCTCCATCTACTGCGGCCGACCCGTTGCCCTCTCCCCGGGCCACAACCAGCCGCGCCTGGCGCAACCTAAGCAAGTGCTCCGAACTGGGATCGACCGCCTGTTCGAGATCAGTGAGAGCTCGACGATAATCAGGACGCTTCGTCCAGTAGGACGACACGAACCGCCCCCAGAGTGCTCGACGCCTGATGTCGGCCGGCACGTCATACGTGAGGGCCTCTCCGTAGTGCTCCCACGCGCGGTCGACCTCGTCCAGAAGATGAGCAGCCGTACCCGCGCATAGATGCGCCTGCGCCGCGAGCTCGGTGGACGTCACAGCGCGCGCGCAGGTCATGGCAAGAGATTCGCTCAGTTCCCAAGCCCCTCGACGAAAGTAAATCTCCGCGAGAGCAAGAGCTAGCTCGGGCGCGTCAATTTGCTGTTCATCCGCCCATGCAACCCAGTCCTCCACGGCGGCAAGCCGTCCTTCAGCAAGGACCCGCCGCAGGCCGCGTTCGATGAGAAGCGGCAGGCGGTCGCGCAAAGCGAACCGGCTGATGAGCTCGAAGGCATCGTCCCACTCCGACGCGTCGAGCAGCCACACAGCGAGAGCGTCGATGCGATCGCTGCCGACGCCGATGTCCCACACCTTTTGCTGGAGGAAGGCGCGGCAAAGAGGATGAATCTCCAGGTCCTGCCCTTCCCGGGCGGTGATCAGGCCCGCATTGATCGACGAATACAGCACTCGTTCCGCGGCTTCTCCGACCATCGCTTGGACGAGCTCCGGAGTCAGCGTGGACGGCATCGACAGGAGCACGAGATGTCGCTGCACGTCGGCGTCGAGCTTGTCGAACAGCTCCTGCGCGACGTAATCGAACAACGCTGACGGCACATCGGACGTCGGATTCACCTCGCCCGGAAGCAACGCAGCGAGGCCGATCACCGCCGGCCAGCCGTCTGCGAGTGCGACGAGACCCGCCGGCACGTGCCTGCCGCTCTCGAGCACCTGCGTCGCTTCGTCGAGCGTCATCGAGAGGGCTGCCGCGCGGAGCTCGAACGCGTCGCCGTAGAGCAGGTCGCGCGGCTTGATCCAGCTGGGACGATCGCGGGTGGTGATCAATACGTGCGCGCCGGAGACCTTCACGAAGCGCTCGATGAGCCTCACCGGTGCTTCGTGGGGCGCCACGAGCTCGTATTCGTCCATCACCAGCCAGGTGCCGGTGGGCCAGTCGTCCAGTTCGTCCGCGAGCAAGTCGGCAATCACCTCAGGTTCGTCCTCCGGTGTATTCAGCGCCGCCAGGAGCTCGCGGGTGCTGCGCTCGATCGTCGACGAGAGCGGCGCGAGCGCCTGGGACAGCGAACGAGCGACAACGGCAACGTCTGACGCCCCCGTACGCGCGCGGTACCAGAGCACGGTCCGTCCTCGTTGGGACGTCCACTCGCGCGCGAGCGTCGTCTTGCCGTAGCCGGCGGGTGCGACCAGGAGCAGGATCCGCGCTTCCGCCTCGTCGAGCAGCTTCGTGAGCCGGGGGCGCTTGATGACATGCCGCTGCGCCGCCGAGTGCTGAAGCTTTAGATCCGCATGTTGCCTGCCCTCTTCCATCTCCCCGCCATCTCCGACCGTGGGCCGAGCGTACTCCGCAGTAAGGGCCTAGTCGAGAGCAAAAGTCCTGCACCTGCACAGCGAACTGCGCAGGTGCAGGCTGCCGTTAGTCCCCGAGCACGAGAGTCATCGGCTCGAGGGTGGAGCCAGCGGGTCGTTTCCCGTCGCGGCTCGGTAGGCCGCGGGGATCTGGCGCCGACGCGCGACGCCGAGCTTCCGGCGCAGGACATCCGCATGGGCTTTCGCCGTACGAGGCGAAATGCCCAACAGGCGCCCGACTTCCTCGTTCGAGCACCCGGCGGCGATCAGTTCGACCACCTGCCGCTGGCGATCTGTGATCGGCGGGGCGGTTGTATGCGGTGCGTCTTGCATTAGGGCGACGCTAATCGCCAACCGAGCCGCGTCCCATCGGCCGAAAGGAGTAATCCGCGTCGCTACGCCGTGTGTTTAGCTGCTTACGGTTCGGTCGAATGTGGACGTCAGCCGCGTGAACGTCTTCGACGGAAGGGTCGCATCCCGCACGACGACAGTGATCTGCTTCAGCTGCCGCCCGTCCGTTTCTGTCTTGTAGAGGATGTAGGAGTCGATCCGGTACTGGTACGCGTCGGGCGAAGTAGCGCCCGACACGGTTCTCGTCGCCAGACACTGGTTCGCCGAGCCGCAGGTAAGAGTCGGCACCGTGTTGTCGGCACAAGTGGTGCTCGAGCAGCTCGCTACGGCGTTCGGGCAGGAGGCGCCGAGGGCCCGATCGCACTTGTACGTGTTGTCGAGGCTGCTGATCTGGCCGGTGTCCAGGCCGATCTGGCTGTAGAGCAGCGCCCGGTAGCCCTCCATCTGCTGATCCGCGAGCGCCGATGCCGTCGAGATGTGGCTGGCGCGCTTCAGCGCGACCGCGCCCGAGTTGAACGACGCGACGATCGCGAGGATGCCGACGTTCAGCATCACCATCGCCATGATCAGCTCGATCAGGCCAAAGCCCTCCTCCCGGCGCAAGAGCATCTTCACGTCTCTCGCAATCGGCATTTGGAGGGGATCCCTCAAGGGGCCTCGTCCCCCGTCCGATAAGAGGTCAGGATGGCTGCCTTCGCGTACTCGGCGATCAACGCCCAGGGCCTCGAGCTCGCGGGTGAGATCCACGCTCCCGACCCCGCCGCGGCGCGCGAGCAGCTGCGCATCCGCGGCCTGCTTGCCAAGGACATCGACGAGCTTCGGGCGAGCGGGGAGGACGGCGTCCGCAGCGTCTTCAAAGCGGTCAAGCCGAAGTCACTGCAGATCTTCTCCCGCCAGTTTGCGACGATGATCGAGGCCGGCCTGAACGTCGTCAGCGCGCTCGTCATCCTCGAGGAACAGACCGACGACAAGTATCTCGCCGCCGTCCTCGGCGAGCTCCGTGCCGACGTCGAAGGGGGACTGCTGCTCTCGCAGGCGATGGCGCGCCACCCGAAGGTCTTCAGCCGCCTCTATGTCTCGATGGTCGAAGCGGGCGAGGCCGCCGGCATTCTCGACATCGTCCTCGACCGTGTCGCGTTCCAGATCGAGAAGGAAACGCAGATCAAGCGCCGCGTGAAGGGCGCGATGATCTACCCGACGATGGTCTTCGTCTTCGCGACCCTCGTCCTCACCGGCATGCTGCTCTTCCTCGTTCCGGTCTTCGAGAAGATCTTCAAGCAACTCGGCGGAGAGCTGCCGAAGCTGACGCAGATCGTCGTCGGCATGTCACACATCGTGCAGCAGCAGTGGTACATCATCTTCCCCGGGTGCATTCTCGGGACCTTCGCGTTCTTTCGCTGGAAGAAGAGCGAGGGCGGACGCAAGCACTGGGACCGCTTCAAGCTGAAGCTGCCGATGAAGATCGGCGACGTCGTGCTCAAGGTGACCATGGCGCGCTTCTCGCGCACGCTGTCGACGCTCGTCGCGTCGGGCGTCGACATCATCAAGTCGCTCGAGATCACCGCGACGACGTCTGGGAACTGGGTGGTCGAGGAGGCCCTCGGCACCGTCCGGGCGCGCGTGCATGAAGGCGTGACGATCGCGCAGCCGCTGCTCGACAATCCGATCTTCCCGCCGATGGTCAGCCAGATGGTGAAGATCGGCGAGGAGACGGGCGAGCTCGAGAAGATGCTCGGGAAGATTGCTGACTTCTACGAGGACGAGGTCGACTCGTCGATTCAGACGCTGACCTCGATCATCGAGCCGATCATGATGATCGCCGTCGGCATGATGGTCGGCGTGATCATCATCTCGATGTACCTCCCGATGTTCAAGATGCTCACGCTGATCAAGTAGCTGCTGCTGCTGCTGCTGCTGCGCGCACTGCGAGAGCCACGACGTATGTGCCGACCATGACCGCGGCCACGGACGCGCCGGCGGCGATGCTCGCGTAATAGGAGAGGTAGAGGCCGCCGACCGACGCGCCGATCGCTATTGCGGCCGCGAGCCCCATCAGCGTCACCATCCGGTGGACGAGCAGGCGCGCCGTCGCCGCCGGGCCGACGAGCAGCGCCAGGACGAGCAGGTTTCCGAGCGCGCGCACTCCGATCACGATCGCGACCGCGATCAGCCCGAGCAGCGCCAGGTCGACCAGCAGGGGACGCGCGCCGAAGGCGCGTGCGGTCGTGCGATCGAAGCCGACGAGGAGCAGCGGGCGGTGGAGGGCCACAAGCGCCACGCCGGCGACGGCCGTGAGCACGCCTGAAGCGATCACGTCTCCCCGCGTCACGCCGAGGAGATCGCCGAAGAGCAGCCCGTCGAGCCCGGGCGGCGTCGCAGGCGTCAGCGCGAGCAGGACACCAAGGCCGAAGAGCGTCGTGATCACGACTGCGACCGAGACATCTGCGCCCAGCGAGGGAACACGGCGGACGAGGGCGATCCCCACTGCCGCGACGGCGACGCCAACCGCGCCGCCGGCGAGCACCGGCAGTCCAACGAGCGCGGCGACCACGAGCCCGGGAAAGAGCGCGTGCGCGAGCGACTCGGCGCTGTAGGCGAGCTCGTAGAAGAGGATCCAGCAGCCGACGATCCCGCCGACAACGCCGAGGAACACGAGCTCGAGCAACGCGAGCTGCATGAACGTCTCGCTCCACGGGTGCACGAGCGCGTGCATCAGTGCTCGTGGTGATGCGGAGGCAGGATGGCCGCTTCCCGGCCGGGCAGCTTGACGACCGCGCCGCCGTACGTCTGCTCGAGCACATCGAGCGTCAACACATCGTCCGGATCCCCGAACGCGACCGCACGCCGGTTGAGACACAAGACGCGGTCCCAGCCGCTTGCCTGTTCGAGGTCGTGCGTCGCGATCAGGAGCCCCCGGCCTTCGCGCGCGAGCTCGTCGAGCAGCGTCGAGAGCAGCTCCGCGCTCGGGACGTCGACACCGCCGAACGGCTCGTCGAGCAGCAGCACAGGCGCGTCCTGCACGAGCGCGCGCGCCACCAGCACGCGCTGCCGCTGGCCGCCGGACAGCTCACCGAACTGTGCGCCGGCGAGATCCCGTAGCCCGACGCGCCCGAGCGCGGCCAGCGCGTGCGCACGCTCGCGCCGGCTCAGCGGCTGCCACCACGGGCGCGACGTGAGCGTTCCCATCAACGCGACGTCGAGCGCCGTCACGGGATAGTCCAGTCGTGAGCGCTCCGTCTGCGGCACGTAGCCGTAGCGCCGCGGCCCGGAGATCGTCCCGCCGTACGGCTCGAGCTCACCGAGCAGGACCCGGAACAGCGTCGACTTGCCGCCGCCGTTGGGCCCGAGCACGCCGACCCGCTCGCCACTGCGCAGGTCGAACGTGACATCGCGGATCACCGGCGGACCGCCGTAGCCCGCGCCGAGCCGCTCGACGCGGAGCAGCGTCACGATTCGCAGCCTCGTGCGCCGTCCGTGAAGCCGCGCATCATCGTGTCCGCGTTCGCGCGTTCCATCTCGAGATACGTCTGGTCCGGTCCGAGCGTGTCGCCGTACAGCGTGTAGCTCGCCGACGCTCCGGTGGCTCGCGCGACCGTTCGCGCGAGTCGCGGATTGATCGAGCTCTCGGGGAAGATCGCGCGCACGTGCTCGCGCCGCACGAGCCCGATCAGCTTCGCCGTCTCGCCCGCGGACGGCTGTGCCTCCGTCGTCGTGGACGGAATGACGGCGCCGACGACCTGCACGCGGTAGCGGTGCGCGAAGTACGCGAACGCGTCATGGTTGGTCACGAGCTTCCGCTGTTCCGCGGGAAGCGAAGAGAAGCAAGCTGCGATGCCGCGATCGAGGTCGCGCAACTGCTGCACGTAGGCGTCCGCGTTTCGCAGGAACCTCGCAGCCTTGCCGGGCTCGGCGCGCGAGAGCGCGTCGCGGATCGCGATGACCGCAGCCTCGGCGTTCCGCGGATCGTGCCACCAGTGCGGATCGTCGGCGAGCTTGACGGGGGCGAACCCGCCGAGATCGACGACTTGCGGATGCCCTCCGGCCGACGAGATCACGTCGGACATCCAGTGATCGAGCCCGTCGCCGTTCTCGAGCACGACCTTCGCTCCGCTCGTTGCCTCGACGTCCGCCGAGCGCGGCTCGTACTCGTGCGGATCGGTGTTCGGCTGCAGGAGCTGGTGCACCGAGACGGCATTGCCGCCGACGACCCGCGCCCAGTCGCCGATCTGCGTGGTCGTCGCGACGACCGTGGCGTTGCCGCCGGTGGAGCCGCACCCGGCGAGCAGGAGCGCTGCCGCAGCAAAGACCGGCGCCGCTCGCGGGAGCGCGGCGAGCGCGAAGACACCGCCGGCGAGAACGGCGATCGCAGCGCCCGGCGGGACGTTCGCCTCGACCGCTAGCCAGAGCCCCACCGTTCCCTCGAGGGCGGCAAGTGCGATCGACGCCAGCTGCCACGAACGGAGCGTGCGCACCCACAACCGTGCCGTCGCCGCAGGCAGAACGAGCAGCGCCGACACGAGCAGCGCTCCGAGCGTTGCGAGTGACGCGACGACGGTGAACGACACGAGCACGAGCAACAACACCTCGGGCCACGCCGACCGCGCGCCGAGGGCCCTTGCCGTTGCCGGATCGAAGCCCGCCGCGAGCCAGCGGCGGCCGAGCGCCGCCGTCGCGACGATCGCGACCGCGCTGGCGATCGCCGCGACGACGAGATCGCGATCGCCGATCAAGAGCAGGCTTCCGAAGAGGAGCGTCTCCACGTTCGAACCCGAGTGGAAGACGTCGCTGGCAAGTATCACCCCGAGCGCGAGGGCGCCCACGAGCACCAGCGCGGTGAAGCTCTGGTACTCGTCGCGGCGCCGCCGTCCCAGGGCGGCGACCGCGAGCGCGAACACCGCCGCTGCGCCGAAGGCGCCGAGTAGCGGCGCGAAGCCGAGACCGTCCGCGACGACGAGGCCCGGGAAAGCGGCGGTGCCGATCGCATGCGCGTAGAACGCGAGCCCGCGCAGCACGATCCACGTCCCGATCAGGCCGGCGGCCCCGGAGAGGAGCAGCACCTCCCAGAGGCCGCGCTGGACGAATTCGTAGTGGAAAGGGCCGAGCACGAGAGCCACACGATAACGAGAATCGTTATCATCAGCTCGTGACGTGGGAGGAACGGACGCACGACGCGCTGCGGGACGCCGGGTATCGCGTCGGCGCGGCGCGGCGCGCAGTCGTCTCGGTGCTCGCGCGCCGTGACTGCTGCCTGACGGTGCCGGAGATCGTCGAGGCCGTGCGAGTCCAGGGCCGCGACATCGGCATTGCCAGCGCCTATCGCGTCGTCGACCTGCTGAGCGAGAAGCAGCTCGTGCAGAAGGTCGATCTCGGCGACGGGCGCGCGCACTACGAGCGCGTCGAGCCCGCGGACGACCATCATCACCACCTCGTCTGCAACGAATGCGGGCGCGTGGAGCCGTTCGCGGACGAGAGCCTCGAGGCGGCGCTACGGCGCGTCGAGCAAGAGGCGGGCTTCGCCGTCGCCAGTCACGACGTCCTCCTGCGCGGCGCCTGCGACGACTGCCGGACCGCAGCCTAGGCGTCGGCTCGAACGACGCTCTCGTGCCACGGCGACTCGGGCCAGTGCGGCCGATGCGCCTGCACCGTCGCGATTGCCTCATCGGCCGAGCGGCCGAGCTTTCGCAGCGCGCACGCGAGGACGGTGCCGGTGCGTCCCGTGCCGCCGACGCAATGCACGACGACGCCCTCACCCGCGCCCACGTGGACTGCCGCGATCTCGGCCGCTTCCCAGATCCTGCTCTGCTCGGCCACCGCGTCGCTCGGGGCGGCGCCGCCGTAGAGATCCTCGAGCCTGACGTCGTGCGCGATCAGCGGCGCGGGATCGTAGTCGGCTGGATGCAGGCGGACGACGTGCGCGAAGCCGCGACGGTGCAGCGCACGCCAGTCCGTTTCCGGCGGCGGAAACGCCATGCCGGCGAGGAGCGCGGGTTCATCAGCGACGACGAACAACGACGGGATCATCGCGGCGGGAAGAGATAGAAGCGGTGGGGGCGGATGTAGCCGCCGACCTCGACGACGATCTCTGCGCCGTCCGACAGCGGAATCGCACCCACGTCGCCTTTCCACAGCTC
>WNGE01018140.1_pt1 | contig 10739 bp, 10 predicted proteins | sample 5400651 | NCBI WGS metagenome assembly WNGE01 (sample SAMN13153370, study PRJNA577476) | soil metagenome | isolation source: 60 cm soil or saprolite under grassland replicate 2 | place: USA:California | collected 2016-06-15
ACAAACGGAACCGTGCGCACCGGTACTACTCGACGGTTAAGCGCTGTCGAGGATGTGGGCAGAAGCCGCAGTGCACGCGCGGCAAGTTCCGTACGATCGCGATCCATACTTGCGAAGCGGCGAGACAGAAGGCCGATGAAGTAGCCAAGACCCCGGAGTTCGCCGTGGCACTACGCAAGCGACGGAAAGTGGAGGCTCTGTTCTCAGAACTAAAGAACCTGATTGGATTGCGGCGCTTGCGCCTACGCCGAATCAAGTTCGTGCGTGAGCAGTTCTACTTAGCCGCTGTGGCACAGAACCTGAAACGACTGGTGCGGTTCCTCAACCTGAGAGCGCAACCAGCGATGGCAACCGCGTAAGAAACAGACTACCGCAAGAAAAACAGGAACCGGAAGAAACTCCCCTGAGGGAAAACGCGTCTTCGAACCGAGTTTTTCAACACCAACTCGCGATTACACTCATTGCCGCTTTATCCGCCCCTAATCACTCCCTAGATACCTCTTCACACTGCCCCACCAGATCACGCCACAACCGCGCTACGCTGATGCTAGCGCATGGGCCTGAACCATCTAGATTTCGCGATCGTTGCCGTCTATCTCGTCGGCATCACTCTGTTCGGACTCCGGTTCCGCAAGCGCCAGCGCACGCTCCGCGATTATTTTCTTGCCGGGCGCGACATTCCCTGGTGGGCCATCGCGCTCTCCATCGTCGCGGCCGAAACCAGCACGCTAACCATCATCAGCATCCCTGGTCTCGCTTATGACACGAATTTCACGTTTCTTCAGGTCGTCTTGGGATACATCGTCGGCCGCGTGATCATCAGCTTTGTGCTGCTGCCGCACTACTTCAAGGGCGATCTATACACCGCGTACGAACTGATCGAAAAACGTTTCGGTCCCCGGCTGCGGACACTGACTTCCGGGTTGTTCTTGTTGACCAGGGCTGCTGCGGAGGGAGTTCGAGTCTATGCAGTTTCGATTGTGGTTTCTATTGCGCTGGGCACGGGAGAGGTGCCTTCCATCGCAATCATCACCCTGCTCACCTTGATTTATACCTTTGAAGGCGGTTTGGCGGCGGTGATATGGACCGACGTCGTGCAAACCGCAATCTACATCGGCGGCACGCTCTTGGGCGTCGCCGCCATAATCCATTCAGTCCCTGGCGGATGGTCGCACATCCATCAAGTCGGCACGGCCGCGGGCAAATTTCGCATGTTCGATTTCACCCTCAGCTTCTGGAAACCTTATACCTTCTGGGCAGGACTCATGTTCGGCGCCGTCTTCGTTACCGCAAGTCATGGTACTGATCAACTGATCGTGCAACGATTGCTAGCTGCTCGCAACTTGCGGCAATCCAAGGCTGCATTGCTTTCAAGTGGCGCGGCAATTTTGATTCAGTTTGCATTGTTCCTGCTTCTCGGCACCATGCTCTTCGTCTACTACATGGTTCCGTCAAGCCAATTCGGTAAGGCCGACCGCATTTATCCCACATTCATCGTGACGCACATGCCCCACGGAATTTCTGGTTTGCTGATTGCGGCAATCCTCGCGGCAGCTATGTCGAATTTGAGCGCAGCGTTGAATTCGCTATCGTCGAGCACGGTTATGGACTTGTACCTGCGTCTACGAGGTCCGGCAGGAAAAAATTTTAGCCTCCGAGATCAGGGAGGTCTCGCCGAGGGCGCAGAGGACAGCCGGAGTGACCATCAGCGGCAAATGAAGATTTCGCGGCTCTCTACTGTGCTGTGGGCGGTGGTGTTATTCGGGCTAGCTGTTCTCTGCTTGCATCGTGTCACCCGCGTGATCGAAGTCGGGCTGCAGATTGCTTCCATTTCTTATGGCGCTTTGCTTGGCGTCTTCCTGCTCGGCGTTCTCACCCAGCGCGCAAATCAAACTGGCGCAATCGTCGGCATGCTCTGTGGGTTCACAACAGAAGTATATCTATGGCAGTTCACGCAGGTGCCTTTCACCTGGTATGTCGCAATCGGAACCGCGGTAACGTTCGGCGTGGGGTACATCGCGGGATTATTTTCTTCCTCTACCAAAATCAATAGCCTGTAACCGCAGAGATCGCAGAGAAAATCAACGCAGAGGACGCCGAGAAGACCAGGTCTCTAATGGTTTTCTCGGCGACCTCCGTGCCCGCCTCTGCGAACTCTGCGGTCAAAGGCTTTTACGCGGTTACAATCGTTGCGATGCCGGTGATAAGCAAATCTGCTGCTCTCGAACATGCAAGCGCGAAGGGCCTCGTCCGCGAACTAGGGCTTGCCCATGCCGCCTCCATCGTAATCGGCGTCGTTATTGGCAGCGGTATTTTTCTCGTTCCCGCGGAGATGATGCGCGCGGCTGGATCTGCCAAGCTGGTCTATCTGGCATGGATCGTCGGCGGGATTTTTTCTTTTTGCGGGGCGGTGACCTACGCCGAACTCGGCGCCATGAAGCCGCAGGCCGGCGGCGAATATGTGTATATCCGCGACGCTTATGGCCCACTCGCCGGGTTTCTATGCGGCTGGACCTGGACGATCGTGATCAAGCCTGCGTCGTTGGCTGCTGTTTCAACCGGGATCGTACAAGTGCTGGGTAGTTTTTCGCCGCTTGCCACTCTGACCATTGATGGCACTCATTTGACGCTGTCCGGCCAACTCGTCGCAATCGGAGTGGTGTTTTTCGTCTCGGCAATAAATTACATCGGAGTTCGCAGAGCAGGAAATTTCCAGCTCGCACTCACCATCCTGAAAATCAACCTGGTCGTCGTCATCTCTGTAATGGCGTTTACTTCCCACGGCACTTGGGGCCATTTTGCAGGCCGCTACGCGGCAGCCACAGGCGGCATTGTGGGTTTCATTCTCGCTGTGAAAGCCGCTTTGTGGGCGTACGACGGATGGAGCGATCTCAACATGGTTGCGGAGGAAGTGAGCGCGCCCGAGCGCAATATCCCGCTGGCGCTAGTTGGCGGGCTGGTTGTTATTGCAGCCCTTTACATGCTGGTGAATGCCGCCGTGCAGTTTACTCTTCCGGTAACCGCGCTCGCGACATCTTCGTCGCCAATGTCAGACGCCATGAAGGTTGCGATGGGAAATGGCGGAGCGGCCGTTATCGCTGCAGTGATCATCGTTTCGCTGATCACATCGCTGAACGGAATCGCCATGAGCGGTGCCCGAATGGCATTTGCGATGTCTCGGGACGGAAATTTCTTTTCACCTCTCGCCAAAGTTCACCCGCAGTTTCACACCCCGCACGTCGCCATCGCGGTCCAAGCTTTGCTCTCTGTAAGTTTCTTGCTAATAGGAGGTAATTTTCAGCAGCTTTTCACGCTATCTCTGTTTGCCGAATGGCTTTCGTACGTGGCCGCCAGCATCTCACTATTCGTATTCCGGTTTCGAACACCCGAGATCGCGCCGGTGCAATTCTGGAGATATCCACTGGCACCTTCCCTTTTTATTGTGGCGTCGGCCCCCCTCCTCTACTACACTTTCACCAGGAACCTGAAAAACTCAGCCCTGGGAAGCCTGGTGATCCTGGCAGGCGTACCAGTGTATCTCGCATTCGTCCTTCGCCGTAAGGTATGAGCAGTCAGATTCTCATTCTGGGAAGGTTCATCCCTCGGTTCTCAGCCGATTACCGAAGTACACGAGCGGCGGGGACGTTTACCCATGTACCATTTTCTCTTACTCTGAGCATGCATCTGGTCTGTCTCCTCCCGGGCCCGGGTGTCCTTTTGGAGCTGGAAAATGCCTTCGCGTGATACTCTCACCCTCGGCCTGTTGCCGGAGCGGAAACGGAATTGGCGCACGTTTGTCGTCAGCTACACCGGCTGCACGATCATTGTGCTGATGCTCCTGTGCATCCATCTGGTCTGGCCCGACCGCATGAGTACGTGGGCGAAGTACACGGTCACAGAAATCATTCCCCGGCCCGATCTCGTCCCAGAAAAACCGATCATCAAGCCCAAACCAAAAGTTACCAAGCTGCTGCCGGAAGTGAAGTTTGAAGCGCCGAAGCTGATCGTGCTCAGGGAAATGCCGAAGCCGAAGGTGGAAGAGGCTAGAGTCGAGCCTCCCAGGATTCAGCAGGTCAACTTCGAGGCGCCTAAGTTGCAACCGGTTTCGGGAGCAATGCCAGCGAATGTGATCCACACTGGGGCATTCGGAAGCTCTGCTACGCCGACGGTAAATGCGCCGATTCAGAAAGTGCAGACCGGAGGTTTTGGCGATCCTAACGGCCTTCCAGGCGAAGGCAAACAAGGGGCTAAGTTGGTTGCCGCCAAGCTGGGATCGTTCGATCTTCCTGAAGGCGCTGGAACCGGCAACGGCACTGGCGGCGCCAAAGGAATCAAAGGCACAATTGCGAGTGCGGGGTTCGGGAACGGCATCGCTCAGCCCGGTCAAGGCGATGGGCGACGGAGTGGCCAGGGAGTACAAGCTGCCGGGTTCCAAACGCAACAAGTTGCTGCGAACACCCGGCGTGTCCAGGACGATACCGCTGCGCTGACCAGTCAGGTTGAAATTATTTTCAAGCCGAAGCCCACCTATACCGAAGAAGCACGTAAGTTGAACCTCGAAGGGGAGGTGCTTCTGGAAGTTACATTCGGTGCGAATGGCGAATTGCATGTGAGTCGTGTAATGCGCGGACTTGGTCATGGCCTTGATGAGGCAGCCATTGCCGCCACAAACAAAATTAAGTACAAGCCGGCACAGCGGAATGGCGCCCCGGTGGATTTCACGGGAACTGTGAAAGTTACGTTCCAGCTGGCTTCGTAGTTTGTTCGCGTAACTCAAGGCTTCCCGGAAAGAAGGGCAGAGATTATGCAACGTTGGGGATGGATTCTAACTTTCTTACTACTCGGCGTAAGCGCCGGCGCGCAGCAAGCCGCTACGCCGGCCGGGGCATCAGCCCAACCGGCAGCGGTGCAGCCGGTGTCTGCAACTCCTGGAATTGCTGTTGCGCCGCAGCGCACGCCGCGTACTCCTGTCAGCATTGATCAGGTGGTGGACCAGATTATTGAGCGCGAACACGCGCTGATAACGTTTCTGAAAAATCGTACGCCGCTGGTCGAAACTTACTTGCAGAACCTGACGCCCGACGGGAAACTCGGCGCCGTCCCGAAAGAAGACCACTATTTTCTTGGTCGCCTCGATATGGCAGACATTATTGACCGCCGCGATTATCTGACCAAGCAGATGAGCTTCCAGCAAAACCTGATGGGTGGCGTCACAAAACTGTTCCGTATTCAATATCAGCCCATGGGCTTCTCCTGGATGGTGTTTGCAGACCGCCAGAACTTCGATCGCAGCCATTATGACTTTCACTACGTGCATCGTGAGTTTCTGGGCGAAGTTCGCTGCCTGGTATTCGAGGTGACCCCAAAGAAGGGCGCCGGCACGGGATTGTTCCAGGGGCAAATCTGGGTGGAAGACCAGGACTACAACATCGTCCGTTTGAATGGGACTTACGTTCCTCGTCCGAAGAACGCTTTCTACTTCCACATGGACAGCTGGCGGCTCAACTTGGTCCCGGGCTACTGGATTCCTTCCTATATCTACAGCGAGGAAGGCGATTTCAGCTACGGATCGAAAGACAAAGCCGCATTCAAGGCGCAGTCCCGCATTTGGGGCTATGACGTCATGAAAGACAGCCGCGACGACGAACTCACCGACCTGAAGGTGGAGGCGGTAAAAGATGAAAGCGCGGTAGCGCAGGATTTGTCTCCGCTTGAAGCTCAGCGAGCATGGCAGCAACAAGCGGAGGACAACGTTGTTGAACGATTGCAGCGAGCCGCTCTGCTGGCGCCGTCAGGTGACGTGGACAAAGTTCTGCAGACGGTAGTCAACAATATTCAGATCACCAATAATGTTGATTTGCCGCGTCCAGTGCGGGCGCGCGTGATGGTGACTTATCCGCTTGAAACATTCAGCGTGGGCAATACGATCGTGATCAGCCGCGGGTTGCTCGATACTCTACCTGATGAAGCCAGTCTGGCGGCGGTACTCTGTCACGAGTTGGCGCACATTGTGCTCGGCCACAATCTCGGCAGCAAGTTTGCTTTCAATGACCGCATGTTGTTCTCCGATGAGTCCACCTACCAGAATTTCGGTTTCCGCCACAATCCAGACGAAGAAACTGCGGCTGATGCAAAGGCTGTCGAGCTGCTGAAGAATTCGCCTTATGCGCAGAAGCTGGGCTCTGCCGGCCTGTATCTGAAACAGCTTCAGGCTCGCGGGCCAATGCTCTCCGCTCTGCTTACCGCGCACCTGGGCAACAATCTCAGCGACGGCAAAGGGCAGATCACGCGGCTTTCCGCGTTGATGGGTTCCGGGCCGACTCTGGACGAGAGCAAGCTGGATCAAATCGCCGCGTTACCGTTGGGGGGACGAATCAAGCTTGACCCATGGGGAGACCACGTCGAAATGATCAAAGCCGCGGCAGTTTCGTACACGTCTGTCCGCGACAAAATGCCGTTTGAGGTGACCCCGTTCTTCCCGCGCCTGACAAGGTTGGGCACTAACAACACTGCTGAAGCCATTCCAGCGGACAATGGTGTAGCAAAGGATAGCGCTACAAAGTAGTTCAGAGTTCCAAGAAAGAAGGCCGGATCAATCGATCCGGCCTTTTCATTTGCGAAAACCCACCAAGGATCCGAACTCCAATTCTCTAAGCGTCTGCATTTTCACCCGCAATCAGCAACTAGAGCATCTTCGCGTACCCTCGCGCATCCCTGAGGACAGGAATGTCAGGATCTGCGTCCTTCCATATCCGGAAGAAATGGGCCATCTATGGTGAATTCCAACGTTATTGCTCTTTCGCTTCGGTCGCTAGGTACGTCCACCACCACCTCCTGATGTGTCGCGGTGGAACTGCGCGAAGCGTTAAAAAAAATGTTGGAGGATTTTCCCTTGCTGTTCGCGCGTAGTCTTACCCTTCTGCCATTTCTTTTCGTATCCATCATTGCTGGTGCGCAAAATATAAGTATCGTTTCACCGACTGCTAGCACAGTGGGCTCCCCGGTCCGCGTGGTGGCAAATTTTTCATCCACCGCGCCAATCGATTCGATCAGTGTCCTGCTAGATAGTGTGGAAGTAGCCCACCCTGAGGCGGTCACTCCTCTTGACATTGACGTTCCAATGTCCGCAGGCAGCCACCTCCTAACCATCAACGCGGTACAGTCGGATGGGCTTCAGCTTACCGCCTCGCGTTCGGTGGATGTTTCCGCACCAGTGACGGCCATGAGCGCTACTACAACCTCAAGCACCTCAGCATCTGGGCCCAGCGATGATACCGCTGGCGTGCCGATGACTACTTCAGGCGGAACTTCCACGGTGAGTCATATCGAAGAAAAGTCGGGTTGGTATATGTACCCGGACCAAGGCAACCCTGATTGTAGTTCGAAGCCGAACCTGATGTCCTCGCCGTCGCTTGATGGAACATCAGGCAGGTTCTCTCTCGCTCCGAACGGTCAGTTCAACAATTGTTTATGGCCGATCAGGCTGGGAAAGAGCACCACGGCTACGCACTTTACGCTGAATACCTATTATCAGCTAAGCAATCCTTCGGCTTCTCAAGGAATTGAATTCTCGTCCAACAAGCACGTAGATACGAAGTGGTACAAATTCTCCGTGCAGTGCTCCTACTACAAAGGCGTGTTCAGCGTGTGGGACACAGCTGGCGGGAAATGGTCAGCGACAAATATCCCTTGCAAGCGGCCAGGTCGCTACACTTGGGAACACCTGGTGGTTCAGACAGAGATCAGCAACGGAAAAGCTGTGTTTAAGTCGCTCACCCATAACGGCGTGACATACGCGATCAACAAGTCGTTCTACCCAAAGAAATCGTCAAGCGCCTACAGTTTTGGCGTTCATTTCCAGATGAATGGAAATCGAGGGGGCGATTCCTATTACGCGTGGGTGGATAATCTCAAGTTCACGCTGTGGTGAAGATGCGGACGAAATCCGGCATTCGACTCGGTGCGAGCCGCGCGGAAGATGCCCGACTACGTAAGCGTTGGTTCTGTGACTGGAACAATGGCGTTTTCAGCGTTGGAACACAGCCGGCGGGCATTGGTCAGCGACAGATATTCCTTGTAAACGGCCAGCGCGCGACAAGCTGGGATCACCTGACGGTCTAAACAACGGGATAGCCGTGTTTCGCGCTTACCCTCAACGGCTAGCTAAAAACGGCTTCACTTCGGAAGCCAGATCCAGCTAAGTGGATCAAATTGGATCATTAAGAAAAACAGCGATTTCGCAATTTGTCGAACCATGAGTGGGTTGGACTGGTGCCGGGAGGAGGCGTTGAACCCCCAAGGTGCTGAGCACCGGCGGATTTTGAGGCCGATGGATCAGAGTCAGAAGACGAGCTAAATGAATGATTTACAAAGGTTTACTAGGAAGTATCGGTTTGTTTTTGTGCGGCAGAATGCGGTCTGATCACGGTCCGCACATCACGTTTCCATCACGGACTGTTCGTTCTAGGCGCGAAGCCGATGGCTGTCATCGCTACAGTCTGATCGTCGTTCGGTGGATTCGTGGAGGGCTTCTTCTGGGCAAAAATGAGCGGAGCGTCACAGAGAGTGACAAACAACAGTTACGTCATTAACACCTGTTTCACAGCGACAGTCTTTCCGAATCTCCGCCGAGTTCGCGATGATTGATGTAATCAGTAAAACGATCCGGATTCCCTTCCGACGTTAGCTCTTCATTTGCGCTTGTGGGCTCGCCACTCAGAGCGCAGAGACTTCTTCAGTTCCTCCATAACCTCGTAAACGATGGGGCAGGTGAACGTCCGCTCAATGGTACCCCAGGTACGCGAGATGAAATCCGGCTTGTACAGATGGGGATAATCGCTGCAATCCCCAGGGCGGTCTTCGTAGATGCTGCACAGATTACCCTTCAAAAACGGGCAGGGGGTTGTGCGAGTTTCCCAGGGGTTTGATTCGCCGTGCTCCGTTTTTTGTATATATGTGTTAATGAATTGCTTGCGATCCATACCGAGGCGACGCGCCACTCGACTAACGTCTTCCTCGCTGAACGTCGGCTGCGCTTCGCGACAACAATTGGCGCAGGTGGTGCAGTCAATTCCAGCCCATACACGTTCGGTAATCTCGGCGACGCGGCGGTCAATATCGTCCGAGTCCAGATCCGATCCCTTGAGAAACTGGCGGAACCTCCAGTTCTCCTTTTCCTTTCCGCGGCCAGCTCGCGGATTTGAACGAGATCGATTTGTTTCACGTCACCCTCTTTTTCACCATACACTTCCGATAACGCTCACAATGCCAGCGGTCAAAACGTGAGGACGCCTGGTAGCGACAGTTGACAATGTCCCCTGGGCGCCTCACGTCTTAGGGGCCCAGTTGCGTGTCCGAGCAAATTCCATCGCTGACGTCAGTACGCCGGCTATGCGATATTGGTTGCCGATCTCCAGCAGTTGTTGACTTAAGACCTGAGGCGTCCAGTCTTCTTCGTTATGAGCATACCGTAAGAGATAGTTTGCTAGCGTGTGATGAATCTCATTCACACCGTGTAGCAAGTGGAGAACAGACTGCTCTTTTCCTTTCGCTCGGTCGCGCAAGAACAGTTCTCGCGTAGAGACGTTTACATCGGAGTAAACCAGCGCCAACGCCCTGATTCTCTCTGGCAAAGAGAGTGAGGCCAGCCAATCAGCAAACGCTTGGAAGTCCATCAGATTCCTTTCTAGGTACTGACTTAACGCCGCAACACTGCAATCTTAAAGCTGGATGTCGAAACATCCCGATAGCGCTCAATGACCAGCGATCAAAACGTGTAAACGCCTGTTCTCGACATTTTGTGAGGTGTACACTGCAGCACAAAGGAGAATGTCCCGCTTGGAACAGGGTGCCAAGGTGTGGAGAGCAGCTGTAACGGGCGTAAGGATTGCACTGCTTACGATCACCGATGCAATTCTAAATTTCGGGATACTGACCGTCAGCTACCCGATCTGGCGGGAGTTTGCCTATCAGCGATATTCGGAAACTTACTAGTGGCACATCTATCTTTGGGCAGCTGTCTTGAGCACCGCACTCATGTTTGTGCTGGCTGCTATTGCTTATCGCTTTACGCAACACAGGTCGCGGAGAACCGCGATGTTGTCTCACATGGTCTTGGCACTTCTCGCTCTATCAGCAACGTCGATAGCTTTGGGAGGTCGTAGCCCTTTTGCAGTGCCGTTGCCGTATCCACTTGAAGACATCAGTGCCAAATTTTTCTCAGAACTTCAGGTACTCCGATTCATCCCTCTCTGCGCAACCACTATGGCGGTGAGTCTTTGACCCGTTCAATTATTTCCGCTTCAATGTCGCAGTTTCGGTACTGGTGTTCTTCAACCCGTGCCACGGTATCAGTCATTGTTTCGGCACTAACAAATGAATCACCAGAACTGAGCTTTACCACCCGCACGGTTATATTTCGATTGACATCGCCGGGACCACAAGAGCTTGTCGGAACGGATTGCCGAGAACCTGGGCACCCGGATTGTTCCTATGCTTGAGCGAATACACATGCGATCAGAACGAGTGCAATGATCGGAGTCGTCATTGACGAGATTATAAGCATTAGACGCCGATCATTGACGTAGTTGGCGTTAAATCTCGATAGAACGCAATATAAAAAGGCGCCCACTTTTGCGGTAAGTTGTGAGTCGTCAGAACACACTTACCAAAAAGGAGCGCCTCTATGAATCAAGAGAAGTATATCGGCATGGACGTTCATGCCGCCACTATTTCCGTTG
>WNGE01008750.1_pt1 | contig 10735 bp, 11 predicted proteins | sample 5400651 | NCBI WGS metagenome assembly WNGE01 (sample SAMN13153370, study PRJNA577476) | soil metagenome | isolation source: 60 cm soil or saprolite under grassland replicate 2 | place: USA:California | collected 2016-06-15
CAGCAGCCGCCCGTCGCTCAAACGATACTGGGGCGGGTCGGCGCGAACCACGGTCGCCCGGATGGTGTCGCCCTTGGCGCGCACGAACGACAGCGTCTGCCCGACGGCGCTCGCCAGTGCGTGTCCTTTGCTGCTGGGGTAGCGCACCGTGGCGGACGCCACCGCGACCGCCGTATCGGACGAGAACAGCGTCGCCGGATCGAGCCCCTCGAGCCGGAGTGTGACGAGATTGCGCCCGCGCTGGAGCGCCTGCGGCAGGCTCTGCCGCACCACGACCCGCCCATCCCGATAGATGGAGAGGGACGTCTGCCCCGCGAGCGGAGCCACACCGGCGCCGAGCAGCGCGATCGCCGCTCCCGATACGCGACACCCGATACCCGACACCCGCCTTTTCATTTCAGCCACTCCAGGGCGACCCTCTTGGCAATCAGAAACGTCAGGACGTACCACAGCAGCACGCTCGCCGCTCCCACGAGCCGGGCGGTCCGCTCCGCCGGCAGGTTCCAGGCGACGTAGGCCGCGAGCGGCAGCGTCGTGCCGATCGCCGCGAGCCGCCCGATCCGCCCTGCCTTCCGCTGCACCAGTCGCGTGCAGCTCGGGCACAGCCCCCCGATCGCGATCCCGGCGACGAACTCGCCGCATCTGGCGCACGGATGGCTAGGCCCGACGGGCCACGGCGTGGGCGAAATCGGCCGTACTAGCATTGCCCCCCAGGTCCCGCGTCCGCACGTTGTCCTGCACGATGGTCGTCTCGATGGCGCGGCGCAGGCGGGTCCCCGCCTCGAGCTCGCCCACGTGATCCAGCATCATCGCCGCCGCCAGCATCTGCGCCGACGGGTTTGCGATCCCCTGTCCCGCGATGTCGGGCGCCGACCCGTGCACCGCCTCGAAGATCGCCGCGTGGGTCCCGATGTTCGCTCCCGGCGCGAGCCCCAGCCCTCCCACCAGCCCCGCGGCTTCGTCCGACAGGATGTCGCCGAACAGGTTCGTCGTGACGATGACGTCGAACTGCTCCGGCTTGATCACGAGCTGCATCGCGGTGTTGTCCACGATCTTGTCCTCCGAGGCCACGACGCCTTCGTACTGCTTCGCGATGCGCTGGGCCGATTCCAGAAACAGCCCCGACGTGGCCTTCAGGATGTTGGCCTTGTGCACGATCGTGACTTTCTTGCGACCGTGCGCCTTGGCGTACTCGAACGCGAACCGCGCGACGCGCTCGCTTCCTTCGCGCGTGACGATCGACATTGCCTGCGCGAGGGCCCGCCTGTCGCCCGCGATCTTGAACGTGTAGTCGAGCCCGACGTACAGCCCCTCGGTGTTCTCCCGGACGATGACCAGATCGACGTTCTGGAAGCGACCGCCCGGCACGATCGTCTTCGTCGGCCGCACGTTCGCGTAGAGGTCGAACTCCTGCCGCAGCGCGACGTTCACCGAGCGGTAGCCCCCCCCCACCGGCGTGGTGAGCGGCCCCTTCAGGCACAGCCGCGTGCGGCGGATGCTGTCGAGCGTCGCGTTGGGCAGCGGCGTGCCGGCCTTCTCGACCGCCGCCATGCCGCCGTACTGCTCGTCCCAGGCGAACGTCATCCCCAGAGCACCGAGCACCTCGATCGTCGCCTGCGTGATCTCGGGCCCGACGCCGTCGCCTGCGATCAGCGTGGCCTCGCGCGTCACGGCAGGCCCGGGGTGAGCGACTTCACCGCCCGGGTCAAGGCCGTCCAGGGGTCGTCGCCATCCCCGCGAGCGGTGGTCCGCCAGCCAACCCGCCCGATGCGGGCGTCGACCAACACGATCGACAGTTCGGCCACCGCCACCGGTAGGGGCGCGGCCTGCTGCGCCCCTACAGTCCCGGATCGCGCAGGCGGTTTTCGAAACACCAGCCCCGCCGGCACGAGAGCATAGCGGCCCCCGGTGAGCCCGACCAGCGTGCGCAGCTGATAGCGGAGCGGGTCGGGCACGTCCACCAGACCCTCGGCCCGCAGGAAGGCGGTGCCCATCTGGTCGGGATCGGCGGCGATCCCAGCGGCGCGCCGGGCCACGCGCCGCAGCTCCCCCGGGGCGACCCAGGTCACTTCGGGCACACGCGCCGCCAGCAGGCTGCCGATGATGCTGTCGCTCTTGTCGAGCGCGCCCCGCCGGTCGGCGAGCTGTGCATCCCAATGCAGGGTCTCCTCCGCCGCGACCAGGGTCAGCGGCAGCAGCGGCACCTTTTGCCCGGCGAGCCCGGCGGTGGGAAGGGGCGCCGTGGGCGCCGGCGTCGGCCTCTGGTCGGCTGTCTTCCCGCCGCACGCTGCCGCCAACAGGAGCGTACCGACGCACCACGCCGCGTCCGTTAGGGGACGACGTACGAAGTATTTGTGTCGTAACGGGTTAGTCACGGCGCGCAATCTAAGCCAGCGTCAGGCCGCCGTCCACCACGATCACCTGTCCCGTGATGTGCCGCGCCGCTTCACTACACAGGAACAGGATCACGCGCGAGACGTCTTCGGGCTCAGCCACGCGTCCCAACACCGATTCGTGCTCGGCCCGCTCCAGCACTTCGCGGGGCAGCTTGATGAGCAGCTCCGTTTTCACGAACCCGGGAGCGACCGCGTTGACGTTGATGTTGGACGAGCCGAGATCCACGGCCGCGGCCTTGGTGAGTCCGATCACCGCCGCCTTGCTCGCCGCGTAGTTGGCGATCCCGAACCCGGGGCGGAACGCCTGGTGGCTCGCGACGTTCACGATCTTGCCGAAGCGCTGCGCCCGCAGGTGCGGTGCGACGGCGTGGATGCAGTTGAACGCGCCGGTGACGTTCGTATCCATCACTTCCTGCCACGCCTCGGCGGTGAGGCGCCACAGCGCGCCGTCGTGCGTGACGCCGGCGTTGTTGACGAGGTAGTGTACCCCGCCCAGCCGCTCCCGCACCTCGGCCACGAACCGCTCGACGTCGTCCAGCCGGCGCACGTCACAGCGGGCCGAATGGCACCGGACGCCGAGGGCCTTGATCGCCGTCTCGGTGAGCAGGGCCTGCTCGGCGACATCCCGCCCGGGCAGGTCGAGATAATTGAAGGCGACGCCGCAGCCGCGCTGCGCGAACTCCAGAGCCACCGAGCGGCCCAGGCCGGTTGCGCCACCGGTGACCACAACGACGCGGCCCTGCAGGGTCTCGCCGGCGCGAACCGGTTCGGGCCGCTCCTGCACGACGGCCGCCCCGGCCGGCGCAGGGGCCTCCCGCGCGCTCACCGACCACGAGGAGGGGACCAAGATTTCCGAACCTATGTTCGAGGTTGAACATCGGCAAGGCGCGGCGCAACTTAGCGCCATGCTCGCGTCGAAGCGCCTCGGGTCCATCGCCCTGTGGGGCGGCCTCTCCACCCTCGGGGCCGCCGCGTTCGGCGTCCTGGCCCTCGCGCGCGGCGAGACGATCAACGCCGCCTGGCTGCTGGTGGCCGCCGTCTGCACCTACGTCGTCGCCTTCCGGTTCTACTCCAAATTCCTCGCCGACCGCGTCTTCGGCCTCGACCCCGGCCGCGCCACGCCCGCCGAGCGGTACAACAACGGCCGCGACTTCGTGCCCACCAACCGGTGGGTGCTGTTCGGACATCACTTCGCGGCCATCGCGGGCGCCGGTCCGCTGGTCGGGCCGGTGCTGGCCGCGCAGTTCGGATTCCTCCCCGGCACGCTGTGGTTGGTGATCGGCGTGGTGCTGGGCGGGGCGGTCCAGGACTTCACCATCCTGTTTTGCTCGCTGCGGCGCGACGGGAAATCGCTCGGCCAGATGGCGAAGGACGAGGTGAGCAAAGTCACCGGCGTCACAGCGATGGTGGCGGTGCTGGCGATCATGATCATCCTGCTCGCCGTGCTGGGGCTGATCGTGGTGAACGCCCTCCGCGCGTCCCCGTGGGGGCTGTTCACCATCGCGTGCACGGTGCCGATCGCCTTGCTCATGGGGTGGTGGATGAAGCGGTGGCGGCCGGGGAAGGTGGGCGAGGCTTCGGCGGTCGGCGCCGTGCTCCTGCTCGGAGCCCTGGTCGCCGGCGGCCGGGTGGCGAGCCATCCCGCGCTCGCGGCCGCGTTCACCCACACGGGGGTCTCCCTCACCTGGATGATGATCGCCTACGGGTTCATCGCGTCGGTGTTGCCGGTGTGGATGCTGCTGTGCCCGCGCGACTACCTCTCGACGTTCCTCAAGATCTCGACCGTGGTGGTGCTGGGCGTCGCGATCCTCGTGCTCCTCCCGCCGCTCCGCATGCCGGCGCTGACGCCCTTCGCCACCGCCGGCGAGGGGCCGGTGTTCGCGGGGAAGCTGTTCCCGTTCGCGTTCATCACGATCGCGTGCGGCGCCATCTCCGGGTTCCACTCGCTCGTCGCCTCGGGAACGACGCCCAAGATGATCGCCCGCGAGTCCGACGCCCGGCTGATCGGGTACGGCGGCATGCTGATGGAGTCGTTCGTGGGCGTGATGGCGATGATCGCGGCCTGCACCCTCGATCCGGGCGTGTATTTCGCGATGAACACGACGCCGGCGGCGCTGGCGCAGGCGCAGGCGGCCCTCTCCCAGGCGGGCTTCGTGGTGACGCCGGAGACGATGCAGGCGCTGGCGGCGCAGATGGGAGAACAGACGCTGATCGCGCGCACCGGCGGCGCGCCATCGCTCGCGGTCGGGATGGCGCACATCTTCGCGGGGCTGACGTCGGTGCTCGGGGGGAAGACGTTCACCGCCTTGTGGTATCACTTCGCGATCATGTTCGAGGCGCTGTTCATCCTGACCACCATCGACACCGGCACCCGCGTCGGCCGGTTCATGCTGCAGGAGACCGTGGGCCACGTCTGGCCCCGGTTCGGTGCGACCTCGTGGTATCCGAGCGTCATCGCGTCGAGCGCGCTGGTCGTGGCGGGGTGGGGGTACTTCCTCTACCAGGGCGTGGTGGATCCGCTCGGCGGGATCAACGCGCTGTGGCCGCTGTTCGGGATCTCGAACCAGCTGCTCGCCGCGGTGGCGTTGTGCGTCGCCACGACGATCCTGATCAAGATGGGCCGGCAGCGCTACACGTGGGTGACGCTGGGCCCGCTGGTGTGGCTGGTCGTGGTGACCATGACGGCGGGCGGGCAGCTGGTGTTTTCAGCCGACCCCAAGCTGGGCTTCTTTGCGCGGGCGGCGGCGCTCGCCACCTCGACCGATCCCGACGCCGGACGGCGCATCTTCAACTATCATCTCGACGCTGTGATCGTGCTCTTCTTCCTTGGCGTCGTGGCGCTCTTGATCGTCACCTCGGCGCGGGAGTGGTGGCTGGTGCTCTCGAGGCGGAAGCCCGCGGTGGTACACGAGGCGCCGTTCGTGCAGAGTGCGTATGCGGGCAGGTGACTCGCCTGCCCCGCTACGTGACCGGTAGGTGCTCGCCCGCCTGGTAGGTTGGCGCCCGACGGTGGGAAACACCGACCCAAAAGGAGGTTGTATGACTCGCGCCGACCCGCGCTTTGCCTTGCTGGCCCCGCTTGCCCTGCTGTTCGCGTGCGAAACCCAGTCCAATCAGCCGATCGCGGGCCTCCAAGCCCCGTCCTTCATGACCGCCGAGTGGTCCGAGTGGTCTGCGCCGGTGAACCTCGGGACCGTAGTCAACTCCAACGTGGCCGACATCGCACCAACGCTCTCGACGGACGGACGCAGCCTTTATTTGACATCGACTCGTCCGGGTGGGTTCGGCAGCAGCGACCTGTGGGTGTCGCAACGTGCGTGTGATGAATGCCCGTGGCAAGCGCCCGTGAACCTGGGGTCAGTGCTCAATACTGCGGGTATCGAGAACCGACCGAGCCTCTCAGTTGATGGTCATGTGCTTTTTTTCTTCAGCGATCGATCCGGCGGGCACGGGGGCACTGACATCTGGATGTCTCAGCGAGCCGATCCGAAGGACGATTTCGGCTGGGGAGCGCCGGTGAATCTCGGTCCCGACGTCAACACTGCGGACGCCGACCAAGCGCCATGGTACGTCCAGAACGACCTCTATTTCGCCCGGGGCGTCGGTACCGCTCCGTTGGACCTCTACGTCGCGTCCGTGACTCGGGACGGCGAGACCGGTGGGCCGGCGGTCCCTATCTTCGAGCTGAACGATCCAGCCGCCGTCGACGCCGGCCCAACCGTGCGCGCCGATGGCAGGGAGATCATATTCCATTCGACCCGCGAGCCATTAGGCCAGTTCGATCTTTACACGGCCGCGCGTCGGAGTAACCATGACCTCTGGTCGGCGCCGGTCAAGCTCGGGGCGTTGAACACCGCCGCTATCGAGCAGCAGCCGAGCTTGTCGCACGACGGCCGGACCCTCGTTTGGTCATCCAATCGGCCCGGCAGCATCTTGAACCCGGCGGGTCTGCCGAGCTTCGACATCTACATGTCCACGCGTACGCCGATCGGGAACTAGGGGAGAGTGACATGCTCACTGCACCCCGCGTAATCGCCGCGGTGGTGCACGAGCCGCAGTACGTGCAGAGCGTGTACGTAGTGGGGGACTGACGCGTGAAAAGGATGGCGCCCGCGGCCGATTGATTCCTGCGAATGCCGAGCGTACTGTTAGGATGTCACCGGACTCTCTTGGGGAACGACGATGCCGGTGACCGCGACGCTATCGCGCAAGTTTTACGAGAAGTTCGGCGACGACATTACCAACGAGCTGGTCAACTGGTTCAACCAGGTGGACGCCACGTACCGCGCTGAGCTACGCGAGATCAACGAGGTAAACTATGCCCGCTTCGAGGCGAAGCTCGATCAGAAGCTCGCCGAGCTGCGAACCGAGATCCGCACGGGAGCCGCCGAGCTCCGGACCGAGATGCACAGCGGGCTTGCAAGGCTGGAAGGCGGTCTCCTCGCCCGCATGGCCCTCGCCGAGACCCGCCAAACCCGGCTCACTCTGGCCACTTGGATCGCAACGCTCGGCGCTGTCGCCGCCTTGATCAGGCTATGAAGCGATTCCTGATGTCGCCCATGAGCCGCGCCTTCGTGCTCATCATGGTCGGGAATGTCGCCTTCGGCATATGGATTCGACCGGACGTGAAGCGCGCCGCGGCCGTGCGCACCGAGGATGCGCCTGCCTGGGCGGTGGTGTTGCTCATCGTGAGTCTAGCGATCCTCGCGTACTGCGTGGTCGAGGTGTACCTGATCCACGTCCTGCGCGAACGGCCTCCGCGCGATCTCTAGCCCACCGTCGCCAGACGATCTCCACCCGCGCGCCCAGCGGCCAGCCCGCTCCCCGCCACAGTGGAGCGGGCCAGGGGGCCGCCTTCAGGTCGGCAGCCAGTTCTTCAGCTCCAGCACGGCGTGTCTGGGCACATGATCGACGATGAACCGCACGACCGCCGCCGGGTCCTGCCACGCGTACACAGGTCGTCGGTTCAGCAACGTCGCCATCCAGATCACGGCCGAGCGAGTCGCGGTTTCCACGTAGATCGCGTTCCGGTCTTCGCACACGCGCACCACATCCGCCCAGCGCACCAGCACCGGACCCCGGATACCGGGCGCCCAGACGCCTTCTTCTGTCAGCTGCCCGGGAACCCTGTAGCGCCGCGCCGCGAACGCTCCCAGCGCGACCACGGCGATCAGCCCGCCGACGGTGACCGCCGCTGCGAGCCGGACCGGAACGCCGACCGCCATTAGAACCAAGCTCACCGCGAGGGCGCCAAGCCCCGGGTACTGCAGCCAGGGCGGCAACGGCCGACTGGTCAGCGGCAGGCGGTCCCCTCCCGGGTCGGGACTCAACGCCTCAAGGTCCCCCTCCCACCGTCGCCAAGCACTCGATCTCGACGCGCGCGCCCAACGCCAACCCACTCCCTGCCACTGTGGAGCGCGCCGGCGGATCCTTGGGGAAGTAGGTCGCGTACACCTCGTTCATCTTCGCATAGTCGGCGATGTTCGAGAGAAACACGGTGCACTTGAACACGCGCTCGAGCGCGCTGCCCGCCTGGCTCAGCAGGGCCTTGATGTTTTCGAGCGCCTGCCGGGTCTGGCCGGCAACGCCGGTGTCGGCGAGTTGGCGCGTGCCCGGCACCGTGCCGAGCTGGCCGGAGAGGTAGAGCACATTCCCCACGCGCACCGCGGGCGAGAACGGCAGCCCCACGGACGTTCCCGGCGGCGCGATCACCTGACGGTCCTGCGCCGCGACGCGCCCAACAGCGACCATCGACAACGCGGCGATGAGAACGACTCGCATGAGACCTCCTAGAGCTCGATCTGGGCTCCCACTTCAAAGACCTGATTAGGTGGAATCTTGAAGAACGCCGTCGCGCGCAACGCATTGCGGCTCATGAATGAGAACAGACTCGCCCGCCACTGGGCCATCCCCGGGCGCTCCGACGCGATCACCGTCTCCCGGCCCATGAAAAACGTGGTCCCCTCGATGGGGATGGCGAGCTGCTGGGTCTTGCACGCCGCCAGCACGTCGTCGATGTCGGGGTCCTCCATGAAGCCGTAGCGCGCCTTGACGGTGTGGAACCCTTTGCCGATCCGCTTTACCGTCACCCGCTCGGCCCCGGCCACGTGCGGAACGTCTTCCGTGACCACCGTCAGGAACACGATCTTCTCGTGCAGCACCTTGTTGTGGGCGAGGTTGTGCACCAACGCGGGCGGCGTACCGTCGGTGCTGCCGTACATGAACACGGCGGTCCCCGGCACGCGGATCGGGGGCTCCGCCGCGAGATCGGCGAGGAGCAGCTTGAGCGGGACCGTCTTCTCCATGATGCGTTTCGAAAGGATCTCCCGCCCGCGCTTCCACGTGGTCATCATCAGGTAGATCCCGACAGCCATCGCAAGCGGCACCCACCCCCCGTGACGGATCTTGAGCGCGTTGGCGGCGAGGAACATGAGGTCCACGACCAGGAACAGAGCCACGCTTCCCACGGCGCGCAGGATGCTCCACCCCCACACCTCGCGGCACATCACGTAGAACATCACCGTGGTCATCACCATCAGCGTGGACAGCGCGACGCCGTACGCCCCCGCGATGTTGGTCGAGTTCTCGAAGTACAGCACCAGCGCGCACGTCGTGAACGCCAGCGCCACATTCACCGCCGGGACGTAGATCTGCCCGATCTCGCGCGACGACGTGTGCTCGATCTTCAAGCGGGGGATGTACCCGAGCTGTACCGCCTGCCGCGTCAGCGAGAACGCCCCGGAAATGATCGCCTGCGACGCGATGATCGCCGCCGCCGTCGCCAGGGCGATCAACGGGTACAGGGCCCACGATGGAGCGAGGTGATAAAAGGGGTTCACGGCCGCCGCCGGGTCGCGCAAGAGCAGCGCGCCCTGGCCGAAATAGTTGAGCAGCAGCGCCGGGAACGCGCTGCTGAACCACGCCAGCTGAATCGCCCGGTGGCCGAAATGCCCGAGATCGGCGTACAGCGCCTCGCCACCCGTGACCACCAGGAACACGGCGCCCAAGACGAGAAAGCCCCGCCCGGTGTCCTCGGCGAAGAACCGCACGGCGTGCGTCGGGAGCGCGGCGGCCAGGACTGCCGGCTGCTTGATGATCGCGCTCAGGCCGAGCACGCCGATCGTGGCGAACCACACGAGCATCACGGGGCCGAACACACTGCCGATCTGTGCGGTGCCCCGGCTCTGGAGGAAGAACAGGCCGACCAGAATGACGAGGGCGAGCGGCAACACCCAGTGCGTCAACGCGGGGCTCGCCACCTCGAGACCTTCCACGGCGCTCATCACCGAGATCGCCGGCGTCAAGGCGCCGTCCGCGTAGATGAGCGCCGCCCCGAAGATCCCGAGCACGATCATGACCCGCCGCGGCGACAGACCCCGGGCCGACCGGCTCCCATTGACCAGCGCCATGAGCGCCACCACGCCGCCTTCACCCTTGTTATCGGCCCGGATGATGACGAGGTGATACTTGATCGTGACCACGAGGACCAGGGACCAGAACATGAGAGATAGGACACCCAGCACGTTTCCCGGCGTGACGGGGATTGCGTGCGGGCCGTGGAAGGCGATCTGGAGCGAGTACAGCGGGCTCGTGCCGATGTCGCCGTACACGATGCCGAGCGCCGTGAGGGCTAAGAACGCGAGGTAGCGCCCGCGCGGCTCCTGCGCAGTGGTGCTCATCGTGATCGGGGGGTTGTCACCGGGCTGGAACCCTATGCGCCCGAGCCACAAAAGGCCAGACCAGGGTCAAACCGAGCCCCAGCGCGGCACTTACACCGAAGGCCGCCGCGCCCCCCGCGCCCTGGAACAGCGCGCCCAGCGTCAACCCGCCAACCAGCGCCGCTACCCCGCTCGCCGCGTGGTACACGCCGAACCCGCTCCCCTGCCTGTTGCCCGCCAACGCGGCGACCATGGCCCGCTCCGGGCTTTCGGTGAGCCCGGCGACGACACCGAGCGAGAGAAACAACGCCCACGCCGCCGCCTGCCCGTGCGCGACCGCCATCCCGGCCGCGAACGCGGCGTAGCACGCCCATCCCAGCCACATCGTCCGCGAGGCGCCGAGGCGGTCGGAGAGGGCGCCGCCCGCGAAGCTCGACGACGATCTCACCACGTGCAGCGCCGCCCACAACAACGGGATCACCGCCACCGCGACGCCGAGCCGCTGGGCGTGCAGGATGATCAGCGTGTCGGGCATGCGCAGGAGATAGAAGAAGGAGATCGCAACAAGAGCCGGCGGTAAGGGGCGGTAAGGGGCGGGAGGGGGCGGTAGGTTCGCCGGTGCCACCTTTACCGCCTCTGACCGCCCCTGTCCGCCCCTTACCGCCCAGATTGCGAGCACCA
>WNGE01021015.1_pt1 | contig 10735 bp, 11 predicted proteins | sample 5400651 | NCBI WGS metagenome assembly WNGE01 (sample SAMN13153370, study PRJNA577476) | soil metagenome | isolation source: 60 cm soil or saprolite under grassland replicate 2 | place: USA:California | collected 2016-06-15
CTTGAGGATTTTGGCGACCGCGAGCGGCTCGAGCGTCTTGTCGGTCTTCACCAGGATGCCGCGGTCGGCTCCCATGGCCAGGCCGGTACGGATGGTCTCGGCCGCCTGCGGCGGGCCGATCGACACGCAAACGATCTCGGTCGCCTGGCCCTTCTCTTTGAGCCGGAGCGCCTCCTCGACGGCGATCTCGTCGAAGGGATTCATCGACATCTTGACGTTCGCCAGCTCGACGCCGCTGCCGTCGCTCTTGACGCGAATTTTGACGTTGTAGTCGACGACCCGCTTCACGGGCACCAGAATTTTCATGGAGTTCGCTCTCGCGACGACAGCCTCGGCGGGCGCCCGGCAACGACGGCGGCAACCTAATGGCCGCTGCCTTGCAGTGTCAACGGAGGTCGGTCAGCCTCGCCGCACGGGCGGCGGGGTTGGGACCGATCTGCACCACCGTATCCGGCACCGGCTGCAGGCATTGGAACAGCTTGACCGCCCGCGGTTTGAGTAGCGGGAACAGCACAGCCCCCGCCAGCAGACCGCCGAAATGGCACCAATAGGCGACCTCGCTCTTCGATGACGCGCCCAGATTCCACAACTGGCTGGTCACGAACAGGCCGACCACCCAAAAGGCGCTGATCCGCAGCGGGATGATGGTGAGCAACACCGTGATCTTGGCGCAGGGGCGCAGCATCACATAGCCCACCACGACGCCGGCGATCGCGCCCGAAGCGCCGATCAGCTCGATCGTGGAATGTGGATCATTGGCCACGAACACGAGCCCGCCGATGGCCCCGCAGAGAAGATAGAAGGCGAGATAGCGGGCGCGGCCGAGCGCCCGCTCGACGTCGTCGCCAAACACCCACAGGAAGACCATGTTGCCGACGAGATGTGCGATATCGGCATGGAAGAATTGGTAGGTGACGAGGGTCACGAAAGCCGGCACCCATCCCCGCGCGCCGACCTCGCCGATCAATGCCGCGGGCGTCAAACTGAAGGTATCGATCAGCCGATCGAACGCGAGCTGGCTCGCCCCGGTCTCGTAGAAGAAGACCGCGAGGTTGGCGGCGATCAGGCACCAGGTGACGACCGGCTTCACCGGCGGGACGAAGGGATTGTCGTCGTAGATCGGCACGACCACGCAAGGTCTCCCCGATCACCGATTCTGTCCCGGCTGCCACAGCACGTCGGATGCCCCCTTGTCGTTGGCGTGCCTCCCCGCGACGAAAAGAAAATCCGAGAGCCGGTTGACGTATTTGAGCGCCGCCGGCGTGACGCCCTCGCCCGGCTTGTCGTTGAGCTCGACCATCATCCGCTCGGCGCGGCGGCAGACGGTCCGGGCGAGGTGAAGGTACGCGGCGGCCGGACGTCCGCCTGGCAGGATGAAGGACCGCAGCGGCGCGAGATCGGCGTTGAGCTCATCGATTCGCTGCTCCAGCCACTCCACCTGCGCGTCGGTGACGGTCATGCGCGCGCCGCCCGGCCCCTTTTCCGACAGGCAGAGATCGGCCTCGACGTCGAACAGATCGTTTTGGATGTGCGCCAGCATGGCATCGAGCGCTCGGTCGCCACCGGCGTGGAGCCGCGCGATGCCGATCACCGCGTTGACCTCGTCCAGCGTGCCATAGGCGGAGACGCGCAGGTCGTACTTCTTTCGCCGCGCGCCGCTGCCGAGCGCGGTGCTGCCATCGTCGCCGGTGCGCGTGTAGATCCTGTTGAGAACGACCATACCTCGCCCTATTTGCCGATCGCCCAGATGGTCAGCATTATGACGATGATCGCGATGAATTGCAGCAGCACGCGAAGCCTCATCAGCTTCTGCGAGCGATGGGGCGAGCCGCCGCGCGCCATGTTGGACAGTCCGAGCAACAACACCACCGCGACGGCGCCGATCGCGATCGGAACGAGGGCATAAACCAAGAACTCGGTCATCGGCAATCTCTTATCACCTTCAAGATATGGGGGCACCATTCCCCGATTTTCAATTGCCGCCGACATCTGCTTCGTCGGGCGTTCAGATCGGCGGGATTTGAAATCACAATCACGGCGCGTACCATCGCATCGCCTGCCGGATGAACGCGAATGCTTTTTCCTCTCGCTCGTCGACGATCATGAGTGCGCGTGTTCTGGTGCTCGGCGCCGCCGGGCGGCTCGGTCACACGGCGGCGGAGGTGTTCCGCGACGCCGGCTGGACCGTGGCGAGCCTGGTGCGGCCGGGCAGCGCGGCCCGCGCGCCGGCCGACACCGAAATCGTCGAGGTCCACGCGCTCGACCATGCCGCGGTCGGCGAAGCGGCGCGCGGCGCCGATGTCGTTCTGCATGCGCTCAACCCATCCTATACGGACTGGTCACGGCTGGCTCTGCCGCTCGCTTATTCCGCCATCACCGCGGCGGAAACCGCCGGCGCTACGCTCTTGTTCCCGGGCAATCTCTACAATTACGGCTCGCCGCTGCCGCCGGTGATCGACGAGAATACCCCCGTGCGGCCGTCATCGCGGAAGGGACAGTTGCGAGTGGCGATTGAAGATCGCATGGCGGAAGCGGCCGAGCGCGGTGCCCGCATCGTCATCCTGCGCGCGGGAGATTTTTATGGCGGTGGACGAGGTTCGTGGTTCGACCTCGTGCTCGCCAAGGAGATCGGCCGCGGCCGCCTCACCTATCCCGGGCCGCTCGACCTGCTCCACGAATGGGCCTATCTGCCCGATCTCGCTTCCACCCTCCCCCGCCTTGCCGCCATTCGCGAGACGCTCCCATCGTTCGCGAGCTTCGGCTTTCCCGGCCACGCCGTCACCGGCCGGGAATTCACCAGCGCAATCGCCGCGGCGACGGGAAGCAAGCTTCAAGTCGACCGTATGACGTGGTGGCTCATCCACGCGTTGCAGCCGATCGTGCCGCTCTCTCGAGAGTTATCCGAAATCGCGTATCTCTGGAACGAACCGCACCGCATCGACGGCGGCAAGCTTGAGGCGGCGATCGGCGACATCCCGCGCACCCCGCTTGACGTTGCCGTCGCGCGCGCCCTAGAGGACCTCGGCGCAGTCGGGTGAAGCGCGCTCCACCGGCGCAGCGACCAGATCACGGGAGAGGAGACACCGTCCGATGATCGTCGATTTCCAGCACCACTTCACGCCGCGCGAACTGATGCCGAAGGATCTCGGCCGGCGCAAGGTCGTCTCCTACGACGAGCATGGCGCACCCGGCTTCATTCTGCATTGGATGTTGTTCGACCTCGACGAGCATATCCGCATGATGGACGAGGCCGGCATCGACGTTGCCTTCCTCACCAGCGCCGCCGGCATGTGCGCAGATCTCGACAAGTCGCGCCTGTGCAACGAGAGCGCCAAGAAAGCGGAACGCGATTATCCCGGCCGCTTCATCGGCGCCGCGCATGCCAATCCCCTCGGGGGCGCAGGGGCTTTGCGCGAGCTGGCGCGCTGCAAACACGAACTCGGCTTTCCCGGCGTGGTAATCACCTCGGAGACAAACGGCCTTTATCTCGATGCGGGCGAATTCGAGCCGTTCTGGGCCGAATGCGCGAGGCTCGGTTTGTTCGTTTTCGTGCACCCCGCGCTGAAGCTCAATCAGACCCGGCAGTTCGACGGTTACGACATGGCGCGTTCGGTCGGCCGCGAATTTTCCCTCGTGATGGCGACGATCCGGCTGATCAATTCCGGCGTGTTCGACCGCCATCCGACCCTGACCATCCACATGTCGCATCTCGGCGGCGGACTCTCCGCGCTGCTCGGCCGCATCCGCTCCTACCAGGACAAAGAGTTCTGGGGGACGCTGGACAACGCCCGCCACGGCATGAAGCCAAAGCGGGATTTCGACCATTACCTGCAACACAACATGGTGTTCGATACCGCCGGCTTCTGCGGAGCCATGGGCGCGGTGAGAGGCGCGTTGATCGAAATCCCGGTGGCACGCATCGTCTTTGCCACCGACTACCCTCAGGAAATCCGCGAGCGCGCGGCGGTGCGCGATTTCGTCAAGGACCTGCGCGCGCTCGGCAAGGATGGCGAGGCGATCCTGTCTGGCAATGCCGACAAGCTGTTGAAGCAGCCGGCAAAGGCAGCGTAGCGGTAACGCAAATGCAGATGGGGCAACGGCGAAGCCCCCGTCGCCCCCATTCACCGCGCGAGATGCTTCTCGATCTCATGCACGGGAAGCTTGACGAAATCCTTGTCGATCTCGGCGCGCACCGCGGCGCGCAGATTGTGGGAATACGTTTGGCGTAGCACGCCAAGCGCGCGCGGCGGGGCGATCAGGATCAGTGACTTGGCCTGCCCGGCGCTCACCGCCGCGTCAAGGCGATCGGCGAGCTTGCGCAGGAACCTATCTTCCTCCTGCGCATGCCAATCGGTCTGCTCCACTGCGCTGCGTTCGGTTCCGACGGAGCTGAAGGCGCGGCCCGGCGCATCGGTTCCCAACTCGTGCGTCTTCGGGTCGGGATGCTCGTGAACCTCCTTGGTCCTGAGGTTAAGAAATTTTTCGTCGCCGGCGTTCTCCAGCACCAATGCTTTCTTGCCGTCGCAGACGATGACCCAGTCGCCTTGCCGGATTTTGAGCTTTTGCATACGATACCTCTTGGCTCAAACGATACCCCCGCGGGACGTCGTTGCCATCTCGTCATGTATTGGCCCGTGGAGCAAACGCCGCAGAGCCGATTCAGTTGCTCGCTGCGAGCAGCCGCCGCGCGATGACCTGCGCTTGGATCTCCGCCGCGCCCTCGAAGATGCTGAGAATGCGGGCGTCGCAAAGGATGCGCGAGACCGTAAACTCGAGCGCGAAACCGTTGCCGCCGTGGACCTGCACGGCGTTATCGGCATTGGCCCACGCGACGCGGGCGGCCAGGAGCTTCGCCATGCCGGCCTCGAGATCGCAGCGTTTGCCCGAATCCTTCTGCCGCGCCGCGAAATAAGTGAGCTGGCGCGCGATCATGATCTCGACCGCCATCATCACGATCTTGTCGGCGACGCGGGGAAAATTGATGATCGGCTCGCCGAACTGCTGGCGCTGCTGGGCGTAGGCGAGGGCCTGCTCCATGGCCGCTTGCGCCACGCCGATCGCGCGCGCCGCGGTCTGGATGCGCGCCGATTCGAAGGTCTGCATGAGTTGCCGAAAGCCCAGCCCCTCGACGCCGCCGAGCAGGTTCTGCGCCTTCACCTCGAAACCGTCGAAAGCGATCTCATACTCCTTCATGCCGCGATAGCCGAGCACCTCGATCTCGGTGCCCGACATGCCGGCGGCCGGAAACGGATCGTCGTCCGTGCCGCGCGGCTTCTCCGCCAGCAGCATGGAGAGCCCGCGATGGCCGGGCTCGTTCGGATTGGTGCGCACGAGCAGCGTCATCAGGTCGGCGCGCACGGGATGCGTAATCCAGGTTTTGTTGCCGTAGACCTTGTAGACGTCACCCTCCCGCACCGCGCGCGTCTTGAGCGAGGCGAGATCGGATCCGGTATTGGGCTCGGTGAACACCGCGGTGGGCAGCACGTCGCCCGCGGCGAGCTTCGGCAGCCAGTGGCGTTTCTGCTCCTCGGTGCCACCGCCGATGATCAGCTCGGCGGCGATCTCGGAACGCGTTCCAAGCGAGCCGACCCCGATATAGCCACGGGAGAGCTCCTCCGAGACCACGCACATCGACTCCTTGCCGAGTCCCAGGCCGCCATAGTCTTGCGGGATGGTGAGGCCGAACACGCCGAGCTCGGACATCTGCGCGAGGACGTCGAGGGGGATGTAGCTGTTGGTGCGATGCCATTGCTGCGCCTGTGGTACGACCTCGCTGTCGGCGAACTTGCGCATCTCGTCGCGGATCGTCGTGAGTGTCTCCTCCAGCCCGCAATCGCCGACGGTCGCCTCGTGGTGCCGGCGCATCAGCTCGACCAGGCGGGCGCGGCGCTCGACATTGCCCGACGCCATCAGCCCTTCGAGCGGTCCTGCCATGCGCGCGGCGACCGCCGCGGACGAGAGCCCGATATCGGAGGGCCGCACGATCTCCCCCTGGCTCATCGGAATGCCGCCCTGGATCTGCGCGAGATATTCGCCGACCCCGATCTGGACGATGAGCTCCTCGATCTCGCCGAGGCCGCCGCCGGCGTGCATGCGCTCCGCATAGGCCGAGAGCTGGCGGATCGCTTCGACATAGCACCGATTCGACATAGGTCGCGAGCCAGGCAAGGCCGTGCGTGGCGCGTTGCTCGCGGTCGAGCAGACGGTCGACCACTTGATGATCTATCGTGACACGCTCGCGCACCGCGACCGTTGCGTCAGCGAGCAACGCCCCGACGGCCTGCGTCGCCGCGCGTGCAAGCGCGATCAGCTTAGCCCCGGCGTCGCGGCGTTGAGCTTGGTCCAGCATGGTGAACTCCGTGCGGTGGCTTCCAGCGCGCGCTCCGTGGACCGGCATCCACTTAAGCTTGCAAGGACCGACCCCCAAGACTACGCGTGCAGTGCACAAAAGCAACGCCGCAGGGATGTGGGGGTAGCTTGCCGCGACTTTGCACAGCCGTTGCTGCATTGTTGACCACTTGGAATGACATTGACCGCTTGGGATAACCCGCGCTGACTTGCAATCGTCACAAACGGCCAGAGTTGAACGCTTCGATGCGACGAGCTTTTAATATCGCCCTCGATGCCTATTGGCGTTTCCTCGCCGACGACGGTTGGGCGATCGCAAGCCACATCGCGCTCTCCGCGCTGATGGCGATGTTTCCATTCTTCATCTTGCTCACCTCGCTCGCCGGCGTTTTCGGCTCCAGCGATCTACCCGATGAGGTTGCGAAGCTGATGCTTGCGACCTGGCCGGAGGAGGTTGCGCTCCCGATCGCGCGTGAAATTCATGACGTATTGACCACCACGCACACCGGCGCGCTCACGGTCGGCGCCTTGTTCGCCATTTTTTTCGCCTCGAGCGGGGTCGAGAGCCTGCGGATCGGTCTCAACCGCGCCTATGGCGTGCTGGAGACGCGGCACTGGATCCTGTTGCGGCTCGAATCGATCGCCTACGTGCTGGTGGCCGCGGTGGGGTTGTTGGCGCTGGGCTTTCTCATCGTGTTGGGGCCGCTGATATTCCGCACCGCGCTGCGCTACGCGCCATGGCTGGAGCCGCTCGAGGGCACCTTCACCTTTTTCCGCATCGCCATCGCGGTCGTCGTCCTCACCGTCGCGCTGTTCGTCGCGCATAAGTGGCTGCCGGCCGGCCATCGTCGGGTCCTCGCAATCCTGCCCGGCATCGTCGCAACGCTGGTCTTGTGGCTGGTCGCGGGCATCGCCTTCGGCCGCTACCTCGCCGAGTTCGCAACCGCCTATGTGAGCTACTATGCGGGCCTCGCCTCCGCTATGATCGCGCTGGTGTTCCTGTATTGGACGGCATCGATCTTCGTGTATGGCGGCGCGCTCAATGCGGCGATGCTGCACCCGCGCTCCGCCGCCACGGCGGCGACCGCCGATACCTGAGGCAGCCTGCTCCATCGCACTGTCATTCAAACAGCAAAAAAGGCCGCCCCGCCGAGGAGCGGCCCCTTCACCTTCTGCGCCGCCGTCGTGCGGCGAGTACTACTACCCGACGTAGGCGACGCGCTGCTGAGCCTCCGCCTCGGCTGCGGTCGCAGGCTGCGCGGGAAGCTGCAGCACGGTTGCCTCCTGACCCTCGACGAGCTCGGTCAGCAGGACAGTCTGCCCATCCGGAAATTCGAGCGCGTCATGGTGCACCCGCGGTTGGTCCTTGTTGACCTGCCGAAAGATCGCCGTCTGGTAGGCCATCCTGCGCGCGCCCAGGCCGAGGAAGCCGGACGCCGTGCATGCGACCTCCCGGGAAAACGCGAGCTCCGTTCCCGGAAGAACGCATACCGCCATGGTGGTGTCTTCCTGGGCGGCAAAGCCACGTGTGCCGGTACCAAAGTTGCGCGTCGTGAGCTTGTCGCCAACTCTCGCAGCACGCGACTTCACATTGTGTAGGCTGTAGTCGCACATGGTGAGGCTCCTCTCTTCCAAGCCCCCCGTACCGTCCACCTGCGCGATTCGAAGCAAGAAAGGTGCCATTCTTATGGCAAGCGGTGGAAAGAAAGATTACGAATTGCGCCGCCTATGGAGTGGCAGCTGCCTCGATCACATCGTCCAACGTGCGCAGCCCCGCGCGCGGCGTGTTGACCAGCACTGCCATGTTGCCCGGTGGGTGCCGGTTGGTTCGCATCAATTCGTGCGCCTGCGGAATCCTCGTCCAGGGAAATACCTCGCTCATGCAGGGGTCGATGCGGCGGTCGAGCACGAACTGGTTGGCCGCCGAAGCCTGCTTGAGGTGGGCGAAATGCGAGCCCTGCACGCGCTTCTGCCGCATCCACACATAGCGCGCGTCGAAGGTGAGGTTGTAGCCCGAAGTGCCGGCACAGAACACCACCATGCCGCCGCGCTTCACGACCAAGCAGGAGACCGGGAACGTCGCCTCGCCCGGATGCTCGAACACGATATCGACGTCGCGCTTGCCGGTGATGTCCCAGACCGCCTTGCCGAACTTGCGCGCCTCCTTGACCCAGGTATCGTAGTCCGGCGTGCCGACCTTCGGCATCTGGCCCCAGCAGGAAAACTGCTTGCGGTTGATCGCGCCCTTGGCACCCAGCTGCATCACGTAGTCGCGCTTGCTTTCATCCGAGATGATGCCGATGGCATTGGCGCCGGAAGCGGCCGCGAGCTGCACACCGAAAACGCCGAGGCCGCCGGAGGCGCCCCACACCAGCACGTGGTCGCCCGGCTTCAGGGTGTGCGGCGGATGGCCATAGAGCATGCGATAGGCGGTGGCGAGCGTGAGCGTGTAGCAGGCCGCCTCCTCCCAAGTGAGGTGCGCCGGCTTCGGCATGAGCTGACGCGACTGCACGCGGCAGAACTGCGCGAATGATCCGTCCGGCGTCTCGTAGCCCCAGATGCGCTGCGAGGGCGACAGCAGCGGGTCACCGCCGTTGCATTCTTCGTCGTCGCCGTCGTCTTGATTGCAGTGGATGACGACTTCGTCGCCCACTTTCCAGCGGCGCACCTTCGAACCACAAGCCCAAACGATGCCTGCGGCATCGGAGCCGGCGACGTGGAACGGATTTTTGTGGACGTCGAGCGGCGAGATCGGGACGCCGAGGCCTGCCCATACGCCGTTGTAGTTGACGCCACCGGCCATCACGTAGACCAGCACCTCGTCGTCGCCGATCGGCCAGGTCGGCAAAACTTCGAGCTGCATGGAGGTTTCCGGCGGGCCATGGCGCTCCTTACGGATCGCCCAGGCATGCATCCGCGCCGGCACGTGGCCGAGCGGAGGAACTTCGCCGATCTCGTAGAGATCCTTGCGCACCGCCTGCGGCGGCTTCGTGATCGCGACGGCCGGCATGGGTGTCTCCGCAATTTGCAAAGCAAGAGCCAGTCTGCCGCATTTAATGCTGCATCGCAATATCGATGCGGATCGCGGCACGCGCGCCCTCGATCGCTCAGCTTATCACCGGCGCCGGCGGTTGCTGACAGTTTGATCGACTTCGGCTACCCTTTCTAAGTTGCATCCTTAGTTGCATCGCAAGGTGGCGGCGGGACGCTCGTGCCCGGCCGTGTCGGGAGGACATCGTGGTTGGAATAGACAGCATTATCATCATGCTGATCGTCGGCGCGGTCGCCGGCTGGCTGGCCGGGCAAATCGTGCGCGGTTTTGGCTTCGGACTCCTCTGGAACATCGTCATCGGCATCGTGGGCGCCTTCATCGGCGTCTGGCTGTTCAGGCAATTGGGGTTCGTGCCGTTCGCCGGTTTCGTCGGCTCGATCGTCAACGCCACCATCGGCGCGGTCATACTTTTGGTCATTGTCGGGTTCATCAAACGCTAGTGCGCGCACATCTGCGGTTGGCGAGCCGGCCGCGCATAGGCGCAAGCTCGGGAAGGTGAGGGCGCGGGCAAGCGCCGTTAAGCGCGCCCGCCCGTCATGCCGGCCGAGTGCCGACTGCAGGTCGCCGGAGCCGCGCGCTCTTCCGCGTCGACAAGACGGCTCGAATCGACAACGCCCTTGCGAGCGGCAAGGGAGTATGCTGCACTGCACAAGCGCCAAGCGCAGCGAGGCGGCACCATGAGTGAGCCATCGGACGGCGCGAGCCGGGAGCGCGACAAGCCCTGGATCTTCCGCACCTATGCCGGCCATTCGACGGCGCGCGATTCGAACGCGCTCTATCGCAAGAATCTCGCCAAGGGTCAGACCGGTCTTTCCGTCGCTTTCGATCTGCCGACGCAAACCGGCTACGACAGCGATCATACGCTCGCTAAAGGCGAAGTCGGCAAGGTCGGCGTGCCGATCTCGCATCTCGGCGACATGCGCACGCTGTTCGACCACATCCCGCTCGGAGCGATGAACACGTCGATGACCATCAACGCGACGGCCGCCTGGCTGCTCGCGCTCTATGTCGCGCTCGCCGACGAGCAGGGCGTTGCGCGCTCGACACTGCAAGGCACCACGCAGAACGACATCATCAAGGAATATCTCTCGCGCGGGACCCATGTGTTTCCGCCCGCGCCCTCGATGCGGCTCACCAAGGACGTGATCCTGTTCACGACCCGCGAGATGCCGAAATGGAATCCGATCAACGTGTGCTCCTATCACCTGCAGGAGGCGGGTGCGACGCCGGTGCAGGAGCTCGCCTTTGCGCTCGCGACCGCGATCGCGGTGCTCGACACGGTGCAGACATCGGGCGCCGTCGAAGCCGGCGCATTCGGCGAGGTGGTCGGGCACA
>WNGE01008753.1_pt1 | contig 10734 bp, 12 predicted proteins | sample 5400651 | NCBI WGS metagenome assembly WNGE01 (sample SAMN13153370, study PRJNA577476) | soil metagenome | isolation source: 60 cm soil or saprolite under grassland replicate 2 | place: USA:California | collected 2016-06-15
TCCTGCAACAGCCACGAATTGCCATCGGGGTCGCTGAATTGGGCATACTTCACTCCTTGAAGGTCTTCAACCTCGCCGACCTCAAGTCCACGTTTCACGAGTGCCGAACGCGCTGTGTCTATGTTCGCTACGACCAGGTGCAGCCCCTTCACCGATCCAGGCTTCATAGCAGTAATTTCGCCCATCCCGGTCCCAAAGACAATGCTACAAGCCGACCCGGGTGGTGTGAACTGGACCACCCTCATCGTGTCGGTAGGCCGCGTATCAACTTCTAATTGAAAGCCAGCCTTTTCATAGAAGGCCTTGGCGCGGTCAACATCAGACACTGGGACCGGTACCAGCTCAAGTTTCATCTCAGGGACTGCGGTAATGTTCTCTTTGGTGTTCTCTGCCATCATGATTGTTCCTTTCAACTGCTTAGCGTGGCCGGTAACAAACGCGCATCACCCCAGACTGGTACGTCCTGGCGCTTACCAACTCCAGGTTGACTCTGTCCGTGAACACGCATTTCCCATTGCCTATGGCAACAGGATGGACCATAAGCACATACTCATCAATTAAACCAAGTCGCACAAACGTTTGTGCAGTGCGAATGCCGCCAGGTACCCCCAGGTCTTTCCCAGGCTGTTGCTTGAACTTGGTGACTGCTTCAACAAGATCCGTATCACTCTTCACCAGAAGGAGCTCTGCATTCTCCCACTCAAGTTTTTCTTCCTTCTTCGAGAGAATGATACCGTGTAATTTATTCACTGCCTGCGCAATTTCACGTTCGCCCTGTGAGGCCGAAGGGTTTTGAGCGACGTTTGACCAGTATGGTATCATCCCTGAAGCCGTCGGATAGCCAATAAAACCACTATCAAACCCTTCAAGTAAGGCAACCATGTCATCGTTTAGCTCCTGATCTGGTGTCTGCTCCATCCAATCCAGCTCACCGTGTGGCCCGGAAAAGAAGCCGTCACATGTCATGGTCATGTAGAGAAATACCTTTCGCATGGTGTCCTCCACATTTTTGTTCATCTTATCACCTACTTTCTTGTGTGCCCTTCACGAGCTTCTTTTTCACTTTCGAGTACGGTATCTAATGCAGCAAAACGCTCTTCCCACCTTTGCTTCATTTGCTGAACCCATGCTTCAAATTGAGACAGCGTCTGTGGATTGAGGCGGTAGACATGCTTTTGTGCCCGTTTTTCCATCTCCACCAAGTGTGCCTCACGCAAGACTTTGAGATGTTGTGAGACCGCTTGTGGGCTGACAGGAAAGTGCTCGTAGAGAGCAGTAGCCGATAACTCACCACTGGTGGCAAGGAGTTCTAAAATGTTCCTTCTGGTCGGATCGGCAAGGGCACCAAACATATCCATACGATAGATTATAAAACATTTCCTTAATTAAGTCAATACTTGATATGATGTTTGTTTTGAGTACTGGAAAATGGCTGGAAAAAGGCACTTTGGAAGCGAAAGACTCGGCTCTTAAAGCCAACTTCTCTGAGCGAACATGCGCCAATCTCACTCCCGGGATTCGTCGAGGATGCATAGCGTGGTTTGTGTTCTTCCCTCTCAAAAGAGCTACTCACTATGTCACGCCAGGTTATGTGGCGGGGGCGATCTGCTGAAAGCGATTGGCATCGTGGCAGGTTATTTGGCAGACGCTATTTTTTTACGTGACAAATGACACCGTGAGTAGGTGATGCTTCAGTGTAGGATTTGAGTTCTTGCAAAATCTCTTGTGCTTGTGCTTGTGGGTTGGTGATTGATTGTGTTGCCCTGTCATAGCTGTTATCAAGATCAACCAGGACAAGAGGCGGAGTTATCACAAAGCCTACACCTGAGTAGTTGCGTTTGTTTTTAGATAATCCTAAGAAATCTTCGCCTCCTGTTGCGCGGCCGAAATAGCTCCAATTGGAGAAGAGAGAGAAGAATAATAATGATAGCGAGCCAATATGGTGGCAAAGAAAAATGATAATACCCATTGACGCGGACAAATCCAATGAGAGACCATATAACAAAAAACGCAACAGCTGCAAAATAAGCAGCTGTGCCGCTTTTGTTCGTTATACCAATAAGAAAAAGGAGACCAAAGAAAATGAGAGATAATATGCATATTGTAAAGTTTGTCCATAGATAGACCAAGATCGGAAGCACGATAATATTGAGTACGGTAAATAAGAACAAGAGTATGAAAGAAAATCCTTTGGTACGTTTCCCAACTTCACCAATCGAAAAGCTATTATCAATGAGTCTCGCTATCTCTTGCAATTTCTCACCTACAGTGTGATCCTCTCTTCTCTTTTGGAGTACCTTGTTTAGAGAGCGATTTTTGTCTTTTGGCAAAGTCTTTGTAGGCATAGGCTTTATAACAGATATAGAATGTTCATCCTTGAGAGTTACCCTGTTCCCACCCTTGCTCTTGCGTAAACTGTTAACAACTCTTCTGAGACCTTGAGAGATATCATCATATGCTTCATCTCGGATAGTCCATGTACTTACAGGTTTTGCCCTGTGGGGAAGAGCATGAAATCTGTCAAGGGGAGGGTGTTTCCAATCAGATGGTCGAAGAATAATAGGAATTATATAAGCATCTCCGGCCTCATATCTTTGTAAAGCGAGTTCCATCTCCACAGAAAAGCAATAGTCTGAGTCTAGAAAATCGGAGCTGACAAGGAGCAAAATAATATCGGCAGTCCTCAGATGCTCGTTAATCTCATTGTTCCATTCTTGTCCAGGCATGATATCCTGATCGTGCCACTCTGAAATAAGCCCTTGCCGTCTCATGACGCTCAGATGTGTCTTCAATTTGTCCCGATAGGCTTTATCTTTATGAGAATAGGAGTAGAAGACGCTAATAGGTACATTACTATCTTGTGTCTGCTCCATACATTTGCCTCTTGCCTCATATGAAAAGTTAATTCTTTTTTAACAGTGTATATCAAAATTTCAAATATTTCTAGTCATACCAGTATTTGATAAAATCAGAGCTGTAAACCTCAGTTGTCTCAAAGCTAAGCAGGTTCGCACAAGGTTTTTTCTGCGTCGTATAGATGAGTTAAGGTCTTTCTAACCTCTTTGCTTTCTCTATAGCTAGTTCTCTCGCCTTTTTATCAGCAGGTTCGATGATCTCATTCTTTAATGAGGCAATTAAACTTGCCTGGTCTTTATACAGATAGACAGGGAGAACCCAGTAATACTTCTTAAAATCAACAAACATGGCATATTCTCTTTTCGCTTCGAGCAGCAAGGGTTGAACAGGCACTTCAAGATCGGGAACGATTGCCTGTAACTCTTGGGGAATGCTACTTGGATCGGTAAGATCGGCAAGGATAAATCGTGATAAATGAGCAAGCGTTCTCACTGTCTCAGTCAAATCTCGGCTGCTCGGTTTCTCAAAGTCAAACAGAATTGGTAAATAGTTGTGCTCGCGAAGTGCATCGCGAAGTGCATCTAAGACTCTCTTTCGCTCAGCAGTAAAGCGACCAAGAATGAGTACAGCTTTCCTGGAAATGGTGTCGATGACATCGCGAATTTTCGGGTTGTTCAGCAACAAGTAAATGAACTGTGCAACCTCAAGATTATCGACAGTGATCGTTGCCTCATCCCGAGCAGTAAGTACTAAATTATTCTGTGTTGCTCCTTGCAGTTCCACCCCCCAAACAGAAATCCCAAAAATGTGACAATCCGTAAGGGTGGCACCTGTGAAATTTGTTCTTACTAATATGGATTCGTTGAGGATAGCATGACTAAGATTGGCTCCGCTAAAATCGGCTTTGCTGAGGTTGCTTCTGCTGAGGTTGGCATAGCTGAGATCAGCTACGATGAAGTTGACTCTAATGAGGTCGGCTTGATTGAGATTAGCATAGCTGAGGTTGGCTCCGTTAAGGCTGGTTGCATAGAGATTGGCTCTTCTGAGGTCGGCTCCCATGAGGTTGACTTGACTGATGTCGGCGCTGCTAAGATCAGGTTGGATGTCTCGATGCTCTTCTCTCCATTTATTCCACACATCTACCCCTAGCTTAAGAATGTCGAGATGTTCCTGGTTTGCCATATTGTTTCTTCCCCATTGTAAGCTCTTCTTACTGTATTTCAGAGTGTTGTTAAGATTATATTCCATAATTGCATTAACATCGAATGAGTCAAGGTGAAGAGTCGCAGAATAGAGTTTGTCCGGCGTCGAGCGGTTTTTGTGGCTAACAAGAGCATATGAGCTATTTGGTTTCTATAAATGAAACTTGGATGTTCCCGCCTGACGGAAGCTCGCCTGACTCAACTGTTATAACTCTCCCGCGTTTCTCAATATCAAACTTGGACACAATACAAGGGCGTACAACGTGCGCTTCCCAACTAACCTGGGCGTTAAGTTCTAAACATTCATATCCATCTACAAATAGCTCGTTAGGATCAAACATATACTTTTTAGGTCTATCATAGGTATATGCCCCTGCGGTAAATGTACCTGTGGGTTCGTGGTTCATCACTTCATTGATTACGTTTTGTCGGACACGTTCACCTAACACGCCTAGCGAAAGTTCTTCATCTCCAAGCCTTACCCTACTTTCATCGGTAAAGGTAAGTGTTCCTACTTTTTGCGGATCATCCGTTTGCATCCTAAATGACAAATTTGTATGCAGAACAATTTGGTGAACATAGTGAAAATGTGCGACAACGAACGGCAACGTTTCAAACTCATCAGTTGCTTTTAGCAGTTCTATCCTTTTATCCCTCTCTGCGCGGTTGATAGCGTCTTTACCATATCTTTTGGCAATAAAGTAGCCTTTCTGCGCATTCACTTCTTGTATCTTGTCAGAGAACACCGTTATGTCATTTCCACTAACGCTTATTTTTCGGTTTCTACACTCAAAAATGTATACTAACTCATAGCCATTCCCAAAATCAACAGAGATAAAAATATCTATTTCGTGTCTGACACCCTGTACGGTAACTCTTTTCTTTGGTTCAATGGTTAATGTTGCTTCTTTTGTGTTAGGGTTGGAACGTAAAATCACTGTCTCAATGAGATGCACGGCGTCTTCAAGAGCGTCCCCTTTTTTCTGAGCTTTGGTACGTGTCATTCTGAACTCTTTCTATCACTCAAAAAGGTACATTGAATGAAACTGTTTTACCCTGTCGATAAGCCTAGCTCTCCCTGTAGTGCCTCCGGCTGCTAGACTCGTTGCGCTTGTTTGAATGTGCTGACCTGCAAAGTACTTTTGCATTATGAAGTAATGCATCAAACCTATAGTTCTCAATTGCTTAGATGAACAAGAAGTGGAGTTAATATATCTCCCGACTCCGTCAGGACGTTATACCACTCACAATACTGGGCTTCTGAACTTCTCACCAAACATGTAATATCTTCAATAGTGGAACCTGACGGCAATCCATCAGTTGATATACAGATTACTATATTCAAAGGAGTTTCAACTGCATTGACTGTTATTGTATGTCCACAAATTTGACAAATATACCAATAAAAAGCCAAATCATTAACATTTTCTAGGATATCCTCTTCTTTTCGTCGTACAAAGACGTATTTGGAAGGAAGCAACCACCTGTCGAACGCCTCTTCATTATGGCAAGTATGACAAAATGTCTTTCCTACCTTTGCCAATGTTTCAAATTTGAGCGAGCGAATTGTTTTCCATTGATCAAAATTGATTTTTATACCAATCCCCTTTCTATGTGATAGAATAAAAGAGAATACGAGAAAACACATGTGGAAGGGAATGAACATCATACATGGGACATCGAATCACCCGAGCGGCCTCCCATCTGTCAGTGGATGAGGTCAAAGAACGCATGAAAACAGAGAGGCGTGTATGGGTGCGCCAACACTGGTGGATTATCTACAATGCGCAGGTTTCGCCGCGCAAAGCCGAGGAGATTGCCTTGCATACAGGAGTCTCAGCCACCACGGTGCATCGGGTCATCGCCAGATACAATCGTTTGGGACCGACAGCCATCGAGCAGTCAGCCAAAGGCGGACGCCATCATGAATATCTGACTCTCGAGCAAGAACAGGCCTTTTTGAAGCCGTTTTTCGCGCGAGCCGAACGGGGCGAGATTGCCACGGTCGAGCAGATTCAGCAGGCCTTTGAAGCGGAAGTGCAGCAGGAAGTGCATACCAACACCATCTACCGTCTCTTGCATCGACATGGCTGGCGCAAGTTGGCTCCGCGTGCGCGTCATCCCAAGGCGAACCAGGAAGAACAGGCCGCGTTTCAAAAAAAAACTTCCAGCAAGCGGTCCAGGCAGCCCTGAGCACGCGAGAGCCCACCGATGAGCGACCGGTGTTGAAGATGGCCGAAGATGAAGGCTGCTTTGGCCGCCTGAGCATCCCCAGACGAGCCTGGGCTCCCCCTGGCATCCGGCCTCATGCGCCACGTCAGGTCATTCGTGAGTATACCTACGTGTATGCCGCCGTGGCTCCCGCCGAGGGTAAAATGACCTCACTCATCCTTCCGTCTGCCGATACCGAGATGATGAATCTGTTTCTTGAGCATGTGTCGAGCACCTATGCCAAGTACTTTGTGGTGATGCAAGTGGATCAGGCGAGCTGGCATGGGGCCAAAGATCTCAGGATCCCAGACAATATTCGACTCATTGCTCAGCCTGCTTACAGTCCCGAGCTCAATCCGGTGGAACATATCTGGGAAGAGCTGCGCGAAAAACAGCTTGCGAATCTGGCTCTTCCCTCTCTTGATGAGGTGATTGACAAGGTGTGTGATGGACTCAACCAGTTGGAAGCCGACCCGGAGCGTCTCCGTTCTCTGACCTACTTCCCCCATTTTAGAATGGTCTCTTAGAACGCGAATTGGTATTAGTAGGCGAGCACAAACATCAACACATTCGCAAAAAAGCTGACACCATGCAGAAAAGACACTTTCCTCGAACTCAACACGATGTACCTCACCTAAATGAACATTTTGATGAATTAAAGTGCTTTGACTGCCATGAACGTATGAACTCAAATCTCTATACAAATTGGATACTCGCGTAGCAAGTGGCTCATGAATGATATTTTTCTTGAGGAGTCTTTTGATAAGCCCATCTTTACCTCGTAAATTGGGAGTACGATAACTATCTGCTTTCCAGGCATTGAAGTCAACAACACTATCACAGAAGTGTATGGGCAAGAATATTTCTTCTAAGATGTTCCGAAGCATTAGTGTTGCTTGCTTGTAATAGAAATGTGATGCTAACAATAGAGAGCATTCCAAATCACTATCAGCTTCAAGTACATGTGCCAGAGAATAGAAACCAGCATCCTCTAGTAGACTTTGTATACAGCATTTCAAAGCAAGAGCGTACTTTGCAACTTGTCCAAAACGATGATCTTGATAAAAATCAATATAGGTAGATGCATTTTGAGCTTCCATGAGGTTTTTCGTAAATACCCTCGCCTGTTCTCGCATTTCTTTTTCCAAATCAGCGTTCAATTCCCTAGTTGGAGGAGGGTGAAAAGGAGCAGGGTAAAGTGCTTTAGCAAAAAGGCGGATATCTACTTCTTTTTTCCATTGTGACATAGGCTCCGCAGAAAGTGGTAGCACATCAATTGCGGCTTGGGGAAGGTCGCCCAAAGGAAACTCCTTTACATAATAAGAAATAGTCCGATAGATGTGTTATTTCGCTCTCCAAAGTTTATACTACTCAAAGTGGCAATGCAATACTAGGGGATGAAAAGACTAACTCATCTATTTAATCAGCATTAGTGCCACTTCGCGGAATAGACACAAGACGGCATAAATTCTGGATGCCATCGCGAATGTTGTGTATCGATGTACCACAAGAAGGCGCTAAACTCAGTCCAGAGCTGGCCTCCGGGCTTTTCTGCTATATACCATTACACAAAATTTGGTATGGCATCTAAATTCAGCATTTGGGGTGCAATTTTTATGGCGACGCTTAAGATTTAGACTTTAACCATTTCATGAGTAAAGTGTGAATAATGTCTCTCGCTTCTTGCAAAGACATAGAAGAGCCAAGAGTCTTGAATTTATTCGCCTGCTGTGTGTTCGAAAATGGCACGGAATGAAGCGCCTTGTCATGAGACATCTGTGGGTTATGCAAGAAAGCCCACAACTCTTCCATCTTACTCTCTGGTATCTCTGGTTCTTTCCATGGTTGCTTATTCCAATCGAGAAATGGAATTTTCCCTGTCTTCGTACCCGTTGTCGTATAAGTATCTGCCATTATCTCCTCAACCACTTTTCTTAGCTCTATCAAATCCTCTGATTTAGCATAATGATAAAGTGCTCTCGCAACTGAAGCATTGCTTTTCGCAATATTCCATATTTTCTTAGCGCTGGGTTTCTGCTTATCAGCAGTTCGAAAATATTTATGACCAGCGGCTAAAACAAATCTCACTGCAATGTCTCTTGATGCCGTGTAGATACGCTGTCCAGAAATATCAACATTATAATCAACACCACGCTCAATTATCGTAGGAGGGTCATTCTTAACCCTTTGCAAACCACCGCTCTTATACTTTAGATTGATGATGCCATTTACCACAAATAACAATGCTTGAATACATTGCTCTACTTGCATTGGAATTGAAAGTTTAGCAAATGCAGGGTTAATCAAAACAAGAACAGCACCAAGACCATTGGAATGTTGTGCTAGACTCATAGAAGTAGGAAGAATTGGCAATTTCTCGAAATAGGATGAACGCAAGTAAAACTTCCCCTCCTCTTCCACGATATTGCATGACTGTGCTCGGAGGTAATGAGCTAAATAGGATACAAGCGTAGGATCACTACTAAAAACTTGCACATGCCGTTGTAACACCTGGTCTTACTCCATCTAATAGCCTTCGTCGTCGATTACCGGCACACTGCTGTCGTCTTTACTGAGTAAAGCTACAATACTCAGGTGAGTTGTTAAAGTCAATAGCTCGTATTCCGTCATGTAAAATGTTACTAAGCTGGTACACTTCCATCAAATGAAAATGTTACTGAACGAGGGAAGCGATGCCAATACGAGACGAGATGACGATTGATGAAAGACGCAAGTATGTGAACCTGATGTGTGAGCGGTACCGGAAGGCGAAGCGCAAAGAACGGAGCCAGTTGTTGAGTGAAATGGAGCAGGTGAGCAAGCTGCATCGCAAGCATTTGATCCGGTTACTCAATGGGGAGAGCTTGCAACGCAAGAAACGCAGCACCCCGCGGAGCCGTACGTATGGGCCGGAAGTCGAACGTGTCGTCTTGCGGGTGTGGGAGAGCCTGGACTACCTCTGTGCCGAGCGACTGACCCCCAGTTTGGGGAGGATGGCCAAGCATTTGGCCAGCTTTGGTTCGCTGGTCTTGACGACAGAGGTGGAGGGCCAAAAGGCTCCGATCAGCCCCGCAACGGTGGAGCGGATGTTGCGCAAGAACCGCGCGCGCAAAGAGCGTTTACCGCGTACAGGTCCGCACCGAGCCAATCAGGTGACCAAAGGGGTGCCGATGGGGCGCATTCCCTGGGACACCTCCGATCCAGGCCACTTCGAGACGGATTTAGTGCATCATGGGGGAGAGAGTGCGGCAGGGGAGTATGGGCACACCCTGCAACTGATCGATGTAGCCACCGGCTGGAGTGAGCGCGTGATGCTCTTAGGACGCGGCTATCAGGCGATGGAACGGGCCTTCAAGCAGGTGATCGAGCGACTGCCTTTTCCCGTGAAAGAGTTGCATCCCGATAATGGGACGGAGTTCTTCAATTACCACCTGGTGCGGTTCTGGAAAGAGAAAGTGACGGGGGTCAAGCTCTCGCGCAGCCGTCCGTACCAGAAGAATGATAACTGCCACGTGGAACAGAAAAATGACACCCTGGTGCGGCAGTATTTCGGCGAACTGCGCCTGGATACGCCTTCGCAAATCGCGGCAGGTAACGCGCTCTATGAGCGGATGTGGCTCTACTACAACCTGTTCCAGCCGGTGATGCATCTCACGGAAAAAACGGTGGAAGGGGACAAGGTGCGGCGCAAATGGGATGAAGCCCAGACGCCCTATCAGCGTCTGCTGGCCACAGGAGTGCTGAGTCCAGAGCAGCAAGAGCGGTTGCAGGCCCTCTATGAGCAGACCAATCCCCTGCTGTTGCGCGAAGAGATTTATCGGGGCTTGGCCGCCCTCTGGGATGGCGCACTGGCCCAGAGCGGGACGGCCGCCTAATGACAGAAAGGAGTGGGCTGCAAGCCCAAAAGCGGCGAGGGGGTCAAGGCGGCCCCGCTCGCGAGCGGGGCCGCCTTGACCCCCTCGCCGCTCAGTAACATTTTCATTTGACGGAACCGTCATCGTTCGGTAACATTTTCATTTGACTTGACACGTAGCTTTACCATAAAGTTCCTCCGAAAATGAAATGAAAATACCTCTCTGGCACTAACCTCAACCAATATCATGTTATTGTAACTGCCTCTCAACCAAATCATAACTTCCTTCACCTTCACAAATCAATGCATTTCTATGATACTTGATGAAGTTTTTGCGAAGTAGTAGAAATTGAAGTCGAGGTTCCAAATGCATGCATCCATCCGCTCTAAAGTGTTTTTTTTCGTTTCTCTTGTAGTCATCTCATCTGCCTGTCTTGCTTTCGGCATCACAGCAAAGGCAGGAGTGCAAGCAGCTGGACTGCACCCCTGTGACCACTCCACGATCAAAGTCAACATCTCCGAAAAAGTGCTGTATACTAAAGCAGAACAAGCAAAAGGAGATGCCACATGCGAGGAAGAACACATAGTCGAGAATTTAAGCTAACTATAATG
>WNGE01010938.1_pt1 | contig 10734 bp, 9 predicted proteins | sample 5400651 | NCBI WGS metagenome assembly WNGE01 (sample SAMN13153370, study PRJNA577476) | soil metagenome | isolation source: 60 cm soil or saprolite under grassland replicate 2 | place: USA:California | collected 2016-06-15
CGAGCACACGCATGGGAACAGCGGAAGCCGGAACGTGGCCTGACGGCGGGCAAACTGTTAACTTGGATCCGTAAACGTTACGCCGTTAGGGAGGATCTAAGCCGCGACGTGGCTTCGGCCAACGACGCCTCGGAACGGCTGTTCACTCTGCTGCGAGTACTGTCGAAATGGGCTATGATAAACCGAAAAGCGAGAGGCACCTCGCTTAACATTACGTCAAGCTCTCGGAAACCAAGTGCCACGGCGTCTGGTGGGGCTTGCTAAGGAGAAGACATGTTCCTATTCTCATTGGCAGCCACGTTGCGTCGAATTTCCCGCATTGTTCCGCCTTTTCTATTGCTTCAAACCCTGATCGGAGGGTCGCTCGCGTGCGGTCAGTCCCGCGGAGGAACGGAACCGGTCCCCAGTGACGCGGTGCCTGCCATACTCCAACGCTTCGACAATTTCCCAGTGGTCGCCATCGGGGATAATCACGGATGTCCGGAACTGCACGCGTTCCTTATCAGACTCCTGCAAGCACCCCAATTTGCCGACAAGGTCAACATGATTGTCGTCGAGTTTGGCAACTCACTGTATCAGAATGTCGCTGACGACTACGTCGTTGAGGGAAAGGAAGTGCCAACCGACCAACTGGTTCGGGTTTGGCGCGACACCGTCGGCGGTACTCTTGCCTTCGACTCACCCGTGTACGATCGTTTCTTTGCTGCAGTTAGGGAACTGAACCTTCGCAGGCCTCGACAAAAGCGGATTCGAATTCTTCTTGGAGATCCTCCGATCGACTGGAGCAAAACGACCACGAAGCTGGAGTGGGGCCGTATCCTGTACCGCCGAGATTCTCATTTTGCGGACGTTGTGGAGCATGAAGTGTTCGAAAGGGGACTTCGAGCTCTGTTAGTGATTGGGGGAGCTCACCTAGTGCGAGGAATCGGTCAGGGAAACGTGACGGCAAGAATCGAGTCAAAACATCCGGGCACTATGTTCGTCATCATCCCTCACAGTGGTTTCCATCGCCAAAACGAGGAACTTGAAGTGCGTCTCGCCTCATGGAAGGCACCAGCGCTTGCGGTCTTGAAAGGAACATGGTTAGGCGCGCTGCATCCGGGGCTTCGATGGGCCCAGATGTCAGCCGCCAAGTTCTATGCCCCCGAACGAGCTTCGGAGACACCGCGACTTGAAGATGTTGCTGACGCTTGGCTCTTCGTCGGTCTGCGTGATGGACTTACCGAGGAAATGCCCTGGCCCGGTATTTACCGGGATGACTACTGGCAAGAACTGAATCGCCGTTTTCAGATCATGTGGGGGAGACCGATGCAACCAGACGACTTCAATACAAAGGCTCGCTATTACGTGCCGTGATGTAGTCTGGCTCCCCCAAGCCCCGGGGCAAGAATCCACACTTAAACAGCGTCCTTGAATTGAAATCATGTCCGCTTATTTCGCCGCCCGGCGGAGTCTGCGTAGCCCCGATGGATTACTCCTCGCTGGTCGCCAATTGGCGAGTGATCCCGGACCGCTAAGACTTCGCGGGATTGATCGACCCTTCGCCGTTTCAAGTAAGCCGCTGGCGCGGCGGACGCTACGCGTGCGCATAGGTCGGGCTTGCGTGCGTGCCAGAAACGACGTTGCTTCCCAGTGCTCATGGGTATACGATCATCTCCGTGCTTTGCGGGTCCACAGCCAGGCATAATGGAATTCCCGCCGAAAAACAGTACAGAAGCACCAAAACAGTATTGAAAACCCATAGGTCCCGCGTCCGCCGCAAACACCAACGGCTCACTTGAAACGGCCTTATCGAAGATCCCCCGGCACCGGACATACCGGCTCTGGTCAGGCTCTGCCGGCCGGGGCATCTCCGATAAGATTCTAGCGTCAGGAAGGATCGTTGCTCCGAACCATCGCTTCAAGGCGCCGGATGCCAGGCTCGGCAGCGCAGCTACGTGGCGCGCGGGCCTACAACGCAATCGTCACGGAGGTGATGCAATGCGTGGACCGCTATCGTTCGGAGCCGGGCTTCGTCTTGATGGCGGCCACGAATTTCTACGATGGCCTCGATGAAGCGCTGGTGCGGGACCTTCGCTTCGACGAGAAAATCCGAGTGGATTTGCCCGATGAAGCGGCGCGAGAGCAGATTCTGACGGTGCAACTCACGAAGCGATTTTGGACTCCGTTCCCGGTGAAGTCTTTCGCGGTGCGAACCCCAGGATGGAGCCCGGCGAAGCTGGCCAGCTTGGTGAACAGGGCGGCCTCGTCGGCAGCGTTGGAGAATCGGCGCATGGAGCAGCAGGATCTGCAGCGCGCATACGACGATACGGGCGGAACGGATCGGCCGCTGATCAAGTCGGTCGATTGGGACGACTTGGTTCTTTCGCCGGCGGTCGAGCGGGACCTGCGCAATCTGATCCGCCTCATGAATCCAGGCGAGGCCGAGCGCCTTAACGTGCCGATGCCCACTGGGTTGCTGCTCGTTGGGCCGCCCGGATATGGCAAGACTTCGATCGCGCACCTGCTTGCGACGCAAACGCGCCGCAGTTTCTACCCGATCACCCCCGGGGACGTGCCCACACCGGATAAGCTCGTACAGGCATTCGACCGCTCGAGGGAGAATAGTCCTTCCATCCTGTTTCTCGATGAAATCGACGGCCTGCTGCCGCGAGGTGACAACGGCTACTACAAGGGCCAGCACCACATTCAACTCGTCGAACAAGCGCTCATGCTGATGAGCCAACTCGATCCTGCCAATCAGGTTTTCCTGGTTGGAACCACAAATCACAAAGACGACATCGATCCCCGCGTGCTCCGAGGCGGCAGGTTCACGGAAAAGATCGAGGTTTGCGCGCCCGACGACAGTGGGTATTTGCGGCTGATCGATAAATATCTGGGGCCTATACCGCTCGCCACCGACCTTTCGAGAAGCGACATCCTGGTTCGGCTGAGAGGCATTTCACCAGCAGATCTCCAGGGTGTGGTGAATACCGCCAAGCGAATGGCGATGAATCGGATGGAAGAGAATGAGGCGGCATTACCGCCGCTGACTTGGGAGGATTTCGAGCGGTCTCTCCAGCGGAACCAAGTCGCCCTGTAGTCGTTCTGGTCTACGCGCCCACCAAAACCAGTGGCAGCCGACACGTTGATTCCTTTTTCGGCACTGCCCGTCCCCGCAGTTTCCCCGTCAAAATGACGCGATGCAACCCTCACCAGAGTGACTTACGCAATGCCGTTTCCGGCCTCACAATCCGAGACGACAAACCGTCAACGCGGATTTGTAAACGCTACGCCATTACCGAGGCTCTGTCCGAGACCAGCGCTCTGGACGGGGTGAGTGGGTTTCCGGCCAAGAGCCTAACCAAACCACACTCCGTTCGTCTACAATTGTTGATAACCTAGGTATATGGCTAGACCCACCGATCTCGTCCAAGGAACCCTCGATCTGTTGATCCTTAAGACCATTTCTCTCGAACCAAAGCACGGCTGGGCTATTGCCAAGCGCATCCAGCAGGTTTCACGAGAAGCTCTCCAGGTCCAGCAGGGGTCGCTCTACCCGGCGCTCCACCGCCTTGAGCAACAAGGCTGGATTACGTCCGAGTGGCGGTCCACCGAGACCGGCCGCATGGCAAAATTCTACTCGCTCACTCGCTCCGGCCGCCGCCAATTCGAGAAAGAACTGGCAAGTTGGACTCGCCTCTCGGCCGCGATCAATCTGGTCGTCCAGGAGGTTTGACATGCGCGCGCTGGACAAAATCCGCTTACGTCTCCGGTCGCTGTTCCGCCGCCGCAGGGTAGACCGCGAACTCGAAGACGAATTTCGTTTCCACCTCGATCAACTGGTCGAAGAGGAGATCGCAGCGGGAGTAGCGGCGGAAGAAGCCCGCAGGTCGGCATTGCGCAAAATGGGAGGCATTACCCAGTTTCAGGAGGAAAGTCGCGATATGCGCCGAGTGAACTACATCGATGACCTGCTGCGCGATGTCCGATACGCCGCCCGCAATCTGCGCCGGAGTCCAGGCTTCGCCACACTCGTGGTTCTTATCATGGCGTTGGGCATTGGGGCCAACACGGCTGTTTTCAGCGTCGTGAATGCCGTGCTCCTGAAGCCGCTTTCGTATCAGGATCCAGATCGAATTGTGACGCTGTCCGACTCCTGGAGGACCGGCGAGGCCCCCACCGACCTTTCCAAGCAAGTCTCGATCCTCAACTTCCAGGATTGGCATGACCAGAGCTCCTCCTTCGAGGCGATGGCGTACTACGCATCGAGGGAAACCGCGGTGATGCCCGGCGCCACGGCGGAGTATGCGCGAGTCACCAGCGTGAGTCCGGAGTTCTTTCGCGTCTTTGCCATTGAGCCGATCGCGGGCCGTTTCTTTACGGCTGAAGAAATGAAGCCTGGCAGTGGCGGCGCCGTGATGATCAGCTACGCATACTGGCAGAGCCGCTTTGGCGGCGACCCTCGCGTGCTGGGCCAGACAGTTCGTGTGTCTACACCGCGACCTATCGTCGGAGTGCTGCCGCCGGGCTTTCGCTTTCCGCACGAGACGGATCTATGGGTCCCGGCGATCGTATCACCACAACCGCGGTCCGCAAACAACTTCCTCGCTGTAGGGCGGCTCAGACCCGGCGTCTCCCTGGGACAGGCACAAAGCGAAATGATCTTGCTTGCCCGGCGCCTTGAGCAGCAGTATCCGGACAGCAACAAGGGCCGGAGCGTTGCCGTGACGCGAATGCGGGATGACATGGTGGGGGACATTCGTCTCACGCTGTACCTCTTGCTTGGTGCCGTGAGCGTAGTGCTCTTGATTGCCTGTGCCAACACCGCGACCCTACTCCTCGGCAAGGCGACGGCGCGGACCCGCGAAGTCGCCGTTCGCGCTGCGCTGGGAGCGAGCCGGCATCGCATCGTGAGGCAATTGGTTACGGAAAGCCTGTTGCTGGCATTCATCGCGGGCATCGCGGGGCTTGTGCTCGCATATTGGGGATCGATGGCGCTGGTATCGTTGGCCCCGGCCAATCTCCCCCGGCTTGCCGAAACCGGCGTCGATCGATGGGTGCTCGCATTTACGCTCGGCATTTCCATGATCACCAGCCTGCTATTCGGCCTGGTCCCGGCGCTCTATGCATCGAAAATTGACTTGAGCGAAGCGCTGAAGCAGGGAGCAACGCGCGTCGTGAGCGGCCGCGGGGTAGCCCGTATGCGCGGGATGCTCGTGGTGGCCGAGATCGCGCTGGCTGTGGTGTTACTCTCCGGCGCCGGGCTGCTGATCAAGAGCTTTGTAGCCCTGCACAATGTGGTTTTGGGTTTCCGGCCCGAGAACGTGCTGGTTATGCGAGCGACCATGGCTGGACCGCGGGATGCAGCCCTGCCACGGGCGCGCCAATATTTCAGAGATGTGCTTGCGCAGGCCGCCGCGCTGCCGGGCGTATTGGCAGCCGGGGCCACCATGGCGCCTCCCGGATACGTAGAATCAACGGCAGTCTATTTCCTCGACCGTGTGCCGCCGCAGCACGAGTGGAATCGCGCTCCGAGCGTCGTGCTTTCCATCGTCGCGCCGGGCACGTTCGCGGCACTGGGAATCCCGCTGAAGGCCGGACGCGACTTTAGCAACGGCGATACCGAGGATAGGCCCTTTGTCGCCGTGGTGAATGAGGCGCTGGTTCGAAAATCATTTGCCAACCAGAACCCACTCGGCAGGACGATCTTCTGTCCCTTTGATTCTTTCAAAGGCATGACGATCATCGGTGTGGTTGGCGATGTGCGGCAACGCGGTCCGGAGCGAGAACCGATGCCGGAGTGCTACATGACATACGGGCAGCACGCGTTCAACGGAACGACCTTGAGCGTAGTCGCGCGGACTGCGGGCGATCCGAATGTGCTTGCGGAAACATTGCGGCGGGTGGCGCAAGAGAAGTCACCGGATGTCCCGATGAAGTTCACGACCATGGAAGCCATACTCTCGGAGAATGTTGCCGCGCCCCGATTTCGCACGCTGTTGTTTGCGGTTTTCGCCGGCTTGGCGGTATGTCTGGCCATGGCCGGTGTCTATGGAGTCATGGCGTACGCGATAGGCCAGCGGTCAACCGAGATCGGCCTGCGGATGGCGTTGGGCGCGAGTACTGGCTCCGTGCTTCGGCTCGTGCTCGGGCAGGGACTGGCGCTCGCGGGTCTCGGTCTGGCTTTAGGTTTGGGCGCTGCAGTGACCGGCACACGATTACTTACGACGGTGCTCTTCCGGGTACGGCCGAATGATCCGGTCGTGTATCTGGCCGTTGCGGCTCTGCTGGGCGTCGTGGCACTGGTCGCCTGCTACATTCCGGCAAGGCGCGCGTCCAAGATCGATCCGCTGACTGCAATTCGACAGGAATAGAACGTGACCGGGCCGTGTCTGCGCTTACGAGGAACCAAGGATTAGCCGCCGGTAGTCGCGAAGGGGCGATTAATCCTCAGGGACCGCCCTTTCCGGTCAGGGATCACGGTCCAACTCGTCCCTACGTTAGTGAAAATCTGTCCCGGACACTGTGGTCAACCGGGGCATCGAGGCGCGGTCTCTCCCAATGGTCAATTGCCCTCAAAAAAAAACATTTGCAATGTGACTATGTACATAGTAGACTAGATGCAAACGTAGGCTTCTGCCATGGCCAGACCAAAACTCACCAAACTGGAACTGCAAGTGCTCGACGCGCTCTGGCAAAAGGGTGCGTGCTCGGTTCGAGAAATCCAGGAGACTTTTCCGGAGCTGAACCGCCCGGCCTACACCACCGTCCAGACGGTCGTTTATCGCCTGGAACGTAAAGAGGCGCTTCGCTGCGTCAAGCGAATCAGCAACGCGAATATTTTCGAGGCCGTGGTTTCTCGCAAGGACGCCGAACGCCGCTTGGTGGACGAACTGTTGGGGTTGTTCGGCGGCCGAGCCAAGATGGTCATGGCACACCTCGTAGAGTCCGGCGAACTCACGATGGAAGACGTAAAAGAGGCTGAGAAAGCTCTGCGAAAGTCTTCCGTAAAGGATGGACAGCAATGATTCCAGCTAATCTGTTTCCCCTGGCTAATCATCTCTGGCAATCGACTCTGTTTGCCGCGGCTGCGTGGCTAATGACCCTGCCGTTGCGGAAGAACCACGCAAGTGTGCGGTACCGACTCTGGCTGGCGGCGTCTGTAAAATTCCTGATCCCGTTTTCACTGCTCGTAGGCGCCGGTAGTCAATTCGCATGGCGGACATCTCCTGCGATGGGTCCGTCACCGGTCTCCCGCGCGATGGACCAAATCAGCCAGCCTTTCTCCCTGCCGGCCGTGGCCGCCCCAACAGTCGCCGCGGCGCCGTCGTCGAATCCGGTTCCGGCCCTCCTACTCAGTGTCTGGCTTTTCGGCTTCGCCATCAGTACAGCGGTCTGGTATCGCTGGTGGCGGCGTTTCCGCACTGCCATCAGTTTGGCGAGGCCGCTGCATTTAGACCTGCCGATTCCGGTGATGATATCGCCCGATCGTCTGGAGCCGGGAGTGTTCGGCATCCGCAAGCCAATCCTGCTGTTGCCCGAGGGGATCGGCGAGCGGCTGACGTCCGAGCAGTTACAGTCGATCATCGCTCACGAACTCTGCCATGTGCGCCGCCGCGACAACCTGGTCGCCGCGATGCACATGCTCGTCGAATCGATCTTCTGGTTCCATCCCTTGGTATGGTGGATCGGCAAGCGGCTGGTCGAGGAACGTGAGCGGGCTTGCGATGAAGAAGTGGTGCGGATAGGCAACGAACCACACGTGTATGCCGAAGGAATCCTCAATGTCTGCAAGTTCTATCTGCAATCCCCCATGGCCTGTGCATCGGGAGTGACCGGCGCGGATCTCAAGAAACGAATCGAAGCCATCGTGGCCAACCGAGTCTCCTCTAGCCTCAGCACCGCGAGAAAGCTGCTGCTCGCTGGAGCCGGAATCGCCGCGATTGGAGCGCCGGTGCTAGTCGGTTTATGGCAGGCGCCTTCCGGAAATGCGCAATCCCAGGAAAAGCTGGTATTCGAGGTGGCTTCGATCAAGCGCATGGATCCGGCTGCACTGGGCGGGGGGCCCCGTCCGCTGGCGCCCGGGGTGACGCCCGGCGGTGGGATTCGCTCGCAGGTTCCCATATTCAATTTGATCTGCTGGGCTTACCGCATCGACTTTGACTATTTGTCCGGCGGGCCGTCCTGGGTCCGTTCCGACCGTTATGATATTCAAGCCAAGCCGGAGAAGTTCGAGGGGTCGGAAGATCCAACCGCGCCCATTTCCGAACAACGGGCAAACCGTGTCCGCGAACGGGTGAAAGCGTTGTTGGCCGAACGGTTCCATTTGGCCGTTCGCACCGAAACCAAAGAGAGTGAGGTTTATGTTCTGTCGGTCGCAAAGGGCGGGCACAAGTTGACTCCGGATCCCGAGGGCAGCGGCGGAGCGCGTCGCGGCGCCGGGGTGATTGAAGGCATGGGAGCGCCGGTTTCCTTCCTTGCCATTAACTTGAAGCTGGAGTTGGGCCGGCCGGTGCTCGATGAGACTGGTATCGACGGCAAGTTCAAGTTCAAGCTGGAATTCCGGCCAGAGGGCGTCGATGTCAGACAGGCCCTCGCAGCGGCTGGGGAACCGGTCGCCGACAACGACCCCCGACCATCGATCTTCAACGCGATCAAGAGCCAGCTCGGGTTGGAGCTTCACCAAAAGAAGGGACCCGTAACGTCGGTTGTCATCGAGCGGATCGAACGTCCGACGGAGAACTGACTATGCTAGTGGGAATTTCCAATCATCTCTGGCAGTCGACTCTCTTTACGGCGGCTTCCTGGCAAACCTATTCTGGCCGCTCAGTCCTTTCATCGAACCCGTACGTGCTGCCCTTTCACCAGTGTCGCTCCCTCAATTGCCTCACCGCGAGCCATGGCGTCAGCGAGCACTCCGCGCTGTAGTTCTTTCTGGACGAATCTTCCCTCGGCTGCCCACAGGCGCTCCAGCAGTGCGCCCGGCGGCAACGACGCAAGTATCCCTTCCCATTCTGTCCATGGCAGGTCGACCCTCGCGCGGTAGAACACATTCGGCATGCGGCTTGCATCGTTCACCACCAGCGAGGGTTGACTGTTGCCCTGCAGTGTGATCGTATTCAGCGCCCCCCTTAGCTGGCGCAGCTCGCGCGTGACCATGTAGTAGACAAGCATGCTCTTCAGCCGCTTCTCTCTGTTCTCCGCCGCCTTTCGCCGGGCCTCAAGGCGTTCGACTTCGCGTCCGGCAGTTTCAGCTTCGGCCTTTTGGGCCTTGATGTAGTTGGCAATACGGTCCACCTTGTATCCGAAGGCCTCAACGTATTCGACCAGAGCTTTGCGAAGTTCCTCAGTGATCTCGCCGTTCGGCAGACTGCACCAGGAGATCAAGTGCTTCATCGATCTCGAAGATACTCGCCTTTCGCGCCAACTCCGGCGCCGTAATGACTGGTGCTGCACTCATGCTGCTTTTCCTCCTCCGATGTTTTGCGGACCGGTCGCAGGAGCCGTCCGCCCGCGCACTTCGCCGTTGGCGTTCTGGAAGCCTCGGAACAACTGGCGTTCCAGCGACGGGATATACGGCGTAAACTCTTCCTCCGCCGGAGCCGAATCGATCAGCCGGAACGCCTGTTCCCACCGCGCGTCCATGAGATCCAGCAGCGAAAGCGCAAAGGCTTCGGGCAGCATCGGCAGCCGCAGCGCACCTTTGTCCAGATCGCCGTGATGGCTCACAAGGAGGTGCTGCAAGATCGTCTTCACTTCGATGGGGAACCCAGGGAAACGGACTACATGCTTCTCGAGGATCTCCAAGCCGAGCGTGATGTGCTCAATCAACTGACCTCGCGCCGTGTAGGCGAAACGAACCCCCGTCAGTTCGAGGGTTTCGATCTTCCCCAAGTCGTGCAGAATGGCTCCCGCAATGAGCCAGTCGAGATTCAAGCGGGGGTAGTGTGCGACCAGAGCGGCGCTCAAGTTGCAGATCGATAGTATGTGTTCGAGCAGTCCACTCCGATAGCAGTGGTGAATCCGCATCGCGGCCGGCGCAACCCGCAGGCGCTCGCTGATCGTGGCGTCATTGACAATCGACTCCAACAGTTGTCGGAGCGATTCCTCTCGCACCATGGCGATGAAGGCCTGCAACTCGCCGACCATCTCCTCCGGATCGCGGCTGGATGCAGGATAGAAGTCGCCGGCACTGTACTCGCTCGCATCACAGCGGCGGATCCGGCTCACAATGAGTTGCGGCTTATCGTTGTAGTGGTCGATCGTGCCGCGCACCTTGACCACCTCGTCGCAGTCGAATAGCTGAGCGACGGCTTCCGGGTTGTCCCAGATCTTGCCATCCAATTCGCCGCTTCGATCCGCAAAGCGGACTGCCAGGAACGACCCTCCATTCCGTTTCGGCCGCAGTTCCTTCTCGATGACCACAGCCAGGAATGTGACTTCGCCAGACTGTGGCAGTTCATTGATATAGAGACCCTTGTTCTCCATAAGTTGCACCTCCGGAAAACCTGGGCACACGAAGGGATCAACATTCCTCCGTGCACCTCCAGGCGTGTTGTTTGGGTTAGAACGCCAGCGAGAGCTGGGCGTCGTTGTCGGGATCAGGCCTCCGCGCGGCTCTCGGTCGCGGTAAGACCAATTCAATGAGGGCGTCGGGCGTTGGGTTTAGGCTCCGACGAATAGGCCGGATCAACTTCAGACGGAAGGACCACCACCGGCTCCGGCGCGGGTTGCTCGATTGTTACTGCTCTG
>WNGE01013630.1_pt1 | contig 10734 bp, 12 predicted proteins | sample 5400651 | NCBI WGS metagenome assembly WNGE01 (sample SAMN13153370, study PRJNA577476) | soil metagenome | isolation source: 60 cm soil or saprolite under grassland replicate 2 | place: USA:California | collected 2016-06-15
TCTCGTACTTTACTATATGGACAATCTTTTGCTTGATGTTTCTTTGAGCCCCAACATCGGACACAGCTTCCCGAATATTGTTTTGGAATTTTGGGGCAACTTACTACCCAATGATTATTACGGCAATATAAGCATTGTATCTCGGATTTTGCTATTTTTGTAATTTTAAAATTTTTGTTTTAATAAGGTATAAAATAGTATATAAAACTAAATTTTATATTAGTTGATAAATTTTATTACCAGATGATGATGATTCATGTGATCGTAGGTGTGATGATGATGATGATGATGATGGTAGTCGTGATGAGTGTGATGGTGTTTCTGGTTTTATTTTATTGGTAAATATCTCGGACAAGGACGAGGCAGTTTTCGAAACTACCGAGGAAATTGACGACACATTCTCTTCCGGCCTAAAAGAATAATAATTAAAAGAGATTCTTTTCACCTATATTTTTATATTAACTATTTTACTTACGTCATGTCTTTTATTGCGTCTAACGTCATTTTATGAATGTCTTTGATCCCTTGTATGGCAATCTTTTCGGCTTGAAGAAACGTATCTCTTATTTCTTTTTTTTCTTTTTTATTAGAAGACATAACGTTGAATACGGAATACAAAATATGAAAGAAAAAAAGGACCGAAATTGAAAAGGAACTTTTTTTTTACATTTTTGAAAAAGTTTTCATGGTAATTTTTTAAATTAGGAAATGGTCCATTATTTTATAGTATTTTTTAAAAATATTGGCACATTGATTATCATTGAAGCTGCATCAGATTATCAATAATGCAGTATACTAAGCCGCAAAAAATCAGGCCCATCACTCGACACATTTGCAACTAAGCCATACAAGAATAAATGGCACATTGATTATCATTGAAGCTTCATCAGATTATCAATAATGCAGTATACTAAGCCGCAAAAAATCAGGCCCATCACTCACTAAGCCATACAAGAATAAATGGCATAATATACTAAGCCATATAAAGGCTTTTTATTTGTAATTTATTTAACTAAAATAGGTTAAATAAGTTTAAATTATTGTTATTGGTACATAGTGCACACTGTATTCAGGCTGTGTAAAAAGTCGACATTATTTTTTTTAAAGCAAGCCAGCTTGCGATTTATTGAAAATCAAATATATATAAAAATAAATATGTATAAAATATAAAATATATAAAATATGAATATAAAAAATAAAAATATGAATATGAATAATAAAAATAAAAAATAAAAAAATATAAAATATGAATATAAAAAATAATAAAATATAAAATATGAATATAAAAAATAAAAAAATATAAAATACGAATAATAAAAAATAAAAAATAATTAATGACGGTGTCTACGAGGTGAACGAGAACGAGAACAGCGGTGACGGGTGGAACGGGAGCGGGATCGGGAATGGCGACGATGGGTGGAGTGGGAACGGGATCGACTATGACGACGACGAGAAGATCGACGACGACGAGAAGATCGCGAACGAGAGCGCCTGCGCTCTCTGTACTCGTATCTTCGGCGATCGATTCTATTTCTCCGCGCGGCTCGGACCCTCGCTAAAAATAAAGCAATTAATTAATATAAATGGCAATGAATTAAATGAAAAAATCAGTTAGATAATAAATAATTACGCTCTACTAGCCAAAACTCGTCGGACAGTTCCTCATGGAACCTCTCATCGTGTAGAGACGGAGTGCGGGTTGGGTACCCGTCCGGATTTTCATTTATTAGGCGTTTTAAATTTTCGTAACCCGATTTTAGAGCGTTCCATTTATTTTTGCACTGTCGTCGGTTTGGTGCAAAATTGGGATGAATATTATTTATTTCTAGGGCAATTGCCCGCCATAATCGTTTTTGAGATTGAATCGGAGTCGATGTGAACGAATTCTGATAAAGGCGCCTTTCACGAATTAGCGTTAACGTGGCATCGTTTGGCCACTGGATAAAGAAAGTTTGTAAATTAGCGTTTAAATTTGCCATTTCCAATTTTTTTTTTGTTTAATTTAATAAATGTAAAATGTTGAGAATAGGCTCGATATTTATAATAAATTTTATTATTATTTCTTGAATTCTATGGTCTTGACTTGTCTAACAACAATTTACAAATTTTTATAGATCTAATGTAATCATCTTTAATTAATTTACTTAATATTTTAGATCCTACATATCATTGCGCATGTACATATTTTTTTTTATTGATTACATAATTTATTAATTTATTTGAAGCATGTCTTAAAAATATACTTACAGTTAATAGTGGAAATTAATATCTATAAATAAAAAAATAGGGTTAAGTGTTTCATGATGGTTATTTTTCATAATTATACATTTTTGCTATAAGTTGATTTGTAAAACAAAGCAATGAGCAATAAGGAAGATGATAGTAACTTGCAAATTTTATTGTTTTTAAAGAAAATGTAATGTTAAATGTCCATCCTTAATTATATTGCATATTGTTTATACTGATCATCTCTTTCTAATTCGATCTTAATACTGATCTTAATTCGATCTTAATTCGATCTTAATTTACACCGTTTGAGAATAGTACCGAACAAGGCTTTATACAGAAAATTATTGGCTGGTGGCTTGATGCATCAGGTCATGTGTGATTGCACATGACTGGGAAACTTTGTTCCAGACCGATTTGATATACCGATATATATCAAATTTTTAAAATACACGGGGTATAATACTAAAGAAAATTATGTACAATATCCGGGTCTTTATTTTTTTTATTTATTTCTGCCTTATTATTATAAATGAAAAAAATAAAAAAAATTTTACTCGGTATAATTACTTTTTAATGGATTTATTAATAATTATCTTGATATATGTGGACAGGAAACAAATGCAGATATTACGATTGCAGATCATTTGTGCGTCACTACAGATTAAAAATTATTGCAACTATTCATTCTATTTTTGAATTACGCGGAGAAATAACATAGACTTTGTTAATTGATGCAACTAATCAAGAAATTGTTCTTTCTGTTTTTAGAAATATTAAGACATTGTTAATTTGACGCAACTAATTAAATTACATACAATCGTAAAATTATGCAAAGACATTGTTAACATGACGTGACTAGTTAAATTTGGAAATTGTTATTTAATTAATTAAATTTCTTGTAAAAAAAATTCCTTTTTTTAGTACAATTAATCTTTTTTGGAATGCAGATTTATTAGAGCTGAAATTTTACACGATTCACTCACTTCAAATTCAAATTCAAAAATAATAAAAAACACGAAAACCATGAACAAACAAGCAAAAAATAAACGAAGACAAATGAAAAAACAAGCAAAAGAATTTGAAGAACACAGTCGGACAGCGGCCCGAAGAGTGCGTGAAAATCAAAATAACTATTATTTAGAATTATGGGCCGACCAAAGTGGTCTCAAAGTCGATACCCTTAAGGATCTGATGGGCCTAGAGTTTAATTAAATATTTATATTTATTTTTTATATTTACATATTTTTTATATTTTAATTAATTTCTTTATATTTACATTTTTTTATATTTTATATTTATTATATTATTACATTTATTTTACTATTATTAAATTTTTATATTTTGTTTTACTAGAAATTCAGTTATGTCTATATAATATTAAAATCAACAACTTTATTATATCCATTAAATCATATAAAAATATATATATATAAATGAAGTGTGTTATATTCGTTCTCGATCCAAAATATAAGATAAATTTTCAATTCTAAAAAAACCTACGCATCTATCTATACCTATTACCTCAATAAATTGAAAACTACCAAATTTACTGAAATATATTTGCCCATAATTGTCCTCCGCATAATTATCAGTTTTGCGGACATATGCAAATATACGGCTTGATCCATCATGTTCATGTGTAATAAAATATTGCACTTCACCATATATTTCTTCTTCTACAAGTCTTCGAGGAGCATTAGCACGATGAGCATCCTTATCAATAGTGACGTTAATCTAATATAAAAATGGATTAGTAAAATTTTATTTGTAATAATATAAAATTTAATACTTACCGCAACTGAATAATTATTTCTACTTTTTACTTTATTTTTTGATATCCATTTGGAGCTTATGATATGTCCATCTTTAGTACGTAATTTTCCATATTTCTTTACGTTAGAAGACATGTTCTAAGAATTTGAAATATAATTAACATTAAAATATAATCATTTATAAATTTCTCTACTGTAATATTACCTCAATTGTTCTCGCGTTTATGTCATAGATAGCAGCGTAAGTTTCTTTTAGTTTTGTTAGTTCTGTTCGTGACAAAACATAATTACTTGTCGGAGAATAAAGCTCAAATTCCTCATATAATGAAGAACTGAAAACTCTATGAAGTGGCCATTCCTTCTCGTCTTCTGCTGAAGGAAAAACATACTCATAAAATTCTGTTTTGTATTTTAAATGATTAAATCTTTCATTAAGTACGATATTGTTCCAAAGGGTTGCATATGGATGTATCTGCGACTTAACTAACGGAATTATCATGCCACACATCCTCTCCATTGGAAATTGCCAATATCCTCTGCATGAGCCAAAATCCTCTATACTCTCTGCTACATGCAATAAATAATGAAAAGATATTAAAAATATGCTCGATCGATCTTCTTCATCAATTCTTTCGTAATCCCTAATTATATAAGGATATTAATATGTTTAGTTAATGTCATTAATATCAATGAAAACTTAAGATTGAAATTATTTACCTTGAGATATGTTTATAAAAACTAGATAATTTTCTTTTTATTGATTCTTTTTCATTATGAGTAATTGACGTCTGCATGCATAAATGAACTGCAGTTGCAAATTCATTCCAGCCTTTAACATATCTAAAACATTTTAAGGAATATTAATGATTCCGATCTGGAGTCTTTAAAATAATATATAAAATAAATTATGATCTTACTTATCTGGCAAATATGTTTTGAGAAGTGGGACCGAATAAAGAGTTATCCAATTTGCCCATTCTTCAGCTTTATACCCAGCATAGTGTTTGAATATATTTCTAGGTGGCCTTCCAAATTCCAATGGCATGTTTTTTTTGTTATTTTGCATTTGTGTACTGATTTCTTCCCAAAATATTTTTGATACAGTGAAAGGAGTTGCATTCAAATTTTCATCTTTAAAAAAGCGAGCAGACCACAATTTAAACATTTGTGGTGCAACATTTTCAAAGAACAAATGCATAATATCAATCGGAAAAGACCTAGGAAATTTAATGGATTTTAGTTCAGACAAAATACTTCTACCCTTTATTCCTAAAATTAAATTCAAAAAAAAAGAAATTGAGTTAAATAATTTATAATAACATAAATAACATAAATAACTCTTACCATATCGTTGTATCAATGTTTCCTTTTCTCTGGAGGTTTCTGCATCTTCTATTTCATTAATACGCAAAAACCAGTCTGAATGATTTTTTTTGGCATATTCTCCAGGACGAAAATAAACGTGATTATGTTTTTTTGAATAAACTCCCCGAATATCGCAAAATCTGCAGCCAGAATATGAGTTATGGCCGGTAATGTTCATTATTTTTGTAAGAGCTGGAATATCTCCAGTCCACGCAATAATATGAGCACGAAGTGTGAAATCGCATTTGGTATATGCATCATAACAAATTATTCCTCCTAAATAAAGAAAAGTTATTAATCTATTTTATATCAAACTAATTTAAATAAATTTACTTACTTTCTAATTCTTTCATCTCATCAATGAATGGTCGTAAAAAGGTGTTAAAGTCTTTTGGTTGCTTCGGTCCGGGAATTAAAAAAGGAACTAATAAATTTTCCTTTTTCACTCTTAAAGATGGATCAAGATTATTATTTATCATGAGAAATAGCCAACAGTCATCTGTCTTTTGTTTAAAAATTTGAAACCCATCACACGAAGCTGTGAACGCAACGTCTCTTTTATCGTTAAATAAATTTTCTTCTGATAATTCCTTATAGATGTTTCCATCAAAAATATCATCCAAATCATCATTATGATTGGTGATATATTCATAACGATAAAGTAATTCTTTTGCTCTATTTTCATTATTGAATTGTATTTTTAATCTGTCCTTTATTGAAAGATATGGCATAACCTTTTTTGCTTTTCCTCTTGCATCTAATCTAGAAGCGTCACACATAGGGCAATCTGTATAAGATTCATAATTCCCAGTGTAGCATATACAAGAATTTTCACACATATCATAAAACTCTGGTATTAAGTTTGTTACATCTTTTAAATATGTCTTAACTTTATATAGGCTCACATTCTCTGTCGTGAATATTTTCATTATATCATCATATGCTGATTCTGTAAAATTGTATAAAGATTTTAAGTGTAAAAGTCTTAATCCTTCTATTATCTTTTTACTGGGTTTATCATCAATTTGCATTACATCTTCATCTATGTCTTCATTTTCAACATCATCATCCTCATCATCATCATCCTCATCATCATCATCTTCTTCTTCATTATAATCAGAATAATCTTCATTGTCTCCTTCATCAATGATGATGTTAAGGCTTTCGGTATCATCAATTATATCAACTAAATCTAATTCTTCTTGATCACGTTTATTTATATATTCTATTTGCATATCCTCTGTTTGGATCCATAAATCTTTTTGCTGATGTTCATCTTCAACTCGCAACTCAAAACTTTCCTCTTGATGACTTGTCTTTAGGTTTTCTTCTTTCGCTTCATTCTCTTGTTTTTTTTTACGATGACGATTGTATGTATTTTGATTTAATAGCATACCAGTCGGATTTACTTTTAAACAAGCTGTACATACGCATAAATAGGTTTTCTCCATTTTTTTTAAAAAGAAGCTCTAAAGAGGTATAAGAAGACAAAATCAAGTCTCGATAACAACAGTTTCAAATGATTGAAAATATAATGTCAAAAGCAGTTAAGAAAACTTATTCAGGAAGCTGAAAAAATGATGGAGTAAAAAAATGATGGCCAATATTTATAGATTTGATATCAATGAACAATTTTATTGATTCGAACGATCAATAATTTTGCGCAGTTGTTATTCCGGACCGGAATCGTATAATTTTTTGATTCTAACTTACATTCAATGGGTAAAATTTTAATTCTAATTATATTCAATAATTTATTCTTTTTTTTGTATAATTTTGCGCAGTTGCTATTCCGACCGGAATCCTGTACTCCAAGGAAAATCCGATATATATTAATGGCGCAGTAATTCCGGACCGTATAATTTTTTGATTCTAACTTACATTATTCATAATTTTGTGCAGTTGCTATTCTGACCGGAATCATGTACTCCAAGGCAGTATTCGGCAAATGACTTGAAATGAAAATGACTGGTCATTTAAATCATTTATCAATATCACATATTTTATAAATTTTATTATTTATTTTTATTTATTATAAAGCAAAGAAATTAAATTATAAAAAAAATATTAATAATCCCAGCAAATAGCACAAATCAAAAGGCCTCGTTCTTATAAGGATTTCTGTATCAGATAGTCAATTTTAAGTACATTTTACATAGGAAATTTTTTTTTTAAAAAACAAATAATAATTTCTATGTTAAATTATAATCATTACTGTATGTAAATTATTGAATAAATTTGCTTTAAATATGTCAAACAATTATCGACAAAAAGATTTGCATTTTGCGCAGCATTCTAATTCTTCAACTCAGTATTGTCACAAATGAATGGGGATTGAAAGCAAAAATAATAATTTCAATGGCAAATAAAGCATCAGCCGATATTGAAATAAAACAACTTAAAGAAAAAATAAAAATTATTGATGAGTAGTCTATTTCTTTCAACTTTGAATGAAAAGATTGATTTAGTTTTAAGACTGCGCAATATTAAAATGTAACACTAACAGACTAACTTAATTTAGAAAACAATAAATTAAGATCGAATAAAGATCCAATTATGGTTAGAATATTGCACAAAATGCATAACCAGTTTGATGTCAATTTTTAATGTAAAGTGGAACGAAGATGATCAAAAATAATCATCAATAATTATCAATTTTTATTAGTTGTTTAGGTAATTATTGATTTTTACACATGTTTCCCCCATATATACCAATCAGTTATGATGTATTTTCGTTCTATTTCACTCCTCCATGATCCCCATGATGCGATTTCGCTCCCCATAATGTAATTTCGCTCCTCCATGATGTATTTTCGTTCTATTTCACTCCCCATAATGTAATTTCGCTCCTCCATGATGTATTTTCGTTCTATTTCACTACCCATAATGTAATTTCGCTCCCCATGATGTAATTTCGCTCCCCATGATGTAATTTCGCTCCCCATGATGTAATTTCGCTCCCCATGATGTAATTTCATTCCCCATGATATATTTTCATTCTATTTCACTCACCATGGTGTAATTTCGCTCCTCCATGATGTATTTTCACTACCCATAATGTAATTTCGCTCCTTCATGATGTATTTTCACTACCCATAATGTAATTTCGCTCCCTATGATGTAATTTCACTCCTCCATAATGTATTTTCGTTCTATTTCACTTAATTTCGCCCCATGATGCATTTTCGTTCCCCATAATGTAATTTCGCTCCCCATGAAGTAATTTCACTCCTCCATAATGTATTTTCGTTCTATTTCACTTCCCATGATGTAATTACACTCCTTCATAATGTATTTTTGTTCTATTTCACTACCCATGATGTAATTTTGCCCCCATGATGTATTTTCATTCTATTTCGCTCACCATGGTGTAATTTCGCTCCTCCATGATGTATTTTAGTTCTATTTCATTCCCCATGATGTATTTTCTCTCTCCATGATGTAATTTCGCTCCCCCATGATGTATTTTCTCCCCATAGTGCAATTTCATTTCATTTTACTCCCCATGATATAATTTCACTCCCCATGATGTAGTTTTTGTTCTATTTTACTCCCATGGTTCCATTTCGCTCCCTATAATGTAATTTCATTTTATTTTGCACCTCCATAATGTAATTTCACTCCCCATAAAGTATTTTCCCTCCCCCATATGTATTTTCGTATTATTTCACTCCCCATGATATATTTTTGTGTCATTTCGTTCAATTTCATCTCTATGATGTATTTTCTTTCTATTTGTTAAACAATTTTTAAAATTATATTTGTTATAAATGGGGTTTCAAATAAATTTTTTTATATAAATTTGTTTTTAAAAAGATTATTTATGATCGTTGCCATAAGACCGATATTGAAATTAATTTTATGTTTCACGATTAACTAATATGCAATATTTCAATTTTCACTGTTACACTATTTTATTTTTTGTTACCACTTCCGAACGCATTTATCGAATAGTAACTTAAAAATTAATTCCGTACAAAATTTACGGGAAAACCGTAATTTTTTTTACGTTTTAATATTCCGTATAAATTTTCAGTATGATTGTTACGTTTTTTTAAAATTACGTATATTACTTTTTTTAAAAAAAAAAATTGAAAAAAATCATTTCTTAAAAAATATACGGAATTGTGTTACGGAATTTATAAAAACGTACACAAAACGTACACAAAACGTATGATTTCCGTACATGAATTTCTTATAGGGCTCCCCAGTACAATTTGGGACAAAAATCTGGGAAAACGCCCCACTTAAACTGGGTCAAAAATCGGAAAAAATGACCCAACTAAATCGTTCCCCATATAGTCCTCGATACAACCTTTGGGCGCCTTTTAATGCATATTACTCAGAGTAATATGCGGCCCAGGTTAATGGGCGCCCTTAATCAGGACACAAATCAGGAAAAATTACCCAATCCAATAGTTCCCTATATGGTCCCCGACACAACCTTTGGGCATCTTTTAATACATATTACTCAGAGTAATATGTGGCCCGGGTTTATGGATGCCCTTAATTGGGACCAAAATCAGGAAAAATTGCCCAACCGAAATGTGATATACATCGTTGAGTATGCCAGAACATGAGTTTTCATATAAATGTTGTCCTTCCTGATAACAATATTTTAGAGCTAGGCACAAAGTCCTTATCACAGAATAACCGTCAGGAAGAGAGCAAAACATATCAAACTCATGACAAAAAATTGTCCCAAATAATTCTGTCCCAAATCAGCCAAAATTTCATCATCTCCAAAGATAGTTCAAGAGACCAAATAGCAAACAATTGTGAAATGGCGAAGCACAAATTCTGTCCCAGTTCTGATTAGGCATAGGCACAAACTCATTTCAAAATTCTCACCAGGAAGAGGCCAAAACATACCGATCTCACATAGAAAAATTGTCCAAAATAATTCTGTCCCAAATAGTCAAAGATACTCCAAAAGACCAAGCTGCCAACAATTGTATAATATCAAGCCCACAAACTCACACAAAAATAAGGGGCAAAACAGACAAACAACAGGTTCCAAGGTGCAATAACCAATAGTAATTAATTAATTAAAAAAATATAATTCCATAAATATACAGCAGACAAACATGAGCCAAATAAATATGTACTACTTAGAAAGGCAACAAGGTGAAAAATTCCATAACTGGGCTCGAAGAGTTCATACTAGACACACTCAGATCAGAAATGAAATATATGACGATCATAAGTATAATCTAAAATGGTATTTATTTCTTGAAAAAACTAGCAAGCGAAGTAATGGTACTTCATATGATTACACTGATTGTTTAAATAGAGCACGAGCTTTAAATAAAGAAAATTATCCAATTCATGACAAAATTATAGAAAATGAGGAGTATCCAAGATCAAT
>WNGE01008754.1_pt1 | contig 10733 bp, 24 predicted proteins | sample 5400651 | NCBI WGS metagenome assembly WNGE01 (sample SAMN13153370, study PRJNA577476) | soil metagenome | isolation source: 60 cm soil or saprolite under grassland replicate 2 | place: USA:California | collected 2016-06-15
GGTGACGGCACCCAGCACCCGTCCCGCCTTGATGTCCAGGTCATTCATCGTCCAGCAGAGGACGCCGCCGATGCAGTTCGGGCCTTCCACGGGACCGTTGGCGCCTTTCCGCCAGCCCCGGACCTCCATCCGCGCCGCGCTTTCTTCCAGCGCCCGCACCGCGTCGTTAATCGTGTCGTTCATGTCATTCCCCTTCTTCTTCCGGATGCGCACCTTTTCATGCCCGCGGGCTTCCAGCTTCCCGGCCGGGGCGGCGTTCACCGGAACGTCCCGCCGCAGCCGCGGTGCTTCCCCGGCACGGTACTTTGCGCGGAGCACTGCGAGCAGTGCAGTACCCGCTTCGCCTTCATGAACATGGATTTCCCTGCCTTTCCTCACTTCGGTTTCGTCACCGAGATTTTCCCGGTGCCGTTACACCGGCCGCACGTGAACTTTTTCTGGACGCCTTTCACTTGCCGCCACGTCCACTTCTGCCCCTTGCAGTCCGGGCAGGTGACCCTCCGCATGGTCATGGCCGGTCACGACAAGCCCGCGATGGTTTCGCCCATGTCGAACTCGCCGTCGCGGACCCCGCCGCAGAACGCCTCCCACTCCTGCGGGGTGAACCACAGCACCGGGCCGTCCCGGTCGTGGGAGTCCCGGACCCCGATGAGCCACCCGGAATCCTTCCCGGCGGCCCGGGGGGCGGGCCGTTCGTTGTGGACGTCTTTGACGGTGCCCGGGGCGAGCAGCACCGTCCACACCGCTTCGGCTTCCTCGCCTTTCCGGACGAGAGCCACTTCGACGCAGCACCCGGACGGGTTGGACCGCCGGGACTTGACCCATTCACCTGGTGTGATCATTTGCCGTTTCTCCTCGTGGTGGTTGTCCGCTAGGTACCATCCTACCGTGTTTTCTACATGCGTCTAGTCGGCTCTGGTTACAGGTCCACCCCCAGTTCCGCGGCGAGATCCGCGAACGATTCCGCCAGCCCCCGGTCATGAACATGATCGTCACATTCCTGGCCGGGGCGGCAGTCCGCGCAGAAATCGTCCGGGTCCGGCCAGCGGTATACGACCGCGTCCTGGAACACGGCCCGGAACCTGTCCGCCTGCCCCGGGGACAGGTGCGCGAACGCGACCCGGAGCAGCCACCACGACAACCGGTCCCTCACCCCGGTCCTGCTAGTCACCGCCACGCCTCCGTCCCGGGGTCTTCCGGCGGTGGCAGGGGTTCCCCCGCCACCCCGTACCTGCGGGCTTCCCGTTCCGTCAGGAACGCCCGCAACCTCCGCAACAGTCGCTTCATGACAGCCACCGGCGGACAGCCTGCCCCCGGGTGGCTACGCCCAGTTTCTGCAAAATGTGCCGCACATGGGTTTTGACAGTGTTCACCGTGATGAACAGCTGCGCGGCGATCTCCGCGTTGGTGTACAGGCCCGCGACCGCGTCCAGCACCTCGGTTTCGCGCGGGGTCAGGCCCCCGGTCATGACGGCCACCGCAGCGCCTCGGCCATCCGGGACAGCCGCGCCCTGCGGTCAGCGTCCGCGGCAGCGATCTTGCTGTCGTCGCTGGACGGCCACGACGGTGCCGCCTCCAGCCGCGACGCTACGCCGAAACGTAGTTCTTCCAGCTCCTTGTCGTCGCAGACGATCACGTTGTCCTGCCCCAGCTCCCGGTGGCGGAACAACCACGCCAGCCGGTTCCGCTGGCCGGTGTACAACCTCATTTGCTTACCTCCTGTGGTGGTGATGAACTTTGACGTGCGGTGCCTTCCGGTGTTGATTGCAGCAGCCCGGATTGTTCCGCGACCGCCAGGGAATGCGTGACCAGCATCGCGGGAACGTGCCGGTGCCGGGGCGCAGCGACCGCGTCCTCATAGGTGTCATGGACGGTGACAATGGCCAGGACCGCGTCAGCTAGTTCCATGGCAAGCCGGGGCGCGTCACTGTCCGCGTCGTCGAACGCTTCGGTGACCCGGCGGGCCAGGTCACCGAGGATCACAGCGTCGTCCGGGGCGGGGACCACGCTGTTATCCAAGGCGATCCGGAGCCGCCAGTCCCCGTGGCTGACCGGTTTCCCCGCGAACTCGGCAAGGAAATCAACATAGTCGGCGCCGAGTTCCGCGACTTTCTGCCCGGCGACCATGAAATGGATCTCCCGGGGCCGGTCACTGCCGGAGTGGTCGTGGATTTCCACGACCTCGGGCTGTTCCCGGAACCTGTACCGCAACCCCGGTTCCGCAGCGGGCTGGCCGTAAGTGTCGAGGATGTGCCGGAGGTTGCCGAAGGCGAGGGTGAACCCGGACGGGGCCGGGTACACGATGTCAGGAATCATGCGCGTGTTCCTTCCTCTCGGGGGCCTGGGTGGTCCCACAGGGCCGCGTTCGTGCCCGGCCGGACTGGGTGGCCGGGGTGACTCACGAACGCGGCGCTCTAAGGCCAGCTCCTAGCCGGTGAAGAACATCTTGAGGTTCATGGCCTGCCGGACCTTGTCATGCACGGCCTGCCGTTCCGGTGACCAGCCGGGCTGTTCCCCTTCCGGGGTTTGCATCAGCTGATGCATCCCGGCGTGCAAGACGCCCAGTTCGTCCAGGGTCAGGCCGGTCAGCGGGCTGGGCTGGGTTGCGGGCTTCTCAGGCGATGCTGCGGTCATGCGTGTTCCTTCCATAAGGCGGGTCCCGGGGCGGGTCCCGCTGGGCCGGGTCCGCCGCCGGGCGAGACGCTGGTACCGGCGGCGGACCCGGTGCACTAAGACCCCGCCGGGACCATCCGGGCGGCGAGGTCGTCGGGGAGTTCCATGTCGAAACTGAACGGCTCGATCTGGTCCCCGGAGTCGTACCGGGCAATGTTCCTGGCGGCGGTTCCAGGCAGCAGGTGATACACGAATACGAGGGGGCGGGTCAGGTGCGGGAACAAGCGGCGGAACGCCTGCGCGAGCGGGCAATCCGCCGCGTTCCCCTGACCAGGTGGCGGCGCTGCGGCGATGTCCGCGGCGGTGACATTAATCGTGACATTCACGGGCGTGGTCCTTCCTAGAGAAATCCTTCCTCATCCGCGAAGAAAAGGATGAGGATGATGTCGCGGATGCCGATGGCGAGCATCGACACCACGGTGACAGCGATATGCATCTCAGCGGCGGACGTGATGGTCAGCAGCACGATCGTGATACTGAGCCGTTCCGCGTGCTGCCTCGTGGTGAGACACGAATGCACCCGCGCTTTCGCGGTCCGCGCCGGGGGGCGGGCCTCACCGGCGGTCACGTGACCGGGACAGCGGCGAGAACGGTCAGGGACGCGGCGACTTCCCGCGCGGCGCCGTGAACGGGAAGGCCGCGGAGCCGGTCCGACATGACTTCCGCGCACACCCGGGCCGTCACCCCGGCCTCGCGGAGCGACGCGACCCACTGCGCGACGGGGAACACGCCCTCGGTGGGGAGGAGCCGGCCGCACAGCGCGTCATGTTTCAGCGCGTCCGGCCATGCGAGGGCCCCGCGGGACAGGCCGCAGACCTCGATCCCGGTAACCAGGTCCGGGGTCACGTCCGGCCACTGGTCCCCGTACACGCGGCCCACATGGTACGCGTCGAGAACAAGCCCGATATTGGGCCGGGCCGCGGCGGTGATGATGTGCGTTGCGTGGTCGACGTTGCCGAGACGACCGAAGCACACCGGCTCGAACCCGAGCCTCATGTCATGCTCTGCGGCGCGGTCGGCGAGGTCCCGGACCCGGCGGGTCACCGTGGAGTCATACACGGGTTCCGGGGAGCACCACCCGATTTTGAGGCTGAGCCGGTCCGCGGCCCCGGCCTGGGTGAGCGCGTCCGCGAGCGCGAACGCGGCGTATTCCTGGTCCGGGTCACGTGCCTCGTCGAGTTTGATGAACTCGATGTCGGTGACGGCCATCCCGGCCGCGCGCAGGTACCCGGTGTCGAACCGGGCCTGGTCCCGGTTGCGGTAGTCCGTGGTGCACGCCCCGATCCGGGTGAACCCGGCGGCGCGTGCCGCTCCCGCTCGTGCCAGCAGCCCGTGCAAGGGCCGCGTCTCGAAAATGCTTCCTGCCAGGGTCCACAACGCGACCCCTGGCATGCCCGCATTCATGCAACCTCCGTTTCCCGGGGCCCTTCCGGCCCGCGTGGTCAGGCGTTACAGCCGTTCTGCTTCCGCTTGCAATGCTTCGCGCCCCTCACCCCGGCTTTGGCGCCCTTGCATCCCCCGCAGTTGCACCGGCACCCGCTGGCCCATCTCACGAACATGACCGTCACCTTCCCTCCTGCGTCATCCGGCGGGACGCGATCACCGCGTAGGCGAGCGTGGCGACCACGAGCACAACCGAGGTGGTGACGAGCATGACGGCGGACGGGTTCAGCAACCACCCGGTGACCAGTCCCGCCGCGGTGATCAGCCCGGCCTTGTCGAACACCTGACCCACCGCGGTAGCGGTCTGCTTCCCGCCGTGATCCCTCGCCGCAGCGATCCGCCGGTCACGGGCCTCTCTGCGGAGCTGAGCCTCATGCTCAGCAGCGGACTTCTCAGCGACCCGCCGGTTATGCTCCGCACGCGAAATGGACGCGCGTCTCTCGACCCCTTCGCGTTGCCGACGTTGCTCTGCGCTCTCGGGCATTACACCCACTTCCCCTTCTTGCCGTTACAGGTCTTACATTTCCTGGTGACCAGCGTGGCGCGGTGGATGCCCTTGACGCGGACGTACACCGGGAACGTCACTTCGCCTTTCCCGTTGCAGGCCGTGCAGGGATGCCAGACCTGACCCTTGACGGTGACCATTACCGGGTCGTAACAGGGGTCATAAGCCCCTCCGTGGTGGTGGTAGGTAAAAACTTCCGACTAACAACACTACCAAACAGTGTAGAAAACAGCAAGTTTTATTGCGGCAGGTCCCTGGCGGTCAGCACGTACTCACCGTCATACCGCCCGTAATCTTCTTGCATCTGCCAGATCACCTCATGCAGATGCTCCGGGCAGGCCATCCGGGCTTTCCGTTCCGCATCCGCTGACCGGCGGACAGTGAACCACGGCAAGTTCGGGCATACCAGCCCGAGTCGCTTGTACCTGTAAGCGCACGGCCCGCCAGCCTCGCCCGCGGCGTACTCGTAAACGTTCAAAGCTCCCGCCTCCTTGTGGTGGGGAAACCAAACCACCCAAGTCTATGTAGAAAACAGGTGGCGTGCAAGCACGAAAAAAGGGCGCTGGACGTGTGTCCAGCGCCCTTTCCGGCCCGTCTACTGGCGGGCGATCCTGCACGTCGCCTCCACCTGAGCGTCCAGCCATTCCAGCGGCGACAGAACCCGGGCCGGGTAACCCGGCGCGTCCGCGGCCTGGAACGGCGCAGGCTGGTAGTACGACATCTGCGGCGGCGCGTACGTGGTGTAAACGTCCGGCATCGGGCCCACGGTGCCTGTCGTGATGACGTTCTGCCAGCTATACGGGCCCACGGTGGTACTGCCGCTGGCGTAGTAGGCGGTCATCACTCAGCTCCTTTCCGCGGGGTGAGCCTGCCGGTCAGCTGCGCGTCCACGTTCGGGAGCCGTTCCAGGACCTGGCCCAGGATCGACTCCAGCCTGCCGACCTCACGTTGCAGATGCTCCCGCTGGAACTTCATCTCCGCGGCGAACCTGTCCTTATCCGCGGCCAGGTTCGTTTCCCGGACCTCCAGTTTCGCCTGCCGGGTCGCATGCGCTACGTCCTGATCCTGTTTCGTTTTCAGCAGGCCGACCTTATGCTCGGTCTCCCGGATTTCCCGCCGGTGATCCTCGGTCAGTCTGCCTTTCTCCAGTTTCAGCTTCTCGATGCTCTCCTGCAAGGCGAACATTTCCGCCGTGCGATCACGCTCAGTGCGAAGCGCATGCACCTCGCCTTTCAGCCCGGCCAGCTCAGTGGCCAGCCGTGTCCTCTCAGCGTCCCGCTCCTCGTCGTTGCTGCTTCCGAACCAGCCCATGATTCCTCCTGGGGGGGGTATAAGTGACCCGGCCCGCATCACTGGTCTAAGGCGGCTGCGAGCCGGGTCACGTTCTTGTGTTCAGATGTCACCGCGGCTGAAATCCGCCAGAAGCTGGGGAACGGCACTGTCAAACCCTGATAGGTCCAAAGTCCCGGGGTCCGCAGGATCGGCCACAGTAAATTCGGTCGGCGTGATCGCGACGACAGCCAGCCGGGTGTTGATCCCGGTGCGTTCCCGGTACTGGCGCAGGGCCTGATGCGGATGAATGTCCCCGTGCCAAGTCTCCGAGTCGGTCATAACGATCATGGTGTCGAACTCCCAGCCGCGTTTCAGGGCCTCGGTCATCGGCAGGGAACAGTCCGTCGCGCCGAACGACAGCCCCGTGATGGTGCGGAGCACGTCGTCGAGACGCTGCCGGGGACTGACGTTCAGCACCGTCAGGCCGGTGTCGCGGAAGTTTGACCAGCCACCCGCGGACGTGAACCCGCAAATCATGTACTCCGGTTCCGTCGCCGCGGTGACGAGGGCCAGCGCGGCGGTGATCTCCCGGCACGTCACCGGGAGGCCCGCGGCCAGGGCCCCCATGGACCCGGACACGTCGAGGGCCAGCATGGTGCGTTTCCCCGCGGGTTCCACCGCGCCGAACGCGGCGTAAAACGCGGCGTCCAGCGCGTCGGTTATCTGCCGGACCGGCTCCCATGACGTGTCCCCCCGGAGGGAATGCCCGGACGCGTACGTTTTCAGGGCCACCAGGACGTTCACCGGGTGCACCCGTGCCCTGTTCAGGCGGGCGGGGTCGAGGAGCTGCGCCGCGACTTTCGCCGTGGTCGCCGGGGACTGCGGGCCTACCACGCCAAGCCTGGTGAGGCGGGGAAGCTGCCGCATCAAAGCGGTCTGCGGCATCCCCGCCTGAATGAGCGCATGCCACACCTTCGCTTCGCCCAGCGCCTGATCGGGGAGCATTTCCCACGACAGGGCCGGGTTGTCCTCGATCAGCCTGACCCAGCCCGGGACGCTTTCCGTCACCTGGGCTTCGCGGTACGCCTGCACGATCGGGGGCAGGTCCGGGGGGTAGTGGTCCCGGCCGCAGATGAAATCGAACAGGGCCTTATGCGGCAGGGACTGCTGCGTGACCGCGTCCCCGGTGAACGGGTGCGACAGCCGCAGCACGTCACGGTGCGTCCACCCGTTTCTCTGCCGGTATTTGATGGCCTGGTACGCGGCGTCACCGGGGTCCTTGTCGAGGTACCAGTCACCGACCGCGTTACGCAGCCCCCGGCCCCAGCCACGGAACTGCTGCACATATTCCGTGAACGTAAACAGGTGCGTGCCGGTCCGCGCGACCTGGGGCAGCGCGGCAAGGGCGGCCTTCCGCCCGGCGTCGTCCCCGAGACCCGCAGCGGCGGCGAGGGCGAACAGGGCCGGGTTGTTCCGCGGCGCCCGTCCCGCCTGGCTGATCTTCACCACTTCGGTGACAAGTTCCGCCGGGGAGTTCCGCGCCCAGTCCAGCACCACCGCCGCGTTGTCTTTCGTGATCGCCTGCTCCGACGCGTAGTAAGTCCCGCCTTCGGTGCCGATGGTCAGGAAACGGTGCAGCCTGGCCGTCCTGTCAACGGTGAACGCCTACCCCCCGGCCAGGTTCCGGGACTGGCGCGGATCAGCCTGCTCCGCCTGGGAGGTCTGGCGCAGGTTCACGAACTTGAGGGGATCAGGCATCGGCGTGTCCTTCACGTGGCGGGGAGGGCCTGCGGGCGTGTCATGATCGCCGCGTTCTCTTTGCAAAAGGGGATAAGCGACGGTCCCCGGCCCGCAGGCCCTCAACTTCGTTGTGCACGGGCATGTGACGCCGACCGGGGTAATACCCCGCCTGCTCAATGTGCCTGAACTGGCGCCTGCGCCAAGAGGAGCCCCGCGAGCGGGGCCGGGCGGATTCGAACCGGGTAACCGATCATGCTCCGGCCCGTGCTTCGTATTCAGTTAAGGTGCCGGGCGTGTGACGCTGACCGGGTAAGTGACTCAGCCGGAGCCTGTCACTCCGTTTGAAGCGGTAACCGATCATGCTCCGGCCCGGCACGTTCCTGGCCTGCGGGCTGACGGGCGTGTGAGTGACTGCCGCATCGTTTGCAGTGATAAGCGACGGTCTCCGGCCCGTCAGCCCGTCACCAGGCTGTCTCCCACGTAGAAACCTAACACGGGGCCTGTAGAAAGTCAACCGGGGTTACTGCCGGTCCCGTTTCCGTTTCGGCGGGTTGCTGCACACCGCCCAGTGCGGCCACGCCACCTTCTCGGCCGGCCCGGGCTGTTCCCCGTCGCCGAGAACCCGGCACCGCAACTCAGAATGGCCGTCACCGCGGTCCGTGACCCGGGTCACCGCCAGGTTCCCGCCGGGTTTCCCCGCGGTGTCCCGGTCCACCGGCATCATGTTCCCGTCGACGGTGACCGCCCAGTCAAACAACCCGCCGCACGTCTTGCAGGACGCGGTCACCAGCAATCCTTACGCCATGCCTTATCCCACGCCACGGCGGGCGCAGGCTCGATCTCGGTGACCGCGCCGTCCTGCCATTGCAGGACATGCACGATGCGTTCCTGCCGTTCCGCTTCCACCCGGTGCCCCTTGCTCTCCGTGGCGTGCACCCGGGCCTTTTCCGTGACCTCCCAGCCCTGCGCGGAAGGCCCCGCCGTCCACCCGCAATCCAGGCACGCCGCCCGCACGGTCCTCACAGCTGCCTGCCCATCCCGGACGCGAACGCGCACTGCACCCACGTTTTCAGCAACTCCAGCGCCGCCGGCTCATCAAACCCGGCAGCCTGGTAACTGAGGTACAGCTCATGGTGGAACGTGGTCACGGCGTCCAGGTCCGTGACCGGGCGCAGCGGGTCAAACGGCATCTCGGTCACAGCAGCGCCCCGCGCATCCGGATTGTCTCCACCCGCCGCCCGCGGACACCAGGGTGCACGCAGGCGGCCAGGTCCGATTCCTCGCATCGCATCAGGCACGCCTCCCGGTCCGCGCATTCCCACGCCGGCCACCCGCACCACTCCGCGTACCGGGACAGGCCCGGCGCCGAGATTTCATCCTCGCACCTGCCCTGGGCCCCGGCGGGCGCGCTCACGTCCCCCACCACAGAACCGTGACACCCATTACTGGGCGGGACGGACGCAGGGAACTTCGTCCAGAGGACGGGAGGGCGTTCGCTCCGCGACAGCCATTACTGACCGGGCGGCGCGAGAAGCGGGTGACGCCGCGCATTCTCGCCTGCTTTCCGTGAACGCACCCGCCGGGGGGTTTCACGGTACCCTCCGGGCCGCCATGACGCGGCGCTGCGGGGCGGTACCGAAAATGTCGTCCAGCTGCGCCCGGGACAGCAGGCTTTCCTCGGGGAGCCGGGCCAGGCCCGCTGCCTGCGCGCTGGTAAGTTTCCGTGCCCGGTGCAACGCGCGTACCGGGGCGTGCATCCGCAGCAGCAGCCTCCGTCGCCTGCTCATCAGGACCTCCCGTGGTGGGTTGAATAACTCAAGTCTACCGTAGAAAACCGGGGGTTGTCATGCGGGCGCACCCGGGAAACCGTCCGGCATCGGAAAATGAAACACGAACGAGTACGGCACCTCCAGGTTGCCCTTGACGCACACGCTCATCCCGTCCGTGTCCGCCCACCCGGTTTCGGTTTCGTGAATCTCCGCGCCGCAATGACGGCACTTAGCGGTCCGGGTCACGGTGCTCCAGCCGCCACAGATACGCGGCGAACTCGTCATGGGTCAGGCCCCGCAGCCAGTCCTGCCACGCTTTCGTCGCGACACCCAGCTCGGCTATCAGCCGGGTCACCTCGTCGTAACGGAACACGGCCTCGGCGACCACCTTCTCCTGTCCGGTGGTCACCTCGCGGGCCGGATATGCGCCGGGTCCACCCAAATGTACGGCCACGCCCACTTACGAGCCGGGCGGTCCCCGAGGAACAGCAGCACCTTCCCGTCCGGCCAGCAGAACGGTTCCTCCCAGTCCTCTGACCGCAACGCCAGAGCAGAACTGTCTTCGGCGTACGTGTCAGCGATTTGCTGGAACGTGACCGGCGGCGGGAACGGCAACGGTTTCTTCACCATCACCACGGTGGCCCGGTGCCCGTGTAGCGGGTGACCGTCCGGGCCTGCCGTGATGATGACCTCCCGGTCGTCGGCGATGTCCGCGAGTTTCATTTGCCCTTGCACCCGGCGGCGCCGCACTTGAAGATGCAGACACAGAAAACACCCGTGCCGGTCCGGCATTTCCGGCAGTTCTGGTTAACCATCAGGGTTTCCTTTCGCGAAACGGGCACACGACCCGCAGTCGTGCACCGGGCCGGTCACCGGCTCCGGGGTCAGCAACGTCACCACCGCGTGCCCGGTGACGTTGACCCGGATGCCGCACAAGGTTCTGTCACCGGCCATGGTCAGCCCGTGGGAAGTGAGCCGCCCCCGGCCGCGGCTGCCCGTTTTCGACCGGACCACGACCGTCATCATCCGCCCGCCACCCAGGCAAGGGTGACAGCAAGGATGAAAAACCCCGCAGCGAACGTCACGATGACCAGCCACGGCCTGACCTGTCGTTCAGTCACTGGCCTCCTCCTCCCGGGCGGCGTTGCCCAGTTTCCCGATGCGGGCCAGCAGGTCTTCCAGGTCCGCGGCGGGCAGCCCCCGGAGCTGCATCCGGACAATGACTTCCAGGGCCTTACGACACGACCCGCAGTTCATCTCCCGGTCAGTGCGATGCCACATCCGGATGTCCTGCCCGTCAACACGAGTGAAAATGGTGGTCAGGCCACAGA
>WNGE01022479.1_pt1 | contig 10731 bp, 9 predicted proteins | sample 5400651 | NCBI WGS metagenome assembly WNGE01 (sample SAMN13153370, study PRJNA577476) | soil metagenome | isolation source: 60 cm soil or saprolite under grassland replicate 2 | place: USA:California | collected 2016-06-15
TTAAACTGATGGAAAGCGCAAGGCTAGGTTTCATGGCGAGCCTCCAACTACGAAGACGTGAACATCAAAGGTCAGATCGGGGAGAATACAAAAGCCGGAGGATTATCTTCCGGTCGCGTTCGAAAGTCAATTGAGGTGTACTCGTTGGAAAGGGCCTATTCACAATCGTATCCCTCCCCGGCTCTTGAGCTTCTTGCATGGGCGGGGATATTAACTTAAGTGATCTTCCAACGGGGCTGGAGATTCACTTTCGCCTAGTTGCAGGGACGCAATTGGCGTCTGCCATCGCATGATTCCAACGCCGGGCCAACGATCGCTGTTGAAATATCGCGTGGGTGTTGAAAAAGGAACCAAAGCAGTAATTTCAGCGAATTCCAGTGTCTACGGCGAACGAACATTCAATAACTTACGAACGAATGTCGTTATTGAAAAGGCCAGAAAAGAGTTTTTCAACAGCCACAGGCGATTACACTCATTGATCAAAGAGCGTAACCAGTGGGCGAACCAACGATCCTCATGAAAACTGTCATAGTCCCTTGAATCGTTTTCATTGCAGGTTCAACGATAGCTGGAATCATGTGCGAGATGGATCGTCCACTGCCAGTTAGTTCCACGCGAAATTTCATCCGAAACGGGCGTCCCCCGGCGTGCATCAGATTGTTTATCCTGACCAGCTTTGCGTGGTCAATCGGCAATCGGAAATCCTGCCCGCTAAGCCCTATTTTGTCGCTATCGACTTTTGCTTCGTGTAAATCAAGATAGTCTAATTGTGTGAGCGTGATCTCGCGGTCCGCCGTGATCCACAATGTTGGTCCGTCAGGATACTCGCCAAGAAACTCAGATTTAATTTGAGGATTCCTGAACTCATCGCGGGACAAGCCCACTGCTGATGAAGTTCTCAATTTCCACTTCTCTTTTTGATCCCTGATAAATTCACGATTCATTTCCTCCACTTGCGCTCTCAAGTCTCGCGGAAACAATTGCACTTCGATGCCCACTTCGCTTAGGAACTGATCCCCAAGTCCGCGAATGTCAGGATTAGGATCGAGCATCCCGATAAGAACACGAGCAACTCTCCGGTTAGCGAGCCTCTCAGCGCAACAGATTTTAGGTGGGTTTCTTTTGACACAGGGTTCAAGTGTGGTGTAAACAGTAGCTCCAGCTAGCGTTTCGTTTGATAACCTGTCTTCCAAAGCAACATATTCAGCGTGAGATTTTGGGTTCTCGCCGCGATGGGCTTTAGCTAGGACCTTGCCATCCTTCACGACGACCGCACCAACTTTGGGATGTGGTCTATCGTCTTCAGCCACACTCCTTTTCGCCTCTTCAATAGCGAGAAGTGCGAAGTGCCGATCATCATTGAGGTCTGTACCTGCATGTTTTCGCCCGGTCAGCTCTCCTGATTTGAACAATTTCTCCCCTTCACTGGAAATAATGAACCAGTCAGCAACTTGCTGGTCGTTGTGAATGAGCAGGCCCTGCCTCTCCAGCCAGTTCCACGCCTCCATTATGCGCTCTGTCACCACAGGCTGATGGATTCCATATTCCGGCTCCTTTGGCAATGGCCCAAGACCCACGTTGCGGTTTTCAAGCATAGCCCGGAAATAAACCCGATTCAGTCCTGCATGTTGGTAAACCGTGTTCAGCCCTTCATAGCTTTTCAGGTGTGTGAGTAGAATTGAGCCGAGCGTAGGCAAGTCCTGCCGCAGCAGCTCATCGGCAGTAGGGAAGAACGATTTCAGGGGACGGAATGACATACAGGCGTGATGTTAGCAGCGCGAACACTACATCGCGACGCCAATAACTAGCCTCACCCTCAAGCTGAGATGGTCAGCTGACATAAACAGGCGTTTATTGACTTCTTGGCGATATTTCACCAACAAACCTTAAACCATACCGATTTTCCGGAGGACTGACTTCAACAAAATCTGATTTCTTCGACGGGGTCGGCTCCGGGCGGGCTGGCCCACCTTTCCTCTCAACGAACTGAGGCTGCCCCATCCTTCGCGGTTTTCGAAGGATGGGCTGCAGAAGCTAGGCGACGAACTCTTCCCGGTCTCTTACCCTCAACTGCGCGGGGCGTTGCTCATTCACTAAAACTGCCCCGCGTTCGCCGTAAGCATAATACCGAAAACTGCTCCATGCCCACTGCTCCGGCTCGAGCGCCAGTCCGCGCTTGACCGGATTGCGATGCATGTAGCGCAACTTCTCCACACGCTTGCCTTCGCTCCACACCACAAAATCATAGAACCGCCGCTGCCACACGTGGCCTTCGTTCAATGCGTCCTCCCACAGCCGGTTCTGGCCGCGCTCACTGCGCTTGCGCCAATCTCGCAGAACCTTCCGCGCGAAGCGCTGTTTTAACACCTGCATCACGGTAGAAGGATTTCCCCGCTCCGGCTCGCTGATCAGCAGATGAAAATGCTCCGGCATGACCACGTAGCCGACCACCACGAAGGTGTACCGTCGCCGCACCTGCTCCAGAATTTCCAGAAACCAGGTGCGCCGGCGCGGTGTATTTAGCAAAGGCCGCCGTTGATAGCAACTGGAAGTGATGAAGTGCAAGTATCCTGATCCGTAGTAGCGATGAAGGCGCCTCGGCATGGGAACATGCTAGGCGATAGATTCCTGGTGCGATGTGACGGATGAACCCTTTGAGATCCGTGGTCCCCACCCTTCGAAAACCGCGAAGGGTGGGGCAGCCCTCGCAGCCTCGCCGTCACCCTTCCAGCTCGCCTTTTCAGAGCATTTAAACTGAACTTCAACACTCTGAGGCCGATTTGGGCTGCGAAAATCGAATCTCGTCGAAAGTGGCAACGAAATTACGCCTCCCTTGGTTTATCTTGTTGCTTCTGTTTGCATCACCCGCAGCATCAGCGCAAATGCCTCCGGCAATCAATTCGTCCGCAGACGCTCTTCGCGCCGCCCAGACCATTTCCGATCGCCACGGGACGATTGTCTCTGCCGATCAAACCTGCCTTTTCTATCGCTTTTGGCCGGCAGAATCTCCGGGCAATCGCATTGTTCTGGTGCTCCACGGCATCGGATATCACAGCGGCCCCTACAAAGTAATTGCAGACGCATTGAACCCGCACGGAATTGATGTTTACGGGCTCGATGCTCGCGGCCACGGCCTCTCCTGTGGCCGACGTGGATATCTCGGCACACCCGCCCAGACCTCGGAAGATGTCTCGGCGATGGTCCGCTTCCTGAAGCAGCAGCACCCGTCGGCCCGGCTCTATTTGCTGGGGGAAAGCATGGGTGGGGCTTTTGCGTTGGATTACATGAAGGACAGCAGCGAGATCGACGGCCTGATTCTTCTTGCGCCCGCGCTGAACGTGAATTCTGCGCAGGTTTTCGGGCTCGGCAACTTGCCACTGCTGCCGTTTTTTCTTTTCGCGCGCCGGCATCCGGCCATCAGCCTGGTTGGCAAGCGGCTCGATGAAAGTTCTCGCGATCCTCAATGGATTGCTGAGCGCCGTGCCGATCCGCTGGCATATAAAAAAGTGACCTTCGGATATTTGGGCGATATCAAGGCTCTCGTGAAGAACTGGCAAAAGCAAATTGCCCCTCGCGTTCGAATACCGACATTAATAATCCAAGGGGAGCAAGACCGAATCGTCAGTCGCAAGGATTGCAGAGAATTCTCGCAACGTTTGGCAACGCCCGATAAGACATTCAAAACTTACCCCGATGTTCGCCACACCACGCTCTGGGATCCGGAAACGCCCGTGATTCTCGACGCAGTGCGCCAGTGGATTGAGGCTCACTGAGTTGTCGAACTAGCGGAAGCTCCTGTAAAATCGATGTTTCGCACATCGAATTCCGAACTCATCTGGAGCGGTCCATGGCACAAGTATGCGAGATTTGCGGCAAAGGGCCGCAATTCGGTAACAGGATCAGCCACGCCCACAACGTCACCAAGCGTCGGTGGAATGTCAACTTGCGCGCGATTCGGGCCAGGGTCAAAGGAGCCACAAGGCGCATTCGCGTCTGCACATCATGTCTGCGCAGCGGCAAGGTCGTTAAGGCATAGCACTTAAACCACAGAGGGCACGGAGGAACACAGATGAATCTTAGCTGGTCCTCTGCGAGACTCTGTGCCCTCTCAGGTAAGTAATCTACTGAACCCCAATCAACTCTACGTCAAAAATAAGCGTTGAGTTCGGCGGAATCACCGGCGGGTAGCCATTCGGTCCATAAGCTAAATCCGGAGGAATGCGTAGCTGGCGCTTGCCTCCAACCTTCATCCCCGCGACACCTTCATCCCATCCCTTGATCACCTGGCCAGCGCCCAGGGTGAACTGAAAAGGATTGCCGCCTACTGAGCTGTCGAACTTTTTGCCGTTTGTAAGCCAGCCCGTGTAGTGGACCTTTACGGTTTGACTTTTGTTTGCGGTTGCGCCAGTTCCAACCTTGATGTCCCAATACTCCAGCCCAGAGGCAGTCTTAGTTCCGGGGCCTGTGACCTTAGTTGGTCCAGCTGAGGCGGCAGTCGACGCCTTCTTGGCTGTCGTGCTCTTCTTCGCGGTATCGCTCTGGGCGAGCACAATCGTTGCCGCCAGAACAATCATCACTAGCAAGAACCAAATTTTAAGCATTCATCGTCTCCAGTTTTTAGGGATTTCTACGCCAACGCGATCACATCAATCTCGACCAATGCATCTTTCGGCAGCCGCGCCACTTCGACAGTCGATCTGGCCGGCGGAGCAAAGCTGAAATATTTCCCGTACACCTCGTTCATCGCTGCAAAATCGCTCATATTCTTTAGAAATACGGAGGCGCGCACAACCTTCTCCAGACTGCTGCCAGCCGCCTTCAGAATACCCGCAAGATTTCGTATCGCTCGATCCGTTTGCGCAGCTACATCGCCTGCAATGAACTGTTGGTTCGCCGGATCAATCGCCACCTGCCCCGATACAAAAATAAATCCATTCGCCCGGATCGCCTGCGAATACGGCCCTATCGCCTGCGGGCCTTCTTTCGTCGCTATAACGTCGCGCATCGTGCCTCGCCCATTAGAAAATGCAGAATGTAGAAGTCAGAATGCAGAAGTGGACTCGCTTCCGCATTCTACATTCTTAATTCTTACTTCTGCATTTTGCATTTAGCCAGCGACTGGCTGAAGACTGACCCCCAGCGGGTTGCGGAAAAAGTCAGAAAGGCAGATTCCTCACGGGCTGAAGCCCGTTCGGGATGACAAGAGGACAAGGACTCAGCGGCACGACTGAAGTCGTGCCCTTCCCACTGTAATCGTGCCTTCCCAAGGTACGTAAGGAGCCGACTTTTTCTCCAAACTACTAGACCTTCTGCAGCCTTTGCACATCGTGCACGCCTGGAATCTTGCGAACCCCGGTAACGATATTTTCCAGTTGCTTGAGATCGGCGATGTCGAGCACGATATCAATGTTCGCCTGCCCATTGTTGGTCCGGGCTTCAATGTTGCGGATGTTGGTCTTGCTATCGCTGATGACCGCCGTAATCTGCTTGAGCATGCCGAAGCGATCGTCACAAAAAACCGTGAGCTTCACTGGATATGCGCTGGGCGTCCCGTCATCGCGCGCCCATTCCACTTCAATCTTCCGTTCCGGCTCGTACATCAGTGCCACTACGTTTGGACAGTTCGCCGCGTGGACCGCCACGCCTTTGCCGCGAGTTACGTAACCCACCACACTCTCGCCCCGGATCGGGTTACAACATCGCGCTCGGTAGACCAGCAGATCGCCATGGCCCTTTACCCGGATGGCGTTGTTGTTGTGATCTCCGCCAAAAACCCGCCGCACTACACTGGCAATGCCGCCTGGCTTCTCTATGTCTGAATCAGCCACCGGCTCGCTGCCAGCCGGCACAAGCCGATGAGATCATCCGGTCGCCCTAAACCATAATCCGACGCGATTCTCTGTAAGTCCGGTTCCTTGATCTCTTTCAGTCCGACCCGGTACTTGCGCGCTTCTTTCTCAATCAGTTTGCGGCCAATCTCAATTGCCCGCTCCCGCTGATGAACATTCAGCCAATGCTTAATCTTGTTGCGCGCGCGGGAAGACTTGACCACCGCCAGCCAATCGCGGCTCGGCTTGTGCCCCGGCTGCGTCAGGATCTCGACGATATCCCCGCTGTGCAGCTTGAAACGCAGCGGAACCATGCGCCCGTTCACTTTGGCTCCAACGCACGTGTGCCCGACCTCGGTGTGGATCGAATAGGCAAAATCGATGGGCGACGAATCACGCGGCAGCACTACGACTTTGCCTTTAGGCGTGAAGGTGTAAACCTCCTCCGGATAGAGATCGATCTTCAGAGTGGAAAGAAACTCATTGGGATCGGAGACATCGCGCTGCCATTCCACCACCTGCCGCAGCCATGCGAGCCGCTGCTCATCCTGCGCCGATACTGGACCATCCTTGTACTTCCAGTGCGCGGCGATGCCTTCCTCCGCCATTTTGTGCATCTCTTCGGTGCGGATCTGCACTTCAAAGGGCGTGCCTTCGTCGGAAATTACCGAGGTATGCAGCGATTGATAAAAATTTGGCCGCGGCATGGCGATGAAATCTTTAATCCGCCCCGGCACCGGTCGCCACAAGTTGTGGATGATTCCCAGCACCGCGTAACAATCTTGCACGGATTGCGTTATCACGCGCATCGCGTACAGGTCATAAACTTGCTCCACCGCAATATGCTGCCGCAATAACTTTTTTTGGATGCTATAGAGCCGCTTGATCCGGCTCTCCACCAGCGCCGTAATCCCGGCTTCTTTCAGCTTGTCGCGAACCACCACCTCGACTCTGGCGAGAAAGGCCTCTCCGGATGCGCGGCGCGCCTCCACCGCTTCGTGTACTTGCTGATATCCAATTGGATCGACGTATCGAAATCCCAGGTCTTCCAGTTCCCCGCGAATTTTTCCCATCCCCAGCCGATGCGCGATAGGGGCATAAATATCAAGCGTCTCCTGAGCAATTTTTTGCCGTCGATCGGGCGCCAGGTGTTCCAGCGTGCGCATGTTGTGAAGACGATCGGCGAGCTTGATCAGCACTACGCGGATGTCGTCCACCATCGCCAGCATCATCTTACGAAGGTTTTCCGCCTGCTGCTCTTCGCGCGTGGCGAAATCGATAGCGCTAATCTTGGTTACGCCCTCGACAATGTGCGCCACCTGCTCGCCAAATTCTTTGCGGATATCGACAACCGTTACCAACGTATCCTCGACCGAATCATGCAGCAATCCAGCCACAATTGCGGCCGGATCAATCTTCATTTCTGCCAGAATCAAAGCTACTTCGAGAGGGTGAACCAGATAGGGCTCGCCAGACGCGCGGGTTTGCCCGGCATGATACTTCTGGGAATATTCATAAGCCTTTCTAATGATTTCCAGATCGTCGGTAGGGCGGTTCTCCCGCATCAGCCGCATCAAATCACGGAATCTGGTCACCGTGAGCGCGGTCGTCGCGATCTGTTCCCGCAGAGTCGCCATACTGGATTATAGCTCCTGGACAGGGCTACAGAGGCTGGGCCAGGGTGCAGTTGGGGCCGGGATGGTGGCACTTACGCCAGCAAATTAGGGGCTTGTAGAAAAGCGTTGGTGAAATTTACTTGCTCGCGGTTCGGGTTTTGCTAGGCGATTACGAGTTCGCCGCCGCGTTGTTTCTCGAGCGACATGGCTTCATTCAGGGCCACTATTGCACATTGCGCCTGATCATCAGAGGGAGGCTGGGTTGTGATCCGCTGGAGCCAGAGGCCCGGGGCTGTCATTAGGGCGAAAAGCGATCCACGGTGCTTGGCGGCGAAGCGAATGATTTCGTACGAAAGCCCCGCGATTAGCGGCAGCAACGCGATTCGAACCGCAAATCGCGCCCAGAAGGTGGTGACGGGTACGACGGTATAAACCAAGATCGAGATCAGCATTACGGTCATCAGAAAACTTGTTCCGCAGCGTGGATGATATGTGGAGTATTTCTGCACGGCGGCGGTCTCGAGTGAATCGCCATTTTCAAACGCGTAGACGGTCTTGTGCTCGGCGCCGTGGTATTCATACACCCGCCGGATATCGCGCAGCAGCGAAACTCCCCAGATGAAGAGCAGGAAAATAGCAATACGGATGATGCCATCTACCAGATTGAAGATAATTTGCTCACCAAAGATCGGATTTATGCGCTTCAGTTCCGTAGCCGCAAGCAGCGGCAGGAATTTGTACATGAAAATGAAAAACCCAATAGAAAAGACAACGTTCACGGCTGCCATCCAGCCGCTGATTTCAAGCTTCTTTTTGCCCTGTTCCTCGGGTTGGAGCTCATCAAGCGCGACATTGGCCGAAAACTTTAGGGCGCGAAAACCAAGCGTCATGGCATGGCCGAGCGTGATCACGCCGCGAACTACCGGCCAGCCCATCCATTTGTGTTTCTCGGAAAGACGCTCGAGAGGTTCGCTGTGCGTCAGGACCTCGCCGCTCGGCTTGCGGCAGGCTATCGCCCACGCATGAGGCGAACGCATCATAACGCCTTCGAGTACGGCCTGGCCGCCCACGAGGGTTTCCTCGCCGCCCTCGAGCGCCGGCAGCAGTTGCACTGAAACAAGGAAACGCCACAATGTTTTCAAGAACCGCATGTTTGTTAGATGATCCTTCTTCGGATAACGCTTCCGGCGAGCGTAGCTCGTCGAGAATTAGGGTAACACAGAGTAAGCTGATTTTAGCATCGCCTAGCGAGATGTAAGTCTCCCAACGACAGTTACTTCGGGCAAAAGCCCGTGCCTCAAAGTGGCACACGATCCAGGACGAGTTGCTCCAGCGGCCACAATATCAATGCTGAAGTTTGCGCAAACATGTGAACGAATCGCAGGCACGCCAAAAAAGCTTGAGAAGGTCGCCATTGTGGGGGAGTACATCAAGTCGTGTCCGATCGACCAGGCAGTTGTGTCGGCAGTGTTTCTTTCAGGGCGGCCATTTCCGGTCTGGGAGGAAACGACCTTAAACGTAGGCGGCGCGTTGTTGTGGCGAGTGGTCGAGGCGCTTTCGGGCAAAGCTGAACGGGATTTGAGTGAAGCTTATCGGCGTCATGGAGATTTGGGCGCGGTCGCTGCGGAAGTGTTGCCTATCATCGCTGGACGTGACTTGAGCGTGGCAGAAATCCAAGCCAGATTTCGGCAAATTGCTGCCGCACGCGGCCCGGCCGCAAAATCCGCTTTGGTCCGCGAACTGCTCTCGCAAGCCACCCCGTTAGAAGCGAAGTACATCCTAAAAATCATGACTGGCGATCTGCGGATTGGGTTGAAAGAAAGCTTGGTCGAAGAAGCGATCGCAAAAGCATATGGAGGTACGCTGCCCCAGGTACAGCGCGCAAACATGCTGCTCGGCGATATTGGTCAGACGCTGGAACTGGCGACTGCGGAAAAGCTCGCTGAGGCGAAGATGCGATTGTTTCATCCGCTCGGCTTCATGCTGGCGAGCCCTGCGGAATCGGCCGAAGAGGCGCTCAGCTATTTCGAGAATGCGTTTGTGGAAGACAAGTACGATGGCATTCGCGCGCAAGCACACTGCGCAGGCGGCGAGGTAAAGATTTTTTCCAGAACGCGGGATGACATCACAGAATCATTTCCCGAGCTGCCGGATGTGCTTGCCGTGATTCCGCAGGATGTGATCCTTGATGGGGAGATCGTCGCCTGGAGCTACCTGGTAGGCGAGCCGAATGAAGTGGGACGCGCACTGCCGTTCAACGCGCTACAGCATCGGCTGGGGCGCAAGAAAGTGAGTCACGAGTTAATGCGCAAGGTTCCGGTAGCGTATCTCGTGTTCGACGTGCTCTATGCGGGGAATGATCTGCTGCTGGAGCGGCCATTGCGCGAGCGCGCGCAAGTTCTGGATGCTTTGCTGGCGGCGGCCCGAAATCCAGTAGCGGAACGCAGTGGCAGCGCGCAGGCCCGGCTCATTTTCGATTCAGCCGAGCCGGCCCAAAACACGCGGGTGTTACGAGCGCCGGTGTTTCAAGCTTCATCTGCGCCAGAACTCGATAGCTTATTTGACGCGGCGCAGTCGCGTGGCAATGAAGGATTGATGATCAAAGATCCCGAATCGCCCTATACGCTTGGCCGGCGCGGGAAATCGTGGCTGAAGCTGAAACGGGAGCTCGCGACCTTGGACGTCGTAGTGACTGCCGTCGAGTACGGACATGGCAAGCGCATCGGCGTTTTGAGCGATTACACGTTTGCCGTACGTGACGGCGAGAAACTGGTGAACATCGGCAAGGCATACTCTGGGCTGACAGATGCCGAAATTACTCAGATGACGAAGTGGTTTCTGGAGCACACGATCGAAGATCAGGGCATGCGGCTGATCGTGGAACCGAAGATCGTGCTGGAGGTCGCCTTTAACAACATGATGCGGTCCGACAGACACAACAGCGGCTTTGCGCTGCGATTTCCGAGGATTGTGCGGCTGCGGCCGGACAAGCCCACGGAGGAGGCGGATGCGATTGAGAGAGTGAGAGAGATTTACGAACGACAGAAGCGTCAACCGCCCGCGTCATCCTAAGCCTTGGAACAATGGCGAAGTATCTATTGTTATGCCGCGAAAAATGCATAGATTCCTCGGCGCAAAACCTGCGCCTCAGAATGACAGTTGTCATTGAGCAACTAAGGAAACTCTGAATAAGCCCGTGTCTTCGAGGTAGTAAGTGTTCTGCTAGGCCGGTGCAAGCGCTCGGATTCGGTTTTTTCCGGTCTTCCGCCTGCTTGGGCGGCTCGCCC
>WNGE01013343.1_pt1 | contig 10729 bp, 11 predicted proteins | sample 5400651 | NCBI WGS metagenome assembly WNGE01 (sample SAMN13153370, study PRJNA577476) | soil metagenome | isolation source: 60 cm soil or saprolite under grassland replicate 2 | place: USA:California | collected 2016-06-15
CCCCGTGTTGCTCGTGTTGTCGGCGGTGAAGTTCGCGCTGGTGGTGATGTTCTACATGCACCTCAAGTTCGACAATCGCTTCTTCACCTTCCTGTTCGGCGGCCCGCTGATCCTGGCGCTCGCGGTGGCGGTCAGCCTGTTGTTCATCTTTTATGGAGCGGTGCGGCTTCGGAGCTAGAGAATGTCCATTCCGCCCTGGAATCGCTGGGACATCCATCCGAGTGTCGCGGTCGGGCTGGCCCTGCTGGGCGGGCTCTACGTCTTTCTGGGGGGGCACAGGGCGGGACGCCGGCGCGTTGCAAGCTTTGCGGGAGCACTATTGGTGCTGTTCGTCGCCCTGAACGGCCCGCTGCACAATCTCTCGGACACCTACCTCTTCAGCGCGCACATGGCGCAGCATCTGCTGCTGACGCTGGTGTTCCCGCCGCTGCTGCTCTACGGGACGCCGGCGCACGTCATCCGGCCGTTGCTGCGGCCGCGGTGGGTCATGGCCCTGGGCCGGTTCGTGACTCGGCCCCTCGCCGCGGCGCTCCTCTTCACCGGTCCGATCGTGATCTGGCACGCGCCGGTCCTCTACGAGGCGGCGCTGCGCGATCACAACCTCCACATCGCCCAGCACCTCGTCTTTCTCACCACGGCGGTGATCATGTGGTGGCCGGTGCTCTCGCCCGTGCCGGAGCTCAGACGCCGTGCTCTATCCGTTCTACGCCGCGGCCCCCGTCCCGCGAGTCGGCGGCCTGTCGCCACTCGAGGATCAGCAGATCGGCGGATTGTTGATGTGGGTGTTGGGCGGACTGATGCTGTGGATCGTGATGAGCGTCGTGTGGTTCCGCTATTCTGTGTGGGACCAACGAACGGATGCTGAATCAGGAGTACCGGAGGCTGCCTATGGGACGAATCATCAATGATCATTGGACATTGATCATTCGGCGCTATTCTCCATCCTCCGTTTCACCCAATGGATGGCGCCGCAGCTCTTCGCCGATTTTCGGATGCTCCCGCCACAAAAAGTAGCCCATGCCGAGCGCCGCCAGGCCATTGCCGATTGCGACGCTCCACCAGGCCAGGTAGCCCAGCAACGGCTTGGCCAGGAGCGCGACCAGGATATAGAAGCCGACCTCGAAGAAGCAGAATCCGACGATGACGAGAAACAGCGTGGAGGGAGCGAATTCCACTTCCGCGGCGAGCGCCGCCGCGATACAGCCGACCACGACGAAGGCGCTCACGTGAATCATGGTGTAGCCAAAGATGCGTGCCGGCTCGATCACCACCGCGCTGGGGTCGTGGGCACCCCAGAACACGGCGCTGCCGAGCATGGCGGGCGTGAAGAATGGCTGTCCGTTGATCGAATCGACGACGAGGAACCACGCGGCCACGACGGCGGCGCCGATGCACCCGGCGATGAAGCCCTCGCGCAGAATGCGGTTCAGGTCCATGGGCGCTCAATATATCGCCGGCCCGAGTGCGTGCTAGATTGGGGACTCGGGATTCGGGGCTAGGGACTCGGGGAGTGACCAATGGTCGTGACACGGCGCCCGCTGTTTTACGGATTGTGCCTCCTCGTCGGCACGTTGTTGTTCGGCGGCGCGGGCGCCATCCATCCGATCCTCTCCGGCGATGGCGCCGCGCAGCTCGCTACGATCGCGAACACGAGCGGCTGGCGCATAATTCATTGGTCGTTGCTCTTCGGGCTCGCGTTCATGTACGCCGGCGTGATCGGCGTCGCGTTACGCCACAACGACACGCCGGGGGCGACGCCGGGTCGCGCCGCGGTCCGGATGGGCGCGTTCGCCTTCTCCGTGTGGTCGATCAACATCCTGTTCATGGTGGGGGCCGGCTGGCAGCTCGCCCACGCGTACACCGCGTCGGACACCGGGCTCACCGGCACGCACGCCGTTTTCATCTACGACATGCTCCACCCCATGGGGCTGGCGGCCGAGCGGCTCGCGACGTTCATGCTGGGACTGGTGGCCTACATGTTCGGCTGGGCGATCCGCAACGGCGGCATCTGGCCGAAGTGGCTCGCGTGGGCAGCGTGGATTGTGGCGGCCGTGGATGGCGCCGTGGCCGTAGTGTTCAGCGAGTATTCGCCGTTCATGTACTACGGCCAGGCGCTGTTCGTCATCTGGCTGGCGGCGACCGCCGTGGTGATGCTGGCGGAGCGCCGTCAGCCGCAAACTGGACCGCTAACTCGCCCGTAGCCGCACCACGCGCTGCTGCCATCCTTCCGACGTGCTGTACAACACCGTGAGCGTGACGATGTCGCCATGCTTCACGCCCGCCAGCGCTTGACGCAGCTCCGCGCGCGACCCCGTCTGGATTCCGTTGACTTTCAAAATGATGTCCGGATTCCCCTCACTTGCGTCCGCGAGACGCTGATAGGCAGGTCCATCGGGCGATACCTGAGAGACGATCAGGCCGCCTCCTGAGCGCATCACCTGACGCAAGTCCTGGTCCCGCACGTTCTCCTGCGACAGCGGCTCGACCGAGATCCCCAACGTCTTGTCCATCGGACCGGAGTCGCGGACGCTGCCGCCATCTTGGTTGCTGGACACTTCCTCGGGTTGGCTCGAGGGTGCAGCCGTCAGGCGGACCGGCAGCGTCTTCCGAACGCCGCCCTTGCGGACGACGGTGACCTGCACGACGTCGCCCGGTTTCTTGAAGCCGATGCGCTGCATCAGCTGCGCCATCGACTCGATGGGCTGACCGTCCACCGCGGTGATGACGTCGCCTTCCTGAATGCCCGCGCGTTTGGCGGGCGAATCGTCCGGCGGCGTGAACTCGTTCACGACCACGCCACGGATCTCGTTCAACTTGACGTCTTCCGCGTCCTCCGGCGTAATCGGTCGGATTGACACGCCGATGACGGCACGCTCGACGTGGCCGGTCGCGATCAACTGCGTCATCACGGTGCGGGCGAGATTGATCGGGATGGCAAACCCGTACCCGTCGTAATATCCGGTCGGACTGGCGATGGCCGCATTGATGCCGATGACCTCGCCCCGCACGTTGACCAGCGGCCCTCCCGAGTTCCCGGGATTGATCGCGGCGTCGGTTTGAATGAAGTCTTGAATCGCGTAACGGCTGGAGTTCAGCCCCGCGAGCAGCCTCCCTTTGGCGCTCACGATTCCAGCCGTCACGGTGAAGGTAAACGCTTCGCCCAGCGGGTTGCCGATCGCCAGCACCCACTCGCCGATGCGCGTCGAGTCGGCATCGCCGAGATGGACGGTCGTAAGACCGGTGGCGGGGATCTTGATGACCGCAACGTCCGTCAATGGGTCGGTCCCGATGGTACGAGCGGTGAACTCCCGGTTGTCGAGCAGCCGCACCGTCACCCGGTCGGCGCCCTGGACGACGTGGTTATTGGTGAGGATGTAGCCGTCCTGCGAGACGATGAAGCCGGACCCCGAGCCCTGCTCGATCTGGGGGCGACGGGGGACCTGGAAGAAATCGTCAAACCCGGGCGGCAGGCGGCGGTTCGACAGGCGCTCGCGCCGCTCCGACTTGATGAATACCACCGCCGGCTTCACACGCTCGGCCACCGAGGCGAATGCATCACCGAGATCCACCGCCGCCTTGGCCTGCGGCAGCGGGCGGCTCGTGTCCTGCAGCACCGTGCGGACCGCGGCCTCGCCGCGTGTCGGCAAACGAAACGCCGACGCGAAGGCCAGTCCAAGCGCAAACGCCAGTGCCACCAGTGAGCCGAATTTCAGCCAGTCCCGCGTCTTCCCCGACATCAGCGCCCCCTTTTAAGACTTCTTCGATTTATCGTCGTCCATGATTTCGTAATCTGCATCCACGACCTTCTCGTCCTTTTTCGCGCCCTCACCGGCTCCGGGTTGTCCATCCCCACCCGCCGCGGGCCCCGCGCCGGCGTCCGCGCCTGCCGCTCCCCGCGCCGCGTACAGCGAGGCCCCTGCCGCTGAATATGCCTGCTGCAGCTCCTCGAGTGCTTTGCTGATCTCGTCAGCATTTCCGCTGCGGAGCGCCTGCTGCGCGGACTGAATGGCGGTATCAAGCCGAGTCTTGAGGCCGGGCTCGAGCTTCTCGACCCAATCCTTGGACTCCTTGGTCACCTGATACACCATGTTGTCGAGGCGGTTACGCTGCTCGATCACATCGCGCCGCTTCTTGTCCTCCTGCGCGTGCGCTTCGGCGTCCTTCACCATCTTGTCGATGTCCTTGTCGCCGAGCCCGGAGGACGCCTCGATCCTGATCTTCTGCTCCTTGCCCGTCGCCTTGTCCTTCGCCGCCACGTGCAGAATGCCGTTGGCGTCGATGTCGAACCCGACCTCCACCTGCGGGATGCCGCGCGGAGCGGGTGGAATGCCTGTGAGCTGGAATTTGCCGATGGTGCGGTTGTCCTGCGCCATCTGGCGCTCCCCTTGCAACACGTGGATCTCGACCGTGGTCTGGTTGTCCTCCGCCGTCGAGAACACCTCCGACTTCTTCGTCGGAATCGTGGTGTTGCGCGGAATGAGCACCGTCGTCACGCCACCCAGCGTCTCGATGCCGAGCGACAGGGGGGTGACGTCCAGCAGCAGCACGTCCTTGACCTCGCCGGCGAGGACGCCGCCCTGAATCGCCGCGCCGATCGCGACGACCTCGTCGGGATTCACGCCCTTATGCGGCTCCTTGCCGAAGAAGCTCTTCACGATCTCCTGGACCTTCGGCATCCGCGTTTGGCCACCGACGAGGATGACCTCGTCGATCTCGCCCGGCTTCAGCCCGGCGTCCGTCAACGCCTGCTGCATCGGCGGGATCGTCCGCTTCACCAGATCGTCGACCAGTTGTTCCAGCTTCGCACGCGTGAGCGACAGGTTCAGGTGCTTGGGACCGGACTGATCCGCCGTGATGAACGGCAGGTTGATCTCCGTCTGCATGACCGTCGACAGCTCCATCTTCGCCTTCTCGGCGGCCTCCTTCAGCCGCTGCAGCGCCATCGGATCCTTGGAGAGGTCGATCCCCTGGTCCCGCTTGAACTCCCCCACCAACCATTCGATGACTCGCGCGTCGAAATCGTCGCCACCCAGGTGGGTGTCACCGTTCGTGCTCTTGACCTCGAACACGCCTTCGGCGAGCTCGAGAATCGAGATGTCGTAGGTGCCGCCGCCGAGGTCGTAGACCGCGACCTTCTCTTCTTTTTTCTTATCGAGACCGTAGGCCAGCGCGGATGCAGTGGGCTCGTTGATGATCCGGACCACGTCGAGCCCCGCGATCTTGCCGGCGTCCTTCGTCGCTTGCCGCTGCGAGTCGTTGAAGTACGCGGGAACGGTGATGACCGCCTTCTCGACCTTGTGGCCGAGGTAGTCTTCCGCCGTCTGCCGCATCTTTTGCAGGATCATCGCCGAGATTTCTGGCGGCGTGTATTGCTTGCCGCTGATCTCCACCGACGCCAGGCCGTTCTGCCCGCGGACAATCTTGTAGGGGACGCGCTTGGTCTCCTCACCGACTTCCTCGATGCGCCGTCCCATGAACCGTTTGATGGAGAAGATCGTGTTCTGCGGGTTGGTCACCGCCTGACGCTTGGCTACCTGCCCAACGAGTCGCTCACCGTCCTTGGTAAAGGCGACGACCGACGGCGTTGTGCGGCCGCCTTCCGCGTTGGGGATGACGACGGGATCGCCAGCTTCCATGACGGCCACGACGGAGTTGGTCGTCCCGAGGTCAATGCCGATGATCTTCTCAGCCATAGACTTTCAGCTCCTGATAGGGATTTGATGCGGGCCAGATGCTGCGGGTCGCAGAAGGCAAGCATCGTGCCCACTTTCGCTGCCAAAGAGGCAGGAATCAGGAGTCTGGAGTCAGGATCTGGGGCTTCCCACCCCTGACTCCCGACTCCAAACTCCTAGATCCCATGTTTCCGTACAAGGACGAGAACCCCACCGAGCGACCCGCCGTCATCACCGTCGCCCTCATCATCGCCAATGTACTCGCCTTCATTCTTGTGCAGGGAGCGGGGGCGCAGGAGCCGCTGGCCCGCTCGGTTTGCGACCTGGGCTTAATCCCCGGCGAAATCCTTCAGACCGCAAAGCCGGGAAGCGGTGTGGCACTCGCGCCGGGCATGATCTGCATGGTCGACGCGGTGCCGAAGTACTGGACCGTGATCACATCGATGTTCATGCATGGCGGCTGGTTCCACCTGATCGGTAACATGCTGTTCCTGTGGGTCTTTGGGAATAACATCGAAGACGCAACGGGGCACGGCAAGTTTCTGATCTTCTACTTGCTGTGTGGCATCGCAGCGGCCGCAACCCAGACGCTCGTCAGTCCGCATTCTGTCGTGCCCATGGTCGGCGCATCCGGCGCGATCAGCGGTGTCCTCGGCGCGTACCTCTTGCTGTACCCGAAGGTGCGCGTCCACACCCTCATCATCCTGCCGATCTACATCACGAGCGTCGCGCTGCCGGCGTGGGTCATGCTCGGCTACTGGATCGCGCTCCAGCTGCTGGGCGGGCTCGGGAGCCTCAGCGAAATCGATAAGGGCGGCGTCGCGGTTTTTGCACACATCGGCGGCTTCGTCACGGGACTGGTATTGATCAAGCTGTTCGCCTCCGAGGACGTGTTACAGCGGCGCCCCATGCCCCCACAGCGCTGGTAGCCGTCGGCGCAGCTCGTCACGCACAGTTCGGAAGCTCGGCAGATCCTTCGGATCGGGCAGCGGCCAATGCAACCGGCGGACCTGAGCCGGCACCACCGGACAGACCTCCTCGGCGCAGAGCGTCACTATCGTGTCGACGTCCTCGAGCGGGACGTCGGCTAAGCCCTTGGCACGGTGTGACGCGATATCGATCTGCTGCTCGGCCAGCGCCGCGATCGCCAGTGGATTGAGCTGTCCCGGCTCCGAGCCGGCGCTCCAAAACTGATAGCCGGGAGGCGCCAGGGCGCGTGCGAGTCCTTCCGCCATCTGGCTGCGCGCGGAATTCTTCACACACAAAAACAGAATGGTCGGCACGGCCGTCAGGCCGTGCGGGGGGGGCCGTCCGGCCGTTCTTCGGAGTGGTGCTTGATCGACTTGCCCTCGACCAGGAAGACCACGTCTTCGGCGATGTTGGTGGCGAGGTCCGCGACCCGCTCGAGGTTTCGGCTCACGAGGAACAGCTCCATCGCGGTCCCAATGATGTGCGGGTCTTCCATCATGTGCGTGAGCAGGATCCGGAACATCGACGCGTGGAGCGCGTCGACGCTGTCGTCGCGCCGGCAGATCGCGCGGCCCGCCTGCGCGTCGCCGCGCACGAACGCGTCGAGCGCGTCCGCGAGCATCGTGCGCGCCTGGCGCGCCATTTCGAGGAGCTCGGGCTCCGGCACGATGGGCCGGCTGGCGAGCAGGCGCTCCGCCGATTGCGCGATGTTGACCGCGTGATCGCCCACGCGCTCGAGGTCGTTGGAGATCTTCATCGCCGCCGTCAGGAAGCGGAGGTCGCGGGCCATCGGTTGCTGGGTCGCGAGGAGCCGGATCACCGTTTCCTCGACGTCGAGCTCGAGCTGGTCGATGTCCTGGTCGCCCAGAATGACCTCACTGGCCTTCTCGCCGTCCCGCTGCAACACGGCCTCGACGGCCGCGGCGAGCGCCGCCTGGGCCTCGCCCGACATGTTGAGCAGCGCGACCTTGAGCTCCGACAGCTCGTCGTGGAAATGGCGATGGCTCGTCGCTGGCGCGTTCATCCGAACCTTCCTGTGATGTAGGCCTCAGTCCGTTCATCCGTTGGACGCGTGAAGACCTGCTGTGTTGTCCCGAATTCCACCAGGTGTCCCACGTAGAAGAATCCCGTGTAGTCCGACACACGCGCGGCCTGCTGCATGTTATGCGTCACGATCACGATGGTATAGGTCTGCTTCAGCTCGACGAGCAGCTCCTCGATGCGCTGCGTCGCGATCGGATCGAGCGCGGAGCAAGGCTCGTCCATCAGTAGCACCTCGGGCTCGTTCGCCAGCGCGCGTGCGATGCAGAGGCGCTGCTGCTGACCGCCGGACAGCGCGGTGCCGGGCTCGCGCAAGCGGTCCTGCACTTCGTCCCACAGCGCGGCCTGACGCAGCGCCCGCTCCACGCGGTCCGGCAGCTCGCGGGCCGACGCGAGCGCATTCAGGCGCGGCCCGTAGGCGACGTTGTCGTACACCGGCTTGGGGAAGGGGTTGGGCCGCTGAAACACCATCCCGACGCGCTGGCGCAGCGCGACGACGTCCGTGCCGGGTGCGAAGATCGACCCGCCGTCGAGCAGGATGTCGCCACTGTGCCGCGCGCCCGGCGTGAGATCATGCATGCGGTTGATCGAGCGCAGGAACGTCGTCTTGCCACAGCCGGACGGGCCGATGAGTGCGGTGATCGCGTGCTTGGGGATCTCGCAGCCGACGTCGAACAGCGCCTGCTTGGGCCCGTACCAGAAGCTGTAGGACCTGGACTGCAGGACGGGCGGATGGGCTGTTGGGCTGATGGGCCGTTCCTCTCGCGCAATGCCGCCCATCCGCCCATCCGCCCGCCCGCCCATCGCTGTCGGTACGCTCATCCAAACCTTCCAGTGATATACGCTTCCGTCTGCTCGACCCTTGGCTTCGTGAAGAGCTCGTTGGTGCGTCCCACCTCGATCAGGCTGCCCAGATACATGAACGCCGTGTAGTCGGACACGCGCGCGGCCTGCTGCATGTTGTGCGTCACGATCACGATCGTGTAGAGCCGCTTCAGCGCATGACACAGCTCCTGCGCGCGCAATACAGAGCCGCTGCTGCTGGCCCCCTGAGAGCGCGAGCGCGCTCGCATGCAAGCGATCCTTCACTTCCTCCCACAGCGCGGCCTGCTGCAGCGCCCGCGCGACCGCGTCGTCGACCTCCGCGCGGGACCGGCGTCCATTGACCCGCAGTCCCGCTGCGACATTGTCGTAGATCGACATGGTGGGAAACGGCGTGGGTCGCTGGAACACCATGCCGACCCGGCGCCGCAGCTCGATCGGACTGACGTCGTCACCGTAAATGTTGACGTCATCGAGCAACACCTCGCCCTGGACGCTCGCCCCGGCGGTCAACTCGTGCATGCGGTTCAGGCAGCGGAGCATGGTGCTCTTGCCGCATCCCGATGGCCCGATGATCGCCGTGACGGTGTGTGCGGGGAACAGCAGCGACACGTCGCGCACCGCGCGGTGTTGTCCGAACATCGCGGTGAGATGCGATGCTTCGAGCCGGAGCCGGGTGTTAGCTGACGCTACCATAGCGTTGCCGGGTCACCCAGCGGGCGGAGAGGGAGATGATGAGCACGAGCCCCATGAGCACGAGCGCGGAGGCCCAGGCCAGGCGATGCCACTCCTCGAAAGGGCCGGTCGCATACACGTAGATCTGCAGCGACAGCGTCTGCATCGGCTGCGTCACCGACAGTGTGAAGTTCAGGTTGCCCAGCGCGGTGAAGAGGAGGGGCGCGGTCTCGCCGGCGACGCGCGCAATCCCGACGAGACATCCCGTAACGATGCCGGTGAGCGCGGTTCGCGCGACGACCTTGAGCGACGTCCGCCAGCGGGGATAGCCCAGCGCGAGCGCCGCTTCCCGCAGCGAGTGGGGCACCAGGCGCACCATCTCCTCGGTTGTCCGCGCCAGCATCGGAATCATCAGGATGGCGAGCGCCACACTCCCCGCGAGGGCGGAGAAACGGTGGGTGGGCCGGACAATGAAGGTCCATGCCACGATGCCGATGACGATCGACGGCGTGCCGTTCAGCACGTCGGCAATGAACCGCACAATGAACCCGAGCTTTCCGGACCCGTACTCGGCGAGATACATGCCGGCGCCAACGCCGATCGGGACGCCGATCAGCGCGGCGAGGCCGACGACGATGCCGGTGCCGACGATCGCGTTCGCGACGCCGCCTCCTGTCTGTCCCGCCGGCACGGGACTCCTCGTGAAGAAGGCCCAGTCGATCGACGACGCGCCTTTCAGCACGAGGTTGCCGAGGATGAGCACGAGCGCGAGCACGGCGATGAAGGAGAGTGCCACGACGAGCCCCGTCATCAGACGACTCATGAGATGGCGGCGGAACGACCGGTTGGTCACAGCGCCCTGCTGCCGATGGCGGCACCGCGCGCCACCCGCCAGATGAGGATGCGTGCGATGGCGTTCACCACGACCGTCACGACGAACAGCACCAACCCGACTTCGAACAGCGCCGAGTGGTACATGTTCGTCGTCGCTTCACTGAATTCGTTGGCGATGGCCGCCGCCATGGTGTAGGCCGGCTGCAGCAGCGAGATCCCGATATCGTGACGGTTGCCGATCAGCATCGTCACGGCCATCGTCTCGCCCAGGGCGCGGCCCAGGCCTAGAATGATCGCGCCGATGAGTCCGGCGCGACCGTAGGGCAACACCGCGGAGCGCACCGCTTCCCAGCGCGTCGCACCCATCGCGAGCGCGGCCTCACGCTGACTGCCAGGCACCGCGAGCAGCACCTCGCGGGAGACCGCGGCAATGTACGGAACGATCATGATCGCGAGGATGACGCCGCCGGCGAGCAGCGAGTTGCCGTAGAAGACGCCCTGGAGGAAGGGCGTCCACCCCAGCACCGCCTTCAGCGGCGGCACGACCGCGGTCCGCAGGAACGGAATGAGGACGAAGACTCCCCACAAGCCGTACACCACGCTCGGAATGGCCGCGAGCAGCTCGACCAGAAATGCGACGGGCTGGCGCAGCCAGCGTGGCGCGAACTCCGTGAGAAAAATTGCCACGCCGAGCGCGAGCGGCACCGCGATCAGGA
>WNGE01014277.1_pt1 | contig 10729 bp, 10 predicted proteins | sample 5400651 | NCBI WGS metagenome assembly WNGE01 (sample SAMN13153370, study PRJNA577476) | soil metagenome | isolation source: 60 cm soil or saprolite under grassland replicate 2 | place: USA:California | collected 2016-06-15
ATTTCGTATGCTCCTTTGTGCCCTCGCCGAAAAGTTCTCTACGCTATCGCTGCAGCTAGGCGAGCGTGGTGAGCACGTGCTTTCTCGCCACCGCTGGCTGCTTCCGTTGTGAGAGGTATGCCCTAAGCAAACTCTTAAAGAGCTTGCCATGGTTGGGGATTTTCAAGTGGAGCAGTTCATGGACGATTACGAATTCCTGAAAGCTGTGCGGCTGTGTGAATAGGTCTGAATTAAATGTGATGCGGCCCTTCGTCGAACAGGATGCCCATTTTCGCATCATCTGCTGAATCCGAATCTGTTTCGGACGCGCTTTAATTTTCGCAGCCCAGTTGCCGACTGCAGCCTTCAGCTCGTCGGTGGTCTCCAGTCGTTTTCTTCTCTTCGTCCTCATCGGGGTCAGGTCTCGACGAGGTCCAAAAGTCTCTCCGTGAGCGCGACCATTTTTTTGCCCTCCACCGAGCTTAGCAACATTTTGTAAATCTCGGCCTTGAGCTGGCGAAGCTCTTCGGCATTGTAACGATAATCGGGAAATCTATCGAAAAGCGCTTTGAGATTCTTTGCCAACCCCTTCGCTCCATCGATCCCTTCGCGTTTCAGTTCCCAATAGATTGTGAATGTATCGGCAGCCAATCCTGTCTGCTGGCGCTCCTTCTCCGCGTCGATCCGTTCCTTTGCCAGTTTCTCCAACTGCCCAAGCGCTTCGACGGAGGACTCCTGACTATCCTCGAACGCTTCCATGATTGCCTGAGCGCGCTCACCAATCGACATAAGATACGGCTCTTGACCGCCTTTTTCCGCAGCCGCCCGCACCAGGCTCTTGACCAGGTTCACGACCTTGTTGTTGTCGGATAAATTGCTTGCTTTGATCGCGGCCAAAGTTGTCTCGTCAATCTCAACTACGTTGGAAGGCTGTTTGACTCCGTAAGTTTCCGCCTCTTCCCGAATCAAAAGTTCGGTTTTCTTCGCCACGTCGCCGTAGAATGTCGTCTTCGCGGCGAAAGCGTTCCGAACGATCTGATAAAGCGTCGCCAAGTTCCGGAAGTCGTCGATGTAGTCCGCCAGCTCAGCCGATGGTGACAAAATCTCGTAGAGCGCTTCGACATCTTTGAAGAATTGGTAGAATTTCTCGCGCTTCGTCTTGTTCACGAAAAAGTCGATCGCGCGTTCGACAGCTTTGTCGTCGATCTTACCTTTTGTGAACCGGAGATACTCTTGTGCCTCGCCCCGCATTAACTCTTTGAATCGAGCGAGCAAAACCTCAATGGATTCGATGAGCTTGCTCACGTCCACCTGCTTGGAATCAAAGGCCAGCGCCTTTTTCAGCTTTCGGAGAACGCCCACGAAATCGACTACGAACCCGCACGGCTTTTTGAATTTCCGTTCTTGTTCGTAGGGACGATTGACCCGCGCGATTGCTTGCAGCAACACGTGATCGCGCATCGGCTTGTCCAGATACATGCAATAAAGAATTTCCGCATCGTACCCGGTCAGCAGCTTGTCCGTGACGATGAGAATTTGCGGATTCTGTCCGGCCTTCGTAAACGTCTTGCGGTCTTTTTTCTCCTGCGTCTCGCTGAGCTGATATTTCGCGACCAAAGGGAACCGCTCGCTGTCATTTTGCGCGGGCGTGTAGATGGCGCTGGTCCATTCGGGCGGAAGCAATTTGTCGAGCGCCTGTTTGTAAAGCGCGCACGCTTCACGATCCACCGCAACGAGAAATGCTTTGTAGCCGAGCGGGTGAACCTTTCCTTTGAAATCGTTCGCGACGAATTCAGCGACCGCTTTAACCCGTTCGTCTGATTTCAGAAACGCCTTGAGTTTTACCGCCTTCTCCAGAATGCGGTTTAGGTCTTCCACGTCGCTGATCCCCTCGGCTTCGGCGAGATCGAGAAATTCCTTTTCCAGAATTTCATCGGGCAATCGAATCTCATTCGGTGCTAACGCATATTTCAATTTCAGCGTCGTCCCGTCGGCGATCGACTCGGCAATGGAGTACTTATCCAGATAACCTTCTTCATCCTCTCTGCCGAATACCTTGAACGTCCCTTTGCCGTAGGCCGTCTTGTCGATCGGAGTCCCCGTAAACCCGATCAACGTCGCGTTCGGCAGCGCTGCCATGAGATAATTTCCCAAATCACCGCCCGTCGAACGATACGCTTCGTCGATGAGCACATACACGTTGTCGCGCGCGTTAATGTTTTTCGGGATGCTGTCGAACTTGTGAATCATCGAAACGATCAGCCCGCGAAAATCCGATCCAAGCAGTTCGCGCAATCTGTCCTTGCGCCAGGCGTATTCGATCTTGATGTCGCGGCTGCTCAGCTCGCCTAGCAACCGCTCCACCCAGCCCGTGAGTTGCCCTTCCAATTCGTTTCGATCTACGACCAGCAAGACAGTTGGCGTTTTGAAAATCTCCTTGAGCTCTAGAATCAACCGCGCCGCCGTGATCATCGTGAGCGTCTTGCCCGAACCTTGCGTGTGCCAGACCAGACCCATGCTCTTCTTCGGATCGGCGCACCGCTGGACCACTTTTTCGACCGCGCGCGCCTGATGCTGCCGAAGAACTGTCTTTCGTAGTTCGTCGTCCTTCACATAAAAGAGAATCCATTCCTTCAGCATCTTCAGGAATCGCACGCGCTCGAAGAACGCTTTTACCTTTTCCTCGAAGTTGTTCGCCCGCCTGTTGGCGTGTGTTTCCTCTCTCCCGAGTTTTGGGGGAGAGGACGAAGGTGAGGAGGAATCCGTACGCCACTCAAACAATCCCTTCCGATCCAGGCTCCAGGTCGCGCCGTAATAAAAGTCAATCAGATGCGTGATATCGAACACCTGCGGCGTCGTCAGCATCTCAGGCGTCTCGCGATGATACCGGCGAATTTGCACGAGCGCTTGCTCTAGTCCTTCAGGTTTCTTTGCGCTCTTCGTCTCCACTAGCGCAACAGGAATGCCGTTAATCAGAAACATCACATCTGCGCGATTCGGTTTGCTCAGTCCGTTTGTGTATTCCCATTCCGGCGACACCTGGAAAATGTTTTGATCGACATTCTCGTAATCGACCAGTCTCACCTGCCGTTGGCGTTTCTCGCTCGCCACATGACCCGACCGCTCACCGCGCAACCACGCCAAGATCTCCGCGTTTCCCTCGATGGAATTGCGCACACCTTCCAATCGACGAATCACATCGTCGACATTCTCCGGCGTGATTATGCCGGGATTTAGTCGAAGCAGTGTTTCCTCCAGCAGCTTGTAGAAAAACGTCCCACCCTCGCCTTTGCGCAGACTGAGCGCCTCTGACTGCAGCACGAGGCTCCAACCGATTTCGTCGGCGTAACTGACGAGCGGATTTTGGACGGTCGTGGATTCGGTGGCGAGGGTAGGCATCAAGTCTGTAGTTCTTGCGCTGCTTGTTCATCTTCTTTGAGCGCGTCGTCTCCGGGGTGTTCTTGATTGGCTCCGCACCACTCGCCTGTCAGGAGCCAAATCTCGTAATAGAGCAACCAGAGCGAAGCCCACGGGAGGATTGTTATCGCTATGATCATGGAGGAATCCCACTCGAAATATTTGTAACGAAACAAACAAAGTTCGTTTCCTGAAAAGACGTGCGGCAACCTTTTGCCTTCGGGGGTGGAGAGTTCAGGTTCAACGACCCTGACCGCTGGTCTTTCTTTTAAGCGATACTTGAGTCTAACTGTGTAGCGCTGACTCAGATGAGTTGGCTGAATGTGCCCAATCCATGTTAGTCCCGAATTTGAGGCAAAGGTTATCTTCGAGTCTGGGAACGTTTTTCTTAAATGGGCAGCTTGAATGGCGACCGTAATGGACTTGTTTCTGTTGAACTGAAACGACGTCTTATTCCCCATACCAAGTGTTTTTCCCTATTGCCGTCCCCACCGCTCCGATTAGCCCCGTTTGTGGGGCCATTTTTAGCTGGCCAGCTTTTTGCATCGCGTCGAATTGCTGGCCATAACGCTTCATGCCCCGGCCAACAGCGTCTTTCCCAAAAATCGGCTCCAGGCTCTCAGCAATTCTGTCGAGGCTTGTTTGTTTGAGCGTATTGGCGAGATCAGCTCCGACCTGCGTCAGCCACTCCAAAAAACATTTCGCCTTTTCGGGCTGCTCCTTCCACTTGTCCGCGAAATTTTCCTTCGGATTGACAGGGTTCGGTACCCAATACTCACCGTTACGGTTTTCGATGCCGTTTCGCATACTGTTTACGATTCTGCGTAGTGCATCCGGCGATTCGACCTCGCCCCCGTATGCTCTCGCAGCTAGAGTTGTAATGATGACGGATATTGGCCTGTTTTCGCGGTTGCCCTGAAACCGAATATCCCGATGACGTTTTAGAATTTGAACGGATGTTCGGAGCGGGGTCTTCACTCGCTCCATAGGGATTTCCTCAACTTCGACCTTGGCCGCTCTTGCCATGATCGTACGACGCTCAAGCACTAACGCTCGCTCTCGTTCGCCAAACCAATTCGCGTAGCCCTTCGGATTGCTGTGTTGCCAGTTCCACAGCTTTTTGTCGGTAATAAGAATGGCGTGCTCTGGGTCGCGGACATTGAAAGCCATCGGCTCGTCATCTGGAATGGCGGGGAGAACGTCCATGTGAAAGCGTTTCTTGTACAGCAGCGTCCAGCAGCGTCGGTTCGCTTCCAATTCAGGCACGTCCTCGCCTTGGCGTCGCAAATGCTCGACGTATTGTCGCAGCTGTTCACCGGCTTGTTCCTTAAGCTCCGCTTGCGTGATGCTTTCTTTCGCGAGGGCGCGGCGATAGACCAAATCCACGTCATACTCGTCTCCCTCCTTGATTGGACGGATCATTGTTCCGAGACGTATCGAACCCTGTGGGTAAATTTCAGAATCGGTTCGATATTTGTTCTCGTTGTCGCGCCTGAACCACTCGCCGAGCCGTTGGTATTTTCGGACGGCTTCAGCGTAAACCTCGTCAGGCACGTCGAGTTCATTGGTGATAAATCGGAGAATCCCTCCGAATTGCTGTAGTTGTTCGGTGTTCATGTTTTGCTTTCTGTTTTTCGAGGGTGATACGGCACATATGATGGTGCGACGTGATCCAAGAATTTTTTCTTAATTTCGGGCATCGCTATCCGACTTTCATGCGCGGCTTTCGCCATTAGCTCTTGCTTCTTGCCCGGGGCATCGAGCGCGAAGAGGCCGTTAGGAACTTTGGGATCGAGGCGCGTGATCTTGTCATTTCCCAACAAGTGCAATGCTTGCTTTTGGGCGCCTAAGCTTTGTCCGCGCATTACCAACCCGACAGCATGGTTCGCCCACACGAGCTTTCCGCCCCAGTCAAGGAACCGCGCGCGTCTCACCATCGGGTCCGACGTTCCGAGACTGAGAACATGGATTTGTTCTAGCGGGATGTTGAGCACGCTGACCGCCTCCACGACTCCAATCATCGTGGGATTGTTCGCCCAGACACCGCCGTCAATATGCCGGATGTGATCGATTTCCCTGCAGGATGGAAAATAGGTGGGCGCGGCGCTCGTGGCTAACGCGACTTTCCAAGCTGGCTCTTTCCAATCGCGTGTGAGTCTCTCGTGGTGGGGAGTCTTGAAAAGATAAACGTCATCGTCCCCAAGATTATATGAGGGGATGACGAGACGTTTCTTGCTCTGACCGAATATTTTTTCGCCAAACGTGCCTTGCCTTTGCAGAGCAGCTCGCAGGGGTTGTTGGGAAAATTTGCGATAAAACCAGTGACTAAAATTTCGTCTGTTGAACCAATTCCGAAAAATGTGCGGTCCATCATTCGCGTAAAAATCAACGATTTGCCGGGGACGCAAACCCAGACCAAGTCCAAGCGCGATTATCCCACCGGTTGAAGTCCCGACAATGAGGTCGAAATGTTCGGCGATGTTGACGTTGAGATCGGCCTCGATCGCTGCAAGGACGGCCGCGGAGAACAGGCCTTTGATTCCGCCGCCATCGAGCGAAAGTATTTGGAATCGCTCCGTCATGCGTTCACCTCGCTCGTATCAAGATCCGAATCATTCACGCGGATTTGGGCGGTCATGAGTTTGTGGAGCGTTGTTTTGAAGAGATCTTGCAGTGACCGCTTCTTCGACTCATGAATGTCGATCTTGCGATCAACGGTTTGCAGGATGTCTGCGATTTCGCGCTGCTCGTGTGGCGACGGCACAGGAACTAGCGTGTTGTCGATGGTCTGCGTGTTGATGTTGAATTTTCCATCGGCAGCACCGTGTGATCGGCCGCTAAGAAAAGATTTTCCCGCGTCGGTCATCGTGTATGCCTGCACAAAATCGGGATTTGCACGATCTGTGAACAGGCGCGCGCGGATCAGATATGATGCGAACAGCGCGTTTGTTGGCTCGCTTTTGTAAACCGCACATCTGCCCACATAGTCTCGTTGGCCATTTGTCCGCACAAAAAGCAGATCGCCATGAGCCAAGCGCAAGTTCTCGGCAGCTTTTGACGGCATGTCCGCATATTTGATTTCCGATGTGTCGATCTTACCTGCAATGACGTTCGGAATTCGCAGGACAGGGAAACCTTTGCCCGACAAGTCGCAACGTTGTGAGGTGCCGTATTGGAGGAATTCACGGATTTCGGATAAAGGCTCAACGTCCCAGCTTTCAGGCAGCGGACCGATTTCGGTTTCTTTGAGAGGTTCCCCGCGGAGACCGTGGGTGAAGAGTCGGCGCAGGAGCGATTTTTTTAGGTCGCGCATGTTGCGCACGATGGCGCCCTCGATCTCCACCGCCTTCTGAATTTTCCACAACACCGCCGCGACTTTTTCCTGCTCAGACTTTTCCGGATAGCGGACTAATTGCTCACGAAGAATCTTGAAGTGTCGATTGTAGCCTCGACTCGGAATGTCGAGTGCCAGGCAGGCAAAATAGAAAAACCTCGGGTCGAGCTCCGAAACCGGCCTCAGTAACTTTGTGCCGTCTGCTCCAATCGCGAACGGAAAGTCGACAAATTTGAAGACTCGAGTGTGGTCGCCAAACACGATGAGAGGCAGACCATCCGTAATCACGGCAGACTTGTCGTCCGTCCACCCGGCGATCAGCTCTTGGCCTTGATCAACAATCGGGAATTTGCCAGTCACTCTGTAGTCGCGCGCCAGCACTTTCTTACGTGGCTCAACGTCAAAAGGGAGAATGCAGCCCGACATTACGCGTTCGCGCCACGCATGCTGGAATTCGTTGACGACCGAAACGCCGCGTGCGTGCCGAGTTTCAGAACCGGAAGGGAGCTTCACTTTCGGCGGGCCTCCAATTGGCGCCGGGTTTTCTCGATCTCGTCAGCGATGAGTTGTTCATCGGGCAGAACGGTCCGGTATTCCGCAGCGAGAATTTTGTTGGGCAAGCCATCCAGCGCGTAGCGGGCGATCGCTTCGTCTTTTTGGCTGCAGAGAATGAGACCGACGGGCGGATTTTCGTCGGAGCGTGTCCAATGTTCGCGCGCGTAGTTCAGATACATGTGCATCTGGCCAGCATCGGCGTGGGTGAACTTGCCGCGCTTGAGATCGATCACGACGAGGCAGCGGAGCTTGCGATGAAAGAAAAGTAGATCGATGCGATACCATTCGTCACTGATCCGGAGACGGCGTTGGCGTCCAACGAAAGTAAAATCGCCGCCCAGCTCCAAAAGAAACCGCTCCAGATGCAGGATGAGCGCTTCTTCAATATCGGACTCGGAATATTCGTCTTTGAGTCCGAGGAATTCGAGCACGTATGGATCTTTGATTTCTTCTTCAGGCGCGATCGCGTCTTCACGTTTCGCGGCAGCGCCTTTGGTGAGCATTTTCGCTTTGTTCCGGGAAAGCGCGGTGCGCTCGTAAAAAAGCGAATTGATCTGGCGATCAAGTTGCCGCACGCTCCAGCCGCCACACAACGCTTCGGTCTGGTAGAGCAATTGACTCGGCTCCCTGTTTTGCAGGCCGGGATTTTCCAGACGCCGTCTGGATTTTTTCGGGGAGTTGCAATTGTCCAGACAGTGTCTGGACAATTCGAGGATTCGCCGCATAGAAGGCGCGCATGTTGAAAAGATTGCTGCGCGTAAACCCTCGCCCGAACCGGCGGGTCAAATCGGACGCGAGTTGATCAATTATTTCCTCGCCGTATTTCGCCCTGGATTTTCCGGCCTGTTCAAACTCGACAATGTGCCGCCCAATCAGCCAGTAGGTTGCGGTCATGAGCGCGTTGACCGTTCGCGCGGAAGCGCGCCGCGCCTCGTCGATCAATCGCACGACGCGGTTAAGCATCGCGTCGTAATCTCGCGAGCCAAGCACGAGGACACGTGTCTTGCGTTTCATGATTTTTCTTCTGCGGAAAGGTTCAGTTGCTGGAGAATTCCATCTAAATCCTTTGTGATCTCCGCTGCTTTCTGTTCCTGCTGCCGTAGCTCCGCCACGATTTCGGGAATCTCCCGATACGTTTCGTCAGTAGCTGTGCCGACGTAGCGCGACGGGGAAAGGTTATAGTCGTTCTTTGCCGCTTCGTCGGTCGTGATGACTTTGACGAAGTTCGGCACGTCTTCGCCGGCAATGAATGCGTCGGCAATTTTGTGAATGCCGGCCTCGGGGATGAAATTCTTCGGCTGTCCTTTCTTGAATTCCGCGCTGGCATTTACGAGGACGATCTTACCCTGACGCGATTTCGGTTTTTGCCGATTGAGGACGACGATGATGCCGGGCGCGGTCGTGTTGTAGAAAAGATTCTCGGGAAGCAAGATCACACCTTCGATCGCGTCCTGTTCGACGAACCATTTGCGGATTTTCTTTTCGCGGTCTTCGGTCTTGTTGCCGCTACCGCGCGTGACCGCGCCCGTGTCGAGTACGACCGCCGCGCGCCCGGTTGGTTTGAGCGAAGCGAGGGTGTGTTGCAGCCAAGCCCAATCGGCTTTGCTGGTGGTGATTCCGCCTTGTTCCTCGAATCGGCTAAACGGATCGTTTTCATAGACCGATTCCTCGAACGGCTGGTTCCACATCGGATTGGCGACGACGATGTCGAATTTTTTCAAGCTGGTGTCGGAGTCGCGAAACTTTGGATTGGTCATCGAATTGCCGCGCACGATTTCACCTTCCATGTCGTGAATGACCATGTTCATGCGAGCAATAGCGTAGCTGGAACCGGTGAGTTCCTGGCCGTAGAGCTTAGGTGGACGCGAGATTTTGTGATCGCGCTGCTGCAAGGCGAGCTCGCATTTGACAAGTAAGCCGGCTGAGCCGCAGGCGTAATCGTAAACCTCCTCGCCCTGACGCGGCCGCGCCAGGTAAGCGATCAGCCAGCCGACTTCCTGCGGCGTGAAAAATTCCCCGGCGCTCTGGCCCTGGCCCTCGGCGAATTTGCGGAGCAGGTATTCGTAAGCGCGCCCGAGAAAATCGGGTTCTACGTCGTGAAGGCCCAACCGATAGCGCGGGTCGGAAAGTGCCTCGATGACGCCGCGCAACGCCTGATCGCTGATTTCGCGCTCACCGCTGCGAGTTTCGTTGAAGTCAGCGATGTCGATCACGCCGCCCAGCGACGGATTGGCTTTCACGATCGCGCGAACAGTCGTGGTGAGTTGTTCGCCCAGCGTTTTCGGTTTCTGATCGTCGGGCCAATCAAATTGTTCGCGCCCGCTGACAACAGGCCAGCGCGCTTGCGGCGGGATGTAAAAGCGGACGAGCGTGTGATCCACTTCTTCTACCATCTTCAACGCAGTTCTTTCGTCACCGTAGGTTTCTGCCAGCCGCGTTACCTCGTCTTCAAACACGTCCGAGAGACGTTTGACGAAAACCAGCGGCAAGATGTAATCCTTGAACTTCGGGGCATCTTTTTCGCCGCGAATTTTGCAAGCCGCGTCCCAAAGCATTTGCTCCATCGATTTGGTCGAGAGCACAGCGCTCCTAGCCATGCCGCGCTTTCGTCGGTGTGGAGTTTCAATTTCTTCGCCACGAAGGCCGAGTTCGCCTTGGCCGACTTCTTCCAATAAAGCGTCGAGTGCTAGTCTGGCCGCTCCCTGTGGCTCGGCGCGTCCATTTTCCCACCGATTGATCGTAGCGAAAGAGACGCCAAGACGCTGGGCAAGCTGTTCTTGACTAAGGTTTAGCCGGCTCCGCAATTCGCGGATCGCGAGGGTTAAGACTTGTGGCATTCGTCCAGTATGCTATAACAAAATCTCGCGTCAAGGACATTCTCAAGAGCGATGCAGACTACGCTTCGCCGAGCAATTCAGCTGTAATCTGAAGCCGACAACTTGTGCCTAAGGCGAACTAACCCTCTCGATTCGGAGTGCCGAGTATGTGACTCTTCGGCGGCATCATTACGTTATCGAAATTTTGAGTGAACATTGCCGCCGCGAAGAAGGCGACTGCCCGCAATGTCTCGTCACCGACATTGACGAGGTCGTGCTTTACTGGCGTCGGGATTGCAAAAACGCTACCGGGCCCAACTTGCTGAGTGGTTCCGTCTTCCATATGCAGTTCGCCGGTACCGGCGATAATGTACTGCGTTTCTTCAGTGGCATCGGTGTGCCAGCCGAGCCGCTTCCCGAGCTCAATCTCATACACGATCGTTGAGGACGCGGTCGTGCCGTGTCCGCCATAAACCGCAAAAGCGCCGGCCCAATGCACCGATTCATCGTCTTCTGCCCATACCTCGGTTCGCTCAAGTTTATCGGACGCAACGACGGGATTCATGGCCGCGAGGCTAGATTTTAGTTACGTATACGTCAACCAACAGAAGCGCTCGAACCACGAGTA
>WNGE01008760.1_pt1 | contig 10726 bp, 14 predicted proteins | sample 5400651 | NCBI WGS metagenome assembly WNGE01 (sample SAMN13153370, study PRJNA577476) | soil metagenome | isolation source: 60 cm soil or saprolite under grassland replicate 2 | place: USA:California | collected 2016-06-15
CCTCGTCGGCAGTCTTGCCATTCTCGCGCGCAGCGATGTAAGCTGCGTACCAGCCCGACCAGTGATGCTTCGGAGCGGTCGGTTCGTACTGGCCATGACGCTGCTCTGTCTCTCGCAGAAGGTCTGTCAGAGTCGCGACGTCTAGGCTGAGACCTCGTCCGGGAAGCCGCGTGGTGATCTCCTGGAACAACCAGCCGTTTCCATCGGGATCACGGAACGAGGCGAACGAGTGATAGCTGCCATGCTGGGGATCCGGGCCGCTGACCCGGAGCCGTCCAAACAGATAGGGCTCATCCGTGCCGGCGAACACGCTGCCGCTGTGGAACACCTCGCTGACCTCGACGCCGCGCCCGAGCAGCTCGGCGCGGGTGGCCTCGACGTCGGAAACGATCAGGTACAGGCCCTGGGCGGAGCCGGGTACCGCCGCAGTGACGTTCTTGCCGAAGATGACCGAGCCCCCAGAGCCGGGCGGCGTGAACTGGATCACGCGGTAGTCGTCACCGGCGGCGAAGTCGGCGTCGAGCCGCCATCCGAGCCTCGCATAGAATTCCTTCGCGCGTTCGACATCCGAGACGGGGATGACGATCAGTTCGAGTTTCATGTCAACCTTAGTGGCGCTCGGGGCGCCGGTCGGCTCGTTACTGCGGATTTCAATCGTCGGATTTGCCATTTTCTTCTCCTCTGTTTGTTTATCTAAATCGAACGTCAGATTTGTTGAATACGAATGTCAACCAACACCTCCGCCCATTGCAGTCGCTACTTGGCTTGTCGGGCACGGGGGTCTTGCGCCGCGTCAACGTACTCTGTTGAAGAGGGACCGAAGCCGGTGATCTGGACTTCTACAGATTCATCCCTCGTTTCTGCAAAGTGGTTTCTTCCAGGTGGTTCGGTGTAGAAACTCCCTGGAGGGAGAGCCTTCAGTTTGGATTCGTCGAACTTGTCTCCGTATCCTATCCGCCAGGTGCCTGAAACGACGGTTGCCACGCGATCATCGCGGTGCGAATGCGCAGCAATCTGTGTGTGCGGGGGTACGCGCAGCATGATCGTATAGATCCCAGTCTTATTCGGGTTGCCTTTGAGGACTACGGTTTGTATTCCGCTCACGCCCGAACTACCCGTGCCCGGATTGCCCTGCTGACGAAATTCGAACTCGTTCGGTGTGACCCGCGTCTCGCCTGAATCATTTTCCACGGCAGCGCGAGTTGGCATTGCTGGTGCTGGAGAATCGAGAAACTTGGTCTTGGCCTGAAAAGTAGAAGGCAGCGAGGGTTGTTGGGCGCGACTGAGGATCCTCGATAGAACAAGAACTGCAAGCATGACACGATGCCGGGTCATCGTTCCTCCGAAACAACATTCACATTTTTAAGCGGCGGAAATCGCAGACTTGGATTGTGGCGTCCTATTCTACGCGCTCTAACTGAGCGTTGTACGAAGCACGTTGCGCCAGGTGGGGGCCCTCAACTGCTCCTGGCATAAGAGGGGCAACGAGTACGCGGATCTTCTATTAGTTAGTCTGCATTCCCGGGCTGGGGCGAGTTCTCGGTGAGACTGTTGTGCGCGACTTCATAGTGAGTAACATTGGGTTCCATGGTCAGCAAGAACTCTTTGTCCTCAGGGTAATACACTGCTCTGTCAGTTTCTGGGCCTGAGAAACGCTGAATTGCTTCCATGGAGTCCCAGAAGGAAACTAGAACGAACTCCGTTGAGTTTTCTGTGGCCTCTCTGCGCAGCACGAGAACACCACGATTTCCCTCGGTTGCTAGATACTCCTTGATGCCCGTCAAAGACAAATAATGGGAATACCCTTCTGCTTTTGAAGCCGGCGTTGACCCTTTCCACACTCGCGCAATCATTCGATCCGCCTCCTGGAACATTGGGGTCAATCTGATTCCCCGCAGGTCGTCTAGCACTTTTCGGATTGACCTGTTCTGCTCGATCTGCTCAGGCAATACGCTTCAAAGCGTCGCCTGATCCAAACCATTTTTCGCACAGGATCGCATGCGTTCCGTCCTCCTGCAATTGACGAAGCGCGCCGTCAACCAGTTCTCTCAATGTGTCAGTACCCTTCGCAAACATGATTCCGTATTGCGATCTCGTTCCTGCGATGGTCGCTGAAACCCGTAGCTCCGTTTTCAGACGCTCAAATCCCTTTGCAATCGGGTAGTCGTCAATGACTGCATCTAGCGCTTGGGCGGCCAATGCCGAGTACGCCTCGGTGTTGAAGTGATACGAATGGACAGTGTTTGAGTGAATATTTTGCCGAACAAATTGCTCTGCCGTTGTGGCCGTACGGACCCCGATGGACGATTTGCTTAGGTCAGCCATGCTCGTTGCCGACGGCCCTGCCCGGTGCACAATAATTGCCAGATCAAAATCCAGGTACGGGGTGCTGAAATCGACGATCTGCCGCCGCTGCGCGGTGATCGTAGCACCCGTGCAGATCATGTCGAGTTCGTGTCGAATGAGTTTTTGCACGATCCGGTCCCAACGTGCGCTTTCATAACGAAATCCAAGCCCTGCGACGAAATCCAAGCCCTGCGCGCTGGCCGACTTCTCGCAACAGATCAACCTCGAAGCCTTCACCCGGGCACCCGGTGTGCAGCGGCGGCGGGGGCGCAGCATCCACACCAACGGTCACACTGCCCGATATTTGCCAATCCGCGCCCATTTCAATCCTCCCGATTTGTGTGTAACCTTCGGTGCAGCTCCTGCCGGTTAGGTTGTATGAGCAATACCGCTTTCCAAACTTAACCTGTAGGTGGCATACTGGTGGTTAGTGGAAAAAGTGTTGGAAGTGACTGGTACCTCGTTTGAATTCGAGTTGACCGGGGGATGTCTCTGTCTCGACTTCGCTAATACCGTGGATAGGCGTCCAGTTCCGGAAGAGCGTCAGGATCATCTCAATTTCTATTCGGACCTGCTCCAGTGGGCCCTTCAGACAAAAGTCCTGGTCAAGGCAGCCGCTGCATCGCTCCACACGCGCGCCACCGCTGACCCAAGAGCGGTACACCAAACTATGCGACGTGCCGTTCGATTGCGAGAGGCGATCTTCGGGATATTTTCTGCTCTTGCGGATCGGAGGGCGCCTGACCATGATGATCTCGGGACGATGAACGGCGAATTGAAAGTGGCAATGTCGCGAAGCCGAATCGACGGAGACCACCGGGGATTCAAATTGTGGTGGGACACGGGTGAAAGCGACCTGAGTTCGCCACTTTGGCTAGTTGTGAATTCGGCTGCGGATCTGCTCCTGGACGATCGCTGGCATTTGGTGCGCCGGTGTGCAGCTTCGGATTGCGACTGGCTCTTTATAGACAATAGCTCCAATCAGCGTCGCCGGTGGTGCGACATGAAACGGTGCGGGAATCGCGCTAAGGCCCGTCGACATTATCAGGCGACGCTAACGCGCAAGCCGCGGACGCAATCTGCAAGACGAAAGCGTGAGCCCGCACGTTGACAAAAATGCGGAACAAAGAGTGTGACCTCCCGACGTTCCTCACTTGGTTATGTGAAGAAATCTTTCAAATTAGCAGCCCACGCTGCTGGCTGTTCTTCAGCCACGAAGTGACCGCAATCGAGTGCAACACTCTCGCACGTTCTCTTCCCATGACTGCCCTGTCTGAAGTGGCGCCGCGTTCTTGGTCAAAAGAAAACGTCCTCCCTGGCGGGCGTGTGGACCGGTGCCGATCGCTCCCCAAGCCACGGGTGCGGTGTTCGCGATCAAATTCAACGCTGCAGCATGGAACGGTTTAAAATCGAGCCGATCATGAAAGTGCCGGCGATGGCCACCGGCGCCCCAAATCCGGCTGCTCCCTCGATGAAAAATCCAACTCGTGGCAGAGGGTGGTCAGGAATGTGCCGAAAGAGGTGATCTCCTTCCGCACCGCTGTCCGCCTCCAGATTTGGATCAGCATGGTCTCGGGGTTGTAGTCGCCGAAAAGCTCGGTCGCTGAGTGCTCGCGAATTCGCAGTGGTCCAGCCGCAAGAACTCGAATGAGGCACTCATGTACTTCGTAGAATTTTGATGCGGCACGCTGAAAGTCCGCGCAGACGCGACGAACATCCGAAGTTGTTCCACCTTTCAATGAGCACTCTAGCGATTTCGTTGTCGTTAGCAAGTCCCGATCCAGTGGCACATTGAGTGTCCTTAGCCGATCGCTTTCGGTAAACGCTGAAGAGTTCGCATTACGTGGTGGGGAGTCGGTAAGCCTTGCATCTAAAATCATCGCGACCGGTGAGCGGTCATCGACTATGAGAGCGCGACAAATCGCCCGCCTTGTCTTCGAGTTCCGCCCAGCGCGCGTAAAGTGCGTCCAGATCTTTCTGTGCCGCTTCCATTTCGGCGTGGGCCGCCACAAGTCTAGGGGCGTCACTAATAATCGCCGGATTGTCCAACTCAGCCCGTTTGCTTTCGAGCACGCGTTCCGCGTCAACAATGCGTTGCTCGATTCCGGCATACTCCCGCGCTTCCAGGTACGCGAGCTTCTTTTTCGGCGGCAAGGGAGAATCGGTGAACTCCTGAGCAAGCGGCGTCGAGCGGCCGGACGGCTTCACTGCTAGCTTGCCTTCAGCCTGCCACGATTCCCATTGTGCGTAGTCCGCAAAACTTTCCGCGCTGCCCTGGCCATCGAGGCCGATCACGATGTTCGACACGCGATCCAGCATGTAGCGATCATGCGTTACCAGCACCAGAGAACCGCGAAATTCGAGCAGGCTCTCTTCGAGAATTTCGAGCGTCGGGATGTCGAGGTCATTGGTCGGCTCGTCCAGCAAGAGAACATCGGCGGGCTGCAGCATGAGCTGAGCGATCAGCACGCGGGCCCGTTCGCCTCCGGAAAGCCGCTCCACCGGCTGACTGAGTTGCTCACCCGTAAACAGGAACTTCGCCGCCCAGGAGGCGACGTGAATGACGCGATCCTGACAGACGACCGAGTCTCCGTCCGGAGCTAACGCGCGGCGGAGTGTCATATTCAAATCGAGCTGGCGGCTCTGGTCGAAATAGACAATACGCAACCAGTCGGCACGACGAATCTCTCCGCGGGTGGGCATCCATTCTGCACAAAACAGGCGCAGCAGACTGGTCTTGCCGCTACCGTTTGGCCCCACTAATCCGACCCGCATGCCTGCGGTGATGATGAAGTTAAGCTGCTCGAAAAGCGTTCGACCACCGATTTCGCAAGTCACATTATCGAGTTCAATCAGGCGCTTGGTCTTGCGATTGGTCGCCTGGAAATCAATTTGTGCAGTTCCGCCCCGCGTCCTCGCGTTCAAATAGGCGAGTTCACCGATTAGCTCTCCGGCCTTATCAATGCGTGCCTTGGATTTGCGGGTGCGCGCTTTCGCTCCCCGGCGCAGCCACTCGATTTCAGAATGAACCAGATTTTCCAATGCTTCCTGGCGCTTCGACTGGGCATGGAGGAATTCTTCTTTCTTCTCAAGAAATGCGCTGTAGTTCCCGCTGACCCGCAGCAACCCGTCGGGGTATACACGGCTGAGTTCCGCCATCTCGGTCGCCACATTCTCCAGGAAATAGCGATCGTGGCTTACGACTATGCAGGCGAAGGCTGCTCCTTCCAACAAAGCTTCAAGCCATTCGATCCCGGCGAGGTCGAGGTGATTCGTAGGCTCATCGAGCAGCAAAACATCGGGCGCCTGAACCAGCGCCTCCACAATGGCGAGACGCTTCTGCCAGCCTCCCGACAACGCAGACGCTTTTGCTTCGAGGTCTTCAAATCCGGCCCGGCCCAGCGTCTCGCGAAAGTGCGAGCCATGTTCCGAGTCAATGTTCGCCGAACTCTCGATTGCCCGCTCGATTACCGAGTGCACGGTTTCGCCAGCTTTGAAGCGCGAGTCCTGCCCCACATAGCTGAGCCGCAGGCGCTTTCGAATAGCGATGTTCCCGCTGTCGGGCTCTTCAGTCCCTGAGAGAATCCGTAGCAAAGTCGACTTTCCAGAACCGTTCGGCCCGATTAACCCAATCCGGCAACCTTCGGAAACGGTGAAAGACACGTCCTGAAAGAGCGGCTGCGCTCCAAAGGCTTTCGAGATTTTCTGTGCATTGATGATTGGGGGCAACGGTTGCGGTCTCCCGATAATTACGTAATAGATACTAATTGCTGAACGCATGCTGGTGCTTAGGCGATGCGACGCAAGCGCGGCCGGGTCGCTGCCATATCCGCACTACACGAGTTCAACTTCGATCTTCTTCCCTGCCTGATACAGTGTCGTAATGCGGAATTTTCGAACCTGTCCGGGCTGGAGTTCTTGCGGCTTCGAAGATTGCTAAACTGTGCCGCTTTTCCAGCGCGCGGCGAGCAGAAACTAGAAGAAACAGAACAGCGTAGCCCATTACCCATAGTTACGCAGCCGAGCGCCGTTGAGAGAGGTGAAGACTTATGCTTTTCGAGGCAATCGAACATTTTGGCAAGCTCGACGTGCTAATGAATAACGCGGGTATCTTCCTCTATAAAAATCTCAAGATGCCGGCGCCCGACCTCACCGCGTTGACGGCAGAGATGAACATCAACGTGGGCGGCGTGATTCGGACGACTTCTGCGCTAATCGATATCCTCACGGCCAACAAGGGCACGGTGATCAACATATCCTCCGCCCTCGCCTTCGTGCCGCTGCCAGCCGGACCAATCTACTCTGCCACCAAAGCTGCGATCCACTCTTATACGTAGTCGCTGCGCTTCCAGTTGGAGGAAACCGGCGTGGAAGTCATCGAGATCATGCCACCCGGGGTTAAGACCGACATGACAACTGAACTTGGTGAGGGAGGCTTGACCTTGATGAGCACGGATGAGCTGGTGAAACAATCCTTTGCGTCGCTGAAGGCGGGCGTCTTCGAGATCCGGCCGGGACAGTCCAAAACGCTCGCGTGGATGCGCCGCCTCGCCCCCGACTTCATAAATGGACAACTCTGGAAGTCGTCTAAGAAGCTGGTTCCGGTCGGGTTAGGATAGGCCTGTATTAGGCGACGAGTGTGACGCCGGTGCACGCTTGTACCTTAGCGGATACCTGACCCGCCGCGCGCACCATTTGGCTTGTTCACGCATCATTTAATCCAGCACAAAGAGGGAGATTAGGAAGTTGGACGGCAGTGACTTTCGTCGGATTGCTCTCAGCCTGGATGGAGTGCAGGAGGGCTCGCACATGGGCCAGCCGGACTTTCGAGTCGGCGGAAGGATCTTTGCCACGCTCGCATCACAGGACGAAGGTTACGGCAACTTGATGCTTACGCCTGAACAGCAGGCCGTTTTTGTGCAGGACTTGCCGGAAGTCTTTCTCCCGATCAAGGGCGGATGGGGACGGATGGGAATGACGCATATTCGACTTGCTGCCGCGAGCCAGGACGTGCTCGCAGGTGCTCTGCGGACTGCGTGGAGTTTGCGTGTACAAAAGAATACGAAACCGGGAAGGAAGAAGGGCAAGCTGCGGAAGTAATAGAATCCCGCCTTCCCTGCTTGGAGACGGGTGGAATGCCATAGAGCAACATGCCTAACCTAAACTGCCTGGCCAGCGCAGAGGCCTGACGCCCAGGCCCACTGAAAGTTGAAGCCGCCGAGGTGGCCGGTTACGTCCACAACTTCACCGATGAAATACAGGCCGGGCACTTTGCGGCTTTCCATCGTCTTGGCGGAGAGTTCGTTCGTATCCACGCCTCCGGCCGTGACTTCGGCCTTCTCGTACCCTTCGGTACCTGCCGGGCTGAGGGTCCACTTGTGCATGTGGCGCTCGAATTCGGCGAGCGCGGCGTTGGTCCAAGCCTCGGGAGGATGCAGATCGAGCCAGCGGTCCGCTAACCGGTGAGGCAGAACCGCGCGTAACGCTGTTTTCAAAGCGGCAAGATCGCGACGCGCGCCATTGCCATTGCGAATCGGTGCGGTGAACTCGTGTCCCGGAGCCAAGTCGATCGTCATGGAACTCGGAGCCTTCCAGTAAGAGGAAATCTGCAGAATCGCCGGGCCGCTGAGACCACGGTGCGTGAACAGCATCTTTTCGCGGAAACGTTGCTTGCCAATTGTCGTGACCACCTCTGCGGAGACTCCGGTCAGATCGCAATAATGCTGCCGGTCTTCAGCGTTCAAGAGCAGCGGAACCAGCGCTGGCCGCGTGTCTATGATCTTGATCCCGAATTGGCGCGCCAATTCGTAACCGAATGAAGTTGCGCCCATCTTAGGGATGGATAAACCGCCGGTTGCGACGACCAGCGCCGCCGCCCGGAATTCGTCTTCTCCTGTGTGAATCGCAAAGCCACTCGCATGCTCGATCCTTTCGACGAGGACATTCGTAAGAATTTGAACCCCGGCCTGGGCGCACTCCGCTTCGAGCATCTTCACGATCTGCAGCGAAGAACCGTCGCAGAAAAGCTGTCCGAGAGTTTTCTCGTGATAGGCGATGCCATGCTTTTCGACCAGTGCGATGAAATCCGCCGGAGTGTAAGCCGCCAGTGCCGATTTGGCGAAGTGCGGGTTGGCGGAAATAAAGTTTTCGGGTTGACAATGCAGATTAGTGAAGTTGCAGCGACCGCCGCCAGAGATCAGTATCTTCTTGCCGATGCGCCCGGCGCGTTCGAGCACTGCCACGCGCTTTCCACGCTTGCCCGCCTCGATCGCACACATCAGTCCTGCCGCGCCACCGCCGAGAATGATACCGTCAAATTCGTTTCTCACGATCAGTGCTGTCCGCGCCCCGGGTCTGAGAGTGCTTGCAGGAGTGAACGAAAGTCCGCGGGAGGATTACAGTCAATGGAGACCAGTTCTCCCGAACTGGGATGAACGAATTCTAAATAGGTCGCGTGAAGCGCAACCCGGGCAATTCGACGCTCAGAGGCTTCCTCAGGCCTGTACTTGCGGTCTCCGATGACCGGGTTACCGATCGCTGAAAGCTGCACTCGAATCTGATTCTGCAGTCCCGTAATCAGTGCTATCCGCACCAGCGAAGCTCCGCGGAGAGAGCGTTCGACGGAATACCTGAGCTCAGCCCGCGCCGCTTTGCTGTCCCCTTCTGCGCTCAGTATCTGATGCATTCCTTCTTTTCGAAAATAGTGAACCAGGGTTCCTTCTTTCGGATTGAGATGCCCGCGAACTACCGCTAAATACTGCCTGACCGGAGTATGCGCAAGAAACTGTCGGACGAGCGCATCCCGATCGCGCGCGGTCTTGGCGAACAGTAGAACTCCGGAAGCGAAACGATCGATGCGATGTACAACCAACGCTCGCTGCCTGCGAGGCTGCAGCGCGTGCAACAAAATAGACAATGCGGATGGCGAATCCGAACCTGGAATAGGCACAGCCAGCAGCCCGGCAGGCTTATTGACAACCACAACTGCGTCGTCTTCGTACAGGATGGCAAGCTCGCGCGAGAAACGCGGCGTCCGACGATGCTGCGGGCGCGAACTCGGCTTAGGTTTTCGAGGACGCTTCACGGGCACCCATGCTTGCGAGTGCAACGGTAAATGGCTGTGGCCGCAAAGCGCATGAGTTCCAATGTACTAGGTTTTTAACGATAACCTTTCTCGGACAAATTCTCGATGGCGGCGGAACCCGCAGGGACGCATTGCGGCGATGCCCACTTTGAGCCGCGCCATTATCATAGGAACATATCCCCCCAAGGAACCTATGGCCGCCCTTACCGACGCAATTGACATCAAGCGCAAGAGCTTCTTTGAATTTGAAAACACTCCTTATCTGTGCCTTGAAGCAGTCGTAAACACGCCGACCGCTCGCGGCGGCCAGACGCTGGTGCGCTTGAAGATGCGCAACCTGCTCACCAATGCGGTCTTTGAGAAGTCGTTTAGAGCCAATGACAAATTCAAGGAGCCAGACCTGCAGTCGGTCCAGGCGTCATATCTCTACAGCGACAGCGATGGCTCTCATTTTATGGATCAGGAAAGCTACGAGACTCTGACCCTTTCCGAACAGATGATAGGGGACTCGTTGGATTTCCTGGTCGAGGGCGCGATTGTTGAGTTACGCAAATACAATGGAAATCCCATTGGTTTAGACCTGCCGATCTTCGTCGAACTGAAAATTGCATATACCGAGCCGGGGATAAAAGGCGACTCTTCAAGCGGCAGCGTAACCAAATCGGCCAAGCTGGAGACCGGCCTGGAGATCCGTGTTCCCCTCTTTCTCAAAGAGGGAGAAAAAGTGAAGGTCTCGACGGAACGCCGCGAGTTTGCTGGGCGGGCGTGAGTCGCCTCATCTCAAAACCGCAAAAACGTAAGACCGGTCTGTCCCGGCGGTTCGACCGAGTGCAGACGGTCAGCATCCGCAATTACCCAATTACATCAGGCCGCATTTTCTGACGTCCGGTCCGAAACCGGTTCCACCGTGCATTCCCTGCAGGCCTTCGCGATCTGGCGGCGGTGTTGGCGAACACGCTCTTCGAAGTTGGTCCAGCGATCTCCCAGGCCGACAGCGTTGTGCTGAATTGTCATGTCATTTGCCAAGGGCGGCGTGATTCGGGAGCTCACTCTCGCTCTCTCCTCATCCGAAAGCTGACTGCCAATTGAACCAGGTTCGGGCGGCATTTCCTCACCGTCGGCGTGAGATTACGATCCGAGCCCTCGCGATGCTGGACCGGGCCGGCGTGCCAAGCGTCAGAGTAGCTCTTTTCGTAGCTTTGCCAGCGCTGCTGCGAGCTCAGATCCGATTCCTGGTACCTGGGAAGATTTTCAACCTGTTCCTTATCCAGGTTCACTGAATAGGCTCCCTCGTCA
>WNGE01008763.1_pt1 | contig 10726 bp, 9 predicted proteins | sample 5400651 | NCBI WGS metagenome assembly WNGE01 (sample SAMN13153370, study PRJNA577476) | soil metagenome | isolation source: 60 cm soil or saprolite under grassland replicate 2 | place: USA:California | collected 2016-06-15
ATGAATGCCTCCCCGTTTTATGTTGATGTTTTACCCCAAAGCTTCCTGATTCAGGATTTCGACGAACGGCCAAGCCGTCGCCCGTTCCACCCTTTGACCGACCCGCCACGGCGCTGTTCGAACTAATTTAGTATTTGTGCGATTGAACAAGCCTGCGGGGACGCTAAGAAAACCGATGATGTAGCCGGAGCGGGCAACGGCTTTATCAATTTATTCGGAGCCGACAAAAGCCGTGCGATTTAACTGGCGCGCGTCGCGCGCGCGCAAAAGCTCGGTGCATCAAATCGAGATTGGCCAATCCGCAATCTCGTTTCAAATTAAATCAGGAAGCCAGGAAAACAGGAATCTCAGAGGCTTCATTTTGTCCGAAACACTGGCATCAGGGCGCGCGATCACTGTTTGCAATCGGCAATCGAAAATCTAAAAACTTGTCCTGAGCTAGCAAAGCGAGTCGAATGGATCGAAAATGTCGTTGTTCCCGTAGTTCAACGGATAGAACGGAGGTTTCCTAAACCTTAAATGTGGGTTCGATTCCCGCCGGGAACGATGTTTGAAATCTGAGCGCGCGAGAAAAACTGTTTTCGCCTAGATTTTTTGGCTACACCTTTCTTGGGCAATGCCAAAAAGGTGTTCGTTTCTCTCTAGTGTGGCAATGTAACGTGGCTCGAAAACGGCAAAGGTGATGGCGATGTTATTCGATTACGCGTGCAATCGTTTCCTGATTCATGATATGAGTTGGCTTCCGTCGAGTTACGACGAGGCTTACAAGCTGTTTGCTATTTTCGCAATTATCTTCGGTGGTGCATGGGCGGTTAAAACGTGGCGGCACCAGGAGCGTCTTCGGAAAGTGAAGGAGAACCCGGGATTTGAATGTCAGATGGAATTTTTTCAATCGAAGCTTCCGGATGGCGACATTTTGCTTGCGATCGATGTGGTAACTATGAATACTGGCGTTTGGCCTCTTTGGCCGGCAACTGAGGACGCATCAATTTCGGTGAAAGCGATTGATCTCCCTACGTCTCAAGGGCTTATTGAGGAAGAAGCGGAGTCGAAGCCTGATGCTGTTTTATTTCCGGCTGCGGGTCGTGGCAAGATGCGATTAGAGCCTAGTACGCGGACGGTTTTCTCGGCTTTTTTCAAGGCCAAGACAAACCAACTATACTCCGTGCAATTCGATCTGCCAGCGAACGACACTGGTCAAGGGTGGCATTGGAAGAAGCGTCGCATTATCTATGTTTCGGACGAATCGGTAAGAGCAGAATCAACCTGATAATCCCGCCTAGATTTGTTGGCTATAGCTGTCTTGGGCAATGCCAAAAAGGTGTTGTTCGTTCGCATTGGAAGCTGATATTTCGGCTCAGCGATATGATAGGCCTAATTGTCACGGTACCCGATGAACTTATTACGATTAGCTACCTTTTCTCTCGGGGATGCGAGAGACCAGTGGAGGTCGTGGACAATGCAAGTCGGCAACGTCAAGGTGGAGACTCATGGATCGTGGCGTAAGGAGAAATGTCTCAAGGTGCTGGCTTCCGCGACCCTGGCCCTGACCCGATACCCAGAGATCACAAGCGAGAATCTCGTTGTCGTTCCTGAGGACCTGCGTTCGCAGGCGGAGTTTGCTTTGGAGGCGAGCGTAAATCTGATATGCATCATCGAGCGTTCTAAGCGGTTAATTTCTTCGCCTACGCCGTGTGTCGCGTTTGTTGCTGAGTCAAAAAAGGATCGCGATTGGCTGTCTCAGCGACGGGGCATCGAATTGAGTAAGATCGCCACGGCTGGCGCACGTCTTCCTCTAGACCTCGGGGTGGTTCAAGGCCTGGTAGCGGACCGCTTAGATGGCGTCTTTCTCCTCGATGAGGCGATGTCTCATGAGCACGCGACTGGAAAGTTCCATGAGCTAAACCGATTCTTCGAATGTGCCTTCGCAAGGAGCGGCACGCATCTGGTGAAGCCGCTATTCAAGTTCCTGGAGCCGGCGAAGCAGGGGTACACCAAGGTAGAGGTCAAAGAGTGGGTCTTCGATTTACGACATCCCGCTACCCATGCTGATCGCAGGCGGACTTTTCTGCTTGAATCAGACGTGCGACCTGTGGTCGGGCGCATGGAGCAAGCAGCCTACGAGGTTCTCTTCAACAAAGAGGTCTGGCGGGATTCTGCTTCGCGTCGTCGGGAGGGTGTTCGTCTCACCTCAGGCACCACGTCGGCTCGGTCGGCGGATGTGTTTGTGGTTCGCGGAACAGGAACGCGATTCCGCGTTCAGCTGCTTGATCCCTTCGGGCGATACCCCCGTGACCTTGAGGGGTTTGTAACGACTGTGCCTCCTGAGTGGTGGTGCGTAGATCCGCAGGCGAAGAAGGACAAATCCGGGCGGGTGTCGCTTTCAGCACTCGGGGCCAAGTTTGAAGTACGTGAGGCGTAATTAGCCGGGGTAGTTGGACCGGCTAATGGGAGTGTGGGGATAAGAAGAAAAGTGTTCCTGCCTAGATTTTTTGGCTACAGCTTTTTGGGCAATGCCAAAAAGGGGTTCCTGTCGTAGGATTCTGGTTTATGAGTAAGTTGGAGAGTCCAAACAGGCGGTCGCGTCGTACATCGGCGGTTTTGATGGGCTGCGTGTTTTATGCTTTGGCGGGCGTTGGGGAAGCGCGGGAGAGTGCACCTTCACCATCCGCTCGGGCAGCTGCTACTGTTGCGCCAGTTGCTACAATTACTCCAACGCCAGCGACGGTCCCTGAAAAAAAAGGAGAGATGGACTTCAGACTTGGTTCTGCACCTGAGGGAAAGAGTACGTCGCCGATTACCGACGATTGGTTAAAAACGATAGTATCGATCGAAGTGGATAGCGGAAAAGAGCCACCCACACCTGTCGGTACAGGCTTCTTGTTGCAAACAGAAAGAAACCACGTGATTCTCGTGACTTCGAAACACGTAATCGCCAACGATGAGGGACGGTTAATATCGAATTTGGTTTATCGGTTTAATAACAGCGAGCGAGGAAGCGAAATAATTAAGGAGGAGGACTTCGACAGCCGAACTGCTAACTGGTTTCTGTCGGAAAAAGCAGATATAGCCTGTCGTTTTATTTCGTGGAAAGGAGATTTCGACATCAAGTCTATTCCGTTGAAAATGGTTTTGCGGCAGCAATACGTGCGTCCGGGCGCTCCATTAGTGGTGTTCGGATTCCCGATGGGCCTGCGATCGGAGAGCCATCCGACGGCTATCGCCCGTAAGGGAAGCGTGGCACGATCGGATGCGGATGGACTTTTGCTAGAGGCGTTCATATTTCCTGGCAGTAGCGGCGGGCCGGTTTTTTATCTACCGACGGTGTCAGTTGACGACGTTGCTATAAAGTCGCCATTCTTGAACTCGCCGAGGTTAGTTGGGGTTGTTTCGTCTTTTATTCCGTATACCGATATTGCCTGGAGTTCGCAGACGAAACGGCCTCGAATCACCTTTGAAGAAAATTCAGGTCTTTCAAATGCCGCTCCGGCCGATGCTATCATCGATCTTATTAAACGGCGGGACGTGAATGAAGCGGACATTGCCTTGGGCAAATAAGGCCAGCGGAAAGAATGCTTGCATGAAGTTCAAGATGTAATCATGACGCCTGACGACATCAAATCCGCAATTGACGTGGCTATAAACAATAAGGTCCTTTTGACTTATCCGCAGTTGCTGTTGTTTGTTTTGTTATCCGGAATCGCTGCTTACATAGGAGCGTACCTAAAGCAGAAAGGTTCCAATCTCGCTTCAAAGGAAGATATTGAGATTTTAACTGAGAAAATTGAATCTGTTAAAGGTATGTACGCGAAGCAACTCGAAGACTACAAAGAGGAGCTATCTCGACGATCACGCCTTGCAGAGGTAGCTGAATTTTTCACGGAATGGGCATCACCGAACAGTGACAAGGTTAAGCTCAACGGATATTCGATGAGACTAAGCTTATGGTTACCGAATGACCTTTATCGTGAATTGAGTAGCTGTGTTCGCTACGTGGAAGGCGCACCTACGGCAAAGGAAGTTCTTATCAAAGTTCGGAGGTATATTCTGGGAGACAGCGCTGGCGACTTGAAAGCCGAGGAGATTGTCCATTTTGAGCCATAACCGGTTGTGACGCCGAGTCCCAGTCGCTCTTCGTCATCATGCTAGAGAACATTGTGCTGACAGCTGGATGTCTTTTTGTGTCACCCTTTGTGTCACCCGGATGAGTAAAAATGGGCAGATTTGTGATCACCTGGGATTATCGTAACACTACGGGGACAATGATCTGGAAAGAATAAACGGGGTGAATGCAGATAGGCAAGATACCGTTGCGGGCCGCAGCGATTTCTCGAGGGCGAGCTTTGCTTTCGAGCGCCGGCGGTCTAAATTGCGAGCATCTCTGTGACGGGCGTTTCCATGTGAATCTGTATGTCCGCCGAGGTCAAAAAAGAAATCGAGCTGGAGATCGCGCATGTTTTGTTCATCGACATTGTCGGTTATTCGAAACTTTCGATTAACGAGCAACGCGCCGCAGTCGATGAGCTAAATGAGGTAGTTCGCGTCTCAGAGCAGTTTCAGAAGGCTGAAGCCGGGGCTCGCTTGATTAAAATTCCAACGGGGGACGGCATGGCGCTGGTCTTTTACACCAGTCCGGAAGCGCCGGCGCAATGCGCGGTGGAAATCGGCCGCATTCTCAAAGAGCGTCCACGCCTGCAACTTCGGATGGGGGTGCACAGCGGTCCGGTGAGCGGCGTGATAGATGTAAATGGTCACGCCAATCTCGCCGGGGCCGGTCTCAACATGGCGCAGCGGGTGATGGACTGCGGCGACGCCGGACACATTCTTGTCTCCAAACGCGTCGCCGAAGATTTAGGAGAATACGAACATTGGCGGCCGCTGCTGCATGATCTCGGTGCCTGCGAAGTAAAGCATGGGATACGCGTCTCGGTCGTGAACCTTTACGACGATGAATTCGGCAATGCGAAGCTGCCGCGGAAACTTGAGACCGTACAGAAACGCCGGACGCGTCTGCGCTGGGGGACGACGGCGGCAGCGTTACTCACGCTCGTGGCGATCGTTGCTGGCATCGCAATGTTTTCCCGTTATCGCATGCGATCGACGCCGGCTGCCCCGGAAAAAAGCATTGCGGTGCTTCCGTTTGAAAACTTGAGCCGGGACCCTGATAACGCCTACTTTGCCGACGGTATCCAGGATGAGATTCTGACCCGCTTATCCAAGATCGCTGATCTGAAGGTGATCTCGCGCACATCCACACAGCATTACAAAAGCGCGCCGGAAAACCTGCCTGAGATCGCCAGGCTACTTGGCGTGGCCCACATCCTGGAGGGCAGCGTGCAGAAGAGCAGGGACGCCGTGCGCGTGAATGTGCAGCTAATCAGAGCGGCCAATGATTCGCACTTGTGGGCCGATACCTTTGATCGCAAGCTGACCGACATCTTTTTGGTCGAGAGTGAAGTGGCCAAAGCCATCGCCGAGCAGTTGCGAGCGCACATCAGCGGTCGGGAAGAGCAAGTGATCGCTGCCAAACCGACGGACAATGTTGAGGCTTACGATGCCTACCTACGTGGGCTGGCTTATAGCCTAAAAACGGCAATTACACCCGCCAACTCCCTCGGCGCACAGAAATATCTCAGAGAAGCGGTGCGGTTGGACCCGAAGTTCGCCCTTAGTTGGGCTTTGTGGTCATATGTTGATGCGCGCGGCTACATCACACGGACTCTTCAACCAACGGTCGCCCTCCGTGAAGAGGTGCGGCAGACGGCCGACACCGCGCTCACACTTCAGCCCAATCTCGGCGAGGCCATATTGGCCAAGGGCTATTACCACTACTTCTGCTTAAAAGATTACGACACGGCGGTGCATTACTTTGAGCAGGCACGTCAGTTCCTGCCGAATAGCAGCCGGATTCCTGAATCGCTGGCCTATGTCGCGCGGAGGCGAGGCCAGTGGGACCGGTGTGAGTCGTATTTCAACGAAGCCGAGCGGCTCGACCCGCGCAATGTTACCCTACTCACCCAGCACGCGCTTTCCTATGTCGACCTTCGTCGTTTCCCCGAAGCGCTGCGGAAACTTGATCAGGTTCTCGATATTACACCGGATGATCCCGATACGCTGGTGGAAAAGGCGGGTATTGCACAAGCCGAGGGCGATCTGCCGCGTGCCTCGGCGTTTCTCGCTCCGCTCCATCCGAACGCAGACGATGCTCCCGCCGTGGAAACGCAAGTTTACCAAGCGATCCTGGAGCGCCGCTCTGCACAAATCATTCCTCGGCTAAAGGAAATATTGGCCAAGCCCGATCCAGCGTTGGGTTATTTCAATGGCGAACTGCGCTTTTGGTTAGGCTGGGCGCAAGAAGTCGCCGGCGACCATGCCGCGGCCCAGGAAAGTTGGCAACAGGCGCGCAGCGACCTGGATTTTTTTCTCAAAGAACAACCACAAAACTATCAGCTGATGGGAGATCTCGCGCTGACCAATATGGGTCTCGGCGACAAAGCCGCCGCGTTGGCTCTGTCGGAGCGTGCCATGGCCGCAATCCCGATCGAGAAAGACGCCGTCGCTGGTCCCATGCCGATCGAGATTCTGGCCCGGGTGGCGGCGCGGATGGGGGAGCCCGACCGCGCCACTGCCGCTTTACAAAAACTACTCTCGACACCGTACATTGGCGCGCTGGCTGAAAATATACCGCTCACTCCCGCGCTGCTCCAGCTTGATCCAATGTTCGATTCGCTCCGGAATGATCCGCGCTTCCAAAAACTTGTCGCCTCGCCCACGCCAGAAGTGACTGGCAAATAATTCAACGCGGTGAGGGGCTTCGATCTGCGATTTTAGAGCAAAAACCGGTCACAGTCGATGAGCGTTGCATCAGCGCTTCAACAGGCGCGGATCGAAATCGTAATCAACCGGCGGTGCAATACGGATGCGTTTGAAATCTGGATGCTCAGGATTGAGAAGAAAATTTGTATCGGCTGGGCTGATTGCACTCGGCAAAGCCAACACTGCAGAACGCCCCTCGTGAATCCAGCGGTCGCCAATTTCGATTGTCGATCTCGATGGCGGAGAAATGCGCCAATCGGCCGGCAACTTATTCGCCGACAAAACTTCAACCAGACTCTCCGGCCATTCCAGGTGAAATGCTTTATATTCTTCGTCGAGAACGAACGGCACGCGATGGACGAAGATCTCGAGCGCGGCGGTAGATTGATGTTCGCTTACATAGACGACATGGATTCCCGGTGAATTCCAACGGCCTCCATATCGCCATGGTCCTTCTCCAGTGAACGCTGCCTTGGCGCGACTCGCGCGCACGATCCGCCACGCCGAAGCCATCGCGGTTTACGAATAAACGCCGTAATCGATTCGCCCGAGCAGATTGTCCACTTCGCGCGCGCCAACCTCAGTTTCGGCGTAATCGAGCGGAACGGCGCCGCCAAGTCCGCGCTGCGGAAATTTCAACCAGACTCGGGCCTTGTTCACGTCGCCAAAAACATTCGTCGCGTGTTCGAGGAGCCGCGAAAAGCGCATCACCTTATCCGATTCATCTGGCGACAATCGCCCCGCGGCTTTGCGCCGCTGCAAAGTGGATCGCGATATGGCAAGCTTTGCTGCCAGCTGCTCAAATGGCATGCCGATGCTGTCCTGCAAACCTTTCAGATCGGAGAAGGGTAATCCCTTCTGAATCCGGCGAATCAGCTCATGCGGATGCTTCGCTTTTGCGTGAACAGGCTTTTTCTCAAGTGCCGTTTTCATAAATTAAACGCTAACTCAATTGACACAATTTAATGAATCAATTGAGCGAAGTCAATTGGGAATCTCCCCGCTGTTTGGTCATAGAGACGGTTGTGTCAATCGCCTGATTATCAAGTTCGGCGCTTGCCACTAGCGCCACTACATCTCGGCAGCTAAGCGCCGACTTTGTCGAGAACTGAGCGCAGCTCGTGAAAGTCCACCGGTTTGACCAAGTGAAAATCAAATCCCGCCTCTTTGCCGCGGCGGATGTCTTCCTCCGTCCCAAATCCAGTAATCGCGACCCCCTTCACCGGTCGTTTTCGCTTGGCCTGTGCGATTACCTCGTAACCACTGCCATCAGGAAGACCAATGTCGCATAACACTACGTCGAATTTTTGCGACGCCATGATTTCCAGCGCGCTTCGCGTATTATCCGCGACCGAAACTTGGTGACCAAAATGAGTGAGCAAGCGCGACAAAGTATGTCGCGTGTCTGCGTGGTCTTCCACGAGCAGGATGCGCAAGGATTTTACTGACTTTTGCGGAGCTTGAGAATCCATGCCGCTCTTTTCCATGCGGTTTGCGATCGCGTCAAGGGTCACTTTGAACGTGCTGCCAAAACTTCGGCCGCGGCTCTGCACTTCGATCGCCCCGCGGTGAAGATCGACAAGATGCTTCGAAATGGCCAAACCCAAGCCAAGCCCTCCGAATTGACGCTGGATTGATGGATCAGCCTGCTCGAACGGCGTGAAGAGTGCCTTCTGCCGTTCGACTTCGATTCCGATCCCATTGTCGGTGATCTCGAACTGAAAACGACCGCGATCGTCGTTGCAGGTGCGGATGTCGATCTTTCCGCCAGGCGGGGTGAATTTTACGGCATTGTTAATCAAGTTCCAGAATACCTGGTGGATGCGTATCGAGTCGGCCTGGATGTAATGCTCCTCCGCAGTCAAATGCGCGGAAACCGTTATCTTCTTCGCTGCGATACTTGAGTTCGCGATCTCGATTGCATCCCGGACAAGAACGTGCGCGTCAACGTCCTCGAATTGCAGATCGAGCTTGCCGCGTGTCACCCGGGTAAGATCGAGCAGGTCGTCAATCAATCGTGCCTGCAATCGCACGTTGCGTTTGATAATCTCCACGTCTTCCGCGAATTCCAGCGGAAATTTGTCGGTGTTGGCAGCCAGGTAAGTCGCTGCTGCCAATGCCGGCGTCAGCGGTGTCCGCAATTCGTGGCTCAGGGCCGCGAGAAAGTCATCCTTTGCTTTGTTTGCTTTTTCCGCCGCAATTTTTGCCCCTTCGACTTCACGGCTGCGAATTTGATCAGTGATATCCCGCGTGACTTTTGAGAAGCCACGAATCTTGCCTGCGCTGTCGCGCAGCGCCGCCAGCACAACTTCTGCAGGAAAGATTGATCCGTCTTTGCGAATGCGCAGTCCCTGGTCGCGAACGTGGCCCTTGCGCGCTGCCTCGCGCAGATTGCGTTGCGGTTTTTCGGCCGCAACGTCCTCTGCCGTATAGAAACATGCGAAATTTTTTCCGATGATTTCCTCGGCTGCATATTGCTTGATCTTTTGAGCGCCGGCATTCCATGTCATGACGTTTCCCGCCGGATCAAGCATGTAGATGGCATACTCTTCCACGCTATCCACGAGTGTGTGGAACTGTTCTTCGGTTTGCTGCAAGACAGACTTGCTCGATCGATCGTCGCTCATTTGGATGGGCTGCGAGGCCAGTTCCCCATCTTAATCAATCGGAGCGTCGTTCCCGTTCGGTTCCCTCCATTGAATCAAATGGCAGAGAAATAGTCCTTCAAGCCCCTAGTTCACCTAGGAGACTCGCTCGCGTCCGTGTGGCCTTGTCAGGTCAAACGCCGGTCCAATCGGCACGATTCGTGTAGGATTAATGTGAGTGTGCGTCATGTAATAATGGCGCTTGATGTGATCGAAATTGACCGTGTCGGCAATGCCGGGCTGTTGATATAAATCCAGCAAGTAGCTGTGCAGGTTCGAGTAATCGATAATCCGACGAAGATTGCATTTGAAATGGCCGTGATAGACCACATCGAATCGGATGAGCGTGCAGAAAAGCCGCCAGTCCACTTCGACGATGCGATTGTCGAACAAGTAACGCCGTTTGGTTAAGCGTTTCTCCAATTCGTCGAGCGCATCGAAGAGTTTCCGACAGGAAATTTCGTATGGCCTCTGGCGCGTGGCGAACCCGACTCTGTAAACACCGTTGTTAACGTTGTCATAAAGAAAATCGCAGAGCTTCGCGTGCTCTGCTTCGATATCCTTTGGAAAGAGATCGGCATCTTTATTCCTGGCAAAATCATTAAACACGTCGTTGAACATGCGGCAGATGTCGTCCTCGCAATTGTTGACGATCTTATTGGTGTCCTTGCCCCAAAGCACCGGGACGGTGACGCGCTCGTCGAAGCCTGGATCGGTTGCTTTGTAAGCTTCGCTCAGAAATTGGAAGCCGTTGACCGGATCGGTTGATTCAAACGGCACGCCCGGCGGAATTTTGCCGGATGGGTCGCGAAACGCCCAGCCTTTCTCATCCCGAATCGGATCGACAATCGTCATGCCGATCGCTTCTTCGAGTCCTTTCAACTTTCGAAAAATGACCGTGCGACTTGCCCATGGGCACGCCAGCGAAACATAAAGATGATAACGACCAGCCGCAGCGGGATACGGTGTCGATCCATCGGCCGAGATCCATTCACGGAATGCGTCTTCCTGGCGTTGAAATTCCCCCGACTCAGACTGCTCGGTTGGAAACTGCGCTTTCACTCGGATCGGATCTGATCTCTATGACGTGGGCTTAAAAAGTGCCGCGTCGAGGATCGACCAGAGATGGATGATCCACCCGAGCAAGACAAACCAGAGGATTGCCGCCAGACAAAACTGGACGATCGCCATTAACAATCGGCCTTGAAGCAATTGCCCCAGGCCGGGGATGAAGAAACTGCAGAGTGCGGCGAGAACGTTGCCCG
>WNGE01009422.1_pt1 | contig 10723 bp, 9 predicted proteins | sample 5400651 | NCBI WGS metagenome assembly WNGE01 (sample SAMN13153370, study PRJNA577476) | soil metagenome | isolation source: 60 cm soil or saprolite under grassland replicate 2 | place: USA:California | collected 2016-06-15
TCCGAGCTCGCCGACGAGGAATGGATCGTCCGCGAAACCGACCACCCTGTCGCTGAAGTTCTCGAGCGCAGCTGCCGCCATGCCGGCTTCAAGCCCAAGATCGCCTTCCACGCCAACGACTACCAAGAAGCACAGGCGATGGTTAGCGTCGGCCTCGGCATTGCTCTGGCCCCCCGTACCGCGGTCGCGAACCGGCACCCCGACGTACGCGTGATCTCGCTCGGCAGCACGGCACCGCCGCGACGGATCGTCGTCGCACGGCGACGCGACCGGGTCGACGCGCCGAGCGAAGCTGCCATGCTGACGGTCATGAAACAGGTCGCCAACGCATATCGGCTCAACCCCTGAGCTGAGTGACAGCGCTGAGCAGCACGGGGATTCTGGTTACCGTGGGCGCTGGCCTTCGCATATGTAGCGACGGCGATATCGCTGGCGGCCGCGACCATGCTGACCGATGCCCGCACAATTGGTGGCCCTACGCCTACGTGGCGATGCTCGTCCTCTGCTTGCCGCTGAGCCTCGTCGCATACTTCGCCTTGTACTACATCTACATGCTCGCCCTCGCCCAAATCGGACCGATTGACGATCGCCTTGGTTCGGTTCCCGGACCAACCGGACGGCTGCGTCCATGGCACTTAGCACGTTGAGCATCCGGTCATTCTTGCCCCGACCCGCTGATTGTCGCGAGGTTCAGGCCGGCGCCGCCGTTGATGAAGGGTCTGCGACCGTTGCGCGTACACCACGGGATGCCTTCACAAGACCGGCTTCGACCAGCATTGCGACGGCGCGGTGCGCGGTCTTGGTGCTACGCCGTAGCGTTCGGCAAGAGTCTTCGTTGTTGGCAGCGGGCTGCCTGGAGCGACGAATCCACTCGTGATTGCGCCCCGCAGGTCGGCTGCGATGCGGCGGTATGGCTCCAGGTCTGTGTCGTCAGCGTGTGGCAGGCGTAGAACTTGCGCCGGCGCTCCTGCACCATCGCTTGCAGCTGCGCCGGGGCGTGGTGGCATTCGGATGATGAGCGCTTCGGCGGCCCGCTGGGAGCGCTCGTGCTGGAAGGCGGTGTAGGACTTGAGGGTTGTTGATCCTCCGCCGCCGTGGCCAAGGCGTCCGGCGATGACGTTCAGGTCGGCGCCGGCCGCGATGAGTTCGGTTGCGTTGTAGTGCCGCCAGTTCTTCAGTTCGGTGACGATGCCAAGCCGCTTTGCCATGCGGGCGAACTTCTGTGTCGCCGTGTCTGGCTTGAGTGGCGATCGCCCGTCCGGGCCAGGAGAGAAGATGAAGGCCGACCGTTGCAGCTTGATGCCCAGTGCGGCTGCTTCAGCCTTCTTACGCTCGTAGCGTGCCCGGAGCATGAGCCGAGTCTCGTTGTCGAGCACCGTACGGCGCTGTTTGGTGGGTCTTGGTGTCCTTGATGCCCAGGGTTCGGTCTTCGGTCTTGTACAGAGCTTGCCGGACCTCGAGTACGGCTGGTTCGTCTGGGTCTTCAGGATCATCGAAGTGCTTCCACTGGAGTGCGCAGTGCTCGCCGCGCCGATTGCCGGTCGTCGCCTTGGCGAAGATGAACTCGCCCCAGTCCTCATCGATCTCGTACGCAGCGTTGATCAGCTGCGCGGCCTCGGCGGCTGTGGGCGGTCTCGGGTCCGGCTTTGGCATTGGTGGCTTGTCGGCCTGGTCGGCGGGATTGACGCTGATCCACTTCCACTTCAGTCCGCGGTCCAGAGCACCGCTGATGATCCAGTGGATTTGCCGGATGGTCGAATCCGCAAGGGGAACGCATCGGTGGGGCTGGCAAGCGCGCCGGCATGCTCTGCAGCCCTCCGGGTTAGGTGGCGTACAGCGAGTGCCGCGGTGCTCGTCGCAGACATGCCCAGGTTTGTCGGTTCGATGGTCGACGAGACCCTTCCGCTTGCGGCAGTGTTTGGAGCACCTGCGCATCTCGGCATAGAGGCTGTCCAGCAGCTCGGCGTCCTGGAGCTTGGTCAGCGGCAGCCGGCCGAGATAGGGCTCGACGTGGAGGCGGTACTTCGACTTGTACTCGTTCAGCGTTGACGTCGCTACGTCAACCACGTCGAAGTACCGCATGAACAGCTGGTTGACCGTCGCGCGGGTCTTGGGGTTGCGCTGCTCATCAACCTGGTTCAGGAACCGGGTCTTCACCTCTTCGGCGATCTTCTCCTGCCGGGGTCCGGGCTTCACAGTCTCGGTCATGTACAACCGGTGTCCGGTGACCTTGTCCTTGCCCGCATACACCTTGACCCGCAGGGATCCCGAGGGGAGTGTCTCGATCTCTCCCCGCTCTCGTTTCGCGGGTCCTGTCGCCTTCGCCATGCCTCTCAGGATACTCGACGGCGTGGGGCCATTCGTGGTGCGAATTAGAGTCAAATCACGTTGACAGAGGCACCTAACGGGGGCGAATCGCCAATAGATTTAGGCTGAAGTCACCGGCTGATGGCCTGATGGACGGACTTCTAATCCGTTGGTCGCAGGTTCGAATCCTGCCGGGCGCGCCAAAGAAAGTGCAGGTCAGAGCCTCTTATCTGGGCTTTGACCAACTCGCCTAGGCGAGCGCGTGACATCCCCCGTGACATGAACCGCTGTTAGTCTGCCTGCGTGGCACGTCCTCCACAAATGCGGAAGCGGCAACGCGGCAACATCGACGCGCTGCCGTCAGGCTCCTTGCGTGTAAGGGTCTACGCCGGAGTCGACCCGATCTCGAAGAAGCCTCTGTACCTGACCGAGACTGTCCCCCCTGGCCCTCGACAGGCAAGGGAAGCCGAGCAGGCTCGAACGCGTCTACTCAACCAGGTCGACGAGAAGCGGAACCCGAAGACTCGGGCCACCGTCGCCCAGCTCATGGAGAGATATCTGCCACTGGCCGACATCGAACCGCTGACCCGTCGCAGCTATGAATCGAAGTACGAGGTTCACATCAGGCCTCTTCTCGGTTCGATCCCTCTGTCCAAGCTCGATACGGAGACCTTGGACTCGTTCTACGCCGAACTGCGGCGGTGTCGGAAGCACTGCCGCGGCAAGGCTGAGATCGATCACCGCACGGACGTTGATCACCTGTGCGACGAACATCCTGGCGACCCGTGCAGGCCGGCTGATCCTGAGAATTGCCGGCCTGTCGGCGTGCGTGCAAGCCACACGTTTGCCGCGGCCTGTCCAACTCGTCGATTCGCCAGATCCATTGGTGTCTGAGTGGCGCGTTGCAGCGAGCAATCTCCTGGAAGTACATCTCGGTCAACCCCGCCGATCAGGCTGAGAAGCCTTCCCAGCCGCGGCCAGAACCGCGTCCACCGACTGCCACTGAAGCGGCGCAACTGATCAATGCAGCGTTCGCACAGGACGCTGACTGGGGCACGTTCGTCTGGACCAAGGCCACACTCGGCGCACGCCGCGGCGAGATGTGCGCTCTACGCCTCGAGCATCTCGACCTCAATACGCAAGGCAGCGAGGTCATCAACATCCGCCAGTCCATATACAAGGTGGACGGCGAGTTCGTCGCCAAGGACACCAAGACCCACCAGCACCGCCGAATCGTGCCCGACCCAGAGACCGCAGCAGCGCTCCGCGAGCGAGTTGCGCGGATGCGCCGGCAGGCCGCCGAGCTTGGCATTGAGCTCTCGCCGAGAGCCTTCGTGTTCTCGCCGACGCCCGATGGGCTGCAGGCCCTGAAGCTCGACACAGCGACGCAGCGCTACAAGCGCATGGCCACCAGACTCGGCATCAACACGACCCTGAAGAACCTGCGTCACTTCAACGCCACCGAACTGATCTCTGCGGGCGTAGACCCGCGAACCGTCGCCGGCCGGCTCGGTCACGGCGGTGGCGGTGCAACGACGCTCAGGGTCTACAGCGCGTGGTCGGCGGAAGCCGATCAACGCGCCGCGGAGCGCATCGCGGTTCGGATGCCACCGCGGCCGCTGTCGATTCAACCGGCAGGAGGGGACAGCGCCGCACCACTCCTACCCACACCGACCACAAGTGGTCTCCAGCCATACGAGCGAATTGCGGCCGACCTAAGAGGTGCGATCGACAGTGGTGTCCTCACCCCAGGTGCCACGTTACCGTCCATAAAAGGACCTGGCGGCGCGCTACAAGGTCGCCCCCAGCACCGCGCACCGTGCGATGAGTTTGCTCTCCGATGCTGGTCTCGTCACAGGCAAGTCTGGTCAGCGAAAGACTGTCGCCGCCCCCAGCGCCTAGGCGCTGGGGAATCGAACGGAGGACCTTCTCATTACGAGGAGGAACGACAACGCCTCGCATGGTCTCCACCAGCAACTCTGCCCTCGCTGTGTTCGCACCACGGCCACATATCCCGCATGGGTTGACACCACTTCGCACCACGAACCGCACCACGAACGCGACCATGCCCGCGGAGGCGGATCGACGTGCCGAGACAGGTCAAGGCGCGCTGGCCGGAAGGCCCGCGAGATTCGAAACCACAGCCCGCGGGGAAGCAGGTTGTCCAGCGTGCGAACTGCCCGGTACGTTCATCGCTCGACGATGTCGGAGTCGTCATCATCAAATAGTTCCCAGCGTTCGCCACGCATGGACTCGAAGATCGCAGCGTCGTCGTACTCCACCGGCAGCAGTTCTGGATCGATATCATCAGGGCCTGACCCTAGGGACTCCGACAAACCCACGAGCGTCAGTAGCCAGTCTCTGGCAGCGGCCATCAGCTCGCGATCTTCCGTCCACATGCCCATCTCGAGGCTTGAGCGAGAGCTCTTGGTGAAGTTGGCGGATCCGATCCACAGCTTCTCAGGGACGAAGAACAGCTGATCGACCACATCTCCCGAGGGATGTTCATCGGTCCAGCCCATACGCCCCAGCAGCATGATCTTCGCGTGCACGATCGGGACCAGCCGGTTGCCGACCCTGCGGAAGCCGATCTCACGCACTCCACCAATGTCGACCTCGTCAACCCACGAGGATGAACCTGGCCCGACAACCAGGGGACGTCCGTTATGGCGTGGGGCCAGTTCAGCCAGCTCGGGATAGGCAGCCTGCGCCAGTCCACTCTCTTCCGCCAGCTTGGTGAGCATCTCCAGGCCGGCCCTTGTGTACTTGCCTTGCGGTTGCTTGGTGACCACCACACAGACGTTCGCCATGCGGCCGAGCACATCAATGAGCTCCGGGTCATCCATCCACATCGCGCACCCCAGTACGCCGGGGCCCCACGAGCGCTCAGTACGGCGCCGTCGTGTCGCCTCGGCCAGGCTGGCAACAAGATTCGCCAGCACATCTCGGCCAAAGACTGCTTCGCCACCTTCTGAGGTCCGGACCATGCGGTCAGCACCATCGGGGAACCTCAGCTCGGCACCAGACACAGCGAACAGCCTAGGCGAAACGGGCAGCCCCGATTTCCCGTGTTGTTGAGCAACAACATCAGCCAGCCACCTTCGTCAGCGCCGCGGCTCGGCTGGTCGAGAAGCCTTGCTGAGCGGCGGAACGACCGTCAGCTACGTTCGACCACCATGGCCTCCGAAGAACTCCTCGTCATCACGAACGCTTGGCCTGCGACGACCCTCGCAGGTGACCCGGCAGTGGTATCTGGACTGCTCTCCCTTAGCCGGTCGGAAGCCGGCGAGTTCCTTCTCGACATCTCGGTGGGGCCTCACCACGGTGCACCGGAGGAGCACGACCACGTGCAGTTTGTCCTGTCTGCCGAGCATGTGCGGGCGTTGCGCGAAGCGCTCCACTAGGCCGCCGATTGGGGTTCAGACCCAGGGCGCGACGTCCATGACGACCTACACGACGCTAGGCGCGCACGGCCAGGTCGGACCCGCTTCGATGGATCGGGGGCCCCACGGCCGGCGAAGTTCGGCTCGGTGCGGAGAGCCGGGCCCAGTGAGCAGCACCTGGACAGAATGCAGCCTCGGCACTCGGGATAGGCCACGCTGTCGCTCATGGATTCACTTGCTGCAGCGATCACCATCGCTGCTTCGGTCACCTCGGGAGCGTTTGCCCTGGGTGGTGTCTGGTTGAGAGTCAGCGCTTCCAGGAGCGGCAGCGAGCGCGGGATCGCGCGGGCGCTGCCGACGCGAAGATCGAGGAGACGACGAGGGAGCTTCTGGACGCGGTGTCGGCGCTGCAGGTCGCCTTGTACGAATCAGTGCCCCGGGCGAACTCCTGGCAACCGAAGCTGACGATGTTCGGTCTGGCGTTCCTGGAGTTCGTCGCAGGACACAGAGCCGGCGGCGTGGAGCAAGGGATGGCCCACGTGGGTCGGGTCGCAGTCGGGCACGGTGACCGCGAGCTCGCCGCGGTTGATCGGATCCTGGTCCGGCTGGAGCAGGTTCTGGTGGCAACGAACAGGGTCGCCGTTCTACCGGACTCTGAGTTCCGCACCGCCGCCCTGCGATTGAGTGAGGCCGCGAATGCGGCGATGCAGGCCTATCGCATGGATGCCCTGTGGCGGCCGAAGGCTGCTAGGGCCCGCAGGGCGGAGACGACGTCGCCGCTGAGCTCGGAGTTCGCGTCACCAGCGTCTCCTACCTGCGCGACCGACTCTTGAAGAAGGGCACGATCTACCACGACGCAGAGGGTGGCCTGCACTTCATCACACCCGGCATGGCCGACTGGGTCGGGACCCACGACAAAGCGCTCGAGGGGGTCACGCCTGATGGCCGCCACCAGGAGGGGACATACCAGCAGGCCGAGCAACTCGAACTCGGCCAACGCCCGCCTTACGATGAGCGGGCATAGAGCGTGGTCACACGGGTGGATCGCGGGCGAGGAGCGGGCGACGAGGCACCGGCGGGGCGAATTCGTGGGGCGTGCGCGGGAGCTGGAGCTGCTGGACGTCCGGCTTCGCGCTGCGCTCGACGGGGAGTGCCAGGTCGTGCTGCTGGCTGGTGAGCCGGGAGTCGGCAAGACCCGCCTTGCGGAGGAGGTCGTCGAGCGTGCCCAAGGACTGGGCATGGCATGTGGGTGGGGACGCGCGACCGACGATGAGGGAAGCCCGCCTTACTGGCCGTTCCGGCAGGTGCTCAGGACGACGGCTGACGTTGCGGTGTTGGACCGGGCGCCGGGCGCTGCCTCGGCGAGTGAGGCGGCGCAGGAACGCTTTCAGCTGTTCGAGGCGGTGACCGACGCACTGCTCACGGTGGCGCAGCCGCAGGGGCTGCTGGTGGTGCTCGACGACCTGCAGTGGGCCGATGCAGCATCGGTGCAGCTTCTCGAGCACCTGGCGATGGGTCGACCTGGTTCCCGCCTGTTGGTGCTGGCCGCCTACCGGGACACGGAGACCACCGGGCAGGAGCCGCTGAGGGCCACGCTGGCGGAACTGGCCCGGGAGCCGTCGGTCACCCGGATGCGGCTGGTGGGGTTGAGCCAGGCCGAGGTGGCCACGCAGCTGGCCGCGGTGACGGGTTGGGCGGTTCCGGACTCGGTTGCCGCGGCCGTGTGCCGGCGTACCGAAGGAAACCCGTTCTTCGTCGGCGAGCTGGGGAGTCTGCTGGCCGACTCCACCGACGGGCAGCTGCCTGACGGTGTCCGTGATGCGGTACGCGGGCGGCTCGCCCGGCTGTCGGCGCCATGCCACGCGGTCGTGTCGGCGGCCTCGGTGCTGGGCTCCGAGCTGGACGCTGCCGCTCTCGCCGTCTCGACCGAGCGGGAGCTTGACGACGTACTCGCCGCGCTGGACGAGGCCTCCGCAGCCGGAATCATCACCGCCACCGAGCCCCGCCGGTTCGTCCACGACCTGATCCGCGAAGCCGCTCGGCTGGATGTGAGCACGCCGGAACGACTCGCCCTGCACGAGAGGTTCGCCAAGTACCTGGCCGGTCTCGGCGACGCCGACACACGAGTCGCCGAGGTCGCCTTCCATTGCCTGGAGTCGCTGCCGCGGGGCGATGCCGTCTCGGCGGTGTCGTGGGCGGAGCGGGCCGCAACGCGGGCGATGGCGCAGCTGGCGTGGGAGGAGGCCGAGGCGTTGTACGGCCGGGCGGTGGTCGCCGCCAGCGGGCCGGAGTTCGCTGCGGGCGACCGATGCCGGCTGCTGCTTGCCCGTGCGGCGGCCCAGGTGCGGGCGTACAACGTGGACGGTGCTCGGCAGTCGGTGCTTGCTGCCGCAGAGATCGCCCGGGGCGACGGCGATGCCGAGACCATCGCCCACGCGGTGCTCATGATGGAGGGCGTCAACGACTTCCTCTGGGACCCGACCGGGCGGGCGTTGTGCGAGGAGGCGCTTGCGGGGCTCCCGGACGGGGACAGCGCATTGCGCGCGCGGCTGCTCGCGCTGCTCGTGGTCGCCGGCTCGTGGCGGTCACTGGCCGAGGCGGAGCCGCAGTCGGCCGAGGCGCTGGCCATGGCGGAGCGGGTCGGCGACAGGCGGGCCGTCGTGGAAGCGCTGCGGGCCAGGCAGATCGCCTGCAGCGGTCCGGAGGGCGTCGAGGAGCGGCTCGCCCTCGGCAACCGACTGCTCGCCGTCGGCCAGGAGGGCGACGACGACGCCGTGCTGTGGGGGCGGCTGTGGCGGTTCGACGCGTTCGCTCAGCTCGGTCACATCGATCGCGCCGAGGCCGAGCTTGACGGGATCGGCGCGGTGGCGGATCGGCTTCGCTCGCCACTGGCCCGCTGGCACGAGGTACGGGCCCGGGCCACCATCGCGCACGTGAGGGGCCGGTTCGAGGACGCCCGCGCGTTGGGTGCGCAGGCGGTGGAGTTGGCGCGGCGGGCCGGCCATGATGCCGCGTTGTTGACGTCACGGGGCTTTCTGCACCTGCTGACAATTCAGACGGGGTACGACGAGGAAGTACCCGATGAGCTGCTCCAGACGCACCTCAGTGCGACGCCGACGGCGATCCTGCGGGCAGTGCTCGCCGACCGGAAGGTCGCCATGGGGGACCGCGCGGAGGCACACCGGATCTACCTGTCTCTGCCGTCACCGACCTCCGTGCCGCCGTTCGTACTGCTGCCGGTGCTGTGCTTCACCGCGGACCTGACGGCCGAGTTCGGCGACCGGGAAGCCGCCGCCGACGTGTACCGACGGCTCTCGCCCTTCGCCCACCTGTTCAACTGCGGCGGCGCCGGTGTGGTCGCGATCGGTGGCTCGGTCCAGAGCGCGCTCGGTGTGGCGGCCGCGGCGATGGGCAGGCTCGATGACGGGGTGCGGCATCTGAGGGCGGCGATCGAGATCAACGAACGCGCCGGCCTGCCGCCGAGCACGGCATCCGCCCAGTTCCGGCTGGCCGGGGTGCTGGCCACGCGGCGGCGTACCGGCGACCGCGAGGAGGCCGCCGCCCTTGCGGCGCTGGCGCTCGCCACGGCCGTCCAACTGGGCATGGTGCCGGCTCGACGCAGGGCACAGGGGCTCGCCGACTCCCTCGCCGGCACGGATGCCGGCCCGTTGACCGAGCGAGAGCAGCAGATTGCCATGCTGGTGTCGCAGGGACTGACCAACCGGCAGATCGCCGCCATCGCCCACATCAGTGAGCGCACCGCCGAGACGCACGTGCGGAACATCCTCGCCAAGCTGAGCTTCTCCAGCAGAGCCCAGATCGCTGCCTGGGTCGCCGCGCACTAGATACGTACCGCTCCTGCGTGGTTCCACTGATGCGGCACGGCGCTGCCGACGCAACGGTGAGCGGTGTGAAGACAGCGTCCAGCACCCCCACCGTCCTCCGCGCGGCATGGCTGTTCGACGGCATCGCCGAAGCCCTGATGCCGGACCCGACCGTGGTCCTCGAAGGCGACACCATCACGGCGGTTGGCACCTCGTTACCGGTTCCCGACGGCGCCACCGTCATCGATCTCGACGGCGCGACGATCCTGCCTGGCCTGATCGACTGCCACGTCCACCTGGCCTTCGACGCGTCCGACGATCCGGTCGCCCACCTCGCGGACCGCGACGACGCCGCGGCGTTCGCAGCAATGGCCACCGCCGCCCGCCTTGCTGCCCGGGGCGGGGTGACCACGGTCCGGGACCTGGGCGACCGCGGCTATCTGTCTCTCGGCCTGCGCGACGCCGCGACAGCAGATCCCTCGCTGCCCACCATCGTCGCCGCCGGACCGCCCATCACCACCCCCGGCGGACACTGCCACTACCTGGGCGGTGAAGCTTCAGGCGTCGCCGGGATCCGCGCCGCCATCCGCGAGCGCGCGGAACGCGGCGTCGACGTCATCAAGATCATGGCGAGCGGCGGCAACCTCACCCCGGGGAGCCGACCCGACGTCTCGCAGTTCGGCCCGAACGAACTGCGTGCAGCGGTGGAGGAGGCGCATCGGCACAACCTGCCGATCACCGCGCACGCGCACGGAACCCAGGCCATCGTCGACGCCCTGGCTGCCGGTGTGGACGGGTTGGAGCACGTGACGTTCATGGCCGCCGACGGCGTGGATCCGATACCCGAGCACGTGCTCGCCGCTGTCGTCTCTCGTAACGTCACGCTCGGCGTGACCATGGGCCACGCACCCGCTCCAGGAGCTGCTCCACCACCTGCCGTGGCCGCCCGGTTGCCGCTCATCCGCGCCGGGATCTGCCAGCTCCACGGGGCCGGTGCGTCGCTGGTCGCCGGCACCGATGCCGGCATCGGGCGGAGCAAGCCACATGACGTGATGCGCTGGGCGGTTGCCCATCTCACCGAGATCGGCATGACGCCTGCCGAAGCTCTGCTTGCGGGGACCTCCCGGGCCGCGACCGTCTGCGGGCTCGGCCATCGCAAGGGCCGGGTCTCGCCCGGCTATGAGGCGGACATCCTCGTCGTCGACGGGA
>WNGE01011222.1_pt1 | contig 10723 bp, 9 predicted proteins | sample 5400651 | NCBI WGS metagenome assembly WNGE01 (sample SAMN13153370, study PRJNA577476) | soil metagenome | isolation source: 60 cm soil or saprolite under grassland replicate 2 | place: USA:California | collected 2016-06-15
GCGTTGTGGGCAGGGCCGGGCGTCATCTTGGTGACGACCTCACCGTCGAGGAGCTCGACCCGGTCGTCCTCGTTCAGGATGCCCGTCTCGACCATCTTGAGATACTCGTCCACGGTGAACCGCCGCCGCACTACGTCCACGCTCATTGCGCTCCTCCATGCCGGGAGGCTAGAGGCTGTCCGGCGCTACTGTCAGCGCCCAAAATAGGATACACCGATTGGCCGCCGGCTAGCGTCGGGCGGCGCGAATCATCTCGATGAGTGCGGCGCGGCACTCCTCCGCGGTCACGATCTCACGCGAGAAAGCGATGCGCGCGCCGTGGAGCCGCTCGCCGCTGCGCACGCGCACTCGAAAGCCGAGGCGGTCCACCGAGAGCATGGTCGCCTCCTCGGCATCGGCATCGGCATGGGCGCGTGCCAGCGTGAGCAGCGCGGCCGAGTGATCGCGGTTCATGTGCGCCACGATGTCGTCCGCCGCATCGGCCAGCGGATCGGGCCGCGCGGCGGCGTAACCTTCGCCAGTCACCCAGTCCATCGCCGCGAAGCCGCCGACGAAGTAGACGTCCATCACCTCGAGCCGCCAGAAGGCGAAGTCTTCGAAGTCGACCCAGAAGCCCGCGTTCGGATGCCGCCCGAGGTAGACCTCCCGCGCGGCGGGCCGCCCGTGATCCGGCACGCGCGCCGCGCGGCCCATCAAAGTGACGCGCCCGCCCGCGAGAGGATCCTCCGTCCATCCGGGCTGCGTCACGAGGAGGCTCGCGCGCGTGTCGGCCTCGAGGTTCTGCGTGTGCATGGCCATGCTGCTGATGAGAAGCAGCGGCGCGCCGCGGTCGTCCGGCGCATACGGCATGACGGAGCCGAAGGGATGACCCGCGTGCCGGCGCGAGAGCGTCGAAAGCGCGCCCGAGCGCGCGAGATGGACGAGCGTCCGTGCACGCTCGGCGTAGCTGGGCTCGGGCGGAGGCGGCGGCCCGGCCTCCGGGCCCGGCCCGGCATGGCGGCTCATACGGTCCTCCTTTCGATGCCGTCGGCCGCGAGGGCCTGATCGGCCATCCGTCGAGCCTCGGCGACGACGACGATCCGGAGCGGCGTCTCGCGGTTCCGCACCGTCAGCTCGTGACGGGGATAGCCCGGCGCTGAAACGCCCGCGCGGTCCATGACCTGCTCCGACACAACGAGCTCGCACTCGTACTCTTTGGTCAGCGCTTCGAGCCGGCTTGCCACGTGCACGGTATCACCGACGGCGGTGAGGTAGCGCGTCTCGCCGTACCCCATCTCGCCCACGACGGCGGGGCCTACGTGGATACCGATGCCAAGACGCAGCGGAGCGCCGAGATCGGCCCCGAACGCCCGGCTGACGTCGTCGACGCGCGCCACCATGGCGCCGGCCGCCCTGAGCGCCTGCCGGCAGGCCGAATCAGCCCCGGCCTCGACGCCGAAGAGGGCCATGACACCGTCGCCGGTGTACTGGTTCGCGATGCCGCCTGCCTCTGCGATCGCGCCGCCAACGGCCTCGAAGTAGCGGTTGAGGAAGAACACCACATCGTACGGCAGCTTGTGCTCGGCGAGCCTCGTGAAGCCGCGAAGATCGGCGAACAGGATTGCGATCTCCCGCTCCTGCCCGAGGCGCGCCGTGCCGCTCAGATGCGGAGCGGCCGCGTCGACCGTGACCGGGAGGAGCGGCGTCACGGCAAGATCGCGCTCCGGGCGGAGCTGGCACGCGAGGCGAAGGTTGGGCGGCGCGCCCACGCGCTGGAGTACGCGCAGCTCGAGCGGGCTCGGCGGCGGCAACATCGCCGGATCGCCACCGACTCGGATGCGGCACGTCGAACAGCGCCCTCGCCCTCCGCACACGGAGGCGTGAGGAATGCCGGCCGAGCGGCTCGCCTCGAGCACGGTCCATCCGACGGGAACCGCGACGCTGCGGCCGCCGGGATACGAAATACGGACCGCTGCCCGGCGGCGGGACAGGAGCCCCCGGGCGCCACGCGCCGCAAAGGTGAGCACGAGGAGGCCCCACACGGTGCTCGAGATCGCCTCGCGCAGGCTGACAAGCCTGGCCCTCTGAGCCGTCGAGGGATTGCGCGTCTGGACCATGAGGCGCTGGGCGAATCCGGGTTCTTGCGCGAGAGCCCGGACCTCCCGCCCCGCCTGGGTAAAGCCCACGTAGCCGAGCACGGGCAGGAGCACATACGCGCTCAGGATCACGGGGAACATACGCCTGTACCAGGGGCGAAGCCGCAGCCAGAAGTGCAGACCGATGCAGCCGTGGGTCCACGCGATCAGGAAGAGCGCCGTTTGACGATAGAGGGCCCACGGGTCCAGCACCCAGAAGGTGAACACGACTCGCGTGTAGAGATCTTCGGTGCCGAACATGGCGTTCGCTATCCGCGTCCCGGCGATGTGGTTGACGAGCAGCGGCGGCACCGCCAGCCCGAAGACGATCTGCGTCGCCTCCCATGCTGGCATGCGGAGGGTCCGTCGCCGGTAGAGGAGCCACAGGCCGAGCAGCCAGTGCGCGAGGAGCGCGCCGAAGAGCAGCGTCTCGCCGACGGGATTGCGCCAGAGAGCGAGGAACCAGAGCCGCCCCTCTTCCATGGCGCTGAGTGACACCAAGCCGAGGGCGTGGTTGCTGAAGTGGGTGGCGAGGTAGGCGAAGAGGATCAGCCCGCACCAGAGGCGGAGCGGACGGATCCACTGCCGCCCTGGCCGGTCTGCCATCTCGCCGAGGTCGCCGCCTAGAGCGCGCTCTTGCCCGAGGCCTTGTCGAGGAATTCCAGCAGGACGCGCGCGAACTCCTCGGGCTGCTCGACGTTGGACAGATGCGACGCCGACCGGAGAATGGCCAGCTGCGCGCCCGGCAGCGCCGCGTGGATGTCCCGCGCCATGCCGACGGGCGTGCCGGGATCTTCCTCGCCCACGATGACCAGCGCCGGACAGTGCAGCTCCTTGAGCCTGTCGGTCACGTTGATCTTCGGGATGGCGTGACAACAGCCGACATAGCCCGCCGGCGGCATGCTGCGGATCATGCCGGCAATCCGCTCCACCACGTCGCGGCGGCGCGCGCGGAATGGCGCGGTGAACCACCGTTCGAGCGTCCCCGCCACCATCGGCTCCATGCCCTTGGCCCCGACGGTCTTGATCCGGTCCTCCCACACTGACGCCGCCGCGGCCGGGTACCGGCTCGTCGTATCGCAGAGGACGAGGGTCTTGATCATGGCCGGGTGCTTGAGCGCGAAGGTCTGCCCGATCATGCCGCCCATGGAGAGCCCCACGAAGTGCGTCTCCTTGATCCCGAGCCGGTCGAGCAAGCCCTTGAGATCGTCGGCCATCTGATCGAGCGAATACGCGCCCTCGGGCGCGCTCGTCTCGCCGTGCCCGCGCGTGTCGAAGCGCAGCACCGTGTAGCGCCCGGCCAGCGCCTTGGCCTCCGCGTCCCACATGTGGAGGTTGCAGGCGAGCGAGTGGCTCAGCGTGACCACGGGTCCGCTGCCCTGCTTGTCGTAGTTGATCTCGATGCCGTTGGCCTTGAGCTTCATAGCGCCTCCGTCGTGCGGGTGATCAAGGAACCAGCGAGAAACGACCAATCTTGGCAGGACGGTACACCTCGAAGTCCCGCCGATCCAGCGTGAAGACGCGCGTGATGCCCTCTCGCTCGGCCACCGTCACCAGCGCCGCGTCCGCGAAGTCCATAGGCAGATCGCGGTATTTCTGCATGAGCTGGCGCATGCGTGAGAGGTCGCCAGGACCAAGCGGCGTGATCTCGATGGAGCCCACCTCCACCAACCCGAACAGCCTGTCCTGCGCCCCCCACAAGTCGCGCAAAAGATGCATCGCTTCGGTCAGGACCGGCCAGAGCAGCGGTTCTCGCAGGCCCCGGAACACCGCCCTACAGCGCCGGTGGTGCTCGTCGTCCTTGCTGAGCAAGGCCACGAGCAGGCCGGCGTCCACCAGGATCACTTGCGGTATTTCTCAACCAGCATCTTGTAGAATCTGCCGCCGGTGCGCTCAGACAGATCGGGGGGAAGACCTTTGACGGATCCGATCAGGTGAGCCGCCGCCTCAAACGGGGTCTTCCGTGGCTGGGCAGCCTCCTCCCGCGCAAACCGGAGAACGGCTTCCCGGATCACTGCTGACTTCGTCAGTCGCTTCTGGCGCGCCAACCGCCCCAGCAGGCTCTCGGTCTTGGCGTCGAGCCGAACGCTCGTAGGCATTGCGCTACCTCCTGTAGGACAGAACTGCACTACAGTTGCCCCGCGAGGGCAAACACGCCCCTCGCCCTCGAGTCATTCCCGGGTGGCGGTGCTGGGGCAGATCTGGTTATAAGCGCAGTAGCGGCAGACTTGATAGCCCGGCGTCGGGTCGAAGCGGCGGGCACGGATGCCGGCAGCGGCGGCTTCGATCGCCTCGATCGCCTCGCCGAGATCCTCTTCCGTCGGCTTGTGACGGCCCGTGAGCCCCGACTCGAGGAAGCGCAGCTCGACATAGGCCGGCATCCGACCGGTCATCTCCTTCTGGGCGAGGGCGTACATCTTGAGCTGAAGGCTCTCCTTGGCGCGCTGGTCGGCTTTCTTCTGCTCCGTGACGTCGCTCGACTTGTAGTCGATCACGACCAGCCCGTCCGGCGTCTCGTCGACGCGGTCGTAGCGCCCGCGCACGCGCGTCGGGCCCAGCGCGAAGCCGAACTCGCTCTCGACGTCCGTGGGCTTCTGCCCAGAGGCCTCTTCCTCGTGGTAGAAGCGCGTCAGCGCCTCGATCCCGGCGCGCTTGCGCTGTTCCTCGTGCTCGCGCGTGAGAAACCCCTCGTTGCGCCACGCGTCGTCGAAGGCCTTCAGGAAGTCCTCCAGCGAGGTGAAGTTGCCCACGGCCCGGCGCCGCAGGTAGAACTCGACCGCCTTGTGGACGGCGCTGCCGTAGACCACGTTGTGGTGCTGGCGGATGGGGATGCGCTTGATGTGAATGTAGTGATACTTGAGCGGGCAGGTTTCGTAGTCGTCGACCTGGTTGTGGCTGACGGTCAGCTCCTGCTCCGGAGGGATCGGGCCGGCAGCGGTGCTGGTGCCAGCCGGCGAGAAGCGCTCGAGCGCCTCGATGGCGCTCGCCTTGAACGGCCGCGCCGCCTCCTTCGGCAGATCGAGGGCCTCCACGACGAACTGGCTCGTCTTCCACTTCTTGCGCCCGCCCATGTCTTCCGCGCCGGTCAGGTAGAGGGCCTCCTTCGCGCGCGTCATGCCGACGTAGAAAAGCCGGCGTTCCTCCTGGAGGTGGAAGTCGCCGGTCGGGAGCGTGTCCTTGATGAGCCCGAGCGGCATCTCGAGGGCCTCGCCGCGCCGTCGAGTCGGGAATTTCTCCTGGACGCAGTTGACGAGAAAGACCACGGGCCACTCGAGCCCCTTGGCCTTGTGGACGGTCAGCACGTGAACGGCCGGCGTCTCCGTGTCGGCCTCGGCCACAGCGGGGTCGTCGCCCGCGTCCATCAGCGCGTCGAGGTGGTTGACGAACTCGCGCACGTGATCGTACTGGAGCACGCGCGCGGCGTCCCGCACCCTCGTGAAGAACTTGCTGACGTTCTGGACTTCCTGCTCCTGCTCAGCCGGCGCCTTGGCGTAGCGGGTCATCAGCCCCGAGTCGACGAGGAACTGGTAGAGGAGCTCGCCCGTCGGCGTCTCCCTCGCCAGCTCCATGTAGCGCTCGAGGTCGGACACGAGCCGCGCGATGACCGCCCGCCCCTCGTCGCTCACGCCGAGCTCCGCGGGCACCTGCCGCAGGACGTGGAAGAGCGTCCGGTGCCTGCGGTCCGCATACGTCGCGCACTCGGTCAGGTCCACGATCGGCACCTGGTAGATGTCCGACGAGGCCAGGTAGTGCAGGCTGACCGAGTCGTCGGTGTGGGCGACGCTCCGGAGAAACGCGACCAGCAGGCGTATCTCCGGCCGGCCGTAGAGCCCCGCATTGCCCGAGAAAGTCCACGGAATCCCGCGCATATTGAGCGCGCGCAGGAAGGGGTCGGCATCGTTGTTGGCCCGCACGAGGATCGCGCAGTCGCGGTATGCCCTGCCCCGCGCGTGCTCGTCGGCGATCATCTCCGCGACGCGGTCGGATTCGCTCGACACCGTGTCGAAGGTGAGGTGCCTGGGCGGAGCCCCGAGGCGCGGCTTGCCGTCGGATCCCGTCGAGACCAGCTTCTTGTCGATGTGCTGAGCCTCCTCGAGGCGATCCGGGTTGTTGTGCTGGATCAGCGCGTATGCGGCGTCGAGCACGGCCTGCGGCGAGCGCCGGTTCTCGAGCAGCACCACCTTCTTCGCGCCGGGGTACGTCCGGTCGAAATCGAGGATGTTGCTCATCGAAGCGCCGCGAAAACGGAAAATGGCCTGGTCGTCGTCGCCGACGACGGTCACGTTCCGGTGCCTGGCGGCCAGGAGCTTGACCACCTCGAACTGCGCGTAGTTGGTGTCCTGGAACTCGTCGACGAGAATGTAGCGGTAGCGCTCCTGGCAGCGCCTGAGCACGTGCGGCCGGGTCCGAAAGAGACGGAGCACTTCGACGATCTGGTCGCCGAAGTCGATCTGGCCAAGACGCGCCATGAGCGTCTGATACTGGGCGTAGGTGCGCGCCAGCTCCACGTGCTCCTCGGCCTCCATCCGGGCGGCGTCGTCGCCGGCCGCGGCCAGGAGCCGCTCGGCGTGGACCAGGTACTCGTCCGCTCCGACGTCTTCGTCCTTGAGCCGGCTGAAGAGCGTGATCAGGGCCTGGACGTGCCGCGTCGGGTCGCCCAGCGGGCGGAAGTGCTTGAGGGGGAATTCGAAGAGATGATCCCGCAGGAAGATCACCTGCTCCGCCCGCAGGAGCAGCCGGAAATCGGGCGTGAGCCCCAGCTCGAGCGCGTTCTCCTTGATGAGCCGGTCACCGAAGGCGTGGAACGTCGAGATCTGCACGTCGGCGTAGCCGTACGGCACGAGCTCGTCCACACGCTCTTCCATCTCGCCGGCGGCCTTGTCGGTGAAGGTCAGCGCGAGGATCTCCGAGGGCCGGGCCTTGCGCGCGGCGATCAGGTGGGCGATGCGGCGCGTGATGACGGTGGTCTTGCCTGTTCCCGCTCCCGCGATGATCAACAGCGGCCCCGCTTCGTGGCTGACGGCCTCGGCCTGGGCCTTCGTCAGGCCCTTGAGGATCCTGTCCGCGTCGCGCGGGGCTTCCGCCATCGGCGGGCTAGCGGCGAATCTCTGAATTCGTCGAGGCCATCAGCTCGTCCAGCTCGGACGGCCGGACGAGAGCGATGTCGCCCCAGATCGTGCACTTGAGGGCGGCGAGCGCCGTCGCCGCGTCCGCCGCCTCCTGGGGAGAGCGCCCTTGCAGGATGCGGGAGAGGAAGCCCGCCGCATACGCGTCACCCGCGCCAACGCGGTCCACCGTCGTCACCGTGTAGAGCCGTGAGGGCCGGAGGACCGCGCCCGACGAGAGGACGGCCGAGCCGGCCTCGCCGAGCGTCAGAGCGATGGTGGCCGCGGGCGCCAGCGTGGCGAGTCCGCCGAGGACCTTGTCGGGCGAGCCCGAGAGCTCGAACACGGTCTCCGCGTCGTCCGAGCCGATGAAGAGATAGCGCACGCCAGGAAGGACCTCCGAGAGGAAGTCGCGCGCCTCCTTGGCCGACCAGAGGCGGGAGCGGTAGTTGACGTCGAAGGACACGGGCACGCCCGCCGCCTGCGCTTCGCGGCACGCGCGCCGAATGACCGCGCGGAGGCCGTCGCCCAACGCGGGCGTGATGCCCGAGAGGTGCACCAGCCTCGCCCCGCGCACGAGCGTCCAGTCCACTTCATCCGGCACGAGCTGGCTCATCGCCGAGTCGCGCCGATCGTAGAGTATGCGGACCGGGCGCGGCGGGACGCCGTACTCGAGAAAGTAGAGGCCCATGCGGCTGCCGGGCCGCCTGACCACGCCTGCGCAGTCCACGCCATGGCCGGAGAGCTCACGCACCGTGCGGTCGCCCCAGGCGTGCTCGGCGGGCAGCGCCGAGATGAACGCCGTCCGGAGGCCGAGGCGGGAGACGGCCGCCAGCACATTTGCCTCCGAGCCGCCGATCTGGACGTCGAGCGCCATGGCCTGGTCGAGCCGCTGGGGCGGCGGGGAGGCCAGCCGAAGCATGACCTCGCCCAGCCCGACCAGATCGTGGCCCATTGAGTGAGGCGTCAGCCCACCGGCGCGAGGTGCGCCTTGAAAGTCGTGCCGAGGATCAGCTTGGACTGCACGCTCTCCAGATTGCGGTCGGGAGAAAACGTCACGCGGGCGGGCTGGTCGCTGCGCGCCCACGAAGAGAAGCCGGTGATGTCGATCTGCGAGTTGAGCCGGCCTGTCGCGTCGCCCGGCTTGACCTGGAAGCGCAGCGGCACCAGCTCAGCCCGGTAGCCGCTGGGCGAGACATCGTCGGGGCCTTCGTTCTCCGGGCGGGAGCGGCGGACGATGTAGGTGCGGTACGTGCCATCCGGGTCCTGCTCCAGCGAATTGGCGGCGAAGTTCAGCTCGGCCGAGAGGAGATCGTCGACCCGACGCTCGGTGGGCAGCTTGAGCGTATCGTCCACCTGCCGGCGCCGCCCGAGAAAGAACGTATGCATGACGGAATGGTACTCGACAGTGCCACGGTCGTGATCGTAGAGAAGAGTCAGCCGGCTCTCCCGTCCCCGGATCGTGCTGTTACTGTGCATCTCCACGGGCATGAACCGTCCCTGCCGGATCATGCCGCTTGCCTCGGTGTGCAGCGAGATCCTGTCCCCCTCGCCGTCCATCGTTACGCGGTACCGGCCTGCGCCGCGATCGATCTCCTTGAGGACGGTGCCCTTGAGGGCGAAGGTAAAAAGGCTGAACAGGACTCCAACTTCCACTGAATAGTCGAAGACTTGCCGCGCCGGCGCCTCCGCCCGGGCCACCCGGGGACCTGCCAGCAACGCCAGCGAGGAGACCAGGAAGGCTCGGCGCGAGATGGACCAGCCCATAGCAGGGCCAATTGTACCCCAAAGGCTACAGTCAGCAATCCGTAGGAACGACTTGTATTTATGGTAATTTACTTGGGTCTCGCCCTACCCATCGATCCCTAAGTTATCGAGTCAGGGAGGGAATTTTGAGAAGGCCCCGTCGCGTAGTTATTACCGGCCTCGGTGTAGTCGCCCCCAACGGCATCGGCAAGGAAGCCTTTTGGGCAAGGAAGCCTTTTGGGACGCCCTCGTGGCCGGCAAGTCCGGCATCGACTACATCAGCGCTTTTGACGCGTCCTCATATTCCTGCCAGATTGCCGGCGAGGTTCAAGGGTTCGTGCCGTCAGATTTCATTTCCGCCCGAAAGGCAAAACTAATGGGGCGCTTCTCGCAGCTGGCCGTCGCGAGCGCGCGCTTGGCACTTGACGATGCGGAGTTGGCGATGACACCAACGCTAGCGGCGAAGACGACCATCTGTTTCGGGACCTCTGCGAGCGGAGTAGGAGATATCGGTGGAGAAACAATGGATGCATTACGAGAGGGAGGCCCGAAGAGTGTGCAGGCGTGGGCGGCATTGGAATTCCCGTCTCATAGCGCAGGTAGCTACCTTGCGATCGAATTCGGAATCAAGGGTCGCTCAATGTCCATCTCATCAAATTGCTGTACGAGCCTTGATGCGGTGCAAACTGGATTTGAGCAAATCGTCGGGGGGACGGCTACGGTCGCTCTGGTGGGCGGAAGCGATGCTCCAATCTTTCCTCCGGCGTTCAGCGCCTTTTGCGCCTTGGGATCATTGACGAAGAGGAATGATTCACCCCAAGAAGCTTCCCGTCCCTATGACCTGCTCCGTGATGGTGCGGTCGTCTCGGAGGGGGGCGTCACTCTCGTCCTTGAGGACTTTGAATCCGCGATCGATCGGGGCGCAGCCATCTACGCCGAGATACTCGGATACGGCGCAGCCAGTGAAGCAATCGGCATGCCAAGGCAGGCCTTCGACCGACCGAAATCGACCACGTTAATTCACACGGTAGTTCCTTGCCCGACTACGATGTGTGTGACACAAACGCGCTGAAAATCGCGCTCGGGGAGCATGCCTACAAGATCCCTGTCGTTTCTATTAAATCAATGATCGGGCAGCCACTAGCCGCCGCGACAGGTTTCCAAACGGTCTCAGGCTGCCTATCCATTCGAGAGCAACGCGTCCCTCCGACCATCAATCAACAAGTGCCCGATCCACAGTGCGATCTCGACTATGTTCCAAATGTGAGTCGACCTGCCCGAGTTAATCACGTCCTCATTAATGGGCATAGCTACGGGGGAAGTGTCTCGGCTCTAGTAATAGGCAGGCTTAAACCTTAGGTCCTCCAGGCGCCCACATGGACCTGCGTACTCTTGGCGTTTTACTCCTCTGTACCACTCATCTCTGCCTCGGGGCAGTAGTAGTACTGCACAACCGGCGTGCCCTCATAAACAAGCTCTTTGGCTTCTCGGTCGTGGTCATTGTTGGATGGATTCTGACGATCTTTCTCGCACTGTCGGCCGAGGAGCCAGGGCAAGTCCTCGGCCTAGCTCGCTTAGGCTTTGCTTTTGCGGGCGCTATACCCTTCAGTCTAATTTGGATGTTTCATGCCTTCTCTGCGGACCGATTCACCATCAGAGATCCGAGGGTCTACGTACCAGCTGCATTGTGTGGACTCTTCTTGCTGCTTTCCTTCTCGCCGTGGATCGTGTCCAACTCAATCGAAATCGAGGGTCGTC
>WNGE01021893.1_pt1 | contig 10723 bp, 11 predicted proteins | sample 5400651 | NCBI WGS metagenome assembly WNGE01 (sample SAMN13153370, study PRJNA577476) | soil metagenome | isolation source: 60 cm soil or saprolite under grassland replicate 2 | place: USA:California | collected 2016-06-15
AGGCCGCGCTCCTTAAAAAGCCGCTCAAACACAGTGAAAGCGTAGTCTTCACGGGTAGAAGAAAGAGCCTCACAGGTTAAGAGAAAACGGCTGGCATGGTCGGTGACCGTCAGCGGATAGCAATACTGACGATTTCCTAGCAAGAACTCCCCTTTGTAATCGGTGCACCAAAGTTCATTGGGACGCTGGCCAACGGATAGAGCGGTTCCCTGGGCCCGACGACGCACGCGGCCGCGGCGCTCGACCAGGCCATGGCGATCGAGCACCGCATGGATGGTGCTCTTGGCCGGGATGGGAATTCCGGACAATCTGCGCAGGAGGCGCTCGCGAATCTTGCGGGCACCCCAGCTCGCGTGCTCGCGCTTCACGTTCAGGATGAAGTTTTCCACCTGGAAGGGAAGCTGATTCGCATAGCGGTAGGGCCGTCGGCTGCGGTCCGTCAACCCTTGCACCCCACACTCCTGGTAGCGACCGAAGATTTTGTAGCCTGTCTTGCGCGAGATCCCAAACTCCCTGCAGAGATCCGACATTTCCTCGCCGGCTAGCCGGCGAGCCACGAACTGCAGCCTTTCATCCATCACCGAACACTCCTTCCAAGGCATCACTCCCTCCCAAAAAACAGGAGGAAGTGTCACCCATGTGTCCGGTACGATGTGTTACCTATGTCTCAGGCCGCTCAACGTGATCCCGTCGCTAGTCCTTGCGAAGCGTAGCTTCATCGCTGCCGTATCAGCGCTGGCTATCCTTTATGTCGGCGACTATCTCTCCGTTCGTCTCCGCATGATCCACCCCAAGCCCGCCGATCCGTTCGAATCGCTCACCGCCCCCCCCGTCTTAGCCATCCAGGAAAAAAACGGCAAGATCGAATACCAAATCGACACCCAGAATCCGGAGCAGACTGTGACCTGTGTCCACTCCCTCTTTCCGCACCTTGGTCACTCACCCTGCTGGTACGTCAAGCCTAGGATCAATCAGCCGATCCCCATGTGATCGTTCCGCTTCCTTTAAATTCCTCGAGGTAGATGTGCTTCGAACAGTCTATTTTGCCGCGGGAGATTTTGGAGGAAGATCGGCGTAACCTGGTGCGGCTTCCTTTAGATTGACATCCAGCTTGGCCTCTGCGTCGCTGGCAGCCCAACGGATGCCTCCATCGAGGACTTTCGAAAAGAACTCATCCTTCCAATTCTCCGGCCGGTCGCCCATGGCCGTGTAGAAAACCCTTCCCCTGCCATGGTACCGCGCCCACGTTACCGGATACGGCGCCCGTTGATAGCATTCTCCTTTCATGCCTTGCGTGTCTAAAGTAAGAATCACATGCAAATCGGGTGCGAAATCCTTCAGCGAATACCATTCTTCCTTGAAACTCACAGGAGACGTCATGCCCTCCAGCCCCGGAAATTTCGGGTCGTTCACAATCAGGTTTGCTGTCTGCAGCCTCGGCTCCGATCCATGGGTAATGAACTCTCCGCCAAGCATCCGCAAATAGGGGTCCGACTGCTCCCCGTGCGCAACGTAGCGATTCGAACGGTCTTCGGGATCCGGCAGCGTATGAAACGTGTCGCTTGCCGCGTGCACTCCAACAAAGCCCATTCCTCCCTTCACCGCGTTCAGCAGCGACTGTTTGCCTTGAGGCGTCATCGGGGGCCTTCCGTCGGTACCCAACATCGTAAGGTCGCCCGTCGTAAAGAACACCACCGCGGTATAGGAATGAAATTCCTTCGACTCGAAAATGCGCCCATCCTTCGTCACGCTGACTTTGTATCCGTGCTTGTTCCCCAGCTCGTTCACCGTGTCATCCACAATACTCGGCTTCCCGCCGATTCTCTTGACGACCTCGTGCTCAAACCCCGAGGATTTCGTGAACACCAGGATTGATTTGCTCGTTGCCGCGAGCAAGCGGTTCGAAAGCGCGAGACCGGCGCCCGCAAGGGCCGTGGCGCGAAGGAATTCTCTGCGATTGGGAAATGCGCTCATCGATTCTCTCAGTCATGCCCGTCCGGATGTTCGCAGCCCGGAAAACTTTCGAATACATATTCTCCGTTCCAGCCCAGCTCTCGCATCCCCGCTTCCGTCGAATAATACACCCCGCTGATCCAGCCTTTTAGATTTTCGAAGTGGTCATAGAGAACTCGTTGATTTTTCCCCGCGGCTCCACTCGAAGGGCCATCTTCCGCGGAAGAGTCACTTTCTACGGGCGCGGCGTTTGCCGGCCGCACGCACGCCTCGTTCAGCAGCGTGTTCCGTTGACTCTCATCAAGCACCGCGAATCTCTTTCCGAATCGCTTCTGCGCTTCCGCATCAAACGCTTCAAGAGCAGCAGATCGATGAAGCGATTCACTTGCGCCTTGATTGACCCCGGGACGATGCCTTCCGAGAGCGCGACTAGGGCTTCATTCTGCTCGCCACGCAGAAAGAGCGGTTTCCAATCCGCTGCCCCGAGCTTTTCCGCTTCCTCAAAAATCGCTCCATTCGCCAGGTGTTCATGAATGGGATGCCCAGCCGCCACCAGCGGCCATGCTGCACCTGCGCCAACGCCCGCCAGGAGCCGCTGCACCATCTCCCGCCGCGTCAGCCGGCCGCTCTTCGCAGCCCCACGAGTGATCACCGGCAATATCTTCGTTTCATTCACTGAAATCTCGCAACGATCCGATTTCCGCGGCGATGGTATCACTCACCAGCAATCGTTCACAACATTCCCGGTATCCATTTATTTTTCCTCAATTGACCCCCTCCCGTTCAGTTGTTAGCATCCACTTTCGTTTTGAACCGTATGGCCGATCAAAAAAGAGAGACGTACGATGTCATCGTTGTCGGTTCGGGGGCCTCCGGAGGCTGGGCCTCGAAGCGCCTCGCGGAAGCCGGTCTGAAGGTCGCGCTCCTCGAGGCCGGTCGGCCTCAGTCCGATAAGAATTTCTCCGAACACAAACCGCGTTTCGAACTCAAATACCGCAACCTCGCGCCGGAGATCGTCCGTAAGACCCGCCCCATCCAGATGAAATTTGCCGTCTGCAACGAATATACCTACGACTGGTTCGTGAACGATCTCGAAGAGCCTTACACCACGCCTTCCGACAAGCCTTTCAATTGGATGGGCCGCTTGCGCATCACCGGCGGCCGCACCAACGTCTGGGGCCGCGTCAGCCTCCGTTTCAGTGACTGGGATTTCAGAGCCGCCTCAGTCGACGGCTACGGCGAAAACTGGCCTCTTGGCTACAAGGACATCGAGCCTTATTACGACCTCGTCGAAAAATATGTCGGCATCACCGGCAGCGCCGAAGGCCTCGAGCATCTTCCCGATGGCCGCTTCCAGCCGCCCGTTTCGCTCACCTGTCAGGAAACTCTCTTTCGCAATCGCGTCAAGGAAAAACTCGGCCGCACGGTCATGCCTTCACGCACCGCCAATCTCACCCGGGCCATCAACGGCCGCGGGCCTTGCCACTTCTGCGGCCCGTGCGAACGCGGCTGCATGACGCACTCTTATTTCAATTCTGCATTCACCACCGTCGCCGACGCTCTCGAAACCGGTAAGTGCACCCTCATTTCGAACGCCATGGTCCACAAAGTTCTGATGGATCCTGATCGCAATCGCGCCCGCGGCGTTCTCTACATTGACCGCAACACGCGGCAAGCCCGCGAAGTCTTCGCCCGCGTTGTCATTCTCTGCGCGCAGTCGCAGGAGTCCGTCCGCATTCTTTTCAATTCCGCGACCCAGCAGTATCCGAATGGCCTCGCCAATTCCAGCGCCGTCCTTGGCCATTACCTCACCGCCCACGTCCGCAGCGCCGGCGGCAGTGGCGAATTTCCGTCCTTCGGCGCGAAGCCTTCTCTTGGCGGACCTCATAAACCAGTTGGCATCTATATCGCTCGTTTCCGCAATTTGCCGAACGCTCCGCCTTACAAGAAATTCATCCGGGGCTACGGCTACGAAGGCGAATCCACCATGCGGTTCAATTGGGGCGCGCCCGGCTTTGGCGAAGCTTACAAGAAAGCTCTGCTCGAACCTCGCGCGAGAATCGCTATCACGGGCTTTGGCGAAGTCCTGCCGCGCTGGGACAATTTCGTCGAGCTGGACCCCAACGTCAAAGACATTTACGGGATTCCTGTTCTCAAGATCCATATGTCCGACGGTGAAAACGAGCGCGCCATGATTCAAGATATGGGAGATTCCGCCGGGGAAATGCTCGAAGCCGCCGGCGCAAAAAACATTCGCACCTACGCTCATCCCTCCGCCCCGCGCTGGGCCCTTCACGAAGCCGGGATTGCTCGCATGGGCGCCGATCCGACAAAATCCGTTCTGAATCAGTTCCAGCAAACCCACGACATCAAAAATCTATTTGTTATGGACGCTTCCGGCTTTCCTTCGAATCCTTGCCAGAATCCCACGCTCACGATCATGGCTCTGTGCGTGCGCTCCTGCGATTACCTCATGGCGGAGCTGAAGCGCAATTCCCTCTGAAGTTAGGCGCAGAGCCGGCATCTTTCGAGTAAACACACTTCTGCTCCACCCATTCTCCGGGCTCTCCTCACAGGTTCAGATTTCCTAGTTATTGTTTGTTGTGCTTTCGGCCGTTACATTCCGCTCGGTTAGAACTGGCGCACTTGCCGCGCCGCACTACGGCACGATCACCCTGCTTGCTTGTGGGATTCTTTCTCCGCCTCGTCCAGCCAGCGCTCCAGCACGTCCTTTGACGCCGGCTCGATTTGCAAGAACCCCACTCCCGCCCCCATGTTTGGCTGTGAATAGACAATCTTCGACTTAGCCTCGAAAAATGCATCTCCGGCCGCAATCTTCACCAGAACCATTGTCCCTGTGGGAAATGGATTCATCATGTCCAGGTAGCAACCGTGCAGGCTGAGCTCGCTCACCCGAGAGGCGATCCGTACGTCTGCTTTCTCTTCGATCAGCTCGGCGCTGGCGATGAACGGGTACCTTGGCGTACGACGTCTCTCTCGTTCCACGATTTTCGCCTCCGAATGAAACTTATCACAATGCTACGACGATTTGCCTGTTGAACTGGGAGACGTGCCGAATGAGCCTTAACCAACTTGGAACGTCCCGCTATTTCACTTCTCTCTGCCCTCTTTGGCCTAACCATGAGTCCCACAACGACCGCTCAACCAGCTACTCACGAGCTGTATTATTCTCCTCGCCAAAATAAGCCTTCCGGCGTTGGCAATCCGTGGGAACTGACCTACCGCGCTCGCGGCCTTGGAGGTGGGGTACGCAGCTTCTTGAATCGCACGAGATTCCCAAAATTGTGCGCATAGCGCCTTCTGTGAGCGGTAATCATTACCGCTTGTAAATCGTTTAGTCGCACTAAAAAAGGAACAGCGGCTTTTTTCGGAACGCATGCGGGAGCGATCTCAGGTAAATCCGTTCGCGCAGTCGTGCGCGTCAAGACATTCGCGAAGGTAGGGGCTTTTGCCACACGCTTGCTGGTCAGCATTTTCTCCGCTGGAATCTCCAGCCAATCGCGCAACGTCGCCAGGATCGACGTGTGATCGTAAGGCGCCTCGGTCGGCGAGCGGAACACCGTGCCCGCTTCGATATAGGGCGAGATGAGCAGCGTGGGTACGCGCACTCCGTACCGGTCGAAGCCAAATCCTGTCTCCGGATCCTTGGCGTCATCCGGTGGAATCGCGGGCGGAGGCTCGACATGATCATAGCAGCCTCCGTGCTCGTCGAAAGTAATCACCAGCAAGGTGCTGGTCCAATTCTTGCCCGTGCTCACCGCCTTCCAGATGCGCTGCAGAAACTGCTCGCCCAGGCAAACGTCATGGGGCGGATGCCCGTCGTTCGGCTGAAATTGGAAACTTGGTTCCAGGAACGAATACTCCGGCAACGTGCCTGCCGCTGCGTCCTCTTCAAATTCCTCCGTCCCGTGAAAATGTGGCTGCACCAGCGGATCCCAGAGCTGAGGAAACTGCAAACGTGCCAGTGACATGAGAATTGTGTCGTTATACACCTTCCAGCTATGCCCGCTGTCGCTTAGGACTTCGAAAATCGTTTCCGCCTCATAGAGCGACTCAGGCTCATTGTTGACTCGCCCCAGCGATGTTCCCGCGTGCACGAAGGCGCGGTTCGGCAGCGTTTGAGTCGGCGACGAGCAAAACCACCGGTCGCTGATCGCATAATTCTTCGCCAAGCCGCTGATCACGCTGACCTGCGACGGGCTATAACATTCCATCAGTTGTTTAGCGTTCTCCGGGTGTCCCGGATCGGTGGTGAGGTAGTCCACAAGAAAGCCCGTCATCCGTGGCCCACTCCAGTTTTGCGGGCCAAGAATCTGAAAGCTGATGTGGCTGAATTCCTCCCTCGGGTCATGGTCCGGCACGAGGAACGGCTGCGGCCCCGTCGTCCCCTGCGTGGCGAAGATTTTCACCGCTGGCGCATTGGCCGTGAAGTACTCCGGATTGGAAGGATTCCAGAAATCGCTGTTGGGATTTGGATCGGTCAATCCGTCGTAGCTGGGTTGTCGCCCTGGCGGTGGCGCGGGTATATTGGCTGGCGGCACGTTCTTCTCTTTCGCGTACAAGAACCCCACCAGACTGTCGAACGAGCGGTTCTCCATCATCACTACAACCAGGTGCTTGATCCGATCCATCATATTGTCCGCCATGACGCCCCTCACGCGGGATGATGTTAACCTTCGGGCTCTTCGACCGACGCCACTTTACTACCAAGTAGTATTCCAGGCGAGCGAGCTGCGGCAGCACAAACGATTAAACGGAACTCATTCCCGCCAGCCGGGTGGCGTTCTTTCTCCAGTACTCCGCAGGGAGCCAAGAAATGCTATCCTCTGGCAGCCAGTTGCCTGTCCCTCAAACTACAAAGAGAAGGAGACGGCCATGTTTCAAAAGCTCATGAACACTACCGACGATCTCGTGGTGACCCTTCTTCGGCTCGTGCTTGGTGTCGTATTTTTTGCGCACGGCGCGCAAAAAGTCCTGGGCTGGTTCGGCGGATTCGGCTTCCGCGCTACACTTGGCTTCTTTACGCAGATGATGCACATCCCGGCGCCGTTGGCTGTTTTGGCGATTGCGGCCGAATTCCTCGGCGGCATCGGCTTGGTGCTCGGATTCCTCGGCCGCGTCGCCGCCTTCGGCATCTTCTGCAATATGGTTGTAGCCATCGTGCTAGTTCACCGTCATTTCGGTCTTTTCGCAAACTGGTATGGCACTCAGAAGGGCGAGGGCATCGAGTATCACGTTCTTGCCATCGTCATCTGCCTCGCCATCATGATCAGGGGCTCCGGAGCGCTCTCCATCGATCGCTCCGCATCCAGACAATTGGGGTGAGCCGTCTTCCTCCCCCGCTCATCGCCAGCGATCCCGCCCTCTGCGCGGTGCGGCTTGGCTGTGGCTTGACACTGCCGCTCCCTGGGTGTAGCGTCCGCCTCATCATCCCCCACAATGTCTGCAACTAAGGAGGCAGCTATGCTCAAAAGAGCCATCTGGGCTTTGGGAGTCGCCGTATGTCTGGCGGCGCCCGTGGCCGTCCACGCACAGGGAGAATATCTCGACGTATACACCGTTAAGGTGAAACCGGAAAAAATCGCTGACTTTCAAGCGCTTACAAAAAAGTGGGTTGACGCGAATCGCCGTTTCAACGGCGACCATTGGCTCACCACGGAAACCTTGTATGGTGAAGGCGACGTTTATGCATTCGTGAGTCCGCGTCAGGATTACGCGGAAATCGACAAAGTCAACAATGCCGTCATGCAGGCCGCCAACAAGGCCTTTGGCAAGGAAGCCGCTGAAAAAATGATGCGCGACTTCGAAAACTGTCTGGTATGGTCCCGCTCGGAATTGCGCCACCGCCGCGCCGACCTCAGCCGCAAGCCGCCCACGGACATGGACTCGTATGCGAAACTCATTGGCGAATCCCGCGTGGTTCGCACGACCGCCGTGCATGTGCGCCCCGGCCGTGCCCCCGACTTCGAAGCGTTCATGAAAGAAGCCAAAGAGGCGGGTGAGAAAGCCGCGAACGCGCAGCCTCTGCTCGTTTCCCAGGCGGTCGAGGGAACGAAGGGCACAACCTTCTACATTACCTCGCTGCGCAGTTCCCTGGGGGGCTTCGACAAGAACCCCACGCGAGGAAGGCTTCAAGAAGTTTCTCCACGTGACCGCGGACTCTGTAGAAGGCAGTGAGTCGGCGCTCAATCGCTTCTCGCCAGAACTCAGCAATCCGGCGGAAGAAATCGTTAAAGTCGCAGCCGATTTCTGGCGCCCAAAGGCGGTCATGGCTGCCGCCTCGAAGCCCAAAGCTGCAACCGCCAAGACGTCCGAGCTGAAACCAGCGGCGGAAAAACCGAACCAGTAACCCGCAGCTTGACAACCTAAGCTTCGCACCCGCCGGCGCAGCTCCGCCAGCGTGCGGTGAGTTTTTGCATCCACGCGATCCGCGCGCTGGCTCGGCTCCGTCACGCCGTGACACCCCACGCGATGTCCGCTTTTAGTATCCTGAGTGTTCTTCCGGGCAGAATCGCTGGAGCTAACGCATGCCGGAATTGCCGGACATCGTTGTCTATATCGAGGCGCTCGAGAAGCGCATTCTCGGCCAAACGCTCAAAGGCGTGCGCATCGTGAGCCCTTTCCTGCTCCGCACCGTGACTCCGCCCGTCAGCGGCGCGGCAGGGAAGAAGGTCACGGGTCTGCGCAGGCTCGGAAAGCGCATTTGTATCGGCCTCGAAGACGGCCTCTGGCTCGTTCTGCACCTGATGATCGCCGGCCGGCTGCACTGGCGTGCGCGCGGCGCCAAAATTTCGCCGCCTCGCGGCCTCGCCGCATTTGATTTTCCCGCCGGAACTCTTCTCTGGACCGAAGCCGGCTCGCAAAAGCGCGCTTCGCTCCACATCGTCGCCGGAGAAGACGGTCTTCGCGCTCTCGATCCCGGCGGCATCGAGGTGCTCGGCTCCGATGCGTCGCGCTTTGCCGCGGTTCTTCTCTCCGCGAACCACACTCTGAAGCGCGCCCTCACCGACCCTCGCCTCTTCAGCGGCATCGGCAATGCCTATTCCGACGAAATTTTGTTCCAAGCCCGTCTTTCGCCCCTCGCGCTCACCCACAAGCTCACCGTCGCGGAGATCAAGCGCCTCTTCGAAGCCGCCCGTTCCACGCTCAATCACTGGACCGAGCGCCTCCGCGCGGAAGCGGGCAATAAATTCCCCGAAAATGTGACCGCCTTTCGCGTAGGCATGGCCGTTCACGGCCGCCACAAGCAGCCGTGCCCGCGCTGCAAGTCCAAAATCCAGCGCATTCGTTATGCCTCCAACGAAACCAACTATTGCCCCGCCTGCCAGACTGGCGGAAAGCTCCTCGCCGACCGCGCCCTCTCCCGCCTTCTCCGCGAAGATTGGCCTCGCACCCTCGAAGAACTCGAACTCCTCACCACAAAGCACACCTGAGTTTGTGGCGCGCGCCTTCTGCGTCCCGGTTGCGGGTGCCCCGTCCTCGGGTCCTCAGAGGGCGGGGGTTTTGCATTTTCCTTTCGGGAGGTCCGCGGCCCTTGTAGCGTCGGCTTTCAAGCCGACATCTTCGTCTTTCGTGGCACGGCCATTTCTCATGTTAAACTTCAGTTATGGAAGTCACCCTGCACATCCCGGACGATGTCGCGCAGCGCCTCTCCGCTTCCGGGAGCGATCTCTCCCGCCGCGCCTTGGAGGCTTTTTCTCTCGAAGAGTACAGGGCTGGCCGGCTGACGGAGGCGCAGTTGCGGCAGTTGCTCGGCTTCCAGACTCGCGACGCCCTCGACGGTTTTCTCAAGGCCCATGAAGTCTGGCTGAATTACACGCTGGAAGATCTCGAGCGTGAACGCGCCGCCTTGCGGCGCTTGGGCTTCGGAAGCTAAATGCGGGTTGTTGTCGCCGACGCGACTCCACTCCACTATCTGATCCTCATCGGCTCTGTCAATGTTTTACCCCGCATCTTCGAGAGAATCCACGTTCCCATTGAGGTATGCGACGAACTAAGCTGCGAGGCCGCACCTCCACCCGTGCGAACCTGGATGCAGCAACCTCCGCACTGGCTCGAAGTCCTCGCCACGCCGGTCCTTGCCTCCGAAGATTCATCCCTTCAGGCATTGGACTCCGGTGAGCGGGCGGCAATCGTCCTCGCGGAATCCATCCGCGCCGATCTCCTGTTAATCGATGATCGCGCAGGCGCAATCCTGGCCCAACGACGCGGCTTGGCGGTAACCGGAACGCTGGGGGTGTTGGATTTGGCGTCTCACGCGGGGCTGCTTCATTTGCAGGACGCCTTCGCACGCTTGCAGAAGACGAACTTCCGCTATCCTCCGTCGCTGATGGAAACGCTGCTGGAGGAGGAGAGAAACCGTAAGAAACGAGAAGTGTGACCACGCAGCGCGAACGAAAACAGTATGAAGAAAAAAACTGAGAAACGGGAACGGCGTGACGAGCTACGCTGGGAGTACGACCTGTCTAAACTGAAAGGCGGGGTCCGCGGTAAGTATCTCGCGTGTCATCGAGCGGGAACGAATCTCGTACTCCTCTCACCGGACGTCGCAGAGTACTTTCCTGACGAGCAATCCGTCAATAAGGCCTTGCGCGCCTTGATTCACGCGGCGAAAGGGCCGTTCCGCCGGCCTCGCAGCTTGCGGCGTCGTTAAGCCTAGGAACGTGGAGGGAACGATAATTCTAAGAACCGATGCGGAGGAAGAATCTGAATGCCCTGGAACGGATGCAGCGCGAGAAGATCGGAGTCG